>WNGL01009995.1_pt1 | contig 13042 bp, 9 predicted proteins | sample 5400591 | NCBI WGS metagenome assembly WNGL01 (sample SAMN13153377, study PRJNA577476) | soil metagenome | isolation source: 80 cm soil or saprolite under Garry oak tree replicate 1 | place: USA:California | collected 2016-06-15
AGTTGCTGATACCTGGTAGTGAGAGCGTGGAGGAGTGGAGGTGTGAGCCGGGCCAGCGAGGCACAGAGACTGGTAAAAAAGACTAAGGCCACCGTGGTGCCAACGGCTTCGGCCGGACTGTGACAGCGGCTGTGGCGCAGGCAGCAGGGCATGATCAACTTTCCCAGGCCGACCGCAATAAGACCGGTGAGAAATCCGCCGAGCGTTGCCACCTCCCAGTAAATCCGCTCTTGCTTGATGATCGGCGCCCCTCCTTCGCCACGCACAAGACCCAGCAACACCCAGGTGCCGTAGGTAAACACAAACACGGCAAAGGCTAAAAAGAGCCAGCGGGGCCGCACAGCAGGAGCGAGGAGAGCGCCCAGGAGCGCTGACGGCAGGGTGACCTTGAGGTACGTCCGCAACAAAAAGAAGTTAACCGTACCTTGGAGGAGATTGCGGATTAGCCCACTAGAGAAACCAAACAGCATGCTCACTAAAGAGAGCCAAAAGCCCAACTGGGGATCGAGCCGCAGCCACAGCAGATAGACCGGAGCAAAGAAGTTCGCCCCCGACACCCCGGTCGCCATGGCAAAGATGGCGATCGTAATCGCTACCGGGAACAGAAACCAAAATTCAAGGGTCAGCACTGCCTGAGCATTCCTAATATGAGTGCCGACCGAGAAGTTCTTAATAAGTCCATATGGATGGAAAAGGGGCTCGGTCGTTCTCACCGGCCACAAGCAACAGCATTCTTCGCCCCCAGCCCTTTCCTCTAGTGTGGAGGTATGGAGGCAGGCACTGGCCAGCAGACAGTGATAGGCACCGCGCAAGAATAACTTGATCAATTCTTGTGGTGCCAGCCTCTGGCCGGTTCCGCACACTGCAGGCGAGGACACCTGCACCTATAGCTACGTGGCCGGTACGAGCAATTCCTAGGACGGAGTGCTGGCCACACCTGACCATAGAGAACAGGCGGCATTTTTCCCCCACCGCCGCCCTCGCAGACCGGCTCATGCGAGCAAGGTGAAGAGTAAGGTGGGGTTAGGCGGCTTTCCTTTTCGCCGACGCAGCCGACTCTTTCTGCTGCGCGGAGAAGGCTACCTTCTGATACCCCCCCTGCGGGTGTTTCCTGACCTTGTTATCTTTCACCCAACGCGAGACCCCCGCATAGACCTGCTCCATGGGCTTGCCAGTCCGCTGTTTCACCTCTTTAGCGTCAAACGTCGCAGGCAGCCTGGCCAGGACAGCATCCCAATCAAGTCGGGGTCTCTTCCTGGTCATTGGAGCCTGCGAGGAGGCAGCCAGAGTCGCCGCTCTGGGTTGCTCGCCAATCACGTCCTTCCACCGTGCCTCTGCCGCCTTGAGCACTGCGAGTTCTTGCTCTCGCTTAGTAATTTCCCCCTGCAAAGAGGCAAGGGCTTTTGAGGTCTGTTGTTTGATACTTGTCAGTAACGACCGCACTCCACTGGTTCGAGGCATATGCAATCAACCTCCTTGTGACTGAAAATGTAGGATATTGTGGCAGAAATCAAAGGCACTGGCAATAACGACACCGTGTGGTACAGCAATGAGGCAGCACCTGACCGAGCTGGTCACCCCTGTCAGTCAGCAAGATTCTCAGAACAGGTGTGACGGTTCTACCGCTCTACTCTGCACGACTCCTGAACGAGCCATCTCCTTGCAGGTCTATATCCACAAGCAGGAGTCACCTTCGCGGTCTGCATGAGGGTAGTGATGCCTGACGTTTTGTGCTCCTTCCTTTACCCTGCTGCGGGCGGCGCGGCGTCACTGCTAGTTTCCCGGGCCGCGCGTTCTTCCTCCCGAGCTGTGCCGTCCCCGTTCGTCTGCAACCGTTGTGCCCGCAGCGCACGGGTGGTGGTCTCATCAAGCTGCAAGGTTCTGGGATCAATCACAACTCCGTACAGCTCGCGAGCAGTCTCGACCGAGATATATTCATCAAGCACATCGTCCAGCACCGTGGCAACGTCGCGCTCCAGTGGATTGCCCCAACCGCCACCACCCGTGCTCTCGAACAGGAACCGTTCGCCCGGAGCAAAGTGATAGGCCGCCAGCAGGCATCTCTTCCACCGTCCATCTTCAGCCCACCCCCCGATCGTTTCTTTTTTGCCATCGAGCCCGAGCTTGCTCAGCCGCTGCGCCGGGCTGCGCGCTCCGCCATTCACGCCCGGGCTGCCCTCGCGCGTGCGCGAGGTTTCCATACTGAGCTCCGCGTCACCGAGAAAGCGGATCTGTAACCGCGCGCCCAAGCCACCGCGCTGCTTCCCAGCGCCTGCTGAGTCGGACCGCAGTTCGAATGCTTCATAAACCACCGGGAACAGCAGCTCTGCTGTCTCGGCCGGCAGATTCATACAATTGCCCAGCGGGTCCATCGTCACACTCATCCCATCTGCATAGGGAGTCCCGCCCCAGCCACCCGCAGGCAGGTCAGAGAAGACCGGCACATTCCGGCTGAGCGGGTCTCTCACGGCGCAGACAAACCAATTGCACTCGGCAAAGGTCGAGGCTGCCGCCCGCTGGGGAATCGCTTTGGCGAGGGCTTGCCAGATGGCACTGGTGATCTTGGACGAGGTCAACGTGGTGCAGGCAATGGTAGGAGAGGGCCACTTGGCGTTGAGCCAGCAGTCGTCGGGCAGGATCACTTTTATGCGGGCAAACATGCCCCCATTCGCCGGGGCATCTGGGCTCAGGAAGAACTTGAGCGAGTAGTAAACCGCGGAATAGGTGTTGGCCAGTGGCGAGTTGATCGCCCCGGTCGCCGCCGGATCAGAGCCGGTGAAATCGACGGTAATCTCATCCCCTCTCACAATCAGCTTCACTTTGATGCGGACTGGTTCGTCAGAGAAGCCATCAGTGTCCGCGTAGTCCTCACCTTCATAGACACCGTCTGGGATCTCACTAATCGCTTTACGGGTCATCCGCTCGGTATAGGCGATGACCTCTTTCATCGCCAGCCGCACAGTCTCTTCGCCGTAGCGGTCCGCAGCGCGTTGCAATTCCGCCTCGGCGGCGCGCAGCGCTCCCAGATGCGCCTGGATGTCGCCCTCAACGTACTGCGGGGTGCGGGTATTATTGATGATGATGCGTAGAAGATCTTGGTTAATGGTGTAGTGCTCGAACAACTTGATCGGCGGGAGACGCAATCCCTCGGCGGCAATGTGAGTGCCGAACGCCTGGCCCCCGGCCGCGCCACCTCCCACGTCGGTCCAGTGGCCACGGCTCACGGCAAAGCCCAAGAGCCGACCACGGAAAAAGATCGGCATGGTGAAGGTAATGTCATTCAGATGGGTCCCCCCCTCGTACGGGTCGTTGAGGACAACGACGTCCCCTTCGTGCAGGTTCTCCAGACCAAAGCGCTCCCCCGCAGCGCGGGCGCTGAATTGCATCGCTGCTAGATGTACTGGACAGTTAGCGGTCTGCCCGAGCAACTGCAGGTCAGCGTCATAGATGGCGTTGGAGAAATCGACCATGTCGTAGAGAATGGGGGAGAAAGAAGTTTTTTGCAGGATCCGGCTCATACGCACGCAGGTGTATTCAAACAGGCTGCGCAACACCTCGAAGGTGACGGGATCGAGGGTCGGTTGTTGGAGTGCAATCGCTGAAAGCGCCATAGGGTTCTCCTCCGTTCGCAGGCGTGGCAGGGGTGACAACCCCGCCTCTTCCTGGTCCCTATACCACAGAAATCACCAAATTATCTAGCTGATCTACCACCGCCGTGGTGTCGGGCGGCAGCACTGCACACGAATGGGTATATTCCACGATTGCTGGCCCACGCAGGGTGAACCCCTGGGTCAGCAGTTGGCCATTATACACTGGCGTCAGCAGCCACTGGCCGGCGAAGTACACGCGGCGCTCCCCTTTGCGCGGGTCCAGGCCGGTGGCAGTGCTGGTCTCCACGGTCGGCGGCTCGGGGTTATGACCAACAACGGTGACCCCGAGACTGACAAAGGCTGGGGCAAACTGCTCTGACGCCATACCGTACTCGCGCTCATGCGCCTGATGGAAGCTCTGCACGATCTGCGGCAGCGAAACGGCACTGAGCTGGCCGAGCGGCACAGGCGTTTCGACCTCGTACGACTGGCCGATGTAGCGCATTTGGGCGCTGCGAGAGACGGACACGCGCTCCCAGGCGAGGGCCTCGCGCGCCAGCAGGGCACGCCCTTGCTCTTCTAAGCGGTCATACAGCAGATTGAGGCGCGCCAGGTCAACCCCAGCAACGGGAGAGTAAAAAAACGTCTCCAGGTCATGGCGGATATCCATAGCCGTGGCGCCAAAGGCCGAGGCTACTCCGGCGTAGGCCGGGACCACGACTTGGGGAATATTCAGTGAGCGAGCAATAAAGCACGCGTGCATCGGCCCGGCCCCGCCGAAGCTGATCAGGACGAAGTCGCGTGGGTCGCGCCCGCGGTCGATCAGCACCATCTTAATCGCCTGGGCCATGTTCTCGCAGGTGATGTGAATAATACCCTCGGCTGCACGCAGCATATCCAGCCCGACCTGACTGGCCACTTGAGATACGGCCTCTTCCGCCGCCTGTCGGTCAAGTGTGAACTTACCACCGAGGGTCGGCTCGAGCCGCCCGAGGAGCAAGTTCGCGTCACTCACTGTCGCGGCTCTCCCCCCACGACCGTAGCACGCCGGCCCAGGCTCGGCACCGGCGCTTTGCGGCCCCACGCGTAACGAGCCTCCTTGATCCACCCAGGCGATCGAGCCGCCACCCGCGCCGACGCTGCGGATATCGAGCATCGGCGTAATGAGCGGCACTTCCCACTCTAACTCATATTCATGGGTAATGAGGCCCTGCCCGTCTTCGACGATTGAGGCATCAAAGCTGGTGCCCCCCATATCAGTATGAATCACCCGCGCGAACCCGGAGCGGGCACTGAGATAGCTAGCATAGGCCACACCTCCTGCCGGTCCGGATTCAATCAACTCCTCAGGCCGCTGCTTGGCCAGCTCCACCCCCATCATGCCGCCGTTGCTTTTGATGATAAACACAGATCCCTTAAACCCGCGCTCACGCAGCCTCGCCTCTAGCCGCTCGAAGTAGGCGCTCATCACTGGCAAGAGCACCGCCCGAATCGCCGTCGTGACGAAGCGGCCCAGCTCGCGGAACTTCGGTCGGGTGTCGGATGAGAGCGCAATGTAGACCTGGGGCAGTCGTTGTGTGAGAATCTCGCCCATCCGTTGTTCGTGGCTAGGATTGACGTAGGCGTTGGTGAACGCCACAGCAACCGACCCCAGTTCGAGCTCAGCGATACGCTCCGCCACCTTTCGGGCCGCGTCCTCAGCGAGCGGAACGAGCACCTCACCCTGGGCGCTGATCCGTTCGGGCACGGTCAACCGATGACGCCGGGGAATAATTGGCTTGGGCTTGGTCTGGTAGGGATCGTAGAGGTGTTGGCGTCGTTGCCGACCAATCTCGATAGTGTCACGGAACCCCTCGGTGGTAACCATTGCCGCCGGCGGATAGGAGCGCTCAATGAGTGCGTTGGTGGCAGTGGTCGAGCCGTGGATCAGGGTGGCAATTTGCTCCACCGGCAATTGGGCTTGTTCGATGACTTGCAGAACACCCAATGCCCGGTCGTGCTTGGTCGTCAGCACCTTGGCAGCCACGCTCTGCTTGGTCTCTTCTTCCCAGGCAAACAAATCGGTAAAGGTGCCGCCAACATCAATGCCAACACGCCACATGAGTCTGCTCCTCTGTCTGTTAATCAACTCCTCCCAACCTCCTCTGCCAGGGGAAAAGGCGAAAAGGGGAGACAGAGACAGAAAAGGATGGGGGCGGTCTCTGTCTCTTTTCTCTGTCTCCTCCTGGGCTCTTACTTCCGCGGGAAGGGTAACGCCATGGGATCAAAGTATTTGCTCTTCCCCTGAGCATCGAACCGGTCGAGTCGCAGCATTGAGATGTCCGCGCTTTGCGTCTGCCCATGCATGATGAACTCTGACGCGAGCCGAGCAACGCCTGGCCCCCACATCATCCCTGCGCCACCGGCGGTGACGGTAAACAGGCCTGTGACGCCGGGCACCTCATCAATGATTGGCAGGTGATCGACAGTGTAATCGATGGTACCGACCCACACGCGCGCGATCGGCGTATCGCGCAACACGGGAATGCGTTTTTCCATGTCTGCACGCACCCGGGCCAAATAGTCCCAGTCGATATCCATGCGCTCGCTGGGCTCTTCCTCGGGGTTGCTCATACCAATCAGCAACCCCCCTTCCTCATGGCGGAAGTAGACCCCCTGGGCAACGTCGAAAAACATTGGCGGCACGGCCGCGAACTCCGGCCGGGGCGAGGTCACATAGATCTGATGGCGCGCGCCCTTGGCATGCACAGTGACGCCGAAGCGCTGGGCTATCATTCCTGCCCAGGGACCACCAGCATTGACCACTACCGGTGCCTCAAACTGGCCTTGGGTCGTCTCGACCCCCCGGGCCCTTCCACCCTCAGTCAGGAGGCCAGTAACCTCACAGTGCTCGTAAAATGGGATGCTACTCCTGACCAGAGCCACGGTGTAGGCGCGAACCAGCTTGGGCGGCAGGATATAGCCGTCGGTCGGGCAGTAGGTCGCTGCCAGGATGTCGTCGGTGTGCATAAAAGGGAAGAAGCGCTTGACCTCGCGCGCATCAATCAGGCGGACATCGAGCCCGAGCGTGCGTTGCATCGGCACCCGCGCCTCGGCCAGTTGTTTCTCGGTCTCGGTGGTCGCGGCCACCACATAACCGGTCTCGCGGAACCCGGCGTCCACCCCAACTTCAGCGGAGAGGGCACGATAAAAGTCGCGGCTCAGCATCCCGAGCTGAACGGTAATCGGCAACCCGCCCTGCTGGCGTACCACTCCGGCGGCGCGCGAGCTGGCCCCACTGCCGAGGTCGCCGCGGTCCAACACCACCACCCGGCCACATTTCGCCTGAGTGAGCAAATACGCGATCCAGCAGCCGATCGTGCCGCCACCGACGACGATGACGTCTGCGGTCATAATCAACTCCTCCCAATCTCCCCCACAAGGGGAAAAGGCGAAAAGGGGAAAGGGTGAAAAGGGACCTTGAAGATCAGAAATACAAGGGGCGTGCTGTCGTCACACGCCCCTCGCAATGGCCCCCACAGCGTTACCGTGTGTGACTAATCTTTAAACTCTGGCATCACCTTGGTGGCAAAGAGTTCGAGCTGGCGCTTGGTCTCGTCCCAGGACATGAGCCCCTGGTCAAAGTACCAACCGAACCACTCGATGTGAGAGTTCTTGCGCAAGTCGTCCAGCTCGCGCTTGATATCATCGACCGTGCCGACCAGTTCATACTTCGCCTCGACCATACGCTCATATGTCGGTGGCACCGGCGTCGTCTCGCCCGGGAACCGGTAGGCTTCAAAGAAACCGAAGCCGGAGAAATACTCGATAAACCCAGTCCCCTGCGTATGTGCGCCCAGGGAGTACGCCTCAGTGTAGGTGTTGCCCATGTGGACTGACCGGAAGGCGCCGACACTCTGACCTAGTTCGAGCCGGCGGCCGGCCTTGGCCGCTTCGTCTCGATATGCCTCGCACAGCTGACGAAATGAGGGGGGGTAGGAAACGAGAATCCAGGGCACGATGTTCTCGGCCGCGCACCAGCGAATGGTCTTCTCACTCACCGAGAACGGCTGCCAGATCGGCGGGTGCGGCAGTGTATAGGGCTTGGGAATCACGCAAATGCGCTGCACCGTTCCGTTCTCATCCACCTCACCGGGAGCGCCAAATCGAGCAGTCCAGTTTTTGGCGACCGGCCAGCGGCGGATCCCCTCTTCGTAGGGAGTCGGCACCTCGTAGTATTTACTTTTGAAGCGGAGGGTCTCCTGGGTCCAGGCCATCTTGATAATCTTGAAGACTTCCTCGAACACCGCGCGGTTGTGCGCGTCTACTTCAGAGCCGTCCATCGGCGCGCCGGTCACGTGGTAGTGTTGGCCTAAGACGTTGGTCCAGCGATCCTGGTACCCGCGCGCGAACCCGGCGATGAATCGTCCCTTGGTCAGATGGTCAAGGACTGCAATCTCTTCGGCCACGCGAATCGGGTCCCAGGTCGGTAAGACGAGACCCAAGGAGGCGAACTTAATCCGCTTAGTCCGTGCGGCGAGATCGGTATACAGCATGAGCGGCGCCACCGAGGCTTCGAAGCCCTCGGAGTGGAAGTGATGCTCGGTGGTGCTCAGGGCGTCAAAGCCCATATCTTCAGCCAGCAGGGCAATATCCCGCAGTTCCTGCAGCATCTGCTGATACCGGTCGTTGTTCCGTCCGATCGGCCGCAACCGTTCGCGTTCTTCGAAGGTAGCTGGGATCGTCGGCAGCATGAAAAGGTTGAACTTCATACGCAGTCCTCCTCTCCAAGAGTTTTAGCGGTTCTGCAGGATCTTGGCCAGCACCGGCATCAGGTATTTTTTGAACGTCACTGGGTTCTCACACATGGGGAAATGGCCGATGTCCTCCATAATGAGGCACTCTGAGCCCTTGACCTTCTTGGCGGTCTGCTCGGTCATCTCTGGCGTACAGGCGAAGTCATAGACGCCAGTCATGAAATAAATGGGCACCTTGCCCGAGATCTTGCCCACCAACTCACGGAAGTCATGGTCCACGCTGTAGAAGTACAGGTCACCCTTGAAGATGCCTGGGCCACCCTGAGAGTAGTACCACCAGGTCTCGCGTCGGTACTCTTCCGGACTTTGGGGTGCCATCAAACCATACACGGACGTTGCACACACCTCACCACCGTGCACGTGCGGGTGCCACAGCCAGTCGAGCCACCAGCCTGGTGAGTAGTCACAGGCCTCGATCGCGATCAGCGCACGCAGAGCATCGGCGAAGTTCAGAGCCAGGTGCAGACAAATGTTACCGCCCATCGAGCTGCCCATAATCACGGGTTTCTCGATTCCCAGCTCACGACAGAACGTCATAACAAATTCGGAGTAGAACTTAGCGGTGAGCTTATACTCCTCCTTCCACCACCCTTTTGGAGGGATCGATTTGCCATGACGGGGCAGGTCAAGAGCGATCACGCGGAAGTTGCGATTGATGTCCGGGTCGCAGAGCTGGTGACGCCACTCGCGTGAGTCCGTGCCTGCCGTATGCAGGCACACCAGGGGGATGCCTTGGCCGGCTTCCTCGTAAAAGATGCGATATTCCTCGCCCTCATAGGGCACGTAGAGATAACGACCGGTAATCGGTTCTACCTTGGCCATGGTGCGGTCCTCCCTACTCTTTGACGTTACGCATGAGGTCGAGCGTCCAGGTAAACGCTCGCAGGTTTTGCCACATCACCTTCACATCCCCTTCAATCTTGAGCCGGCCGTGCAGGGGATGGGCCATAGCCCAGATATCGTTATACATCGGCGGCGGGAGAGGCTGGATAAATTTGCTCCAGCTCTCCACTGGCCCACGCAGGGCGAACGCATAGGTAGTCTCGGGTCCGATGTTTTGCGCGACTCGGGCCACGGTCCCGTTGACAAAGGAGACCACGTACGCGGCGCTCCCGAACTCCAGTAGTACGTCAGCGGTGAAATGTCGGCCAATGACCTTGGTGACGCTGTCCTGGTTGACGAGATTTTGCCAGCGCTCCATCCAGCGCGCGTCGAATGCAGCCATCAGGGTTCCTCCCGAGTTTGAAGCTTCAGGCTTATTCTCAGTAATGAGTGATGAGTAATGAGTGATGAGTAGGACAGAACGAATAAAGAGGAGGCTCCGTACTCAGTCCTCAGCACTCAGTCCTCAGTCCTTTTTTTTCTTCCGGGCCTTGCGGTGAAAATGCGGTATGACCTCCTTGGCAAATAACTCCATACTCTTTTGGATCTTGCGCGGCTCGACGCCAGGCAAAGGCATTGCCATCACCAAGTGCGTGAAACGGGAGCGCTGCTGGTAGTCCTCGATCATGCGTATAGCGTCATCCGGTGTACCGACGATCAGCGGTTCGCCAAACAGCTTGGCCGTATCGCTCTGTCGTAGCTGGCCAATCGGCGGAATGTCTACACCGTAAGCCGTGTCGCCGGGCAGATCATGGGCTTGGGTGAACCATCGTCCGTAGCAGGTCATCATGTAATGCACGCCCGCCTCAGCGTCGTCCCACGCCTTGTCGCGCTTGGAGGCCACAAACACCGCGCGAAACTGGGCGATATGGTAGTCCTGTGGCCGCTTGCCCTGCTCTTGCAAGGCAGCATCATATATCTGCTGCTGATCAACACCACCGGTGCCCATCAGGTGGTACCCGTTGCGCGCGGCCCGGGCGATGGACTTGGGGCCACGGGCCGCCAGCCATATGGGGGGATGGGGCTGCTGCACGACGTTGGGGATAACGGTGATATTGGTGAGCTTGTTGAAGTTCCCGTCGCAGGACCAGTTCTTCTCGGTCCAAGCACGCCGGATCACCTCAACCCCCTCTTCGAGGCGTGCGCCTCGCTCTTTGCGGGGGAGGTTGAAGCCGATGAACTCGTCTACTCGGTACCCCTGGCCCAGGCCAAGATCAAGACGGCCATTGGAAATAATGTCCACGGTAGCCGCGTCCTCGGCCACTCGCAGCGCGTTGTGCAGCGGCAAGAGCAGCACAAACGTGCCGATGCGAATCTTCTTGGTACGGGTAGCAACGGCGGCAGCGATAGGCAGCAAAGACGGAGAATAGCCGTCGTCGACGAAGTGGTGTTCGGTTAGCCAGACGGTGTCGTAGCCTAGCTCCTCGGCTTTGACCGCGAGGTCGAAGTGTTTGCGGTAGAGTTCAGGGAAGGGCACCTGAGCCTGGGGCGGATTACGGAAAGGAAACAGAAGGCCGAAATTCACATGCTCTCTCCTTGTGTGAGGTATTGCTTGCACGGCCTCTTAGCAGGGCACCGGAAAAGAGTAAAGCCGGGGGCCGGGGGTTAGGGGTCGGTAAGGGCAGGACAAACCCTGCCTAATGAGGCGCAGCAAGCGGCGCTTCTACACTGCTAGTCACCAACCCCCAACCCCCAACCCCCGGCCCCCGCTCCTCGTCAAGCAGGTCCACTAACAGGGGGATCGTCTCCACGCCACCGATCTGCCCGAGAGTCCAAAGGGCCTGCGATTCAGCGTAGCGGTCGGTCTCACGACCAATCGCTTCTACCACCAGCGGAGCTACGCTACGGTCAGTATTCTCTCCCACAACTTTGAAGGCGTTGGTCCGCACAAGCGGATCCGCGGAACCCAGAGCCCTGAGCACGAGCGGCTTTGCAGTGGCATAGTCCATGCGCGACATAGAGACCGCCGCGGCCAGGCGAATGCGGAAGTCGATGTCCTCGAGTGCCTCTTGCACAAGAGGCAGACCGCTCGGATCTTTGAAATGGGAGAGCGACGCGGCCGCAGTGGTACGAACCATGGCAGAAGGGTCTGTAGTGAGCGCCGTGCGCAACAGGGGAGCCACGCTTGGGTTATCGAGGGTACCAAGCAACCCTGCTGCCGAGTCGCGTATCTGTTCCTGCCCACCGGTCAGCTTGGTCTTGAGGTAAGTAAGACCAGCCTGGTCCCCGGCCACGGCAAGAGCCCGGGCTATGGTGAGACTAACCAACGGGTCTTTTTCTGTCTTGAGGAGCTTGCGCAAAGAGGGCAGCGCCGCGGGGGTGCGGAGCTCACCCAGCCCACTGATACCCTGGGCGCGCAGCGAGGAATCCGGGCTGGTGAGCGCATCGAGGTAACACAGCAGAGCGGTCTTATCGCCTGTGCGACGCAGGCCCGAGAGCGCCAGCCGCCGTCCCTCTACGTCCGTGTAATACAGCCGTCGCAGCACGCACACCGCTCCCGGCGTGGCCAAGTCTCCGAGAGTGTCGACTGCGGTGCGTCGCAGCATGGGTTCGGTCGAATGCACGGCTTCGTCCAGTATCCAGAGCGCGGCTAGGTCGCCCCAGCGACCTAGCACCCCGGCCACGACGTTGCGCTCCTGGGGCTCACTCAGCCGTAACCCCAAACGCAGGACCTGAATAGCCAATTGGCGCAGCGCTACCAGACCGCGGGCCGTGGCCGGGTCGTACTGCGCCCGGTATGCGGCAACCGCGCCTGTCAGGTCGCCTTGCTCGGCTTGCAGGGCAATAGCAGTCACCTCTTCCGCAGCCGTAGGGGTGACTATCGACCCAGGAAGGAGGATGGCTAGTAGGAGTGCGATTTCAGCCGCAATGGCGTGGTATCGGTTCATACCCCCGCCTTCACTGCCCGTGAATAGCCGAACACCGGCTCCCAAGGCGTGCCGGAGGAAAGGTTCGTCCGTGCAGTCATAACGCTCCTCCCTGTATTGGCAGCAGGTATACTCTTTCTGCCACCGCCTGCCAAGGCTTTTTGCCTGTTTGCTGACCGTCTCTCCCCCGCCTTGTCTATGAAAAGCGTGAGGACTATTTTTTTAGGGTATCACGCGCTTTTCACCATACGCTCTCATAACCTGCTTTGAGCAGGAAGGAGGAGAAAGCAATGGCACTGACGCCTGTTGAGTTGACGCAGACGCTAAAGGGGCTGGTAGAACAGCGCAAAGCGTACCAGAACCACCCTTGGGTGCAGCGCTACATCCGGGGCGAGCTCTCCCGCGCGCAGGTCCGCACCTGGGTGGAGCAGCATTACTGTACGGTAGGAGATGTGCATGAGCTCTTCGGGCCGATCTACGCCGGCTGCCCGGACCCGGAGGTGCGGCTCAAGATGCTTGAGAACCTCTTAGAAGAAGAAACGGGCAGGTTCACCCGATCAGCTCCGCACCGGGAGCTGATGTGCCGGCTGATCGAAGCGCTGGGTGGCACGCGTGAGCAGATCTCCCAGCTCCGGCCGCTGCCCGAGACCGTAGCACGGCGAAGCTTTCTGCGACTGGTCGCGCGCACTCGCCCCTTCTATGAGGCGGTGGCCACGATTAGCCTAGCCGGGGAGTCACAGTTTGGCGACATGGCCGAGACGTATGCCAGGACTGCAGAGACGCGCTATGGGCTGAGCCCGGAGGCGACAGCTTTCTGGTGGGTGCACGCCGAGGCGGACAAAGAACACGGGGGAACGGCCTTTGACATTGTGTCTCACTGGGCTCGGACCGACGCGGAACAGCAGCA
>WNGL01019360.1_pt1 | contig 13042 bp, 9 predicted proteins | sample 5400591 | NCBI WGS metagenome assembly WNGL01 (sample SAMN13153377, study PRJNA577476) | soil metagenome | isolation source: 80 cm soil or saprolite under Garry oak tree replicate 1 | place: USA:California | collected 2016-06-15
ATTAATACTGCTACTCCAGACACGCCCACACTCAATCCGGTTCCCTATCATGGCGTGCAGTATGTGGGCATTCCCCAGTTCGAGTCGGCGGGACAGCAGATAAGCGAGCTGATGTCCGCTGTGGTTGCCGAGAAATTGACAGTCGTCCAGGCTCTGCAACAGTCGGACCAAATCCTGGCATCGCAAGTGAATGCGAGTAACGCTTCCGGGTACTAAGCTATCACGTGTTTGGCCAACGAGAGACTGTCTCACTGCATCGAACCGGTGATCTCTCGTTGGTCACTCCACGCTCATTATGAGCGGGGTGATAAGAAAGAAGAAAGGACAGCTCATGAGTCAGGTAGCTCAGGCTCCTCAGAAGTTTACGCTCCCTGGAATGCACAGGCGTACCACTCCAGCCCCTACTGTGGAGGGACGTGGAGGGAGAACATGGTGGCACCTCCCTGCACTGGTATTTATGATTACGTTGACTCAGATTCCCTTCCTTTTAGCAGTGTGGTTTAGCCTGCATTCTTGGAATTTACTGGTGCCATCAGAGGGATTTCCCTTTGTCGGGCTTGCAAACTACATTACTGCGTTTGTCAGCGATCCGAACTTCTGGCCCGTCATGTGGAATACCGTGCAACTGGTGGTAGGATCGATGATTTTAGCTCTCATCGCGGGAACGATTCTGGCACTCCTCCTCAACCGCCCAATCTGGGGCAGGGGTGTCTTGCGTGCGTTAGCGACCGTGCCATTCCTGGTGACGCCGTCGGTCATGGCTCTGATATGGAAAAATCTCTTCCTGAGTCCATCTTCAGGAATGGTTGATTGGCTGTTTCATCTTGTCGGCCTCCCCAATGTGGCCTGGTTCTCCACGTTTCCACTTCAGAGCATCATGTTCATTGTTGCCTGGGAATGGACCCCCTTTGTGATGCTGGTCATTCTCGCGGGCCTTCAATCTATCCCCGACGAGGTCTTGGAGGCGGCGAAAGTTGACGGAGCAAATGCTTTCATGACCTTCTGGCGCATTACCTTTCCCTTACTGCGAAAAGCGTATGAGATCTCTCTCCTGTTTGGAACCATCTTTATTTTCCAGACATTTGCCGAGATTTACGTCACGACCTCGGGTGGCCCTGGAGTGTCAACGAACACTCTACCCTACTACACCTATCGCACGGCATTTACATCGTTTCAGATTGGACAGGCTTCGGCACTTGGAGTAATCGGGGTAATCCTCGCCATCTTTGCCGCCAGAGGGATGCTGCGGCTGATGACTGAGCGTACCGTTTCGGAAAGGAATTGATTCATGAGCGTCGCAACCACACAGAAATGGTCCCGCTTTGGATGGGCTGCTTTGACCTACCTCGTTGTCTTTCTGCTGATCTTTCCGGTTATCTGGATGGTGATCACTGGGTTTAAGACGGAAGTTGCCGCCATTTCTATACCGCCTACGCTCTTCTTCGCACCAACGCTCGATCAGTTTGCGCAGGCAATTAATGGCGGCTTTGGTGCTTACCTGTTCAATAGCGCGGTGGCTTCGCTGGTCTCAACCGCTCTCGCTCTGATTTTGGGGATTCCCGCCGCCTATGCGATGGTTTTTCAAATGCGGAAGAAGTCCGCTGACAATATGCTTTTCTTTGTGCTTTCCACGCGCTTTCTGCCGTTCGCAGCGATCCTTATCCCTCTCTTCGTCATTTTCACGCGCCTCAATCTGCTGGACAACCTCCTCACGCTAATCATCGTCTACACGGCGATGAATCTGCCGCTGATCATCTGGATGTCCCGCTCATACTTTCTGGACCTACCAAAAGAGGTGCTGGAGGGGGCCTGGTTGGATGGATGTACAACGTTGCAGACAATGCTCTTGATAGTTGTGCCGATGGCAGCACCAGGATTGGCTGCGGCTGCGCTGCTCTCCATCATCTTCGCGTGGAACGATTTCTTTTTTGCTGTTACCTTGACCTACACCGAAACTCCAACGTTACCCATTATGGTTGCAGTTTTTACGAGCAACGAAGGTCTCTTCCTGGCGAAGGTGTCCGCGCTTGCTACCATGATTATCCTGGTGCCTGTTCTTATCGGCATCTATGCTCAGAGACACCTGGTACATGGACTGACGGGCGGTGCGCTCAAATAGCACGAGAAGGAGTTGAGGCAATAGCAACCAACAGCATCGTCAAGGCTGATATCGTATACTACCTATAAGGAAAAGAGGGCAACTATGCGTGCAGTTATCATCGACGCTCCTGGCAACATACGGATAGGGAGGCTCCCAGACCCGACGCCGAAACCGGACGAGTTGGTGATACGGGTGGGGGCGTGTGGTATTTGTGGCACCGACCTGCATATCGTGGATGGCGACTCTCCCCTGGTATGCTATCCCATCGTGCCGGGCCATGAGTTCGCGGGCGAGATTGTTGCGGTGGGAAGCAACGTCCCACAAGGAATCGGCACGAGGGATATGAAAGTGACTGTCGGCACCAGGGTCGCGGTCGAACCCAATCTGTACTGCGGCCATTGCGAGCTCTGTCGCACGGGTCATGAGAACCTCTGCCTTAACTATGCCGCAATCGGAGTCACAGTAGATGGGGCTTTCGCCGAGTACGTTACTGTGCCTGCCGCTAAAGCATATATTCTGCCCGAACACCTCTCGTTTCGAGAGGCAGCCCTGATCGAGCCAATTTCCTGCGCGGTGCATGGCATGAACCGCCTCAATCCCAGGTCTGGTGATACCTTCCTGATCGTGGGTGCGGGAGCGATGGGGCTGATATTGGTGCAGATGGCGCTGCGTGGTGGAGCATCGAAGGTGGCCGTGGTAGATCTGAATACGCAACGCCTGCAACGCGCAGAGAAACTAGGGGTCGACTCCACGCAAACTGACATCAACAAACTACTTGAGGACGAGCCGCTCGGATTCGATTGTGTGATCGATGTCACAGGCGTTGCATCGGCCATTGAAGGGGCCTTTGCGGCAACTAAGCGTGGCGGAAAGCTGCTGGTCTTCGGCGTTGCGCCCAGCGAGGCGAGGATTTCGCTCTCGCCTTTCCGCATCTACAATGACGAGATCACTGTGCTTGGCTCGATGGCCGTCCTCTACTCCTTTGGGCCTGCGCTCAATCTCCTGAGCAGCGGCGCATTCGATACAGGGATGATGCTCACAGCCGCTCTGCCTCTCGAGGACTTTCCAAACGCACTCAGCATGGTCAGGCGAGGTGAGGGTGTCAAGACGCAGATATTGCCCAACGGCTAGTAGTCCGAGCCCAAAAAGGTAGTAATCTTACCAATCGCGTTCGCGCCGCCATTCGTGAACCAGGCGAGCCCTTGTCCAACCGGGGTGATGCCACTACTGGTTATGTTTGGCAGCGCGAAGGCGGTATACTGACATCGCTTCCCTTTCCAACACATTCATGAGAAAATTTCATCATCCTCTCATAAATAACCTGTATACTTCGTAAGAACCCAAATAGCCCCTACTATCGTAATATGGAGTATACAATGCGCATCCTGATTGCTGAAGACGACCCTCACCTGGGTCCGAGTTTGAAAAAGGGATTGGAGGAGAGCCGCTACGCGGTTGACCTTGTAACAGATGGAGAAGAAGCCTTGTCTGTCGGTCTGGCCGTTCCTTATAATCTGATCATCCTGGATATCATGCTGCCGTATCTCGACGGATTTGAGGTCTGCAAGAAGCTGCGCGATCAGAAACGCACCACCCCCATCTTGTTTCTGTCAGCATTGAGCGGCCTCGACCATCGCGTGACCGGCCTGGATATCGGGGCCGACGACTACCTGACCAAGCCGTTCGCCTTTCGCGAGCTTGAAGCACGTGTGCGCGCGCTCCTGCGTCGTGAAGGCCCTACGAAGACAACCACCCTCAGTTTCGCGGATATCACCTTAGATACACGCACCCATGACGTGCGACGAGGCGAGCGTGAGATTTCACTCACCAGCAAAGAATACCTGCTGCTGGAACTGCTGATGCGCAATCCAGGACAGGTATTGAGCCGGGGCATGATCGCCGAACATATGTGGAACATCGATACCGACAATCTCTCGAACGTGATTGATGTCTACATCCGTTATCTACGACGCAAGCTGTGCGAGGCTGGAGAACCCGACCTTATTCATACCATCCGAGGCTTCGGTTATCAGCTCAAGGAGCCGTAATTTACATGCTCAAGGTATTTCGCAGTGTATGGCCCATCAATATTCGCACCCAGATGATGCTCTGGTACACGCTCATCTTCGCCATCCTCATATTCCTTTTTGGCACGGTTTTCTACATCAATCTGCAAACTTCACTGGAAACAAATATAGACGCGGAACTCCAACAGCACGCGCAAGAAATCGCGAACGGCATCAATGATGATAAAGGCACCATCACCGTTGAGGATGTCACGGGCGTTCTCCCTGGACTGACCGACCCGGATAAAGCTACTCCAGAACCCACCTCAACCTCAACCGCGATCAAGACCCCTCCAGCTCAGGTACCACTGAATGTCGATATTGGCCCACTGGTGCGCATCCTCAACAACACAGGCCAGGCAATCTATACCTCTCCCACCTTTCTCAACCTTGCGTTGCCATCAATAAGCGTGTCACAGCCATTGCATAACATTCCGTGGATAGGAACGGTCACTGCAAAAAATGGGCAAACGGTGCGCATCTATAGTTTGCCTCTGGTAGATAATGGCAACGTCTTTGCCGTCGTGCAAGTCGGCGAATCACTGACTTCTCTGAGCACCACCCTGCGCAGCGCGGTGCTTGAACTCATGATCATCGGCATATCTGTATTGCTGCTCAGCTTCTTTGGAAGCTACTGGCTTGCAGCGCGCTCCTTCGCCCCGGTGAAGAAAATGACCAGCATCGCTCGGCATATTGAAGCGGGTGATTTGCACGAACGCGTGCCTGTGCCCCACACTCAGGATGAATTACAGACACTGGCGCTGACCTTTAACGACATGATCGAGCGCCTGGAAAAAGCCTTCGCCCGCCAGCGCCGCTTCGTGGCTGACGCATCACACGAACTGCGCACGCCCGTCGCAGCCATTCGCAGCATGACCGATGTCGCGCTGGCGCACAGCGGCCCCGTGCCTCCCGACGAATATCTCACCATCCTACGAGACGTGAATGCCGAGGCCGAACGGCTGGGGCACCTGATTAACGATTTACTGGCCCTGGCGCGCACCGACGAAAGCAAGGTGTTACTCGAACTAGAACCGGTGCGCCTCGATCTCCTGCTTAGCGATGTGGCGGCTACAACCGAACCACTGGCAACCGAAAAAGGCATTACCCTGGAAGTCCAGGTCGAACAACCTGCCACCATTCTCGGTGATGAAGTGCGCCTCATTCAGGTCATCATGAACCTCATTGATAATGCCATCACCTACACCAACAGTGGGGGCAAGGTATTGCTGCAGGTCGAAATTAAAGACAACAACGTCATGCTCCGCGTCAGCGATACAGGGATCGGCATAGAACAGCACCACCTGGAGCATATCTTCGAACGCTTTTATCGCGTCGACCCCGCTCGCACGCGTGCGGCAGGCGGCACGGGATTAGGCCTTGCCATCGTGGACTGGATTGTGCGCGCCCACAACGGCAGCATCTCCGTCCAGAGTCAGGTTGGTCAGGGAACAACCTTCACAGTCCAATTACCCCTCGCGATCGGGAATTCCCAGTCATTTTCTTGACGGCGTTTTCTCATTTATACTGTGTATACTGGTGAGCGTATACGAGCATACCCTACCGCCCGTCTTTTCTGCATGTAATAAAAACAGAGGATAAATACACAATGAAGCAAACTGGAAATATGAAAGGCAAAACGCCACCTGCCTCAGCAAGACCGCAGGTACCGATCCAATACACAGAGAATACCACTGCACCCACTTCCTGGTGGACGGCACTCCGCCTCCAGGAGCGCATACTCTTACCGCTCAGGCTCTTCCTCGGTATCACATTCATCTATGCCGGTATCCAGAAATTAACCGATCCGCAGTACTTTAACCGCTCGGCACCGGGCTACATTGGAAAACAGATCATCGCCTTTGCCAATAAATCACCCATCCACAACTTTCTGATCACCGTGGCCGTCCCGCATGCTACATTCTTTGGCGCGCTGGTGGCACTTGGAGAACTCGCCATTGGCATAGGTGCCCTGGTGGGCTTCCTCCTGCGTCCCGCTTCCTTCTTTGGCATGTTGCTCAGCCTGATGTTTTTCCTGTCAGCGAGCTGGAATATCTACCCGTACTTTTATGGCGCGGATATCGTCTTCGTCTTTGCCTGGCTCACGCTGCTCCTGGCCGGGCCACTTCGCAGCGGCTTCCCCACGCTGGATGCCGTTCTCGTCCCACGCTTCCTCCAAACGCTCGCACCGGAGTCCCAGGCAATGGTAGGGCGCATCCTCTCCATACTGGTTGGCGTAGGAAACGAGGGCATCGCAGGAATACCGGCATCGCAACTCCCAGCCCAGGGGATGAATCCACAGGCTACGGCGTATCCTCCGCAGGTCGGTACGTATAACAGTAACGTTCGTGGCTATCCGCAGGGTGTTCCCTTCCCGGTGATGAACAACCAGGGCAATCGCTATGCACCACCTATGACCCAACAGCAGCGACAGATGAGTTATAAAGCCCAGCTAGCAGCGCAGCGCCGGACTATGGACAGCCGGCGTAACTTCCTCTGGGGATTGGTGGCCGGTGGTCTGGGTATGCTGGGTCTCACATTTGCCGGAAAAGTGCTGCATATCAATCCATTTGGCGGGGATGATACTTCTACCAGCCAATTGCCTGCGACTGGCGGAAATACAGGCTCTCAAACCACGCCAGCTCCAGGATCGGGAACGTCAACTAGCGGCACTCCTGGATCATCCACAGCCATCGCGCAGGAGAACGCAGTCCCGGTCAACAGCGCTGTGAACTTCACTATCCCCTCCAATAGTGATCCCGGCGTTTTGATTCACCTGAACAACGGCAAGTTTGTCTGTTTCGATGCAACCTGCACCCACGCCGGCTGCCCCGTCTCATTCGACCCCGGCAGCTCACACTTGATCTGCCCCTGTCATGGAGCCGAATTTGACCCCGCCAATGGCGCCGCCGTTGTCACCGGCCCGACCAACACCCCACTGACCAGTGTTCCCATCCACATCGACAATTCTACCGGAAACATCACGCTGCAGTGATGAAGAAATAATTCTAAGATGTAGGCATCGTGTGTAGGGACAAGGGGCGGCGTGGGGCTGATGTGGGGGCCTTGTGCTTGTCCCTACGACAAACCCAACCATTGCTCCTTGACCTTCACTGGACGCCAAAGTAGGCAGCCATTGTGGCTACCCTACATAACCCCTACCACAATCGCGCTCACATTCCCCTCGCCGCCCGCCAGGTTCGCTTCATCCACCAGCGTACGCGCCAGTTTTTGAGGATCACCATCGTGGTCTTGCGCTAAAAGCTCCTCCATGCGTTCATCGCGCACCATGTGCCACAGCCCATCGGTGCAGAGCAAGACCAGGTCGTTCACCTCTAACGCGAGCTGGAAACAATCGATCTGGATGGAATCGGACTGTCCGAGGTAACGGTAGAGCTTCTTCCCCTTTGGACTGGTGTAGATCTCTTCGGGCTTGAACAGGTTAGCCTCCACCAGCCCCGCGCCGAGCGTATGATCGGTGGTGATGCGTTTCAACCCCGCCCTCGGACTGTAGTGATAGGCCCGGCTATCACCGACGCTGGTTACATACAAATGGCGCTTGTAGACCAGGGCGACGCTTAAGGTGCTGGCCATCTTCGTTTCATAGTCGGCATTACAGTGATAAATCACCTGGTTGGCACGTCGCACCGCCTCTCGCATCCACTGCTCAACAATAGCGTCCGGCGCGGGTATATAGCCGCCCGGCAAAATACCGCCGCGTACAATGGATGAGCCGCCCCCAGGTGATAAGGTTGAGGAAGAGGGTAAGGGCGTTGCCAGCAGGGGCAAGAGTACATCCGTCACAGTCTCTATCCCCAGCCGGCTGGCCTCGTGCCCACCCGCTGATTTCCCCCGCGGCCCGCGCAGGCCATCCGCGACGGCAAACAGACCAAACGGGCGTGGAGGCGGCGCGAGATTAGCGCATAACCCCTGCACAATCAGCAGCATATCCTCGTTCTCCTCCGCCACGTAACGACGCCCGGTATCGCTCACGTATCCAACCTGGCACACATCCGTCACCAGCGGCGAGGTATCATCCAGCTTATGCCCACAGCGCCGGCAGAAACGCGAGCTGCGCCGATTTTCCTGCCCACAGGCGCCGCAGGGATTCTCCGGGATGATGGTGCGCACAACCACATTCGCGTTCCCGGCTGCCACCTGCAGCGTCGGTGTATGAGCAGCGGCTGTCGATTTCAACGCGCCCTTGACCGCGTCAGCAAATTCTCGTGCTGAACTGAAACGTTTCACTGGATCGGGATCAGTTGCGCGGAACACAGCGGCATCGACAGCCGGATTGAGCAGCGGGTTGAGTTCGCTGGGGGCTGGAAGTACCGCCATGCGACTGCGCACGATGGCCTGGAACGGCAGCAAACCCGTCAGCATTTGATAGGCCACCACCCCCACCGCGTAGATATCACTGGCGGGTTCGGGATGCCCCATACCCTGTTCAGGCGCGGTATAATTCTCGGTGCCCAATGCAAAGCCACCCTGCGTCAGGGGGCGCTCCTTCTGCATGGCGCGCGCGATGCCAAAATCCGCGATCATCAGCCGCCCATCGTCCTGGTGAATGAGCAGATTAGAAGGCTTGATATCTCTATGCACAATGTTCTGCGGATGCGCGTGGATGGCGTCGATGGCATCCGCCAGTTCGCCCAGGTACCGCAGCGCCAGTCCCAGCGGCAGTGGCCGTTCCGCCTTCAACAACGCTTTCAGTGTGCCGCCCGTAATCAACGGCATAACGAGATAGAGCAGGGGACCATCCTGCCCAAAATTGAGGACCGGCACGATATTGTTATGCCGCAGCTGGTGGGCGTAGCGAGCCTCGCGCCGGAACCGCTCGACTGCCACCGCCTCGTCTACATTTTTATGTGTGATTGAAAAGACTTTAAGCGCTACCTGCTGCATCTCGAATGTATCGCTGGCGCGATAAACCGCTCCCATGCCGCCAAGACCCACCAGCGTCTCAATCCGGTAGCGCCCCGCGACCAGCGCTTCAGGCAACAAACACAGGCAGAACGGATTGACGCACTTGAACGTTCCCGGCGGGTAATCAGCATTACATCGAGGGTTAGAGCAACGAGGCATAACAGTTCCTTCATCACAAACAATAGTTAAGAGTGGCCTTTTTCATTGTAAAGTGAAGCATGGGTGATGTCAATATAAACTAAAGCGAGGGAACGTGGGGAAATACGCTCCCGGATATCGGCGTCATTATAGGCGGTACCCTCGTGTTGTTGGCGATCTCAACCTGAAGACTACGCCATCAAGCCTCGGTAATAGTGGCGATTTAGCATGTATGCTAACAGCATAGATCACACACAACGTATGCCGAGAGCATACTTTCATCATTGAAAGCTATGCCAAAAGTAAGTATCGTTATCAATAACATTATCTATCTATCGTCTAGAAAGGAACACACTATGCGTATTCTCGTCATCGGCGGCACAAACTTCATGGGCCCACTGGTCGTGCGCACCCTCCACACGCAGGGCCACAACATCACCGTATTTCATCGCGGCCAGACACCCATCGAATTACCAGATAGCGTACAGGAGATTCTAGGAGACCGTCGTCCACTAACCAACGTAGCCAGCATACTGCAAAAGACTGAACCCGAGCTTGTGCTGGACATGATTCCCTCTAGCGAGCAAGACGCCCAGGAAGTCATGCGCACCTTCAGCGGCATCGCGCGCCGCGTCGTCTCCATCAGCAGCCAGGATGTCTACCGTGCCTTCGGGCTGGTCAACCGAAAAGAAGCCGGCCCGGTTGACCCGCGGCCCATTACCGAAGATTCACCACTGCGCGAGAACCTCTATCCCTACCGTGCCGAACCTCCGAGAGATGCGGATGATCCCCAAAAATGGCAGGACGATTACGACAAAATCCTGGTTGAGCGCGTCGTCATGGGCGATCCCAATCTCCCCGGCACCATCCTGCGCCTACCGATGGTCTATGGACCAGGTGATTACCAGCACCGCGTGTTCGCGTTCCTCAAACGCATGGATGACCACCGCCCCGCCATCCTGCTCGACGAAGCCGAAGCACAATGGAAATGGACGCACGGCTACGTAGAGAACGTCGCCGCCGCCATTGCCCTTGCCGTAACCGACAAGCGCGCTGCTGGCCGTATCTACAACGTCGGAGAACCATTCACCTTTACTATGGCCCAATGGATCAGCAAAATTGGAGAGGCCGCGGGCTGGCAAGGAAAGATTGTCACTATACCTCAAGGACGTTTGCCCAAACCTCTACGATGGGACATCAACGCAGAACAGCACATCGTCGTCGACACCTCGCGCATCCGTCAAGAACTGGGGTATAAAGAGCGCATAGACATCGATGAAGCTATTCAACGCACCGTCAATTGGGAACGAGCACATCCCCCCGCACAAATTGATCCCAAAGACTTTGATTACGCAGCTGAGGACGCGATCATATCTGCATGAATACGACGCCCAGGGCGGGGGCAAGCCCAGCCCGTACCCTATACGAAGCGTGATACCAAGCCGTATAGGGTACGGGCTGGGCTTGCCCCCGCCCTGGTCACGCGGATCATCTAACCGGCAGGGGGAGGCTACGAGCCAGGCTCTGCCCCCGCCCTGGTCACGCGGATCATCTAACCGGTCGGGGAGTCAACGACCCAGGCTCTGCCCCCGCCCTGGTCATGCCCTTGACATTCAAGATAGCACGGCTTACGATACAACACATAAAGCCGTGCGTCTGCTTATTTTTGGAAGCTACGAGAGGAGCTAACCATGCCTGACAACATTCACACCAAGTTCCTTCTAAACGAAGATGAAATGCCCCGTTCCTGGTACAACATCGTGGCAGACCTGCCGAACCCTCCAGCTCCGGTCTTGCATCCTGGCACCCACCAGCCGGTTGGGCCTGCCGACCTCGCCCCCTTATTTCCGATGGCGCTGATTATGCAGGAAGTTAGCACCGAGCGCTACATCGACATCCCGGAGCCGATTCGCCAGGTCTATACCCAGTGGCGGCCCAGCCCGCTCTACCGGGCGCGCCGTCTGGAGAAGGCGCTCGATACCCCCGCGCGTATTTATTACAAATATGAGGGCGTTAGCCCCGCCGGAAGCCACAAGCCCAACACGGCGGTAGCCCAGGCCTTCTACAACAAAGAAGAGGGTATCAAGAAGCTCTCCACCGAGACGGGTGCAGGACAATGGGGATCAGCGCTGGCAATGGCGGGCGCGTTCTTCAACATGGAAATCGAAATCTTCATGGTCAAGGTCAGCTACCAGCAGAAACCCTATCGCCGCAATCTGATGGAAACCTTCGGGGCTACGGTTCACGCCAGCCCCACCAATCTCACCAATGCCGGGCGCAGCATCCTGGCGCAAGACCCGGAGAATATGGGCAGCCTGGGCATCGCCATTAGCGAGGCAGTAGAAGTAGCAGCTATGAGCGGTGGCACCACCAAATATTCGCTGGGCAGCGTCCTTAATCACGTCCTGATGCACCAGACCATCATCGGGGAAGAAGCCCTGCTCCAGATGGAGCGCGCAGGTGATTACCCGGATATCGTGATCGGATGTACAGGTGGCGGCAGCAATTTCGCAGGTATCGCTTTCCCCTTCGTCGGCAAAAAACTACGCGAAGGCCTGAAGACTCGTTTCCTGGCAGCGGAACCGATGGCCTGCCCCAGCCTGACCAAAGGCATCTACACCTATGACTTTGGCGACACCGTCGGTATGACCCCACTCGTGAAGATGCACACCCTCGGTCACGATTTCATGCCGCCGGGCATTCACGCCGGTGGACTGCGCTATCACGGCATGTCCCCACTGGTCTCACAACTTCACGAAGAGGATATCATCGAGGCTCGCGCCTATCATCAGAACCCAACATTCGAGGCCGCCGTCCAATTTGCCCGCACCGAGGGCATTGTACCCGCCCCCGAAGCTGGCCACGCGATACGCGCCGTAATCGACGAAGCTCTGGAAGCAAAACAGGCCGGTGAATCCCGCGTCATCCTCTTCAACCTGAGCGGTCACGGCCACTTCGACATGGGCGCCTACGATGCCTACTTCGCCGGAAAGTTGCAGGACTACGAGTATCCAGCCGAGGCAGTAGCAGAGGCGCAGAAGCGCATGCCCCTGGTAGTATAACGTAAGCAATACAACTGACTGGATATCTTGAGGGGCGGTTCAAATGAACCGCCCCTTCCATTTTACATAGAAGTGGCCACTGGCAAATTTCATCAATTCATGGCAGAATCTTAGCATACAGATAATTTCTTGCCAGGAGGATGAAAATCAGTGATAGAGTTACAAGATATTCAGGCTGCACAGGCCCGCGTTGCAAACTACGTCCGGCATACCCCACTGGTAGAGGCGACGCCCATCAAGCAACCGGTATGCCAGGCCCAGAATCTCTACCTCAAGCTGGAATGCTTACAAATTACCGGCTCTTTTAAAGCACGAGGCGCCGTTAACAAACTCCTCAGCCTTACCTCGGAACAGCTCGCACACGGGCTTGTAACCGCTTCGGGTGGAAATCATGGATTAGGAGTTGCCTACGCCGGGTGGCTCGCCAAAGTCCCCGCTACCATCTACCTGCCACGTAGCACGCCTCTCGTAAAAGCGCAAATGCTGGAGAGCTGGGGTGCCAGGGTAATCTTCGCAGGAGCCGTCTGGGACGAAGCGAACCACGCCGCCCTGCAAGCTGCCGAGCAGGAGGGCTTGAACTACTTCCATCCCTTCGCCGACCCGCTCGTAATTGCCGGTCAGGGAACCATTGGCGTGGAAATCCTGCAAGAAGCGCCAGGCATCGATACACTGCTGGTAGCCATCGGCGGCGGCGGCCTGATCAGCGGAGTAAGTACGGCAGCAAGAAGTCTAAAACCAGGTATAAAAGT
>WNGL01009655.1_pt1 | contig 13041 bp, 10 predicted proteins | sample 5400591 | NCBI WGS metagenome assembly WNGL01 (sample SAMN13153377, study PRJNA577476) | soil metagenome | isolation source: 80 cm soil or saprolite under Garry oak tree replicate 1 | place: USA:California | collected 2016-06-15
TGTCCTCAGGCGTGTGTCGCGGGTCTTGTAGACTTCGCCCATTCCACCGGCGCCAATGGCGTCGAGGATTTCGTAGGGGCCAAGGTTTTTGCCAGGAGTTATTGTCAAAGCGGCGCTAGTGCTTAATTGCGTAAGTTAACGATAGTATTTCTGAGTTGTGATCCTTTTACTTCTCGCTTGCGCCACACAAAGGGTTTCGCCGTTGGTTCGTAGGCCGCCACGAACTCTTCGATAGCTTTGCGCAATTCTTCGGCGTCGCGGAAACTGGCTCCCTTGAGCGCCTTGCGCTGCATAATTCCGAACCAGATTTCGACCATGTTCAACCAACTCGCCGAAGTGGGGGTGAAGTGGAAAAACACGTTCGGGTGTGCGGCCAACCAAGGGTCATTCTTTTTGTGGATACAGTAATTATCCAGGATGACGTGGATTTCTTTATCCGCAGGCGTCTCGGCCATCAGTTGATCCATGAATGCCAAAAACTCCACGCGCCGCTTTCTTCCCGTGATTTGCGTGTGTATCGCTCCAGTTGCCACTTCCAAGGCGGCAAACAGATTCAGCGTCCCATGGCGTTTGTAGGTGCTCTTAAAACCACGGACGATTTTGCCGCTGTCGGTTTCCACATAACCGGTTGCGCGTTCCAGCGCCTGGATACTGGGTTTCTCGTCCACGGAGACGACCAGCGCATTTTCTGGCGGACTCAGGTACAGTCCCACAATGTCGGCGGCCTTGGCGGAAAACTCCGGGTCCGTACTCACGCACCAACTGCGCTGCCGGCTCAGGCAGACACCTTCCTTGCGCAGGACGCGCCAGACGGCGTGCACGGATGTCTTCAAACGCCGGGCAATCGCGGGACCGTCCCAGACAGCTTGTCCTTTCGGCGGTGGCTCTTCCAACGCGGCGAGCACCTTCTTGCGAAAGTCCGCGTCATAATGCCGCGGCTTGCCCGACCGCGGACGATCGGCCAAACCGGCCAGTCCCTCGCTCTCGAAACGCCGCCGCCAATCGATCACCGTATTCGGCCGCAGTTTCAAATCCCGTGCGATGCCGCTCACCGATTCCCCCTGCAAACATTGAATGATTATCTTTGCTCGCTCGACCAACCGTGCTTCCTGAGTCCGGCTCCGCGACCACTCCTCCAGCGTCTTTCGGTCCTGCTCGGAGCAGCTCAGCGTCGGTGGCGTCTTGGGCATCGCAACCTCTTGCCCAAGACTTTACTCTATATCTATTATTTATGCAATTAAGCACTACCTGGGTGTCATGTTCAGCACGATACCGCGTTGAGCGGAGCCGTTAGCCCTCGACTCCCGCGGCATTCATTCGTGACGATGGTCGCGGTTGGACAATTTGTGAAGGCCATTTCTCTATGGATTTGATGTTTCTGCCGATATGACATTCGGGTGGGTGCTGGAAGTCCGCAAATTGTTGAAGCCATGGGCGCCTATAGTTGGCAGGTGAAATGCCCCATAAGATGTGTCCGCGAGGGCAGCTCGAGAAAGAGAAAAAGAAGGTAAGCAGCATCGAACCTGGCTCTAATTCCAGCTACTCTTGCAGAAGGATTCTTAAGCAGGTAGTTGAGCGGCAGGACCAATCAGAGCTTTTGCCCTGAGACAAAAACCGAGAGGAAAAGGACGCTGCCATCAACACCTGCTTAGGACGTGACTACAGTCTTGTCGCTCCTTAGAGCAGACGCAATCCCCACGCGCAAGAGGCGCGTCGCCTTTATCCAAAACGAACAAATCGGGCATTACTCAAAAGTCCAAGTCACATCCCGCGCGCCGCAGGGCATTTCGAGCGGACTCGAGCGCGACAACGCTGTCGTTGTATCTCTTTACCTTCTGGACAACTGGGGGTGGCGAAGGTGAAACCACTGGCGGCGCCGGCACTGGAACAGGCGGGTAGCGGCGGATTCTCCACTACTCGTGGTGGGGGCGTGACTATCTTTGAGAGGTGCCCCCGTTTCCCTCTGGCGTAGCCTTCTGCGGACTTTCTGTGGGTTTCGAGCACGCAACTAACGTGAGAGTGCCTAGTAGCCCTCATCAATGCCTTCGGTAGGATTTCAAACTGAGACACGTGCCCTTTTTCTTTTGGATAGCGCCTCCACTCCAGGATGATAATAGACTAACCACCTAGCTTGACCAGCGCGAAGAGCGCACAATGGGCCAGAGTAGCGAATTCCAGCAGGCGAACACTTCGCCCAAAAGGAGCGCCATGATCAAGAAACCGCCAGTTGGTTACGCATGTCACTCTTGTTCCCTCCGGCAGGTAGAGCACGGTCGAAGCGCGGGACAGGGTCCTACCAGACGTTCCACGACCCATCGGCTCGGTCCCCACAATTTGATTGTGGCGATGATCGCCATAGCCATGTTTGCGCGATCAGGCCAAACCCAGACAGTTGGCGCGACGCGCTGCAGCTCGGGCGTGCACGAGGCGGAGGCAACCGGCACGGTACTCTTCCCGCAGGACCATATCTTCTGCCCGCTGCTGGCCGATCCGAAGGAGCCGCGTACTTTCTTGAGTTATCAGCGTGGCGAGTTCGGCACTGTCGCCGACCCATCGGGTAGGGACACAAACATCGGTTCCATCGGGGTGGGGGATACCGTCGGTCTGGTTCGATGGGGTGGGACGAGGCCGGGTGAAGGCGTGCAACTGGATGCCTTTGGCAGCATCTTTGCCCAGTTCGATCTGGATGCGCCTTCCACTGATCTCATCAACGCCGACTACCTCGTCGGGTTTCCGCTCACTGTCCGCCGGAAGGGTTTTAGCGCGCGCATCAGGGTCTATCATCAGAGCTCTCACCTTGGTGACGAGTTCCTGCTACGCGATCAAAAGATCCAGCGGGAGAACCTCTCCTTCGAATCAGTGGAACTGCTGCTGTCGCAGGAGATCGGCCCCCTGCGCGTGTACGCCGGGGGAGAAGACTTATTCCGTCGGGAGCCTGACGCGCTGGCGCCGCAACTGGTCCACGGAGGCCTGGAGTTCCGCCAGGGACGTGCGGGTCCTTGGCGATTCGTTGCGGCCGCCGACGTCAAGGCGACAAGACAGCACGATTGGTCACCGGCGACCAGCGTGAGGACCGGTCTAGAGGTGACCCGCTCCGGCGGAGGCCACCCCGCGCAAGCTGCACTCATGCTCGAACTGTATAAGGGTCCTTCGCCTTACGGACAGTTCTTCCAGGATGACATCAAATATATCGGCATCGGACTTCATCTCGGGTTCTGATTGGACCAGTTTCTGTCGCAGACTTCGGATTTGGCAAGCAGCCTCACCGTAATCGTACCCGATGAGCGGGAGTGGGCCGCGTCCGGCCGGATAGTGAATAAGATCGCAACAACTTGCGGGTCACGCGCTACCACTCCGATGATTTCTTCAACGCTCGCGTCTTTCGCAAGATCCAAAGTATGCCACAGCGGATCTCCCACGATTACGTCAGCTTGATCTGCTCTAATCCTTCAGGAGCCGTATAGAGCCCTTCAAGTTTTCCGACGAGATATTTGTAGGCATCATCAACAGAATCCGTTTTGTAGAACACGTCAAGTTCTTCGGCGCTGACGGTGCCCCATCGGACGAACGCGTCGAAGTCGATCACTTCGTCCCAATATTCATTGCCGAACAGCACAACGGGCATGGTCTTGCGCGGTTTCTTCGTCTGAATCAGGGTCACTACCTCGAAGAACTCATCCATCGTGCCAAAGCCGCCAGGAAAGATCACCAGTGCCTTCGCAAGATAGACGAACCAGAACTTGCGCATGAAAAAATAGTGAAAGTTAAAAGCCAGTTCATGAGGAACGTAGCGGTTCACAGCTTGTTCCTCCGGTAATTGAATATTCAGCCCGATGGTCTTGCCCCTGGCGAGCGTAGCCCCACGATTGGCCGCTTCCATCATGCCTCCGGAACCCCCTGAACAAATGATGAAGTCACGATTGCCGGTTAGCGATTTTGACCACTGGGTCAATCGGCGTGATAGCTCGACCGCATCCCGGTAGTACCGCGCCAGCCGGACTGCAGCCTCGGCTTTCCTTCGGGCATCTTCCAGTTCCGCCGAGACAACGCCCGCGCGCTCGATCTCTTCTTTAATATGCGAGAGCCGCTCGGCCGCCTGTTCCGGAGACGGCGACCGCGCCGAACCGAAGAAAACGATCGTGTCACGAATACCGGCGCGACGGAGTCGTTCGGCTGGTTCGAGATATTCAGCCAAAATTCGGATAGTTCTGGCTGCCGGACTCTTTAGGAATTCGATATTCAAAAAAGGTACCGGTGAGATTTCGGAGTCTTTTTTCTTAGGCATACTGATCCTCAGTGGTTTGGCAATCTATCGGATAGTTACTTCCGGAGATATGTCCATTCGAGAGCGCGCAAATCCCTGAGCTTCTCGTCAAGTACCTGCTTGTCCCGGGCGGTATCAAACCCGCTTAACCGGTCGAAAACAATTTGGTCTTCGGAAACACTGAATACGGCGTCCGCTTCTTCAAATAGAATTCGATCTTCCTTAAAAATGTGATTCCGTAATGCGGCCGTTAACTTGTGAGCAGTAGAAACAAACTCCGCAAGTTTGACGAGGCGAACGTTCTTTTCCAAATCTTCGATAAGAGCGCGCTCTTGGTTATGTTCCTGCGTGAGGTGCTCGACCGAACGGCCTTGCGATGCCGCGGCATGCGTCAATGCAGGAAAGAAGATCGATTCTTCTTTTGCCTGATGATGGGCGTCGGCAAACCAGCGCAGGAAGTCGAGAATCTTCGCGACATCGGGCTGGTTCGCAGTTTGCGTCTTTTCAACCGAAGTCCCGATGGCGCCCAGCACATCGAGGGCGCGCAGAATGAGCTTGTGTTCTTGGATGAGATACTGGGTCGCTTTCATCGCGTGATGGGATTCCCCCCTTCACCATATTTTCCAACACCTGCGTTGCCCAGACGACAGGATCTTCTGTGACATTCTGTCGAAATGTTGCGCATTCCATCGAGAAGCTTCCGATAATCCTGTTCCGCGATCGCCGGCACCGCAACAGTTGAGATCATAAACCTCACCGCTGGAATGAGCGCAATGGTGCCAATGCGATTGGCGCAAAGCATGCAACAGCCGAATTTTGAGTGATGAGTCTGTCCTTCTGTTGGCCGTCCGTCAAGAGCCGGCGCGACATCGATTTACTTCGCTTTGCGTACCAGGTTTGCTGCGCTTCATGGCAGGCGCGTGATTCCACATCGATGCGGCAACATCGGGAAGGGTTTTGCGCCGTAGCCTCCGGCTGAGATCAATGCGGCCTCCTGCTGTTGGTTCAATGACGTGACACTCTGCGCAACGCGCTTTGAACAGTTCCTCTCCGGTCCGGTCATTTCCGAATCGGAGACGAGATTCTTCGGGCAAGACTTCCGGCGATCTCCACAAAAACTCGAGCACATCTGCGACATCCTGTCCTGTCATTCGAGGCCATGATTTGAAATCGCGATTCATTCGATCGAGCATCGTCGTGGAATGGTTCCACATGCGGCCGGCCGGGACGATCGGATCCTCCAGGCTCCCCCACGTACTAACCGGCGGCCCGGCTTTCGCTGCAGCCGCGTTGTTCACAGTCCATCGCCGATCGTGAGAACGGGGCACATCGCGCGGCTGACCAATTCGTAGGCCGTGTCCGATTTCGGAAGGTGAGCCGCGATGACTGGGTCCAAGCGGCGGACGGGCATCACGATCAGGTCCACACCTGCTCTTGCGGCAAAGTCGAGAATTGAGTCGGCGGCGGGACCAAACCCCGTTTCAAAACGAATCCGGTTGCGGAGTAGGGATCCCGGCGGGATATGGTTTTGCGTCCAATGTTCAAGGACCTCTGTAAACTGTCCCGCCACGTTTGCCGGTCCGGATATATCCTCGCCTACATTCATCACAGTCAGAGTCGCGCCATACCGCTCCGCTAATGAAACCGCGTAGCGCGCTGCACTGCTCGAATCCGGAGCGTACTCTACAGGGTAGACAATTGACTTCAGACCTCCAGGATTGGCCGGCGCAGCGTTCGGGCCGACCGTCAGTACCGGACAAGGCGCCATGCGAAAAACTTCTTCAGCGACTGAACCCATCATCAGCTTTTTGAATGCCCGCCGGCCATGAGTCCCGAGAACGGCAATGTCGATATGATGGCGCTGGATGATCTCTACCAAGGCCTCGTAGATCTCGCCTTCGGCGACCGCAATCTCATAGCGGTCACGCGGCAGGTGTAGCGGTTCGAGCAGATCCGATATTCTTCGGGTCGCTTCGTTGCGAGTGTTATCGATCATGGCACGAGCCGGTTCGTCGTCCAGCAATTCAACGCTATCGAGACTGACCACGTGGGCGACGATCAACTTCGATTGATAACGGTTGGCGATCCCAACCGAGTAGGAAAACGCGACTGCAGTCGCAGGAGAAAAATCAGTCGCAAACAGGACGTTGTGGATAGATGGTGGCGGTTGCAGCATTATTTTTGCCTCCGCGTATGATTACTTCGGATCTAACGTGTTCTTCATGGTAGGTGCTTTTCTTGAGGTCCCGTCGGCTCAGTTGCCAATACCAACTATCTCATTCTGAGTTGCTATTTTATCAAATGATAATTAACGCTCGATTCCGCGAACAACGTTGCAAACGGACGTGAAGCCGGTGGTCAAGTTATTGTAAAAAATCGAGTTGAATTCACGGAGGGCGGCATGAGTGATCCAATCCACACGACCGTCCGGCCCGACCTGCACATTTCCCGGCTGCAAAATCACATGAAGACAACCACAGCCGGTATTCGTTCTGGGACATCAAAGAATTCGTGAAGGAGCAGGATGTTCAGATTTTTGTCATTGGAATCGTAAATTCAACCGGAGAGCTCGCTCAAAACCAGGACGGGGGCCATTATCGAGGATCTCGCTCAAATTAACGGAATGTTGCTTGGCCGAGATCAGCGTTATAAGAGGTCAAATGTTTCCACGTTGTCCGCGGTGCAACGCACTCCAGTTTGGGATCTCTTGTTTGCGGCGACGCCCCTTCAGGCGCAAAGTTGCGAGATCTCATAGGGCAGGCATTATATTCCTTTCCTGGCGGCACTAGTTTTGGGTGCGCCCCCGTGACGCGACGTAATCTCACTTTCGATTCGAGGAGAAAGCAAATGTCTGAGAAAAAACCGGCCGCAAACGAACCTGAGACAAATGTTGAGCGACGATCAAGCTCAAGTCAGCAGGATTTCGGCGCCCTCGTGGCCCGTCACCGCAATTACTTCCGATCCGGCGCCACCCGCCCTGTAGAGTGGCGGGAAAGCCAGTTGATCGCGTTGCGGTCGATGATGAAGGACCGTGCTGAGGACTTCTACGCCGCGTTATGGACGGACCTCCGCCGCAACCGTATCGACGCTGACTGGACTGATGTGAAGTACATAACCAGCGAGGCCAATCACGCGCTCTCTCACCTACGCCGATGGATGAAACCATTACGCGTGAGTACGCCTCTCGTGCTGACGCCATCCCATACGCAGGTGCGGTTCGATCCACTTGGAGTCGGGCTGATTATCGGCACTTGGAACTATCCGGTGATGATGACCTTGTCCCCGTTAATCGGGGCGATTTCTGCGGGAAACACGGCTGTCATAAAGCCCTCTGAAGTGGCCGCTGCCACCGCCGAACTGATCTCGCGGCTCGTCCCGGAATATCTGGACCGCAGCGCGTTTTCTGTCGTCCTCGGTGCGGTGCCCGAGACCACCGCACTGCTGGAACAGCAGTGGGATCACATTTTTTTCACCGGCGGCGCGGCCGTCGCCAAATTGGTCATGGTGGCCGCAGCGAAGCGATTGACGCCGGTCGTGCTCGAACTGGGCGGGAAAAGCCCGACCATCGTTCACTCCTCAGCCAACCTGAAGGTTGCCGCCCACCGCATCGCCTTTGGGCGCTGGTTCAATGCCGGCCAGACGTGCACCGCGCCGGACTATGTCCTCGTGTTCAACGACGTCGCCGCGGAATTTCTGAGAGACCTAAAACAAGCGTTGCTCGAGTTCTACGGCGATGATCCGCAGAAAAGCCCCGACTACGGCCGGATCGTCAGCGCCCGCCACTTCGATCGGCTGATGGGCCTCGTCGGGAGCGGGACGATCTACCACGGCGGACAGCACGATCGGGCGGACCGTTTCATCGCGCCGACGGTGCTGGTCAACGTGTCGCCGGACTCGCCGGTGATGCAAGAAGAGATCTTCGGCCCAATCCTGCCGGTCCTCGAGGTCAGCAGTCTCCAGGAGGTGATCGACTTCGTCAATGCGCGGCCGAGCCCTCTCGGCTTGTACGTGTTCTCGGAGGATGAGTCTATAACCGAGCAGACATTGACCTCGACCTCCTCGGGGGATGCGGCGGTCAACGACTGCACGGTGCAGCCGATCATTCACGACTTGCCATTTGGAGGCGTCGGGGATTCCGGCATGGGTAAGTACCATGGCGAGTGGGGATTTCGCGCGTACACAAATGCGCGGGGCGTTCTGTACCACAGTACGAAGCTGGATTTCGGCGGCTTGCGTTACCCACCTTATAACCACAACCGGAAATTGCGGGAATTTGTCATACCGTCGTAGCGGGGGAATTCGCGTTTGTGTACCTTCCCCGATTTGTTGAGCAAAGCACCCTCACATGGTCAAGACCACGCGGAATTCTGCTTTCCCGCTCATCATGCGAGCGTAGCCTTCAGCGGCTTTCGCGAGCGGGTACTTTTCGATCATCGGGCGAACACCAGTCATTTCCGCGAAACGCAGCGTGTCCTCGGAGTCGGTGGGGATCCCAGCCGACCAACCCTGGATTCGCTTCCTTCCGAAGATCAACTGATTGGGTGCCACTTCGATCGGCTCCATCGATGCTCCCACAACAACCATTGTTCCATTCGCTCCCAGACCGCCGACCAGCGCCGACATCGATTTTCCGCTGGATGCAGTCGCAAGAATCACGCGCGCCCCGCCAAGTTTCTGCAGTTCGGTCGCGGGATCCGCTGCGGCGCTGTCGATGTAGAAATGCGCTCCAAGCTTTTTCGCCAACGCGGCTTTAGCAGGGCCACGCGCGATTGCGGCGACGCGATAGCCAAATTTGTTCGCGAACTGAATGCCAAGGTGCCCGAGCCCGCCGATTCCCTGAACGGCGACAAGATCGCTGGGCAGCGCACCACTATGACGGAGAGCATTGAACGTCGTAATTCCGGCGCACATGAGCGGCGCGGCCTCGGCGGTATCGAGGGATTCGGGCATCCGAGCCAACGCTTCGATCGGCGCAACCATGAATTCCTGATAGCCCCCGTCGTAACTAATTCCGCAAACCTTGCCGTTTGCGCAGTTGGCGAAATCACCTCTCCGGCACGCGGGGCACGTGCCGTCCTGGCCGCCATGCCAGCCGACGCCGACTCGTTCGCCCTTCTGCCAGTCCTTCACACCCGTGCCGGCGCCGTCGATCACGCCGGCCACTTCGTGTCCGGGCACGCGAGGATACGACATTCCCGGAAAGAGGCCTTCCTTCGTAACTACATCGCTGTGGCAAACTCCGCACGCTTGAACGCGAATCCTCACATGACCTGGACCGGGCTCCGGGATTTCACGTTCCACGAGCTGGAAATCCGCTCCCGGCTTGGGTACTTGGACCACTTTCATTTTGGTCAAGCTCCTCCAATGGGATATTAAAACTATCCTACTTGACCAGCCACCTCACTACGCTGTAGTCGGCGGCAGCGAGTTGCTTCGGCAACTCGAGGTGGCCGTAGTGCGTCATGGGTGGATCCCACACAATCAGGCGAATCTGCGCGTCCGGGTTCACGGCCCTGTACTCGTTGGCCACGTAAACCTCGAGCGCGTGCATAGGATCTTCGGGAAGCCAGTGATTCCGATCGAAGTGGCCGACGGTCCAGACCATTTTCTTGTATCCATCCATGCGCGTGTAGTGCGTGGAGTAGAGATCCTTGTCGACGTCTTCGAAGTTCACACCCCACGGATTTCCGGTCTTCTTGAGAAGGCCCAGAATCTGGACCTCGATCCACCCCTTCTGATCGACAGCAGCACCGTGCTCCAGATCCTGAATCTGCTGCTTGAACTGAGGCCGGCGGCGGGCTTCCGCGTTCAGCCAGGCGTCGGCAATGTTAGAAATCGACATACCCGGCTCGTAAAGCGGATTGAGAAACCAGCTATAGCCGCGGCTATACGCTGCTGTGTTACGACGGGTTAGCATCTCCAAGGGCCGCTTTTGGCCGCCGCCTTCGTCGCCCGTTCCGCCCGCACTGATCGCCGGCGATTTAATTGCCCGCGTCAGGGCAAGGCGGGCGGGGCCGCCGCTGCCCCAGCCAAGGTATCTTCCTTTGAGGCGTGCAGAGAGTTCGGGATCCTCATAGGAAAGCATGGTCAATTCACCGGAAGTGGAGTGCCCAATCAGCAGGATGTCTCCCTGCGTATTCTTCAGAATCAAATTCTTCAGCCCCTGCATTACCACACGGTTGTTTAACAGGGTGTTGCGAACCTCGGATTCCCCTATTGGAAGGTCACGATCCAGCAAGTACTGCGGCTGGCGCTTGGCGCTTTGAATGGGTTCCTCCCAACCGCCGTATTTGAAATTCCCAGGGATGGTGACGATCATGACGTTCATTTTCTGCGCAAGGAACTGCCCCCAGCCCGGACGGTTCTTCAGATCGACAAAGAACTCATAGAAGTTTGCCGCTCCGCCGTTCATGATGATGAACCAGGGATACTTGTTCGCATCCGGATTCAGGCTGGTGAGCTTAAGGCCGGTGATGTCCCAATCCATGTTGTAGCGTTTGTAGCGTTCGACGACCCACTCGGCCTTATAGCCGAGCTTTTCAGCCGGGATCTTTGCCAGGTCGCGCGGATCGAAAGCTCCTCCGAGTGCTGCCGTCGCGAGATCGGTAACTGTCTTCCCACCATCGGGTAGATCGAAGCCTTCTCCGAGGGCCCGAAAATCCGCCTCCGGCAGTGTGACAAAAACCGATTTGTGGTCCTCGAGCAACTTCCAGATCTTTTCCTCTATGACCTTATTGGTCCAGTCCGGCGGGTGAGCCGCGCTCCGCGTTTGCTGTCCGGCCCGCATCTGTTGCACGCCTGCGACGAGCAACAAGCCCGCAGTAACAGCGCCTGCAACTCTTTGTATCGTGCTTCGAATGTCGTTTTTCATAGCCCTCCTACCGATAGTCGACAATGAGCCCTAATCCTCCAGCCACGCCGCCTCCGGGCTTCGGCGTTTCGACCCCGATCGGATAGTTCCCTGGATGAGACGTTTGGTTCGCCGTTAGCCGTCCGTGGAGTTCGTTATCACCGACGAATTTGGTTTCCACAGGCTTTCCGTCGAACAGAACCACCGAGTTCGGAGAGAAATTGGCTCCCGTCACACGAACCCACACCTCACTTCCCTGTACTATTAGCGCGGGCTCAAGGTTTGCGATGACAGGCGGCTGGCTATATAAGTGTTTCGTCAGGGGACCGGTCAGATGGAAGGGCGCATCGTAGTCGGCATGGTAGCCGATGTTCTGCATGACGCCGCCTTTGATTACCTTTTCGACGGTTTGCGTGTTGTGAATATCCTTAAGCGGATCGGCTGCAAGGATGACTAAGTCTCCATACTTCCCCGGCTCCACCGTCCCGAGGTTCTTATCCATCCGGGCCATCTCGGCGGCCCATTTCGTGGAAGATAGCAGCGCTTGCATGGGCGGAATACCGGCATCCACAAAGAGCTGCATTTCGTGATGGAGCGCTAAACCCGGCGTGTTCGCCGACGCCGAATCCGTGCCGGAGTACAACTTGCCTCCGGCCGTAACAAACTTTCGCAGAAATTCCTGTACCTTCTTATAACCCGTCAGGAACTGTTCCCGATCCGACGCCGGCCTTGCATCCGCCCAGTGATACTGGCCTAAGGTGACCAGGCGCTCGTCTTCAGGTACATATTGGAGCGCAGGGTTGAAGAACAACTTCTGATCCTCGAGCTCAAACTGAGGCGTTCGATCGATGATGCCCTTCCATTCGAAATCCAGCGTCGGGTTGAGAAACGTGTGATTCTTCACAAGGTGCTGGATCATCTCGTCGAAGTACGACGTATCCATCCATTGATAAAGCTTGCTGTTCTTGTGCCCGGCGGCGATGCAGGGCAGCGACTGCTCGAGGATCGGCGCGTACTGGTGAGTGCAGAACCCCATCGCGGCCACGGCCTTTTTCGCTTCAGGGCTGCGGGCGGCGGCGATTCCCACTCCGGTCATATGCTCAATGCCGTCCACTCCCCAGTCGGATGTATCGAGGGCGTTGAAAGAGTGCGAAATGATACTCAGCCCGCCGGCGTGCGCGGCGCCGGCGACGGCTTTGAAATAATCGGCCTTCCAATCTTCATTGAGTGTGATGATGTCGGCTTTGCCCTTCAGAGCGGCAACCGCCTTTGGTGCATCCGCCGAGGTATTGACGTTAGCGGCAAACCGCATCTTCGCGGTATTCGTTCCGGCCAAAGGATCGGTCTGCCCCGTTCCTCCACCACCCAGGACGCCGTGGAAGTAATACCGGGGGCCGACGATTTGGCCTGAGTTCAGTCCCTTCTGAACCGCGATCGACCAAACCGGCCCTCCGCCCAGATCGAAGACCGTCGTCACGCCGTGAGTAAGAAACAACTCACCCATGTACCAGTTGTAATGAACGTGCGAATCGATAAGTCCCGGGATGATGAACTTGCCGCCGGCTTCTACGATTTCGGTTCCAGCCGGAAGCGCCGGCGCCCCTGTATCTCCGGACCAGACGCGGGCGATCCTGCCGTCTGTTATGAGAATTCGGGCGTTGGCGATCGGAACGCCTCCCGTTCCATCGATCAAAGTTCCACCTCGAACCAGCAGGCTGGCCCCGTTCGCTTGCGTCAAAGCCCCCCAAGCGAAGACCAGCATGCATAGTGAAAACTTCGGATTGCCAATTAGTCGAATTCGTCCCATATCCGATGACCTCAGGGCTGTTCCTGGAAATGGATAACGCGAGAATCGTATCCCTCCTCGACCATCAGTGCCAGCAGAAACAGAATTGGTACATAATCGCACCTCGAGAGAGGTGAATAT
>WNGL01013012.1_pt1 | contig 13041 bp, 8 predicted proteins | sample 5400591 | NCBI WGS metagenome assembly WNGL01 (sample SAMN13153377, study PRJNA577476) | soil metagenome | isolation source: 80 cm soil or saprolite under Garry oak tree replicate 1 | place: USA:California | collected 2016-06-15
AGCGGCTCGTGCGATTTTTACGCGCCACCGCATCCACTGCGAAACGCGCTCTACCGCAACAATCGCGACGGCACTTTCAGCGATGTAACCGAAAAAGCCGGCGTGCCCGGCAGCGCTTATGGAATGGGCGTGGCCGTTGGCGATTATGACGGCGACGGCTTCCCCGACATTTATCTGACGCAGTATCCGCGCAGCATTCTCTATCACAACAACGGTGATGGCACGTTTACCGACGTCACCGCAAAGGCAGGAGTCGCTGCGCCGGGATGGGCCACGAGCGCGGTTTGGTTTGATTACAACAACGATGGCTTGCTGGATTTGTTCGTTTGCCGTTTCGTGGATTTCGATAAGTCGAAGAACATTTATTGCGGCTACGGCGCTGAAAACAAGCGTTGGTACTGCAAGCCAACGGTTTATACTCCGATGCCCTGCTGGCTGTTTCGCAACAATGGCAACGGAACGTTCACCGACGTGAGCAAAGAGGCGGGCATCTCAAAATCGCCGGCGAAAGCCTGGGGCGTTGTGGCAGCCGACATCAACAATGACGGTTGGATGGATCTATTTGTCGGCAACGACACCGTGCCGAACTTTTTGTTCGCAAACCGCAAAGGGCGTTTTGAAGAAATCGGCGTGCTCGCGGGAGTTGGACTCAGCCCGTTTGGGCTGGCGCGCTCTGGAATGGGCGTGGACGCCGTGGACTATGACCAAGACGGCTGGCTCGATCTTTTCGTAACGAACGTGGATCACGAACAGTACGCGCTGTACCGCAACAATAAGGACGAGACGTTTGCCGACGGCGCGCCGGGCGCCGGGATTAGCGCCGCGACAAAAATGCTGAGCGGTTGGGGAGTGAAGTTCTTTGATTACGACAATGATGGCAACGTGGACCTCTTCCTGTGCAACGGCCATCCGGACTTGATGGTGGAGCAGCGCCTACAAAATGTGGGTTACCGCGAGAAGCTGCTGCTGTTTCAAAACACAGGCAAGGCATGGAAAGACGCCAGCGCGCAAAATGGGCCAATTTTTTCACGCGCTCTTGCTGGAAGAGGAATGGCCGTCGGCGATTTTGACAACGACGGTTCCGTGGACGTGCTTATCGCGCAAAATGATGACGCGCCTGTTCTGCTGCGGAATCATGCGGGGCGCCAGAACCACTGGCTCGGCGTGAAACTGGTTGGGCGCAAAGCGAACGCCGATGCTGTCGGAGCAAAAGTGACTTACCAGGCCGCGGATTTGCTGCGGCACGCGTGGAAAGTTGGCGGAGGAAGTTATCTCTCCTCTCACGATCCACGCCTGGTGCTGGGCCTGGGCCAGCAAAAAAAACTCGATTGGCTCGAAGTGAAATGGCCAAATCCAAGCGGAAAAATCGAACGATTCACGGAACTGCCTGTCGATCGCTACATTACGATTGTGGAAGGCCAGGGTAGCTGGAAGTAAGGAAGTGACAAAGTAAGGACGTAGAGAAGCAAGGAATTGTTGGCACGCAAAGTGATTCTCCCTTGCAAATGGTGGTGTGCGGCGATTGCGGCGTTACTGCTTTCGGGCGGCGTCTGCCCCCCGGCGTTGGGACAAATGCCGCAATCGCCCAATCGCGAGCCAGCGCAACCAGCAACTCAAGAGATTGCGTCGCAACAACAAGCCGCCTCGCCACCGGAAGCCGAGCTGCAAACGGGAATCACATTAAGCCGCAGTGGCCGTTTTTCAGAAGCGATTCCTCATTTTCTCGCAGCGCGCGGCCATGTTTCCGATGAATACGCCGCCGAGTTCAATCTGGCCCTTTGCTACGTTGGCGTGAGCGAATTTCCAAAAGCGATTTCCATCCTCGAGATATTGCGTAAAGGAAGCCATGAAGGCGCAAGCGTCGAGAATCTGCTTTCTCAAGCTTACGAGGGCAACGATCAGCCCAAAGAAGCCTTCCAAGCGTTTCAAAAGGCGGCGGCACTCACGCCCAAGGACGAAAAGCTCTATCTTCTTGTCGAAGCTGCCTTCATGGAAAAACAGGATTATGGTCAGGGCCTTCGAGTCCTGGAGGCTGGGATACGAAATCTTCCCGACTCTGCAAGACTTCACTACGAACTCGCCTACGGGCTTTGGGATCTCGAGGAACCGGGCATGGCCAAACCTGAGTTTGAGCGCGCCGCGGCGCTGGCACAGCATTCCGTCATTGGCTATCTCGCGGCGGCCCAGGAGAGTTTCATGCTGGGCGACCTCACTCAGGCAGCGAAAATTGCGCGCGCTGGAATCCTTGAAGGATTTGCGGATTATCAATTGCTCTGTCTCCTTGGTGATGCACTGATCCGCGACGGCGCAAGTCCCGGCACACCGGAGTTCGCTGAGGCAAAGCAAGCCCTCGAGAAATCTGTCGCCGCGCGTCCCAACTTTGCCAGCTCTCAAATTGCTTTAGGCCGCATCCTGCTTCAGGAAGACCGCGTTGATCCCGCCATCGAACATCTGGAATCAGGCCATCGGCTTGCTCCGCAGAATCCCACGCCCTGTTTGCTCCTGGCCACGGCCTACCGGAAGCGCGGCCAGCTTGAGCAAGCGCAAACGATGCTGGCCATGGTCGACAAGTTAAATCAGGAGCAGGCCCGGAGGCGCCGCCAAGCGCTGGATGAGAATCGCTGACGCCTTTCTGTGCAGAAGCCGATGTTATTCCTTAGGGCTTTTGGGAGCGAGCTTCCCGATCTCAGGGAAAGCTGTCGGGGAAGTATAAATGTGCTCGCCAATGCTGGTTCCCTTCCAAAGAGCTTCCGCCATAAGCCGAAGCGCCTTCCCCGAGCTGGCCGGCACAATCACGGTTGCCGCGAGCTTCCCGCCAGTCACCCATGCTTGACCAGTTTTCAGTACTCCGTCGACGCCGGTGATCGGGATTCCCAGCCAGTCGTCGCGGTCAGGCCCCGTCACCGTTTCCTCGATAGCCTTTCTTGCCCCCATGCCCATGACATCGTTCTGCGCTAGCACGAGGTTAATGCGCGCCTTCTGCGCGGTCATTAATTTAAACCACGAGCATACACTTTGATACGCGCTCTCCTCAGTCCATCGTCCACGCAGATTCGAAAGATGCACATTGCCGGGAAGCAATTCCATCAACCCCTCTTGCCGCTCCTTGGAGACGGAGCTAACGGACGGGCCTTGAATGAACAGCACGGACCCGCCTCGCGGCAAAAGCGCCATCACTTGTCGCGCTTGGATGCGGCCCACTTCCACTTGGTCTACGCTTACGGAAAAGACGGGTGAACGCGAGGACTTCCCCATTTCTCGCGCGTAGTCCGCCCGGCGGCTGAGCACCGCCCAGCCGATGCCGGCGCTTACCGCCGCTTGCGCTGCCTGAGGAAAGGCAGTGGCTCCGAGCGGTTCGACAATAATCCCGTTGGGCCGCAAAGAAGGCTCCGCTTGGATGGCCTTCAAGACTTGCGTGCTTTGCGTGATGGGGTCACTGTCCGCGTAAACTATTTCTGTATCCACCCCAATTTCTTTTGCAGTCGCAAGCGCAGCGGCCGCTTGTTCTACTTGGTAGTCGTTTTCCCTGGTAATCAACGAAACCAAGAAGCGCAGTTTGCTCATCCTTCCCCCTCTCGGACAAGCTCCCGCTGTCCCACTCCACGCAGCCCCTGACGCCGCGTAGAAGGTGATGCCGAGTCTAATTTGCCGACTTGGCCTGTTCAGATTCGGCTAGCCGAATCAGTTCGGGTAAAACGCTCCCGAACTCCCTGGTTTCCGGCTGGCCAAATGCAAAATACACTTTGCTAAAGAGCGAGTAAAGGCTGTCGTACGTTCGCTTGGACGACGGGTCGAAAGACGGCGGCGGCAAGGAAAGCAAAAATTGCCGATCCAAGGCTGACAACGCTTCCCGCGGGAACAAGAACCGGCCGCCCAAGCACATTCGCGTAAACCTGATTCAGCACGTCGTTTTTTTGCGGGATTCCGCCCGCATTAATCACGCGCCGCACCGCGACCCCGTTCTGCTCCATGCGATCAAGAATGACGCGCGTGTGCAGCGCTGTGCCTTCGATCGCAGCGAACATTTCATCCTGGGGTGTGGTTTGCAGATTCCACCCGAAGGTAATTCCGCGCAAGTTGGGATTCACCAGGACCGTACGATCTCCGTTATCCCAAGTCATGCGCAGCAAACCCGTTTGCCCGGCCCGATAATTCTCCAAGCCTTGGCTGAGAGTTTTCACATCGGTTCCCGCACGCGTAGCAATGGCCTGAAAAATATCGCCAACTGCAGAAAGCCCTGCCTCTATGCCCGTCCGCTTGGGGTGCACACTTCCCTGCACTACTCCGCAGACTCCAGGAACCAGCCGGACTGATGGAGTAATCCCGATGATGCACGTCGATGTCCCAACCACGTTGACGATGTCCTCACTGCGGCAACCCGCGCCGATGGCGTCCCAATGCGCGTCGAAAGCCCCAACCGGAATGGGAATGCCCGCTTTCAAGCCGAGTTGTTGGGCCCATTCCAAGGATAGATGCCCCGCGAGATGGTCCGAAGTCGCATATTCGCCGTCCAGCTTCTCGCGCACGCCAGCCAAAAGAGGATCCACTCTAATGAGGAATTTCTCGGGCGGAAGACCGCCGAGCGAGGCGTTCCACATCCACTTGTGGCCCATCGCGCAGACGCTGCGCTTCACTTTCTTTGCGTCCGTGATGCCACACAGCGTCGCGGCTACCATGTCGCAATGCTCGAATGCAGAGACCATGTCGCCGCGTTTCGCGGGATTGTGCCGGAGCCAATGCAGCAACTTCGAGAAGCCCCATTCCGACGAATACACTCCGCCACACCATTCAATGGCTTCGAGCTTTTCGCGCCGCGCGGCTTCCGTGATTTCCGCGGCTTCCGCCTTTGCACGATGGTCGCACCACAGGTAATAGTCATCGAGAGGCTGGAGATTTTTCCCAACGGGAATCACCGAAGAACCTGTCGTGTCCAGCGCAATGGCGCAAACCTGATCGCCGGCCACTCCGGCTTTCTTCACCGCCTCTCGCGTGGCGGCGGACAAAGACTTCATGTGATCCGCGTGTGATTGCGTAGCAAATTCGGGATCTTCGCGCTTGCGATGAAGAGGATACTCGGCAACGGCGGAAGCGAGCAGCCCGCGTTCGCTGTCTACCAACGAAACGCGCACGCTCAAGGTCCCGAAATCAACTCCCGCAACTACAGCCATTCCGCTTCTCCACTAAAGAACGTCACTTCAGCACAGCGCAAAAGCAAAAAGCTACGCCTGTCCCCTCGGGTAATACTTGGCGCAATAAATCACTCCAAGGACAGTCAGCAGAGCGCCCCACCACACCGGCGCATGCAAGTTCGCTAATTCCACGCCCTCAGGAGGATGCGACCAGTTCGCCAGTCCGCTCGCAAAAATCATCACGCCGTAGATCAGTAGAAGAAGTCCGACGAAGAACCAGACGGGAATAATGCTGTGTTTTTCGGTCATTTTTTCGCTCATGAGTTCCTCACCAGAAAATAATTTGGAGTACCACCAAGGCAACTAAGGCCGCCACTCCCCAAACCGCCGGCCGATGCAACCAACTCCTGTTCTCCTCGCGAGGCACTTTCGTAAGGGCGTAAACCAGCCCTCTCAGTTCCTCATCCGGCTTGGGTTTGGTTACCAACGTCACGAGCACGGTAACCACAACGCAAGTAACCGTCGCCCAAAGCGCCTGCCACATTGCTTGAGCAAGCGGTTGCGCCAGCGACGAAAATGCAAACACCTTGACCCAACTCGGATCAAACTTCATCAAGAGGAAGACGGTGACGGAGGTGAGCACCCCAGCCAGCAGCCCCAAAAATCCGGCCCAGCGGCTCACACGTTTCCAAAGCATGCCCATCACGACCGTGCCGAAGAGCGGCGCTATGAAGAAACCGAACAGCGCCTGCACGTAGTCCATCATGCTTTTGTTGTACTGAACGAGATAGGCCGTCCCGATACTGACAAACAGCCCGATGATCGTGCACCACCGCCCCATGGAAACGTAGTGCGTATCCGACGCATCCTTGCGGATGTACAGCCGGTAGATGTCATAGGTCCAAACGGTTGCGAAAGCGCTGACGTTCCCTGCCATGCCAGCCATGAACCCCGCTACCAGCGCGGTGATTCCCAGCCCCAGCAGGCCCGGCCCGCAATAGCGCGCCAGCATGAGCGGCAGGACGTCGTCATATCTAAACTGTCCCGGCTGCGCCACGTTCCCCGGAAGCAGGTGAAAAGGCAGGACTGCGCGCCCGAGAAGCCCAGGAAGAATCACGATCAGCGGCACTGCCATTTTGAAGAACGAGCCAATAATCGGCGCCAATTTGGCCGAGCGCACGTCTTTTGCTGAAAGCACGCGCTGCACGACAAGGAAATCCGTTGTCCAATACCCCATGGAAACAGATGCACCCAATCCGAACACGATGGCGATCCAGTGAACTCCCATGGGATTGTTGCTGGCCGAGCTCATCGGGCCCCACATGTGCGTAAAATTCTCGCCTGGAAAATTGTGGTGAATGCGCGCCACCATCCCGCTCCATCCTCCGGTCTCGATCAGCCCGAGGATAGGAATCAGCAGGGCGCCAAACCAGATCAGGAAGAATTGCAGTACCTCGTTGAAGATCGCCGAAAAAAGTCCGCCGGCGGCGACATACACGCCCACTGTCAGCGAAGAAACGATGATGCTGAAATGTAAATTCCAGCCAAGCACCACTTCCATGACCACAGCCATCGCGTACATATTCACGCCGGACATGAGAATGGTCATGAAGGCGAAAGTGACCGCGCTTAATGCGCTTGCTTCCGTTCCATAACGGAGCTTCAAGTATCCCGGGACCGAATGCGTCTTTGAAATGTAGTAGAACGGCATCATCACCAGGCCCAGAAACACCATCGCCGGTATCGCCCCGATCCAATACCAATGCGCGGCCATGATGCCGTATTGATACGCGTTGCCCGCCCAGCCCAGCAGCTCCAGCGAGCCCAGGTTTGCGGAAACAAATGCCAGCCCCGCCACCCACGCGGTCATTTTGCGGCCCGCCAGAAAAAAATCTTCACCCGTATTCGCGAACTTTTTCAGGTAAAAACCAATCCCCAGCACCAGCAAGAAATAAATCGCAATGATGAGCAAATCGACCCCGGATAGATGCACCAGCGTGGTGGAAACACCCACCGCCATCATGGCCATCATTTTTTCTCCTTAGGCTGCCCGTAATAGGCGTCCTTGCCATGCTTTCTCAGAAAATGTTTGTCGTGCAGAGAACGCCCGATCGCGCTCGCCTGTGCATTAATGCCCAAAGTAAAATAAGCCATGCGCGCCACAAATTCCAGAACCACGGCATTGTGCGCGGACGTCAGCGCATCCGGCCCCCAGGCAAACGGCGCGTGATTCGCCACCAGCACCCCCGGAATCGCCGCGTAATCAATATCTCGAAACGTCCGCACAATCGCGTGCCCCGTGTTCGCTTCGTAATCCTCGGAAATCTCCGCATCTTTCAGCTCGGCGGTTACCGGAACCGGTCCATGAAAAGAATCCGCGTGCGTCGTTCCAAAACAAGGAATCGCCCGCCGCGCCTGCGCCCACGCCGTCGCATATTCGGAATGCGTGTGACTCACACCCCCAATCCCAGGAAACGCTTTGTACAGGATCAAATGTGTCGGCAAATCGGAGGAAGGCCGCAGCTTCCCTTCCACGATTTTCCCGCTTAAGTCTGTCACCACCAGGTCCCCGGGCTTCATCCGCTCGTAAGGCACGCCGCTCGGCTTAATCACAACGAGCGAATCTTTTCGCGAAATACCGCTGGCGTTCCCAAACGTGAAAAGTGCCAGCCCCCTGCGCACCAGTTCCAGGTTGGCCTCCAGGACCTGCCGGCGCAGTTCAGGCAGCAGCATCGCTTCCGCGAATCGGCTGTGACGAGCGCAGCCTTCCGGACTGAGAGTCTTTGTCGAAGAACAGAATTAGGTGGCAAGAAAAGTCGTGAGCGTTAACTCTGAAAGTCTGTGCAATTTGCCAATGGTCCATAGTCGCCGCTGACATCCCCAAACGAAGCAAGAATTCTTCGCGTGACAATATCACGGCGGGGTCACGCCTGCCAACTGCAAACGCTTGCAGAATTCCGCCTTTTGACGGGCGCTATGGCCTCAGCGAACCGCTTCCCGGGCCTACCGCGTCGTTATGCCCTACGTATGTTGCAGACGATGCCGTGTTATAAATTCCCTTAAGTACTCTCCTGCCTCTGTGATGTGTTTCCATAGCGCTTCCGCAGCCACCTCGGGATCCCTCGTTCTGCAGACCTTGAGAAGCTCGCGGTGCGCCTGACCGGCACGGTGGAGGTCGCGAGTGACCACAAGATGCAGGCGCGTGTAACGATCACAATTGATATTTAGCGTCTTCAAGAATGACATCATCACCGGGCGGTTGGCTGCAGCGTACAAAGCGGAGTGGAAGCTCCAGTTCCATCGGCCCCAGGACTTCACTTCGGAATCCTTCTCGAGAGATTGCTCGTATTGACGAAGAATATCCTCGGCATGTTGAAAGTCTTCTTCCTTCATGTTCGGAAGAGCGCATCTCAACATGTAGCACTCCATCACGGCGCGAGTTTCGAATAACTGCATGATTTCATCGGGAGACAGCGCCGACACCACGGCTCCCCGATTCGCCACAATAGTTATCAACCCTTCAGCCGCCAAATGACTCAAAGCTTCTCGCACCGGGATACGGCTGATTTGAAACTCCGACGCGATCGCGTCCTGGCGCAGCTGCTCACCTTCCCGCAACTCGCCGGTCAAAATCTTTTCTCTCAGCCGTTCGACGACAACGGAAGAAAGGGACTTTCGTGGAATCGGATCGACTTTTCTAGGGGCAATCGTAGACATGGGATGCTACACCACTAAGCTTTCTTTTTTCGGCCAGCCACTGCGGGTCATTCTGTCCGAGAAGCATCGTGGGGATACATTATTAGGTATCCATACCACTAGGCAAACCAATTTCGAATGCGCTAATCCCGGCCGGCGACATAGTCAAGGCTCCCAAAAGGGCGCGAAAAACGCTCACCAAGTATATCGTAGCTTGTCTGGGCCTTTGCAGGTTCCCTCACCGGTTCGCGTACATCCGTTTGCTCCGCGTCCAATTTCTCCGCCCTAGGCGTCGTTCCCGGCGAATGGCCTAGCCGTTGATTTGCCCGTGATACTATGAAGGGCTTCAGCAGTTTGAAACGTTGGTGTTCCTGGGGGCAATGAACTTCAGCCGTCGTAGTTTTTTCAGACTCGGTGTGGGAGGTGCACTATCGTTGCGCCCTGTCTGCTTATTGGGCCAGGGTGTTTCAACGCACACGGCCAAGCCTCTCCCTAGGGCCAAATCGTCCGGGCGTCCTTTCAACGCGCATTTTGTGGACGTTGCCGTTGCTGCGGGTCTGCACGCGCCGGTGATCTACGGCGATATTGACATAAAGAAGTACATCGTGGAGTCCACCGGATGCGGCTGTGCCTTCATTGATTACGACAATGATGGATGGATGGACTTATTTGTTCTAAGCGGCACTCGCCTCGGAGGCGCTCCCGAGGGCACGACGAATCGGCTGTACAAAAACAATCGCGACGGCACATTTACCGACGTCACTGAAAAAGCGGGATTGCGCTCGCTCGGATGGGCCTGTGGTGTTTGCATCGGAGACTACAACAACGACGGCTTTGACGACATTTTTTGCACCAATTTTGGACAGAACACTCTTTACCGCAATAACGGCGACGGAACTTTCACCGATGTGACCAAGGCGGCTGGCCTTTCAAGCGATCAACAAAGGTTTGGAGCCGGCTGCACCTTCGTGGACTACAACCGTGATGGACACCTCGATCTCTTCGTTTCGAACTATGTTCGCTTCTCGTTTGAGAATGCGGCGGCTCCTGGTGACAACCCCAATTGCCGATGGAAAGGGATTCCCGTCGAGTGCGGGCCGCGAGGGTTAGCCACGGGCAAGCATTCCCTTTATCGAAATAACGGTGACGGAACATTCACCGATGTTACCCAACAAGCCGGCATCTCTCGAGCCACGCCCACTTATGGCATGACTGTGATAGCCGCAGATTTTGATGAAGACGGATGGCAAGACATTTACGTCGCGTGTGACTCCACCCCCAGCCTTCTTTTTATGAACAATCATGACGGGACTTTCCGCGAAGAAGGAGTCATCCGCGGTGTGGCATTGAGCGACGATGGCATGGAGCAGGCAGGCATGGGTGTGGGCGTCGGAGATTATGATTTAGATGGACATCTTGATCTATTCAAGACGCACTTCACGGACGACGCCAACATTCTTTATCACAATGATGGCAAGGGAAATTTCGAGGATGCCACGGGTTCCTCGCGCATCGGAGTGGAGACGCGCTACGTGTGCTGGGGCTCCGGAATCCTTGACCTGGACAATGACGGGCTGCCAGATATCTTCATGGTGACAGGTCATGTGTATCCGCAAGTGGAACGAACGCTGCCGCAATATCCATACAAAACGCCGCGTGCCGTTTTCAGGAACCTGAGCAAAGGCGTGTTCGAAGAGCTCATCGAGGAGGCTGGTCCGGGAGTAGCGGCGGCGCACTGCAGTAGGGGCTGCGCTTTCGGAGACTTCGATAACGATGGGGATGTCGACGTACTGATCATCAATCTCAACGAACCTCCGTCCTTATTACGCAATGATCTGAGCGGAAAGTCCAGTTGGATTAAGGTCAAATTGGAAGGCGTAAAGTCCAATCGGAGCGCCATTGGAGCCAGAGTGCTCGTCCATTACGGAGGCAGAACCCAGGCGCAAGCTTTGTTGAGCCAATCCAGCTTCTATTCATGCAACGACCCTCGCTTGCACTTCGGTTTGGGCAACTCCACTTCAACCGACATCGACGTTTATTGGCCAAGCGGCCTCCACGAGACTTTCAAGCAAGTCCCCGTAAACAATCTCATCACCATCAAAGAAGGCGTAGGTTTAGTACCGAACAGAGGGTGGTCTCGATAATAAGAAGTTGGCCATACGCCATACCCAGTTGAGGTAAATACCCCTAATCCACCCGCTCAAACCGTCTATTCCTCAGAATAACGATTTTTCTCTTGACTCTTCCGGCTCACGGGTCTAAAAGGTAGACCCAAGCGGGGTGCCTGTGGGGTTTCTTATGGGTATTAGTTTTTTCGATTGAATGTGTTCCGTAGCAATACGTGTGCGCAGTGGTGCGACCGCGCGGCAGTGTTACGGGTCTAGACAAGCGCTTTGGAGGAAAGAATGGGAAATCTGAGAAGGCTTTTAATCGCATCTTTTGTGGCGACGTTGGTTTTGGTCTCAGCCAAACCGGGGTGGTGCCAGAACGTCTACGGAACCATCGCGGGAACTGTCTCGGACAGCAGCGGCGCTTCAGTTGCCGCCGCCACCGTCACGCTGACCAATATAGATACCAATGAAAAACACAACATGACCACAGATGCTTCCGGCAGCTATACGTTCGTGAATATTTTGCCGGGCAAATACAAGGTGGAGGCAGAAAAGAGCGGTTTCAAGAAGGTTGTTCGCCAGCCCATCCTTGTGCAGGTGGAAAGCGGACTGAGGGTGGACCTCACGATGGAAGTGGGGGCGGTGAACGAGATCATCGAGGTGAAGTCCGAAGCGCCCTTGCTCCAGCCGGAAACAAATTCCCTCGGGCAAGTCGTGGAACAACGAACGGTCACGGAACTGCCGCTGAATGGCCGCAATCCACTGGCGCTGGTTGCTATGGCGCCCGGCGTTGTGCCGCAAGGACAGCCTTCGGCTGGCAATTCCTCAACGGGTAGTCCCGTCGGAGCAAATCCCTTCGCTTTGGGAGACTTTCAGGTTGGCGGAGGAATGCCGGGACAAAGTCAGATCCTGATCGACGGCGTGCCAACCAACGGAGCGTACCTGAACGTTGTCACTGTAGTTCCCACACAAGACGCCATTGAGGAATTCAAAGTCCAGACCAACAATCTTGGACCAGAGTATGGCCGTTTTGCCGGCGGCGTGATCAACCTCAACACTAAAGGCGGAACCAATTCCCTTCATGGTTCGTTATACGAGTTTCTGCGGAATAAGGTCCTGAATGCCAACGACTTCTTCCTCAATGAAGGAGGCACCGCTCGTCCTCCGTTTACGCAAAATCAGTTTGGAGGCAATGCCGGAGGGCCCATTATCAAAGACAAGTTGTTTTTCTTTGGCAGTTACGAGGGCTTCCGGCTGCGTAAGGGGAGTACTTTGACAACGTGGGTTCCCACAGCAGCGGAGAGAAGCGGAGACTTTTCACAGATAGGCTCGACCCACACGGCATCAGTGCTTCCCATTTACGACGCGACTACCAGCCATGTTGGTGGAAACTCTGCCTGCAACGCAACTCAGCAGACTTGCAGGACACAATTCTCCTTCAATGGTGTGCCAAACGTGATCGATCCTGCCCGACTTGATCCCACTGCCGTAGCGCTTTTGTCCTACTTCCCGATGCCGAATCAAACGAACAATCCGAACGGCAATTTTGTCGAGAGCTTCAGCACCGGCGGCGACACCGACCAATACAATGGGCGCATCGACTATACTTTAAGCCAAAAGCAGAGGATTTACGGCCGGTACACCCATAATCATATTCTGTCGCTTCCCGACGAACCGTATAAGGACATATGCAGTGATCGTTGCACCGAGGACACCAAAGCGAATCAGATTTCACTGGGTGACACCTATTCGTTCTCACCTACAACGATCTTGGACATGCATATCGGCTACACGCGGTATGTCTACTTGCGCACGCCTCTTAGCCAAGGCATCGACTTGTCGAAGTTTGGTCCAAACTGGAAGGCCCTAACTTCGCAGATGACATACACGCACATTCCGACGGTATGCGTATCAGAGAGCAATGGCGACGGCCACTGGGGCAACGGTAGTTGGTGCTCGCAGGGAACCGGAAGCGGCATCGGCGCCTGGGACGACACATTAAGCATCGCCCCCGTGCTCTCGAAAATCATGGGTAAGCACAATCTCAAATTCGGCGGGGAATTCCGCATGCTCCGTAACAACTACTACCAGAGCAACGACCCAGC
>WNGL01007234.1_pt1 | contig 13040 bp, 13 predicted proteins | sample 5400591 | NCBI WGS metagenome assembly WNGL01 (sample SAMN13153377, study PRJNA577476) | soil metagenome | isolation source: 80 cm soil or saprolite under Garry oak tree replicate 1 | place: USA:California | collected 2016-06-15
CCTCGAGCGTTGTCGCGTACCTGCTCAGCAGGAACGGCTGGTAGTAGTTGTACATCGCGAACGTGCCGCCCGGCGCGAGCTGAGACTTGGCCGTGGCGAGTGACTGCACGGTCAGCAGGTAGCTTTCCAGCCTGAGCGCGGACTGCCCGGCCAGCGCCGTCATCGAATCGGGCAGCGCCAGCAAGATCAGGTCGTACCGCTGATGCGTGTTTTCCAGATAGGCACGGCCGTCATCGACGTGCATGCTGACCCTGCTGCTGCCGTACGGATGACTCGGATGCGCCTGGCCAACACGGAGCAGCAACAACGGATCGATCTCGACGGCATCGATGTGCCTGGCTCCTTCGGACAGAGCCACCGCGACATCGTTGCCGGTCCCTGCTCCGATGATCAGGACGTTTCCCAGGCTGGCGCGGGTGACGTGCCGGTACGGGTAGAAATAGGAGGGGTTCCCGCGACGCATCGCGTCGAGGGAGACGGCGTTCTGGTACGGAACGTTGTTCGCGCTCACCGCGATCGCGGGCTGCCCCCCGACGTGCTCGTTCCGGATGGTCAGCTTGTTGTAGGGCGACCACATCTGCCCGGGCGCGAGCGATTCCAGCACAAGCAGCGCGACGACGCCCGCCACCGCGCCGACCTGCCACCACCGGGCCCGGGGCAACAGCAGCACCACCAGGCCGACACCGACGACCGCGCCCCAGGTGGCCGGCGGCTGATCGAGGAAGGACAGCACCGAGAACGCCGCGATCCCGGCGATGCTGCCCAGGATGTCCAGCCGGTAGGCGTTCAGCGGCTGGAACCTGACGAAGGCCCGCGCGACGGCCTGGCCAAACCCCGTCATCACGCCCACGACGAGCACGAACACGATGGTGAGGCTCAGCGGCTGGGGAAGCGCGTTCGTGTCGCTCCGGCCGAGGAACGGGTCCGGCCCGTTGAGCGTCGCCACCACGGGGAACGCGAGCACGAAGCCCACGAGGGCGAGCAGCGCCACCGGCGTCCAGCGCAGGTAATCGCGCTCCGCCCGGGCGTTGAGAAAGCCGATCCCGATCCCGAGGAAGCTGGCCAGCAGTACGAAGTTGGCGGCGTTGTTCACGAAGACGTTGTTCGCGCCGACCCACCGGATCAGCGCGAGTTCCACGAACAGCATGAGGAAACTGGCGAACGCGAGCCGGGCCGGGCGGGCGGGTTGACCCGCGGGTTCACCGTCGCCGCGAGCCTGGACGGCACCGTCGGCCTGGACCGCACCGTCGGCCTGGACGGCGGCAGTGGCTTCTTGGCCAGGAGGCTCTGCGGTATCCACCTGGCCCACCGTAACAACCGGCGCGACCCGCGAACGCAAACTGCCGGACTTCGCCATCGGCCGACCCGCACCCGCCGGGTCGTCGAGTCAGCTCCCTCGTCCGCCGACTGCCGCAACACCGTTAACGCCAGCCTCACGACTCTGGGTGCGGCCGGTCCTCGACCCCTGCTAGCTGCACAGATAAAGGGAGTAATGATGAGAAATGTCGGTATCCGATGTGAATATGTCGGTTACACTCGTTGCGGCCATAGGGGGGTTCATCTGGTCGTCGCTCTCTCCTCCTGAAGCGGGGGTCGGCGGTTGGACCCTGCCTGTGATCACTCAGTTGGATACATGCAGGTTCAAGCCCCCAGTACGCGCGCTTAGGAGTTTGGAGATGAGTTCCAGAGCGCCGGAGATGAGACTCAGATGAGCGTCATCGCCCTGTTTACCTGGATCGTCACCATCCTGGCTGGCCTCGTTCTCCTTATCATCTGGATCATCGAGTACGACGCCGAGTTCCAGACCGCGGCAGCGACTCGCCTGCCTGTACCGGTAATTTCCCTTCACGCCCTGCTCGGCCTGGGCGGACTGATGTTGTGGATCGGCTACCTTCTGCTCAACGAGAAGCGGCTGGCCTGGGCCACCGTCTGTACCCTAGGCGCCGTCGCCGTCCTCGGGCTGCTCATGGCGGCACGCTGGCTCGGCGTGTACCGGGCCGTCAGCAACCCCGGTCCGTCGCTGACCAGGAGCGCCATTGTCCCCCCGGAACGGAACTTCCCGCTGCCGGTCGTCATCCTCCACGGCCTGCTGGCTGTCACCACCCTCGTCCTGGTGCTGTTCACCGCGCTCGGCGTCGTCCGAAGGTGACCACCGATCTGTCAGAGGGCGGCGCAGGTGACGCCGCGGCCTCCGAGGCCGCCCGGCCGCGGCCAAGGTGACCTCGGAGGCTATACCGAGGCGAGATCACAGCCCGTTCAGATTGATGGTTGCCGCGATCCTGCGGTACCCGGCGTCGTTGGGGTGGAGGAAGTCTCCGGAGTTGTAGGCCGGGTTGAGTTCGGTCGGGTCGGCCGGGTCGGCGACCGCCTTGGCGAAGTCGGCCACGGCGGACCACCGGGCGGCCGGGTGAGCGGAGGCCCCGGCGATCGGATGCGGGGCAAGGGTAGCGGCCAGCGCCGCCGCGACTGCCGCGGCGCCAACTGCGGTGCTGCGGAATTTCACTTCGTTTCCTGAGGGGTGCTGAGGGTGGCGAAGAAGGAGCGGACCTCGCGGGCGACCTGGTCGACAATCCCGGGCTTGCCGCCGGGGTTGGTGGTACTGGGGTCGCTGGAGGCGCCGTGGTCGAGACCGGGGAACTCCACGCGCCGGCTATGCGGGAGCGTCCGGGCCAGCGCGTCGCGGGCGGGCTTGAGGAAGGGCAACGTGGCCTGGGCCACGCGGAAGCACAACCGGCTCTCGGTAAAACCGCTACTTGGGCTGACGATCACATTCTCTCGCGGTACAACCGCGGGACTGGGCCTGACTAACTCGGGCCTGGGCCCGGCCAAGATTATCGGCAGCCGGCTAACGTTCAACGGTAAGCAGCTCGGGGAGTTCAATAAGGCCAACGTCGATGAACTCCGGCGCGACCTGGATCCCCGGCCACATGCGGCCACTCTGGGCGGCCAGCCCTTCCTCCACACGGACTATCAGCAGTTCCTGCTCTGGGTCGATCCGTATGACCCGTCCGAACACGGAGAGTTTCGGCAGCTGATCGAAGAACAACTGCGACTGGAGATCCGGTACGAGTCCATTTATGGCGGAGAGAAATTCACAGTCGTCTACCCGCGGCGAGAGTGGATCTCATCACCGCCTGCCGGAGACGGCGAACCGTGCCTGCACGACTCAGCCGCGGCATACCCGTGTCCTGAGGACGGGGGCTGGCTCGCCCGCCGGCCGCGTGGATGCCCGTGCCGGAGCCGGCCGGCCGGTAGAGTCCGGGGTGATCACGACTGCCCGATCGCCATCACAACATCGAAGGAGTTCTCCGCCGGATGACCGACCAGGGCCGGCCACGTCCCGCACGGCTGTCCGCCTACGCGATCGCGTCCTCGCACCTCGCGCTGGTGAGCGACCTGGCTCTGGAGCGCGTGGTGGACCAGGCGCCGCGGGTCAGGCCGGGCATGGGCGGCACGTCTACAGCCTTGGAAGTCGACGGGGTGCGGGTCTTCGTCAAACAGGTCCCGGTAACCGGGCGGGAACTGCTCCCGGGCAACGTAAGGTCCACCGCGAACCTGTTCGGCTTGCCGGGGCTTCTACCAGTACGGCCTGGGATCGGCGGGGTTCGGGGCCTGGCGCGAGCTGGCCGCCCATATCATGACCACCAACTGGGTCCTGAGCGACGAGCACCGGGCCTTTGCGCTGCTCTACCACTGGCGCCTGCTTCCCGGCCCGGTTGGGACCGGGGGTGTCTTCGCGGAGTTCGGCGGCCTGGAGGAGGCGGTCGCGCACTGGGAGGGCTCAGCTGCCGTGCGGGGCCGCCTACAGGCCCTGCGCGACTCGCCCTCACGTCTGGTGCTGTTCCTCGAGCAAGTCCCGCAGACCCTGGCCGCCTGGCTGGCTGACCAGGACGTCTCCGCGTTCTCCCGGGTCGACGCACAGCTCGCGGATACCACCGCGTTCATGCGCGAGCGCGGGCTGGTGCACTTCGACGCGCATTTCCTTAACATCCTGACTGATGGCCACGGGCTGTACTTCTCCGACTTCGGCCTGGCGCTTAGCGACCAGTTCGACCTCTCCGACCAGGAGAGGGCCTTCCTGCGCGAGCACCGCTGCTACGACCGGGACTACACCGCAGCACACCTGATCAACCATCACGTGGCCGAGCGCGTGCGCGGCGAACGGAACCGCCGCCGGTTCGTGCGCGCCTGGGCCGCGGGCGACCGGCCCCGCGGCGTCCCCGCCAGCGCGGCCGCGATCCTGACCAGATACGCCGGCACCGCCGTCGTCTTCAACGACTTCCATCAGAGCCTGATGGAACACAGCAAGCAGACGCCTTACCCCCGGGCAGAACTCGAGCAGATCCGCGCTAGCGCCGGGCAGCGCGAGGGCTTCGCCGCTGACATCGCCTGATCATGCGGCGCCGACGTCGCGCGACCTGACGATCCGGCAAGCCGGGGCCCCAAGGACTACTGGGTAACGTTCGATCAGTGCGTAAGCGTCGCTGGCTAGTGGCACGTGTCGCCGGGCCACTGGATCGGCCCTTATGCTCGTTCGGTCACCTTGGTGGAGAAAGAGCTGCGGAACGTGCGGCAACTGGCGTGGTCCATGATCCCAGGTGGGATGAGTCTGGTGGCTGCGTCCTTTCTGGGCAGCAGCTGGTACCTGGCCGAACGGATCCGCTCGGAGGCCTTGGCGGTCGGGCCCGGCCCGGCGATGCCCGCGTACGACGACGTGCAATTCGTAGGCGTGGCGCCCGGGCAGGTCCAGCTGCGAGCCGTTGGCGACCAGGGAGCCCTACTCAAGCCGATGCTCTGTGGTATTGCCTGGCCGGGCGGCATCGGGCACTTGGGCCCCGTAGCATCTGTGTCCGGAGGCGTAATCACACGCCCGTTGACCGTGATTACCGGATCGGCTCCTACGGCGGGGCAGCTCGCTGCGCTCGATAGGTCGTACTTTCTGAGCGATCCGGAAACGGCGTTGGGTATTCCCGTCCAGGACGTCGTCGTACCGGGCCCGCTTGGCCCACTTCCGGCGTGGTACTTCCCGGGGCCGGGTAGCACGTTCATCATCGGGGTACACGGGCAGAACGGCACCCGGAAGGACGTGCTGCGCGTCATCGACATCGTGTACCGCATGGGATTTCCTGCTGTTGCGGTCACCTACCGCAACGACCTGGGCGCGACCCGCGACCCGTCGGGTTACCTCCGGTACGGGCAAACAGAATGGAGCGACATCGAGGCGGCGGTGCGATGGTCGCTTGCGCAGGGCGCCCGGAGTGTCGTCCTGGTCGGCCAGTCGATGGGCGCCGGCGTCGTCGCGGCGTTCCTGAAGCGCTCATCGCTTGCTCCGAAGGTGGCGCGCGTGGTGCTAGACGCGCCCATGCTGGACCTGCACGCGGCCATCGACTACCAGGTCGACCGACACCTTATTCCGATCATCGGACGTCTCCCGGCTCCGCTGATACGGACGCCAAGAGGATCGCCAGCGCGCGCTTCGGCGTCGACTGGTCCGCTATCAGTTACCTCGATGAGACGACCTGGCTCAAGGTCCCCGCACTAGTCACTCACGGCGATGACGACCCCCGGGTGCCGATCTCGACCAGCCTCAGGCTGAACGAGCTCAAGCCCTCCCTCGTCACCTTCGAAGTGTTCCCGGGCGCAGGCCATCTGGAGTCGTGGAACACCGACCGGTCCCGCTACACGTCATTGGTGAAATCGTTTCTGGCGCCGCTAGCGTCGTGAGGGCTGTACGCCCTGTTCACGGGGGTCGGCGGAACGTACCCTGAAGGCGCTGCTCCGGACCCTGGCAGCTGTCCCATGAGTACCGCGGGATCAGCGCGGGATCCGGATTTTCTGCATTCGCAAGACCGGCTGGCGCGCATGCCTGATCCGCTATTGGCTGAGGAGCCGGTTGTGAGCAGCATCGCATGGATGGTTCTCCAGCCGACCGCGAGCCGGCCGCGGGCCTCAGCCGGCCGCCCGCCCGGTCTGTCCGCAGACGCGACACGAGCCGGAGGCCGACGGTGACGGCCACGGGCTCACCGGCGGCACAGCCGCTATACGACGCCCGGCGCGGCGTCTATTACGCCAAGCCCGTGCTTCGCGGCTGGCTGCACCTGCTCTGGTTCGGAGCGTCGCTGGTGTCCGGCCCCCTGCTGCTGGCCGGCGTGCACGGAGCCGCGCGGATCACGGCGGTCGCCGTCTACTCAGCCAGCGTGAGCGCGTTGTTCGGGATTAGCGCGCTGTACCACCTCGGTACCTGGACCGAGGCCGGGAGGCGCCGCCTGCAGCGCCTGGATCACGCGATGATCTTCTTCCTCATTGCCGGCACGGCAACTCCCGCTTTCCTCCTGGATGCATCCGGCGCCTTCGGGCTGGCCTGCCTGATCGTGATGTGGACACTGACCCTCACCGCGGCTGCGATCCACCTGGCGTGGATGAACGCGCCAGAGCTTCTGGTCGGCGGGACGTTCGTGGGGCTGGGCTGGGCCGCCGGCCTTTCGCTGCCGTGGGTGTGGATCCATGCCGGCGTCGCACCCGGGGTATTGATGCTCGCCGGCGGCCTGCTCTACACCGCCGGAGCGCTTTCCTACCATCGTCGCTGGCCCAACCCTTACCCGTCGGTGTTCGGGTATCACGAGGTCTTTCATGTCTACGTCTGCGCCGCCGCGACCTGCCAGTATGTCGCGATAGCGTGGTTCGTTGCCTGAACCGCCACGATCACCCGGCGCCGCGCCGGGTCGGCAGGCTGGGTGACTCGGTCGGGAAACCACGGCCCGTTCGGTAAAAAAGACCTGTCGTCCTCCGGCGGATGATGTTGCACCGTCTTCGTGCCGGACCCCTGGCGCTGGAGCCTGCTCATATCTCAACGTGGGTGTACAACGGCGGCCAAGATCCCGGGTCCGGACCGCGGATCGACGTCCAGGTGTAAAAAGGCGCCCGGAGGTTAGTCGGGTGGCTTCAGCCGCTCCAGCCGGGTCCAGCTGTCCCAGCCGCGCTCGCGCATCAGGTCCTGGAGCCATACCGCCCGCGGGTCGTACTCGACAGCAAGTGCGTCCAGCAGATTGAACGGCAGGTCGTCGCGCGTTACCTCGCCGGGGAGGACCGCACCGGAGGTGTATGCCTGCTCGGCCATCGCGGCCATGATGTCGGCGGCTTCCTCTAGGCGCGGGTCGTCCTCGCGTGCATCGCTGTCGAGGAGCTCCGACAGCAGCCGGTACAGGCGGACGAGTTGCGGATCATCGAGCTGCGCGAGTTTCCCGGGCATCCACTCGCGGACGCGATCGGGCCAGCGGGCCGTAACCAGGATCCACCCGTCCCGCTCAGCCTCCACCATCCGCTTTGACGCCCCGATCTGCCGGAGCCGGTCGAGATAGTAGGTCACCTCCGGCGGGAGCGCCAGGCTGTCCCCGGCAGCGAGCTGCGCGATCTGCTTGCGGCTGGTCTCAAGCCGTTCGATCTCCTCGCTCAGGTGGCTGTCGATCCTGTGGACTGCTTCGGCAAAGGTCGATGCGTCGGCTTCGAGCATCCGACCGATCTGAGACAGCGGGACGCCAGCGTTGGCGAGGGCGCGGATCTTGATGAGGGACACGACTGCCGTTGCGCCATATCGCCGGTAACCCGAAGCATCCCGCTCCGGCTCGGGCAGTAGTCCGATCTGGTGATAGTGCCGGACCGCCCGCACCGTGACGCCGGCATACGCTGCCAGTTGACCGATCGTCAGCATGCTCTGATCCTGCCCCAAATTCGCCTGAACCCGGCCTGCGCCGCCTCAGGAGATCCTGCGGCGGTAAAGGATGCTGGCAGCCGTGTAGGCAACGGCGAGGATGCCGATGCACCAGGCCAGGGCAATCCAGATGCCGGTGCCGACCGGCTGCTGAGCAAACAGCGCCCGGATCGTGTTGACGATGGAGGTCACCGGCTGGTGTTCGGCGAAGGCACGCACCGGGCCGGGCATGGTGGCAGTGGGCACGAAAGCCGAGCTGATGAACGGCAGGAAGATCAGCGGGTAGGAGAACGCGCTCGCTCCGTCCACGCTTTTGGCGGTAAGGCCGGGAATGACAGCGAGCCAGGTCAACGCCAGGGTGAACAGGACGAGGATGCCAGCGACCATAAGCCAGGCTAGCGGCCCGGCGCCCGAGCGGAAGCCCATGGCGACGGCGACGCCGATGACGACCACGAGCGAGATCACGTTGGCGGCCAGGGAGGTCAGCACGTGCGCCCACAGCACGCCCGGCCGGGCGATCGGCATGGACTGGAATCGTTCGAAGATCCCGCCCTGGATGTCGGTGAAGAGCCGGAAGGCTGTGTAGGAGATGCCCGAGGCGATCGTGATCAGCAAGATGCCGGGCAGCATGTAGTTCACATACGAGACCGACCCGGTGTTGATCGCGCCGCCGAACACGTAGACGAACAGCAGCATGATCGCGATCGGCGTGATCACGGTCGTGATGATCGTGTCCGGGCTGCGCGTGACATGACGCAGGGTCCGTCCCGTGAGGACGGCGGTGTCGCCGAAGAAGTGCGTGGCCATTGTTGTTCCTTACTTCTTGTCCGACATGGCCTTGCGGTCTTGACTGCCCTTATCGGCGTCGCCGTCCTTGTCGTCTTCGCCGGCGTCGCCGACGACCGCGAAGAAGACGTCTTCGAGAGAGGGTTGCTTCTCGACGTACTCGACCTTGGCGGGCGGCAGCAGCCGTTTGAGCTCGGCCAGGGTGCCGTTGACGACGATCCGGCCCTGGTGGAGGATCGCGATCCGGTCGGCAAGCTGTTCGGCCTCGTCCAGGTACTGAGTGGTGAGCAGCACGGTCGTACCGCCCTCGGCGAGCTCCCTGACGGCCTGCCACACCTCGATGCGCGCCTGCGGGTCCAGCCCGGCCGTCGGCTCGTCCAGGAAGATGACCGGCGGATTCCCGATCAGGCTCATCGCGATGTCCAGACGGCGGCGCATGCCACCGGAGTACGTCGCTACCCTCCGGGTGCCCGCCTCGGTCAGCGAGAAGCGCCTCAGTAGGTCATCCGCGATCGCGCCCGGGTCCTTGAGGTGCCTCAGCCTGGCGACCAGGATGAGGTTCTCCCGTCCGCTGAGGATCTCGTCGACCGCCGCGAACTGCCCAGTGAGGCTGATGGACTCGCGTACATCTGCGGCCCGTGTCGCGACATCGAAGCCGTTGACCCGGGCAGTCCCCGTGTCGGCCTTGAGCAGCGTGGACAGGATCTTCACCACCGTGGTCTTGCCCGCCCCGTTTGGGCCGAGCAGGGCGAAGATGCTGCCCCCGGCCACCTCGAAGTCCACGCCGCGCAGCACGCGCAGCGCCTTGTACGACTTCTCGAGGCCCTGCACATGGATCGCAGGCCCCTGGACCTGATTGGTTGCTGGAGGGAGGCTCATGACAGCCAGCATGGAGGGTTGACGCAGCGTCAAGGTCAAGCCCGCAGGGCGGATCCGATTCGTCCACCCACATGGAAGCCACCGCAAGGCGGCCTCTTGGAAATCTGGTATGCAGGTCACAGTTCCGGTACTAGCGTGCCGTCATATGGCTGATACTGACCTGCCGCCGCGCCTGACCCGGTATGCCTTCCATGGGCCGCTGTCGGAGGCCAGGGCCGCCCGGTTCGTCGATCGGCTCTCCCGGGGCAAACCGGGTACGGTGCTCGATATCGGCTGCGGGTGGGGCGAGCTTATGCTCCGTATCCTCCAAGCGCTTCCCACCGCGACCGGCCTCGGCCTGGACCTCAATGAGACCGACCTGGACCGGGGCCGGAACAACGCCGAGGCTCGCGGGCTGACCGAGCGTGTCACCTTTCTTAGGGAATCTGCGGTCGAAACGACTCGCGGGCCTGCTGATCTGGTGCTGTGCCTTGGGGCCAGTCATGCGCTGAGCGATGTCCAGCCGCCTGGGCACACTGCGGCCGCGCTGCGTGAACTGCGGCGGCTGGTTACTCCCGGAGGGCGTGTCCTGCTCGCGGAGAGCATCTGGCAGCGGCCCCCCACTTCCGCCGAGTTGGCCGCCATATGGCCGGGCACGTCTGCCGGAGAGTTCGGCGACCTGGCTGGCCTCGTTGACCTGGCCGTGGCGGCCGGGTTCCGTCCGGCGTGGATCGAGACGGCCAGTCTGGAGGAATGGGAGGACTTCGAGTCGGCTTATCAATGCGACGAAGAGGAGTGGCTCGCGGCCCACAGCGGCGATCCGAGGGCGGCTGAGATCCGCGACCGCGTGGAGCAGCACCGGTCGTACTGGCTACGTGGCTACTACGGTGTTCTTGGCCTGGCCTACCTCACCCTTGTCCCGGTCAGCTAGCCGTCAACTCGCCAGTCCATGCAGCTCTCGCCGGATCAAGACGATGCTCCCCACCTTTGCTGAGCGGCCTGGCGGGTGATGCCGATGCGGGAGCCGAGCTCGGTACAAGCCGAGGAACGCGTCCTGCACGACGTCCTCCGCCGTGGCGCGGTCGCCGGTGAGCAAGAGCGCGAACCGCATCAGCCCGAGCGCGTGCTCAACGGATGCACACGCGCTAGCTGCACGGATGGCACAGGCAAACGGACAGGCCGGGGCGAGGGCCGATTACTTTCCGCTCAGCAAACTCAGGACTGGCTTGCCGAACGGCAATGGCTTGCCGCCCACCGACACGATGGCCGTGCCGAGGTAGCCGTAGTACCCCAGGGCTGCGAACACCAGCACGAACACCGCGCCCGCGTGCTGGATGCCCGCGGATGACTCCAGCACGCCGATGGTGATGAGCGTGACCCCGACCACGCCGGCGCCCAGGATCAGTGAGAACAGCAGCGGGATTCGCAGGCTGACCAGGAACAGCATGAAGATCACGATGTCCCAGGCGATCAGGAACTCCCCGATCGTGTGCAGGATGGCGGCCGGCGGGATGGCGTACCAGTTGTGGGCCAGCCCGATAACGAGCGCGGCGTAGCTGATCCAGAAGGCCGCGAACGCACCCAGCACGGTTGCGACGAACGTCTCGCCGATCCTTGCCGCCCAGGTCGTGGTTATCAGCAGCCCGAGCCCGGTGGCGGCGAACACGATCGGCATGATCGTGTTGCCCTGGACCGCCAGCGGTACGTAGCCGAGCAGCGAGATGCCCAGGACCGTGCTGCCGAGCGCGAATACCAGCAGCCCGAGCGGGACCGGGTCGCCGCCCGATGGGGGGGCCGTGGCGAGTTGCGCCTCCTCCACTACCTGGGCGTTGTGAACTGCCTCAATTTCTGTCACCGGAGCCTCCTTATGTTGCGGCGTGGCTCTGATGGATATGCTCGGTGTTAGCGACCGGGTATTCAACGACAAGCGCCACAAGCTTCGCCCCAGTCCGTTGTGAGCGGCGACAACGCACGCCAGGAGAACTGCCAAAAGATTCACGTAGTGAACGGGCGCAGCATTTCTCTCGGTCATGCCGAAGTCAAAAGCCCGAAACGTGGGGCGAAAAGCTCGCTTGGTGGATTGTCAATCGAGCTCGTGAAACCGTTGCCGGCGATGGCATCCCTGACGGGTTTTGGTCGGCTCAGGCAATGGCCAGCGCCGGGGATGGGGACATCACTGGCCGGCACCTCTCATGGTGAACCTTCGCGGCTTCACGCTGGAGCGCCGGGGGTCCTGCGCGGGCCACGTTCTGGCCCGTCGGGCGGTGCGTGCTGGCCTTACTGCCCGCGGCGAACACGGAACGGGTCGGGGGTGAGTCCGGCGTAGCGTGGCGACATGGTCCATGCAGGCGTTGAGTTCTGGGATCAGTTCTTCCGCAGCGGCTGGAGTCCTGCAGCGACCTGGACTGGGCAGGCTTGTGGACAAGGCCGTTTCTGGTCCCGCTGCGGCAGGCACGCGTCGAGACCATCCTGGAACTGGGATGCGGCACTGGCAACGACGCGGCTCGGCTGGCAGGCGAGGGCTACTCGGTCACGGCGATCGATCTGTCGGGCGAGGCCATCGGGCGGGCGCAGGCCAGGTTCGGATCGCTGGCCAGGTTCCTGGTGGCCGACATGACTCAGCAGCTTCCCTTCCCCGATGGGAGCTTCGACGCGGTCATGTCCAACGTAGCCATGCACATGTTTCCCGACGACGTGACCCGCGCGGTGTTCGCGCAGGTCGGGCGGCTCGTCCGCACGGGCGGGTTGTTCGTGTTCCACGTCAACTCGCTGGAGGACAGGCCGCTGCGTGCCCGCAGGCTGCCCGCGCGTGAGCTTGAACCGGATTACGTGGAGGAGGAGTCGGGCCAGACCATGCACTTCTTCTCCGAGCCCTACCTGCGTGAGCTCCTGGCAGGATGGCAGCAGGTGCAGCTGGCCCCGGTCCCGGTCCCGCATCATACGACCGGTGAGCTGTTCAAGCACGTCTGGCGCGGCATAGCCCACCGCTGATCCGGTGCGGGTGGCCGCCGGGCAGTCCTTGGCCCGCCGGGATCAGTGCGCGACTTTAAGCAATCATGCGAAGTGGGTCTGTCAAGGCGGCCTGTTAGCAAGACCGTGGGCAAGAAAGCCCGTTCCAAGATCGGAAAGGGCCTCTGAGCTGGGAGCCGCCTATCGGAATCGAACCAATGACCTACGCATTACGAGGGTGTTCTCGTGCGTTGCTCGCGGGTTCAAAGCCCGCGCCAGCTTGAGGTTCACAGGTTGCTGCTGGTGGCGGACGTTGGCTGTTAATGGAGGTTCGGGGGCATCTCGGGGGCACGCTCATTAATGCGTGTCGATAACCTCGGGTTCGGCGAGCTGCGCTGTTACAGCGGCGGCCCGTTCCGCGGGACCTGGACCCGGCGGATCGACGCGTTCACCGGGCAAGGGTTCCGGCTGACCAACTACGCGCCCGAGGCGCAGTGCACGCCGACCCGCTCGGCGCTGCTGACCGGGCGGCACGCGATCCGGTCCGGGAACCACAGCGTCCCGCTGGGCGCCCCGGGCGGCTGGGGCCTGGTGACCTGGGAGAAAACCCTGGGTGACCTGCTGACCGAGGCCGGGTACCGCTGCGCGGTGTACGGCAGGCACGTCGGGGAGGGGCCAGGCCGCTGGCCGGCCGCCTCGGCCTGGGCGCGGTCGGTGATGTCCGCTTCGACGGCCAGCG
>WNGL01009651.1_pt1 | contig 13040 bp, 8 predicted proteins | sample 5400591 | NCBI WGS metagenome assembly WNGL01 (sample SAMN13153377, study PRJNA577476) | soil metagenome | isolation source: 80 cm soil or saprolite under Garry oak tree replicate 1 | place: USA:California | collected 2016-06-15
ATATCAAGCCCTGAAGATAGCCGCCAGGGCATCCTGGACAATTTGAAGATGATGACCGAAATTATGGCACGCGGTGGCGGCGTTGGCATTAATCTCTCTACCTTGCGACCACGAGGTTCTTACATCAAAACCGTTAACGGCACAGCATCCGGGCCATGTTCCTGGGCACAACTCTACTCTGTTGCCACAGGCGACGTAATCCAGCAGGGCGGTTCAAGAAGGGGAGCTTTAATGATCATGCTTGACGATGATCATCCCGACATAGAGGAGTTCATTACGGTCAAGCGCACCGCAGGCAAGATCGAACACGCCAACCTCTCCGTCTGCATCTCCGATAAATTCATGCAAGCCGTCAAGGACGATGCCGACTGGGATCTTATCTGGCAGGGCGAGGTCAAAAAAACTATTCGCGCTCGCTCCCTCTGGGATCTTATCTGCACGTCAGCATGGGATGCTGCAGAACCCGGTATGGTGTTCATGGATCGCTATAACAAACTATCGAATACCTGGTACTACGAGGATATCCGGTGCGTGAATCCATGCGTTACGGGCGATACTCTTGTTTCTACTGAGCATGGATATACGTACGCACGTGACTTGCAGATAGGCATGAAAGTTCGCACGCCAGATGGGCTAAAGCCAATTGAAAAGATATATAACAATGGTCTTCAGCGCATCTATCGTGTGGATTTCTCCGACGGTGGCTACCTAGAAGGTACCGCCGATCACAAGTTGAAGGTCGTGCGCAACAAAAAGTATCAGTGGGTACCAATCGCGGAGTTGACTCAGAGTGATAAGGTTCTGGTTATACCCAATGAAACATTTGGGGCACGCCAGAGCCTTCCTAATGAAGCGTTGGAGTATATCACCAAACGAGAGCTCAACGCTGCCAACTTTTACGATCGCAAGCTTGGCCTAATCGTTGGTGCTGTACTAGGCGACGGCGTACTGAGTGTAGTCCAGTCTCGAAACAGCCATTCTAATCAATGCAAGGTAGCCTTTGGCGCTCATGAAGATGGCTGGTATGATTCGTTCACAAACTTGATGACGGATATGAACATTCACACGCATCGCACGCTCGTTGAAAAAGAGTTTGTCGGTGAAGGCGGTGTTGCCGTCAAACATGCATCCGTACGGCTAGAATGCTATAAATTGGCATCTTTGCTCGTTCGCATTGGTATGATACCCAATATTAAGGCATCACAAAAGACCATTCCTGCTGCTTTCATGTGCATGGAAAAAGATTTCCTGGCTGGAATCCTTGATGGCCTCTTTTCGACGGACGGCAGCGTACTCATGAAGCAGGACAACCCTATGCTGCGCTTGCATACGTCATCATATGAATTGGCGCAGCAGGTACGTTTGATTCTGCTCCAGTTTGGTATTCACGGACGCATCTACCGCGCAACCCGCGATGAGGATCTGATGTACGATGGTCGCTCGATGTATGGCACGGGTGAAAAGTACGATATCGTCGTCATGAACGAGGGCATTCCACGCTTCTATACAGAGATTGGCCTGAGTCACCCAGAGAAGGCAGCGCGCCTGAAAGATATCGCCGAAAACTGGCATTATATCGGCGGATCATGGACTGCATCAGTCGTCTCGGCTGAGGATACCGAGCGAGAGGAAGAGGTTTATGATGTCTACGAACCGGAGACGCTCACCTGGATCACCAATGGTTACTGCTCGTTTGATTGTGGTGAACAAGGCCTGCCTCCTTGGGGCGTCTGCAACCTCGGAGCTTTGAATCTGTCTGCCTTTGTAGAAGATGGCAAGATGGACTGGGAGCAACTCGCCGTGAAGAGCAAAGTAGCCATGCGCTTCCTGGACAATGTGGTCGATGCCAACGAGTACTTCATTGAAGAGAACCGTGAGGCTCAGCTAAGTACGCGTCGTACTGGCCTGGGCACGATGGGCCTGGCCGATGCGCTCATCAAAATGCAGGTGCCCTATGGCAGCGAAGAATCGGTGCCCGTGATCGAGCGCATCTACGCCACCATTCGCGATGCCGCCTATGAAGCTTCCGCAGATATTGCTGCCGAGAAAGGCTCATTCCCCAAATTCGTAAGCAAGGCATTCGCAATGCCGTCTTGCTGACACAAGCCCCAACAGGCACAACCAGCTTGTTATCGGGCGTCAGTTCTGGTATTGAACCTGTGTATGACTTCGCAATGGTACGGCGTGATCGTACAGGCGAGCACATCCTGTATCATCCACTGCTCCAGGCTTGGCGCGATGAGCATCCTAATGAACCTACGCCCAAATACTTTATGGCTGCGAACGATCTGACCCCAGAAGAGCATGTGCGCGTACAGGCAACCATTCAATACTATACCGACTCCAGTATCAGCAAAACGGTGAATGCGCCAAACAGCCACACTGTCGAAGATGTGCAGACACTATATCGCCTGGCCTACGAACTTGGTTGTAAAGGCATCACGTACATGCGTGATGGCTCGCGCGTGGGTGTCCTATCACACATCGAGGAGAAAAAGCCAGAGCAGCCGGCACAGCAAGCCACAGCAATGGAGATGGTCACATCAATTCAGCAAGGCATCAAGCCGCGACCCGCAGTAGTGCAAGGATATACACGTCAAATTGCTGCTCCAGAAGGCAAGATCAACGTCACTATCAACAGTGACGAGCACGGACCATTGGAAGTGTTCGTCAACGTTGGAAAGGCCGGCAGCGATATCGCGGCGCTGGCGGAAGCTCTTGGCCGCTTGATTTCTCTGAATTTGCGCATCCTCAGCCCACTCTCACAGACAGATCGCGTCAAAGAGATAGCAGACCAGCTACGCAGTATCGGTGGCAGTCGTTCGGTTGGCTTCGGTATGCAGCAGGTGCGCTCATTACCCGACGCTGTAGCACGTGCGCTCGAAATGCACCTGGAATCGTTAGAGAAACAAGGCACAGAGCAGCAAACCGCAAACCCATCCCTAAGTGCAAATGGGAAGGTTGAGGCGATTGGCTCCGATAATCCTACAAATGCTCTTCTCTCGACAACGAATCCCTTAAGTCTGAGCCATCTAAGCATCACTGGCAATCTTTGTCCTCAATGTGGCTGTAACACGATGGTCTACGAGGAAGGATGCAGGAAGTGTTACAACTGCGGGCATAGCGAGTGCTAATTGGGGTTTAGCTAGCACGGCCTGTAGAGGCATTTAACGCATCTTTATAGGGCGATTGGGAAAGGACACATACGCATATATGTCCTTTCCTAATATTTTCATTTCCCGGCTAGCTGGGCAACCACAGGGACACCTCATGCAGTAGGCCTGTCGTCCTACCTTCTGTCCGCGATCGCTGATGCGATAAACGCCGCGTCTTCTCCTACACCCAATAACAGTGCAGACTTCGTCTTGTAGAGCCAGTGCAAACCCAGGAAATACAGCCCAGGGAATGCCGTGACACCGCGCTGGTGAACAGGATAGCCCACCTCGTCAAAGACCGGTATCTGCACCCAGCCGAAGTCGAGTTTGTAGCCACTAGCCCAGATAATCGTGCTGATGCCAGCCGATTGCAGGTCCAACGTCAGAATAGGTTTCGTAGACGTTGCACCATTGGACGGGGCTTCACCAGTTGTCCTGTTCGCTTCCACCTTCATGTCGGTCTTCTTGATGTACTCGTCAATCCCTTGCATGATTTGTACCGCGAACGCGTCTGCCTCGGCGAGGTTTTCCTCCAGGTCTGGAGCCAGGATGATCTGCTTGCCCTGGACAGCTTGCGCATGCCCGAGGAGAATCATCCCTTGCCTGGCAAATTGACGTAGGTTAATGTCGTGCCCCCCATGATTGCCTGACACATGGGGATTACAGGCGAATATGACATTGGGTGAGGGAAGCTGATCAAGTGTTCTGTCGAAAAACCCTGTTCTCGTGAGCCACCAGGTGGTGTCCTTGCCTCGGTAGCGGCGAGGGACTCTTCCACAGCTCGAGGTGGACAGGTAGACCTGCCGCCCACTCTCGTGCAAATCCTCGGCGATCTGGCAGCCTGACTGGCCTGTGCCCACCACCAGAACGGCACCTGAAGGAAGCATCTGCGGGTTACGGTACTCACTCGTATGCATCTGGCAGATGTCCACTGGCAAAGCAGTACTGGCTGTAGGAAGCTTCGGCTTTGGATACGCGCCTGTTGCGAGCACCACATTGCGAGCTTCGAACGTCAAATTGTTTGCCTCCACAAGGTAGCCGTCGCCTCCTGGTTGCTGTCGTACAGCAGTGACTCGGACACCGCATTGGAGCGGGGCGTGAAAGGACGCAGCAAACTGCTCGAGGTACGCCACGATGTCTTCTCGTGAGAGGAAGCCATCTGGATCGTCGCCCTGATATGGAAAACCAGGAAGCTGGGTCATCCAGTTCGGCGTGTTTAAGGTGAACGAATCCCACCGCCCGCTCCGCCAGGTCTCACCCACCCGACCCTGTTCAAGCACGAGGTGTGTTCGGCCCTGCCGGGTTAAGTAGTAGCTGAGGGCAAGTCCTGCCTGTCCGCCTCCGATGATCACGGTTTCGACATGCTCGGTCATCTGTCTCTCCTTGTTCTCTTCTGCTGCTATGGAAACACTGCCTTTCTCAGGTGAATGAGAAAAATCAGGTCATTTTCCAGACAATCGAGCGACCACCGGAGCAAACTTCTCCATTTGCGCGCCGCCATACACCGGAATGTAGGAGAATCCATACCGTTCCCGCTGTTCAAAGAGATGCTCCACCGCCTGCTGAGCACTCATCACGATACGTGGAATAGGAGGACCATCTCCCTCAAAGTCCCTATCGGTTCGACCATCGTTGATAGTAAGAACATAGGCCAACTGACTGAGTTCAAGGCGGACGAAGCGCGCTCCTGCGGCTTCTTGCACCCACGCGAGCTTTTGTTCCAAGCTTTCGTTATCCGCATCGATTCCTTGTGTGGGTAACCTGAATATGATAGAAATGCTATCGGCCTCTCGCGCAGCAAGGGAAAGCATGCGTTTGCCTGTGCATCCTATAGCAATAGGCGGGTGTGGTTTCTGGATCGGCCTGGGCAACCCTTTCATTCTCGTGATCGTATAGTGCTTCCCGTAGAAATTCACACTCTCCTCGGTCAAGAGCTTTTTGATCACGGACAGAGCCTCTTCGAAGCGGTCAACCCTTACATCTCCTTTCTCAAATGGGAGACCCAACTGCCCATAGTCGAATGGCCCGGCCCCTGCTCCCAGCCCCAGTTCAAAGCGTCCGCCAGACAGGAAATCCAGGGTGGCTACCTCTTTGGCGAGAAGCGCAGGATGCCGGTAATCATTACAGAACACGTAACTGCCAACACGGAGTGACGTGGTTGCCTCTGCAGCCACCGCGAGTGCTGTGAGAGGGGCAAGGCCCGTAATCGTGCGATCCGGCATTAATAAGGTGGTATAACCAAGTTCCTCGGCCCTTCGCGCCAGCGTGACGAATGCTGTACGTGATAAGGCATTGGCGATTACCACGCCGAAACGAAATGGTCGGTACATTCAACGTGCTCCCCTCCTGATATCCGATCAAACAACGTATTACAATGCTTGTGAAAAGGACATCCTGTCCTGCCCCAATGACGCCCGAACCGGTATGGCATAACTTGCGTACAGGATCGAGGTATCCTTGCTCTGTTGAAATTGCACGCGTTTGTTTTTGGCCCTGAAAGGGAAACAGGCGCCGCGTGTTTTCCGATCCTCCAAAACGGCGCCGGTTTCTGAAACACTGTTCCCTTTCTCAAGCAGACCGCACGTCTAGCAACCAGAAAGCACTTGGCAGCATCTCAACCCATCAGTTATGCCGTCTGCGCCACGATCAGGCTCGCGGGTCCAGCAAGCGGGATGCGCTTCAAAGGCTGCCAGTGGCTCTCGTGCAGCCATCCACGCCCCTCCTCCTCGCTATAGGCAGCTCCCTCGCCGCTGTGTACAAGAAACTCGCCTGCCATCAACGCAGCAAACGTGGGTTGGGTGTGCGTCGGGTCCGTCCAGAAGTCGACCAGCAGTAAGCGGGTCCCATCTGAGACACCGGAGCGTATCCGTCGCAGCAAGACGAGGTTATGCTCTGGCGAAAAGTTATGGAGTATATTGGCGAGCAGGACGACATCATGCCCAGCGGGAATGGGATCGTGGAAGAAATCTCCTGTCACAATCTCTACAGACTCCTCAAGGGGTGTGTGGACCACCCGCTTGCGGGCGAGCGCAGCCACCGCGGGTATTTCGAACAAGGTCATTTTCAGCCCTGGGTGATGGCGCAGGATAGCGAGCAGAAACGACCCGGTCCCGCCACCCAGATCCAGCACGCGGTGATGGTGACGAAAATTGTAGCTCGTTGCCAGCGCCTCCGCCGCTGCTGCGGTCGACGCCTCGATACCCTCAGACATAATCTTGCCCAGTGCTTCGTTCAGGGGCTCAATCACCGCCTGCTCGGTGCGCACGACCTCTTCCAGGTGCGCCCAGGCCGGATAACTGAGGCGGTTCCAGAAGCGCAGCAGAGGACGCAGATCAGCTGGCGTCCGGCCACTGAGGAAGGTCGCGGCGACCGGGCCATTCTGATAGCGCTCTGCCTGTCGCTCGACAAAGCCCAGGGCGACCATCGCGTCAGCGAGGATGCGGATAGTGCTCCGGGAGACACCGGTTCGGTGAGACAAGTCGTCCAGGGTGGCCTGTCCTTCGGCCAGGCACTCAAACAGACCCACCTCGTTGGCCACAAAGAGGTGCTTGGACGCCATAAAGCCGCTGGCGACCTGCATGATGGAATCGGGAGTGACAGTAGTCATGGAATACCTCCTAGTTGGTATCGATATACGCTTTTCAGGAGCTGCTCCACTGCTTTCGAGTTGCGTCGCCTTTCGACAGTCTAGCGTGCTCCTGGCTGCTTGCCTGTTTATTTGATACTTAAATGGGCAGATTGTTAAAAATTTTGATAATTATTTGGGCGAGCAAGCAGCCGGTACGGAACGAGAAGCCTGGCTGAATGAGATAACTCATGCCAATGTCTTGCGAAAAATTCGCACGCTATTGCTCGTTTTACCCACCCAAATAATTGTAAAGATTCGCTCATAGAATCCCAAAATTTACAGATGGTGGACATCACTTATTGATTCTCACTGGTAAGTATACCCGTTCATCGCTGCCTCCACCAGGAAAAAGACCCACATGTTCCCTACAGCTTTCTCATCTAGGAGGATGTGCTATACTCTCCAAAACACATCTTTCTCAACATACTACACAGAGGGCTTGAAGAGAAGTGAGTAGCGAACAGACATCATTTGGTACCTTGCTCAGACGCTACCGGACGGCGGCAGGCTTCACGCAAGAGGCGCTTGCAGCTCGCGCCCAGATCAGCGCTCGCACCATTGCCGATCTTGAGCGGGGCATCAACCGCACGCCGCGTCACGACACGTTCGAGCTGCTGATGTCCTCTCTAGAGCTGACTGCGCAGCAGCGTGCCTTGTTCCTGGGGATGGTACGGCCAGAGATGACGGCGACTGCTCCTGGAACCCTTTCCCTGTCTCGACTTCCACTCCCTCCCGCATCGTTAATCGGACGCGAGCAGGAGATGACGCGCGCCTTGACCTTGTTGAGAAGCGATGGGGTACGGCTGCTCACGCTCACCGGACCTGCGGGTATCGGTAAAACCCGGCTGGGGCTGCAAATCGCACATGAGCTGGGCGAGCATTTCGCCGATGGAGTCGTGTTTGTTGCACTGGATGCTCTTCGCGATGCATCGCTACTGATGAGCGTGCTAGCTCAGGCGCTTGGACTCCGTGAATCCACAGAGGGCGAGATCTCCGAGCAGGTGATCACGTTCCTACAGGGGAAACACTTTCTCCTGATCCTTGACAATTTCGAGCAGATTCTGGAAGCGGCCTCCTCTGTGGCAGATCTGCTCTCCAACTGCTCTCGCCTCTCGGTTCTGGTGACGAGCCGCGTGCCCCTGCGCCTGCGCGCTGAACAGATCCTTCCGCTGGCTCCGCTTCCTCTTGCAGAGGCAGTGACACTCTTTCAAGAGCGAGCGCTGGCAGTACGACCCGGGGGAGTGTACGCGCCACAGCAGGTAGCAGCAATTTGTGAGCGCATGGATCGCCTCCCCCTTGCGATTGAGTTGGCGGCCATGCACGTGAAGACCCTCTCTTTACCTGATTTGTATGAGCGTCTCACCCATCGCCTGGCGATCCTGCGTGACGGGGCAAGAGACCTGCCAGCCCGCCAGCAAACCATGGAAGAAGCCATTACCTGGAGCTACGACTTGCTCACCGAGACACAGCAGCAGTGTTTTCGCGCGCTCGGGGTTTTTGTGGGGGGCTGGACGTTGGAGGCGGCGGAAGCAGTCTGCCGGGCCGAGCAAGAGAAGACTCCTGAAGAGGTGATCCTCACGCTCGCCGCCCTGGTGGATGCCAGCATGGTCCAGGTAGAAATAGCAGGAGAGGGCCCGGCGCGCTTCGGAATGTTCGAGCTGATTCGAGAATATGCCCTGCAGCGACTGCGCCCAGCGGGGGAAGAGGAAGCATGCCACCGGCGACACGCCGCCTATTTTGCCCGCTTATCGGAAGGCACCTGGTCCGAGGTGCCAAGGCAGAGAGCACAAGAAGCGTTCCTGCTCCTGGATGTTCCCAATGTCCGTGCGGCAATACAGTGGGCAGAAGAGCAGCAGGAAGTCGCATTGGGGCTGCAGCTGGCGCGCTTTTCCTGGGGAGGCTGGTTTAGTCAGGGCCAGATAAACGAGGCCGAGGGATTGCTAGAGCGTATGCTGGCACTGAGCTGGCAAAGCGGAAAGCAGGGAGTACCATTCGGATCTCGCGCTGTAGCTCTGTACGCATTCGGACAAAGTTTGCTGAGACGAGGGAAGACGGAGCGAGCGGAGGCGGTCGCACGCGAGGCCCTGGAACGTGCTCAGAGAAGTGGGGACCATTGCGGCATCTGCAGCGCCCTGGCCATCTTGGGTCAGATCGCACAGAGGAGCGGAAACCTCGACGAGGCCGCAACCTTCTTGGTGGAAAGCGACGAGCATGCCAGGCTCGGAGAGTATCCAGACCTGCGAGGCTTTACCTTGCGCAATCTCGCGGAACTGGCGCGGATGCAAGGAGACCTTGCCCGTGCCACCACGCTCTACGAAGAAGCCCTGGCGGTCGCGCGAGCCACGGGAATGACATTTGGTGTCGCCCTGATTATGACCATGCTCGGCCTCCTGGCTCGCCAGCAGCAGAACTACGCCCTGGCAAAAGCGCGCTACCGGGAAGGCCTGACGCTCTTGCGGGCATTTGACAGCCCCACCTACACGGCCTGGTGCCTGGAGGGCTATGCCGCAGCTCTCTGTGCAGAAGAGGACTACCTGCAGGTGACGCGCCTCTGTGCGGCGGCAGTGACTCTACGCGAGCAGGTACAGACCCCGCTACCACCAGCCGAGCGCGAAGCGTTTGAGCAGGTTGTGGCAGTTGCAAAAGCCGCGCTTGGCGAGCCAGCCTTTGAAGAAGAGTGGACCAGGGGTGCTAAGCTCACAAACAATCAGGCCATTGACTACGCCTTGTCAGATGTGTGCGCCTAAGAGCGAAAGGCCTTCTTGGGGAAGAGAGACGACCATGATTAGTCAGAACTAACACTCGGTTAACTCACGGCCATTAATGCAACTGCGATGTTGAGACCAAGCAGTAAGGTATCCAAAAGACACATTTCAACCCCATTTAAGGGTGTTTAAGGACGGCTTAGTTGGCATGACCTTGTGTGTGCCACCACGCTGTACGAAGAAGCCCTGGCGTTCGCGCGAGCCATGGGAATGACATTTGGTGTCGCCTTGATTAAGACAATGCTCGGCCATATGGCTCGCCAACGGCAGAACTACTCTCTAGCAAAAGCGCGCTACCGGGAAGGCCTGACTCTCTTGAGCGAAAGCCCTTCTTAGGGTAGACATGTAACACAAAGTGGAAACGCGACTCGAACATGGTGACCAGTGACCCTCTGAAGTGAAGCAAACCTGGACAACAAACGTTCTAAACATCAAATTCATGCGCATATTTGCGGCCCGGTCCATCATAGCCACATACCCCCACTCTCGGCGAATTGACAATGGGCAGCAGCAACCCCTCATCCTCATATTTTTTCGCGTGCTTCTTACAGTATGTCTTCCCATCACCCCATTCCCCGCCAAATATGAGAGTTGCTGGCGCATCGCACACGTCGCAAGTGAACTCAGGAGCAAGATTGCGAGCCAGCAACATTACCCCATCTTTAGGATTTACCAGCCCCTCTCGTTCAGAAACGATTCTCAAGTTTAGATTAGTGGAGGAACCGAAGTCATAAGTGTAGGAGAACTTCTGTCCAACACTTAGCACATTCCCCAATTCCGCATACAAACTATGATCCTCAATCATTTCAAGAAGGAATTTTACTGCTCTCTGCCGTTCACGACCCTGAAAGTATTGCATTGTCGACTCACGATCTTTATCTTTATGTGCAGGTATCTTCACTTTCAGTTCCTCTCGAAGGTACTTACAGGCTTCATCTCGCGAGTGGATTATGCGCAACTTTGCCACTATATCGGCGGGAATAGTTTCGAGCAAAATAGGATCAAATTCCTCATCCAGGTCGAACCTGTCATAGTCCTCATCATCCTCAGAATCTTCGCTTGTTGTGTCTTTCATCTCCATGCTTGCCGCCTCATCTGGACCGAGGATTTGAATACTGGAGAAGTCGAAAGATGGCGGCTCTGTCTCATAGTAGAACTCCCCAATTTGGAAGGCGCTCAGGTGGTCGCAGCATTCTACCCAGGCGACTCTGATAAAGTCATCCAGGTTAATAAGCTGCGCTTCGGCAGGCATCTCAATATGCATCCAATATTGTGGATTGTATTTTCCTTCTAACACAATATGGAACAGTTTTGTTCGTACAAACTTTTTGCCTTTGGGTGATTTTGCTGTTTCTGCTTCAATTCGCGCACGCTCTTTGCAATTTTTCAAATGCTGTGATATTTTAGCCTTCTCAAATTCGCCACGGCAATATTTGCAAATACCTGAATAACCAGGTTTTACTTTCGTTTGTTCTGTCATAGTTTTTCTCCTGAGATGCCCCTCATTCTCAATTCACTGGCTTCCATTCCTTCGTGCCAGAGCCACACCGACAGGCTTGCCCTTGACAAATACACCTGGATAAAACCACTGCTCCTAGATGCAGATAACTCTCATTTCGTATACTCTGCCTGTCTTGCATTTTTGTCGATGCATCAAGCGCGGGCTTGCAAGAAAACAAGGCTTTCCTGGACAATGATGTCTTTGTCGTTGTCCAGCGTGGCTACGTGGTAGGACTCCTCTAGCCAGAGTTGGCGTTTCACTGTGCTGCTGATCTTGTTCAGAATGTACTCCGTATTGGCGGGAAGTACAACATGATCTTCCCGCGAAACGAAGATCAGGGTCGGAATGGCAATGCGCGGCAAGAGTTCGTCAGTGACCTTTGCCAGAGCAAAGAGTTCTTTGATAGTGGGAACTGGCGTAGCAGCGTAGGCCAGTTCTGTGACGCCAGGCGCTTTGATGTCGCTCCCTATGCCAGGAATCTCAGCCGGCCCATGAACCATGTAGGCAAGCGAAGCCAGGTCGGGGTTGTTGGTAAAGATGAGGGGATTGATCGGCAAAATCCCCTTGAAAAGACCCGGGTATTGGCCCGCCATGAAGAGTGTCAAAGTACCACCCATTGATAAGCCTGTCATGAAAAACGTATCGCACCGTTGTTGCAACCAGGAAAGCGCGCTGTGAAGATCGGCTATCCAGTCGGTAGCTGTGCAGGTTGCCATATCGGCCACAGTGGTGCCATGGCCTTTCAAGCGCGGTACAACCACGGTGTATCCTGCCCGGGCCAGGTGTTCTGCCAAATAACGCATGCTCTGCGGGCAGCCCGTAAAGCCATGTGATACCAGTATGCCTGTACGTCCACCTTCTGCATAGAACGGTTCTGCGCCTTGCAGGACCTTTGGTTCATCCATCTTGCATCTCCTCATACTGTTTTTTCAATGCCGTATTTTTATTCTATCACCTGGAATACGATTTGGTATAAGCACCTCGGTCATGCCCTGACGTACTCTACCTCTTGCACAATCACTAAATCACAATTGTTTAAATTGCTCTGATTGTCCCGCGTATTTTGCTCTTGACATTGTAATGAAAATCATTACAATTGACCCATGAAGGATATTAGTATTTTAGGACTGGTGTGGGATAGTTTTAATGAAGCTCACATATGGGAGCGCCACCAGTTGACGCGCGCCGAGGTCGAGGAGGTAGCATACGACCCGGCTGAAAATCTGTATGCACGCCATACGTACGGAGGCCGATTTTTAGTTATTGGACCAAAAGCAGACAGACGACTTATGGTACTCATTTTAGCACCCAAGGGATCGGGGGAATATTATCCGGTCAGCGCCCGGCCAGCAGATAGGAAAGAGCGCCGCGAATATCGCGAATGGAAGGCAGGTACACAACAATGAGCGATAAATCAGCATACCATGGGCCAGAGTATCCTACAGAAGCACATGGCTCGATTCCAGCTTTCAACAGCTACGAAGAAGAAGCCAACTTCTGGGATACCCATAGCATCACCGACTTTATGGAAGAGACCGAGACAGTAAAGGTACGCGCGACACGCGGTCTCTCGGCAAACGTACAGGTACGATTTGACCCAGAAACCGACCATGAATTAGAGGCAATAGCACGTGAGCGCGGGATGAAGAAGGCCACACTCATTCGCACCTGGGTATTAGAACGGCTACGTCAGGATCGGAACCGCCCCGCTTCCTAGTTTTCCAAAATCACTCGCATCATTGGCCCAAACCTGCTTCTCTTGCGCGGATGATGGCCTGCGCCCTGTCAGCCACCTGGAGTTTATTGAAGACATTGGAGAGATGATTGCGTACCGTTTTGGGGCTGAGCACCAGGCGCTGGGCGATATCGGCATTATTGTGTCCCTGAGCCAGCAAGGTGAGGATTTCACGCTCACGGTAGGTCAGTTCAGGAAACGCCTGCGGCGGTGTTGCTGCCGCCCGTGCCGGAGAAAAATAGCGGATCAGGCGTTT
>WNGL01011291.1_pt1 | contig 13037 bp, 6 predicted proteins | sample 5400591 | NCBI WGS metagenome assembly WNGL01 (sample SAMN13153377, study PRJNA577476) | soil metagenome | isolation source: 80 cm soil or saprolite under Garry oak tree replicate 1 | place: USA:California | collected 2016-06-15
CGCGGACGTTCTCGGAGGCCCTGGGGGTCACCGGGATCATCCTCACCAAGCTCGACGGGACGGCGCGGGGAGGGGTCGCGATCGCGATCCGCGAGCAGACCGGGATCCCGATCCGCTACGTGGGGGTGGGGGAAGGCACGGAGGATCTGCGGCCATTCGATGCGCACCAGTTCGTCTTGGCGCTGCTCGAGCCGGACGTCCCCGCCGCCGCGCGGGCGCAATTCGCTTGACTCCGAGTTCCGTAGCGAACTAGACACTCTCGACCCGTTCGCGCCGTGGATGCCATGAGCCGAGAGAGCGCAGAAACCGTCCTCGCACGCTACCGAGGGGTGGAAGACGAGCGCGAGGCGCTCGCCATCCGGCTGGCACAGGTCGAGGGCGCCTACCGGGAGCTCGCCGAGCGCCTGAGCGGGTACGAGCGTGAGCGGGCGGAGATCAAAGCCAGGCTGGAAGGCATTCTTGCCCGGCTCGGGCCCGCTCGCTGAGCCGCGAAGCCCCCATCCGATAGACGGGCGGGAGGGGGGCCGCGTTGCAGATCGGGCGGGACTTGCATAAAGTGCGCCACGCTCATGCCAACCTGGCTGAATGACCGAGCCGCACTTGCGGCCTTGGCTGCTGAAGGAGTCCGACGGACAAGACAAGCAGACTTGACTGAGCTCTCTCGAGGGCTCGCCGACGCGCGGGGAGACGGGGCGGGGGTACGGGAAATCACAATCATGCTGTCGATGCACGAGCGAAGTATTCCGACGACTGTGATCTCGACGGGCCGCGGGCGCCCGCAGGCGACGGCTTCTCCATCCGGCGGCCCGGCTCGTCGTAGCGTTTCGTAGCCGCACCGCCCGACCGGTCCCCCTCCGTTGGCAGCTGCGCTGGCAGCAAAATGGGGGACACCTACGACCAGGACAAGCGCCTCATCCGGGGCCGACTGCAGGCGAGCCGCTCGCAGCTCTCGGCGGGTGAAGTCGCCCGCCTCTCGGCCCGAGCCTGCGCCCGGCTGCTCGCGTCGCCCATCTTCGCCCGCGCGCGCCACCTCGCGGCCTATGCCGCGGCCGACAACGAGCTCGACCCGGCGCTGCTCATCGAGGCCGCCCTCGCGGCCGGGAAGAACGTCTACCTTCCCGTGACGAGCCGGGAACGCTTCGAGTTCGTCACCGTGCCGGCCGCTCGGCCCGGGGCGGAGGCCGGTCTGCCTCCGGGCGGCCCCTGCCTGCCGCCGGAGGTGGATGACGTGGTGTTCCTCGTGCCCGGAGTGGCCTTCGACGCTCGCGGGGTGCGCCTGGGCCGGGGCGTCGGCTGGTACGACCGAGCGCTCGGGCGGCATCCCCGCGGCATCCGGATCGGGCTCGCCTACGAATTCCAGGTGGTGCCCAGTCTGCCCGAGGCCCCGTGGGACGTCCGCATGCACGCCATCGTCACCGAGGCGGGGGTGATCGGCGCGGCGCTCGCACAATGAAGGAGAACCGACCATGACCGTGGTGAACGCAATGGTCTTGCTGCTCGGGATCGGTCTCGGGGCGGGCGCGCTCTTGCTCGTCGGCCGGCTCCGTCGCCGTCGGCTCGCGGAGCTCGAGAGCGGGGCGCAGGCCACGGCGGTGCGCATCGTCGAGGAGGCGCGCAAGGAAGGCGACGCGATCCGCAAGGAGGCACGGAGCCAGGTGGCGGACCTCGTCGGTCGCGCCAAGGCGGACGCGGAACGCGAGGCGCGGGATCATCGGAGCGAGCTGATCGCGCTCGAGAAACGGGTGGCGCAGAAGGAGGAGAGCCTCGACCGGAAGATCGAGATGTTCGCGCAGCGCGAGGCCGAGCTGGGCAAGCGCGAGGACGGGCTGCGGCAGAAGGAGGGCGCGCTCGAGGGGCGCCGGGCGGAGTGCGAGCGGCTCGTCGATGCGGTCCGGCAGAAACTCGAGCAGACCGCCGGCATGACGCGCGACGAGGCCAAGAAGACCCTCGTCGAGCAGATGCAGGATGAGGCCCGGCACGACGCGGCCCGGCACATCCGGCAGATCGAGGGGGAGGCGCGCGAGGAGGCCGATCGCCGCGCCAAGAAGATCGTCTCGATCGCCATCGAGCGCCTGGCGGGGGAGTTCGTCACCGAGCGCACGGTCTCGGTCGTCCCGCTCCCCAGCGACGACATGAAGGGGCGCATCATCGGCCGCGAGGGGCGAAACATCCGGGCCATCGAGGCGGCGACCGGGGTGGACCTCATCATCGACGACACGCCGGAGGTCGTCGTGATCTCGTGCCACAACCCCATCCGCCGCGAGCTGGCGCGCCTGACGCTCGAGCGCCTCGTCTCCGACGGGCGCATTCATCCCGGTCGGATCGAGGAGGTGGTGCGCAAGGCGGAGGAGGAGCTCGACAACGCGATCCGGGAGGCGGGCCAGCGCGCCGTGCTCGAGGTCGGGGTGCACGGCATCCATCCCGAGCTGGTCAAGCTCGTCGGCATGCTCAAATACCGCTACAGCTACGCGCAGAACGTGCTCATGCATTCGATCGAGGCCGCCTTCATCGCCGGCGCGATGGCGGCCGAGCTCGGTCTCAACGAGAAGCAGGCGCGCCGCGCCGCGCTGCTGCACGACATCGGCAAAGCGCTCACCCACGAGGTGGAAGGATCGCACGCGATCATCGGCGGCGAGATCGCCCGCAAGTACGGCGAGTCGGCGAAGATCGTGAACGCCATCGCGGCCCACCACGAGGAGGTGCGCGCGGAGACCATCCTGGCGCCGCTCGTCGACGCCGCCGACGCGCTCTCCGGGGCCCGTCCCGGGGCGCGGCGCGAGGTGCTCGAGAGCTACGTCAAGCGGCTCGAGGACCTCGAGCGCATCAGCAACTCGTTCCGCGGGGTCGAGAGATCCTTCGCCGTTCAGGCGGGGCGCGAGATCCGCATCATCGTCGACCCGGGCACCGTGCCGGACGATCAGGCGGCCCTGCTGGCGCGCGAGGTGGCGCGCAAGATCGAGCAGGAGATGACCTACCCCGGACAGATCAAGGTGATCGTCATCCGGGAAACGCGCGCGAGCGATCTGGCGCGCTGACGGATGCGGCTCCTCTTCCTCGGCGACGTCGTCGGCCGTCCCGGCCGGCGGGCCCTCGGCATCCTCCTCCCGCGCCTGGTCGCGCGAGAGGCGGTGGATTTCGTGGTCGCCAACGGGGAGAACGCGTCGGGCGGCAAGGGCATCGACCCCGAGGGGGCGGAAGAGCTGCTCGACGCGGGCGTCGACGTCCTCACCTCCGGCAACCACATCTGGCAGCACGCGGCGATCCTCGACTACCTGCGCGAGACCCGCCGCCTGCTCCGGCCGCTGAACCTGGCGCCCGGTGTGCCCGGCACGGGCGCGGTCGTGCACGCGACCAAGCGGTCCGGAGCGCGCGTGGGCGTGCTCAACCTGATCGGCCGGGTGTTCATGGGCCCTGCCGAGTGCCCGTTTCACGCGGCCGAGCGCGCGGTCGCGGAGCTGCGGCGGGAGACCCCCGTGATCCTGGTCGACATGCACGGCGAGGCGACCTCCGAGAAGGTCGCCATGGGCCGCTTCCTCGACGGCAAGGTGTCGGCCGTCATCGGCAGCCACACGCACGTGCAGACCGCGGACGAGTCGATCCTGCCCGCGGGGACGGCCTACCTGACCGACGCCGGCATGTGCGGCCCCGAGGCCTCGATCCTCGGGGTGAAGATCGAGCAGGTCCTGCGCCGCTTCCTCACCCAGATGCCGACCCGCTTCGAGGTGGCCTCGGGCCCGGTGCTCGTGCAGGGTGCGCTGATCGAGGTCGATGGAGCCACCGGTCGCGCGACGGCGATCAGTCGCGTGCGGGAGCGGGTGACCGCGTGACGGCCGCCGCGCAGCTCGCGGCGCTGCGGCGCGGCGTGGTGAGCATCCTTCCCGAGGAGGAGCTGCGCGCGCGTCTCGAAACCGGCAGGCCGCTGCGCGTGAAGCTCGGAGTGGATCCGACCGCCCCGGACATTCATCTCGGGCACACGGTGCCGCTGGTGAAGCTGCGCCAGTTTCAGGACCTCGGGCACCAGGCGGTGCTGATCATCGGCGACTTCACGGCCCTCATTGGCGATCCGAGCGGACGTTCGACCACCCGGCCGGTCCTCTCCCGGCCGGAGATCGAGGCGAACGCGCGCACCTTTGCCGAGCAGGTCTTCAAGATCCTCGACCGCCAGCGGACCGAGGTGCGTCACAACGGCGAGTGGCTGTCGAAGCTGTCGCTCGAAGACGTCGTGCGCCTGACCGCCGGGATGACCGTCGCACGCATGCTGGAGCGGGACGACTTCCGGCAACGCTACGCGGCGGGTACGGCGATCGGCTTGCACGAGTTCCTCTATCCCCTCATGCAGGGGTACGACTCGGTCGCGGTGCGCGCGGACGTGGAGCTCGGCGGCACGGACCAGTTGTTCAACCTCCTGGTGGGCCGTGAGCTGCAGCGCGACGCAGGGCAGCCGGGCCAGGTCGCCATGGTCCTGCCGCTGCTCGAGGGGACCGACGGGGTACAGAAGATGTCCAAGAGCCTCGGCAACCACATCGGCATCGCCGAGCCGCCCGAGGAGATGTACGGCAAGGTGATGTCCCTCAGCGACGCCCTCATGCTGCGCTACTACGACCTGCTGAGCCGGGCCGACGCGGACCGACGGGAAGGGGTGCGCCAGGGACGGGTCCATCCCATGGAGGCGAAGAAGGCGCTGGCGGCCGAGCTGGTCGAGCGCTTTCATGGTCGCGCCGCCGCCGAGTCCGCGGCGGAGTTCTTCGAGGAACGGTTCCAGAAGCGGACGGCGCACCGACCGAAGCCCGTGCGCCTCGCCACCGAGGCGACCGAGGTGTGGATCTGCCAGCTCATGAAGGACGTGGGCTTCGCGCCCTCGACGAGCGAGGCCCGGCGGCTGGTGGCGCAGGGAGCGGTCAAGGTCGATGGCCGGCCTGTCGGCATCGACTATCGGTTCCGGCGCGGGCGGGACCGCCTGCTGGAGGTGGGCCGCCGCCGATTGGCGGAGATCACCTTCGAGGGTCCGGCTGGGCCCGGGGGTCCGCCCGCGTCGCGGGGCCCGCCAGAGCGCCCTTGACACTCGTCACAGCGGCGTCTATAAGAGCAGGTCTGCCCGCAGCAGTACCCGGTCTTTGAAAACTAAATAGTAGCGCCCCTTTTCCAAACTGTACGCAGTGCGGAGAAGGTCCCAAGCGTAGTGATCATGGACAACGCGAGACTGCTTTGTCCTGGCCAGGTTGGCGAATGCTCGTTTCGATTCGCCCGCCCTCGGCACCGCACGGTGCGAGGGCGTGCTCCAGCTCAACTGGAGAGTTTGATCCTGGCTCAGAACGAACGCTGGCGGCGTGCCTAACACATGCAAGTCGCGCGAGAAAAGGGGGGCAACTCCCTGAGTAAAGCGGCGCACGGGTGAGTAACACGTAGGTAACCTACCCTCGAGTCTAGAATAACCTACCGAAAGGTGGGCTAATGCCGGATATGACCACGGGGACTTCGGTCTCTGCGGTGAAAGGTGGCCTCTGCTTGCAAGCTACCGCTCGAAGATGGGCCTGCGCGCCATTAGCTAGTTGGTGGGGTAACGGCCCACCAAGGCGATGATGGCTAGCTGGTCTGAGAGGATGGCCAGCCACACTGGGACTGAAACACGGCCCAGACTCCTACGGGAGGCAGCAGTGGGGGATATTGCGCAATGGGCGAAAGCCTGACGCAGCGACGCCGCGTGGGTGATGAAGGCCTTCGGGTCGTAAAGCCCTGTCGAGGGGAAAGAAACGGCTCCGACCCAATACGTCGGGGCCCTGACGGTACCCCTAAAGGAAGCACCGGCTAACTCCGTGCCAGCAGCCGCGGTAATACGGAGGGTGCGAGCGTTGTTCGGAATCACTGGGCGTAAAGGGCGTGTAGGCGGTTCGCTAAGTCTGATGTGAAAGCCCGGGGCTCACCCCCGGAAGTGCATTGGAAACTGGCGGACTCGAGTCCCGGAGAGGAGGGTGGAATTCCTGGTGTAGCGGTGAAATGCGTAGATATCAGGAGGAACACCGGTGGCGAAGGCGGCCCTCTGGACGGTGACTGACGCTAAGACGCGAAAGCGTGGGGAGCAAACAGGATTAGATACCCTGGTAGTCCACGCTGTAAACGATGAGCACTAGGTGTCGTGGGTATTGACCCCCGCGGTGCCGCAGCTAACGCATTAAGTGCTCCGCCTGGGGACTACGGCCGCAAGGTTAAAACTCAAAGGAATTGACGGGGGCCCGCACAAGCGGTGGAGCATGTGGTTCAATTCGACGCAACGCGAAGAACCTTACCTGGGCTAGACAACGGAGGACAGCCTCAGAGATGGGGTCTTCCCTTCGGGGACCTCCGGTTCAGGTGCTGCATGGCTGTCGTCAGCTCGTGTCGTGAGATGTTGGGTTAAGTCCCGCAACGAGCGCAACCCCTGCCCCTAGTTGCCAGCACCTCGGGTGGGCACTCTAGGGGGACTGCCCGCGTCAAGCGGGAGGAAGGTGGGGATGACGTCAAGTCCTCATGGCCCTTATGTCCAGGGCTACACACGTGCTACAATGGGCGGTACAAAGGGCTGCGAACTCGCGAGAGGGAGCCAATCCCAAAAAGCCGTCCTCAGTTCGGATCGGAGTCTGCAACTCGACTCCGTGAAGTTGGAATCGCTAGTAATCGCGGATCAGCACGCCGCGGTGAATACGTTCTCGGGCCTTGTACACACCGCCCGTCACACCATGGGAGCCAGTTGTACCGGAAGCCGGTGATCCAACCCGCAAGGGGGGCAGCCGTCCATGGTATGGCTGGTGACTGGGGTGAAGTCGTAACAAGGTAGCCGTAGGGGAACCTGCGGCTGGATCACCTCCTTTCTAAGGAGTTGTGGCTGACGGCTTCGGCCGCCGGCGCAACACCGTAGGTCAATCGACGCCGGAGGTCTTCGGCGTCGTGCTTGCGGCATTCGGCCAACCATTCACTGCGCGCGCTACTATTTAGTTTTGAAGGACTGGTTCCCGGGCATGGGTAGTCACCCCGGGGGAGTCGGGCCCATAGCTCAGTTGGCTAGAGCGCACCCCTGATAAGGGTGAGGTCGGTAGTTCGACTCTACCTGGGCCCACTTCCGGTGGAGGCAGGTAGCGCGCTTGATCCCCGGCCGCTCGAAAGCTATAGGGAAGGCCCCAAACCAGAGGAGGACAGCATCCAGACAAGAGCAACGGGACCGGCGCCGCGTGAAAGCCGGACGTGAGAGGGTAGGCTCGAGCGGCCTCGCCAGGCCATTCGGGCCTGCCCTCTAGCTCGTTCGGACTCACAGCCTCCGCGACCCCCCACTTTCGGGGCTGTAGCTCAGTTGGGAGAGCGCCGGTTTTGCAAGCCGGAGGTCGTGGGTTCGATCCCCATCAGCTCCATCATGCTCGCCGACACGTGATGCCCGCTGCGGTTCCCAGCGGAACCGCAGCGGGGATCGCGGTGTCGATCCGCGGCGGGAAGCGAAGCGCTCCCGCGAAGTGGTCTTTGACAATCTGGACGGGTAACCGTCAGTTCGAGAGCAAGCGCGTGGTAGCTCACCCAGGCGTTGCGTCCGGGACACCCGGTCGTACAACGGGCGTCCGGTCGCAAACATGGTCAAGCTACTAAGGGCACACGGTGAATGCCTTGGCGCGAGTAGGCGACGAAGGACGTGGCTAGCTGCGATAAGCTCCGGGGAACCGCTAAGCAGGTGTTGATCCGGAGATCTCCGAATGGGGCAACCCGGCCGTGGTAATGCGCGGTCACCGTGCGGTGAATTCATAGCCGCACGGAGCGAACGCGGGGAAGTGAAACATCTCAGTACCCGCAGGAAGAGAAATCAACCGAGATTCCGTCAGTAGCGGCGAGCGAACGCGGACGAGCCCAAACCGTGGGTAGCGATACGCACGGGGTTGTGGGGCTGCTCAGGGGCAACCCGGGGAGTCATCAAACCGGCACGTAGTCGAAGGAGCCTGGAAAGGCCAACCGGAGAGGGTGATAGTCCCGTAGACGAAACGTGTCCGGTCTCCCTGGAGCAGTTCCCGAGTACCGCGGGACACGTGCAATCCCGCGGGAAGCTGGGGGGACCATCCTCCAAGGCTAAATACTCACTCGCGACCGATAGTGAACTAGTACCGTGAGGGAAAGGTGAAAAGAACCCCGGTGAGGGGAGTGAAATAGTACCTGAAACCGTGTGCTTACAAGCAGTGGGAGGGCGATCCCGAGCCTCCGGGCCCGGGTGCCTGACCGCGTGCCTTTTGCTTAATGAGTCTGCGACTTACTCAGCGCGGCAAGGTTAAGCCGATCAAGGCGTAGCCGGAGCGAAAGCGAGTCCGAACAGGGCGTTCAGTCGCGCGGAGTAGACCCGAAGCGGGATGATCTACCCATGGCCAGGGTAAAGGCCCGGTAACACGGGCTGGAGGCCCGAACTGGTGAAGGTTGAAAACTTCTCGGATGAGCTGTGGGTAGGGGTGAAAGGCTAATCAAATTCCGTGATAGCTGGTTCTCCCCGAAATATATTTAGGTATAGCCTTGGGAGATCACTGCCGGAGGTAGAGCACTGAATGGGCTAGGGTCCTTACCGGGATACCAAACCCAATCAAACTCCGAATGCCGGCACGTGTATCCCGGGAGTCAGACTGCGGGCGATAAGGTCCGTTGTCGAGAGGGAAACAGCCCAGACCGCCAGCTAAGGCCCCAAAATCCGTGCTAAGTGGGAAAGGATGTGGGAACGCAGAGACAACCAGGAGGTTGGCTTAGAAGCAGCCATCCTTTAAAGAAAGCGTAACAGCTCACTGGTCAAGCGAGCCCGCGCCGAAAATGTAACGGGGCTCAAGCACGGTGCCGAAGCTGCGGGCTTCGGTTCTTCGGAACCGGAGCGGTAGGGGAGCATTCCAGTCGCCTGTGAAGGCAGACCGGCAAGGACTGCTGGAGGCCCTGGAAGTGATTATGCAGACACGAGTAGCGATAAAATGGGTGAGAAACCCATTCGCCGTAAGTCTAAGGTTTCCTGGGTAAAGGTAATCTGCTCAGGGTTAGTCGGTGCCTAAGCCGAGGCCGAAAGGCGTAGGCGATGGAGAGCAGGTTAATATTCCTGCACCACCGAGGAGGCGTTTGAGCGAAGGGGGGACGAAGAAGGGTAGGCCATCCGGGTGTTGGACGTCCCGGTTCCTGCTCGTAGGCGGGTCCGGTCGGCAAATCCGCCGGACCATCCAACGCCGAGGGGCGAGGTCGAGTCCGATCTTCGGATCGGGCGAAGTGGTTGATCCCATGCTTCCGAGAAAATCCTCGTAGCGAGCCGTCTCGGTGACCGTACCGCAAACCGACTCAGGTAGACGGGTAGAGTATACCAAGGCGCTTGAGAGAACCGTGGCTAAGGAACTCAGCAAACTGACACCGTAACTTCGGAAGAAGGTGTGCCTCCGCCGGTGTAGGGCCTCGCGCCCGAAGCCGATGGAGGTCGCAGAGAGCAGGGGGTAGCGACTGTTTATCAAAAACACAGGACTCTGCGAAGCCGCAAGGCGACGTATAGGGTCTGACGCCTGCCCGGTGCCGGAAGGTTAAGGGGACCTGTTAGCCGCAAGGCGAAGCAGGGAACCGAAGCCCCGGTAAACGGCGGCCGTAACTATAACGGTCCTAAGGTAGCGAAATTCCTTGTCGGGTAAGTTCCGACCTGCACGAATGGCGTAACGATTTCCCCGCTGTCTCGGCCACGGACTCAGCGAAACTGCACTCTCGGTGAAGATACCGGGTACCCGCGGCAGGACGGAAAGACCCTGTGCACCTTTACTACAGCTTTGCAGTGGAGCTAGGGGCGGCATGTGTAGGATAGGTGGGAGGCGTTGAAACCGGGGCGCTAGCCTCGGTGGAGCCAACCTTGAAATACCACCCTTGGCGTTCTTGGCTTCTAACCTGCAGCCGTCATCCGGCTGAGGGACACTGCATGGCGGGTAGTTTGACTGGGGCGGTCGCCTCCCAAAGTGTAACGGAGGCGCGCGAAGGTCCCCTCAGGCTGAGTGGAAACCAGCCGTCGAGCGCAAAGGCATAAGGGGGCTTGACTGCGAGAGAGACATCTCGAGCAGGTGCGAAAGCAGGTCTTAGTGATCTGGTGGTTCCGTATGGAAGGGCCATCACTCAACGGATAAAAGGTACGCCGGGGATAACAGGCTTATCTCCCCCAAGAGTTCACATCGACGGGGAGGTTTGGCACCTCGATGTCGGCTCGTCACATCCTGGGGCTGGAGCAGGTCCCAAGGGCCCCGAGATAAGGCATCCCCGGGCCGCGAGGCCCCTGAAGGCCCCTCGTAGACGACGAGGTTGATAGGCCGGGTGTGGAAGCGCCGTAAGGCGTGGAGCTAACCGGTACTAAATGGCCGTGCGGCTTGACCATAATTTTTGCCTGGTGTGAGCTACCACGCGTTTGCTCTCGACCAACGACCTGCCCGTCCAGATTGTGATCCGGTTTCCGGCGGTGATAGCGGAGGGGAAACACCCGTTCCCATCCCGAACACGGCCGTTAAGCCCTCCAGCGCCGATGGTACTGCACGGTCGCCGTGTGGGAGAGTAGGACGCCGCCGGATCTATTCGAACGCAGGGCCCGGCCCGCCAGTCGACGGCGGCCGGGCCCTGGGCGTTTGGGGCGTGCCTTGAGCGCCGGCGCGCCGCTCGCTAGGGACCGGGCATGCGCCTGTCCGCGGCCGTGCTGGCAGCCACGCTCGTCGCGACCGCCGCCGAGGCCCGCGAGGTCGCCTTCCCGCTGGTGGTGGATCACGCCCTCCTGCGGGCGTCCCTCGCCCGTCAGCTGGGCGAGGAGGCCGACGGCAGCGCGCTCGTGTGGGGGACGCGTGGCGGCTGTCGCCCGCTCGTGCTGCGCGACCTGCGCGTCGGGGCGGCGGCCGGCCGCGTGCGCGTGAGCGCGCAGGCGACGGCTCACCTCGGCTTTCGCTTTCTCGGCTTCTGCTTCGCCCCGCTCTCGTGGAAGGGCAACCTCGAGTCGGTGGCGCGACCCGCGCTCGGCGACGGCTGGCAGCTCCGCCTGCGCGACCTCGACTCGCACGTCTACGACGCGGCCTGGCAGCGCACCATGGTGGCGAGCCGGCTGTGGGACGTGGCGAAGGGCCGCCTCGAGAGCGAGCTCACGGCCTTCGCGTTCGACCTCGCGCCACCCATCGAGGAAGCGCAGGGCCTCATCCGGGCGTCGGTGGAGCCGGCGCGGGCGCGGCCCGTGCTGGAGGCCCTGGCGACACTGCATCCCCTCGGCGTCGAGGTGGACGACGAGGGGGTCAAGGTGCAGGTCGCGCTCGACCTGCCGCCCGCGGACACGACCCCGCCGCCGCCCGAGCCGCCGCTCGCGCCGATGGAGATGGCGCGCTGGCAGCAGCTGCTCGAGAGCTGGGACGGGTTCCTCGTGTTCGTGGTGAAGGATGTGGGCGCCGCCGCGGCCGATCCGGGGCTGCGCGACGAGCTCCTGGATCTGCTGCTCGCGAGCCGCCACCGCCTGCTCGACGCGCTCGCGGGAGGCCCGGTGGCGGGCGTCGATCCGGTGCGGCAGCTCTTCCTCGACGCGTGGGACGGGTTGCGGGGCGTCGTGCGGCAGAGCGTCGCCCACGGCGGGCCGCAGGACCGGCTGCTCCGCTACGCGAGCTTCGTCGCCGCGGGCGACGCGCTCGCGGCGCTCGATGCCGCGGCGCCGTCGCTGGGGCTGGAGATCTCCAGCGACGGGCTCCGGCGCCTCGCGCGCGTGCTCGACCCCACCTACGTCGGCGATCCGCTCGCCTACACCGAGGCGCCGGACCCCGTGCTGCGCGAGCTCTTCCACTTTCACGACCCGGCCCCGAGCGAGAGCACCCCGGCGCCCCCACCCGCGGACGAATCGAGTTGGCTCGGCCCGCGGACCGCCTGGGCAGCGCCGCCGCCGGACGAGCTGGGCACGATCGCTCGCCGGCTCGATCGCTGGCTGCCCCGGCCGGACGAGCTCGCCGCGTACCGCGACGCGGTCGGCCGGCTACTCGCGCTCGTCGCCGGGCGAACGGCTGGCGCGAACGCGGTGGGGGAGCGGTTCACGCGGCTCTACGGCGTCCTGGTCCCGGCGGTCGCCTGGCAGGAGAGCTGCTGGCGGCAGTTCGTGGAGCGGGACGGGCAGGTCACCTACCTCCTCTCGAAGAGCGGCGACGTGGGCATCATGCAGGTGAACCGGCGCGTGTGGCGGGGGTTCTTCGATCTCGCCAAGCTCGAGTGGGACGTCGCCTACAACGCCGGGGCGGGCGCCGAGATCCTGGCCCAGCTCCTGACGCGCTACGGCGCGCGCGAGGCGAGCGGGCGTCTGGAGAATGCCGCCCGCGCGACCTACGCGGCGTACAACGGCGGGCCCGAAGCCTACCGACGCTACCGGCTGCCCCGGGTCCCCCGCGCGCAGCGCGCGATCGATCGCGCCTTCTGGGAGAAGTATCAGGCGGTGGCGACCGGCCGCGCGCTCGACTTCGTCCTCTGCGTGGAGCGCTGGAGCACGCCCGCGCGCGAGCGGCTCTCCAGCGCATCCGACCCCTCGATGCCGAAGTGCTCCAACAGCGCGCGCAGCTCGCCGGCCACCGTCTCGATCTCCCGTCGCCACGCCTCCATCGCCTCGCGGCCGCGCGCCAGCTTCGTGTAGTCGCCGCTCGAGAAGCCCTGCTCGATGGCGTCGTAGCCGCCGAGGAGCGTCTCCCAGGCGGCGAGGTAGCGGGCGTGGATGCGCGCGATCTCCTTCGAGCGCGGTGCATAGCCGCGCAGGTGCTCGAGGTGCGTCAGGATGCGCGGCCGGCTGTCGGCGATCTGCCGGCGGATCTCGGCCTCGTCCACGAACTGCGTGGCGAGGATGCGCTTGATGGTGCGGTTGGCCTCGGTCTCGACCGGGGCCCAGCTCTTGGTCCGCGCAAGATACGCCCGCAGCTCGACCTGCGTCGTATCGGGCGAGACGCCGCAGCCGGCGACCAGGATGCCCAGGACGAGCGCCGGGCGGAGACGCCTGCTCACGGCGTCTGGAGGAACCCGCGCACCCCGCGCAGGAAGGTGGCGAGCTG
>WNGL01007238.1_pt1 | contig 13036 bp, 9 predicted proteins | sample 5400591 | NCBI WGS metagenome assembly WNGL01 (sample SAMN13153377, study PRJNA577476) | soil metagenome | isolation source: 80 cm soil or saprolite under Garry oak tree replicate 1 | place: USA:California | collected 2016-06-15
CTTCGCACGACACAAGGTCGAACCCAGCGTCGCCACGGAACTCGGTGTCACGGCGGGGAACCTGCCGACGCGAAGCTGGGGTTTTGTCGGCGGCGCGCACTTCTACCCCTGGCGCACGTCGAAGATTACGCTCGGCGTCGGCGGCGAGTTCGTGATGGCCCGCGGCAGCCGCGTGATCGACATCTCCAGCGCGGACGGAAAGACGACGACCCCGAGTCCGACCGTGCGTCGCCATTTCACATCGGTGGCACCGGAGGTCTCGCTCAACTTCGGCCACCGGAACGGTTGGAGCTATATCAGCGGGGGCATGTTCGGTCTGTCGACGCTGTACCTGGATCGCGAGGACACGCCCGCCACATCCGTTCCGCATCGGCGCACGTTGAACTACGGGGGCGGCGCGCGATGGTTCACGAACGAGCACATCGCGTTCTCGGTGGACTTCCGCTGGTACTCCGTCGCCGAACAGCAGGCCAACGCCACCGGAGCCGTGCTCCAGCCGAGAACGACGCTGCTGGTCCTCAGCGGCGGGATCGGAATTCGGTAAGCGCATCCACGCATTCACGCCCCGGATGTTGCTCTTCGACGCGGGAGTGGGGAGTTTACTTCGTGTACTTGCGCAGAAACGCGAGCGTGAGCGGCCACGCCTCCGCGGACGCTTTCATATTGCCCGGCGCTTGCGGACTGCCGCCCTGCTGACGGAGGAACCCGTGGCCGGCGCCTTCGAAGATGTGCGGATCGTAGGTGACATTGTGCTTCGCGAGTTCCACTTTGGCGGGCTCGATGCCGGGATTCACGCGGGTGTCGTTACCGCCGTAAAGCCCGAGGATCGGCGCCTTCGCATTCGTGTACGCCGCGGGGTCGGACGGCATCGGTCCGTAGTAGGAGACCGCGGCGCTCAGGGCCGGCTGGCGCAGCGCATAGAGGAAGCTCGTGCCGCCGCCCCAGCAGAAGCCGACGGTCGCAAGCTTGCCGTTGGCGGATGGAATCGTCAGCGCAAACGCGCGGACATCGTTCAGGATGCGCACCTTGTCGTCGTCGGTGAGCTGGCCGATGACCCGCGTCGATCCCTGCTCCCCGAGTTCTTCGCTGCCCCCGTGGTTCGGACCCATGCCCGACATGAAGTCGGGGGCGATCGCGATGAAACCTTCCTTCGCGAGTTGATCGGCGACGCCGCGGATCCAGTCCGTCAGCCCGAAGATCTCCTGGATGACGATGACGACGGGCGCCTTGTCTTTCCGCTCGGGATAGACGACGAACGACTTGATCGGCGCGCCGCCGTTGCTCGACTTGATGTCCACCCAATCCACGTGGCGCGGCGATGACTTCAACTGCGCCAACGCAAGCGCATTCTTGTTGTCGCCCTGAACGTCGCCGGTCGGCGGGAGGTTTGGATTACTCGTCGCATTCGCGGGAGTGCCGCCCTGCGCCTGCGGCTGTGGCGCCTCCATGGCATGGCCGGCATGAGGATCCGCCGCCGGCGCGGCGGTTTGAGCGAACAGCGGGGATGCAGCTATCAGTAGAGCGCCTGCGAGTACAACTCCTCTCATCTCCATCTCCTCCCGATTACCCGATTACCCGATTCCAAATCACCAGATTTCCAAATTTCCAAATTTCCAAATTCAGAGATTCCCTAGGCTGCCTTGCCGCGCCGCCATTCGTCAAACAGGCGGGCCGCGTTGCCGGCGACCGAGTGCAGCGTCGGCGTCCAGCCGAGCGCCCGCGCGCGCGGGCTGCGGACGATCTGGTCGACAGCCAGCGCGTCGGCGTACGGCCCCATCTTGCTGCGGGCTTCGGCCAGCGGCACGTGCCGGATGCTCGGCTGAATCTGCGCGTGTTCGGCAAGCGCGCTGACCACATCCGTCACCGTCTCATCACCTTCGTCGTTCGCGTGGTAGATGCCCGAGGCGTCCGGCGTCGCGACGAGGCGGGCATACAGCTCACCGAGATCGCGATCGTAAATCAGCGGCCAGTGGTTCTCTCCCTCGCCGACGATGCGGACGAGACCGTTGGCGACGTCCTTGACGATATCGCCGACGATGCCGCGCGCGCCGCCATAAAGGATTCCGGGACGCACGACGATCGCGCGCAGGCCGGCGGCGGCGCTGTCGAGCACACGCGTCTCGTGCGCGGGACGCCAGGCGACGATTTCCAGGGGATTGAGCGGAGCCGTCTCGTCAACGGGCGCCGGCGCGGGCCCGAGCACCCAGATGCCGGACGTGTAGATCAGGAACCGCCGATCCTTCGGCGGCAGTTTCGTCATGACGTCGACCGCCGCCGCGTCGACCTCTTTCGCCCGCGGACCGTACTCGATAGCCGCCTGCACCGATCCGTCCGCCGCCGCCGCCGCGTCGCGCCACGACGCCGCCTGCAGCAGATCGCCGAGGACCGGATGGGCGCCGCGCTTCTGCACGCGCGCCGCCCCTTCGCTGTTTCGGACGAGCGCGTCCACGTGGTGCCCGCCGCGCACGAGCGCCTCGAGCACCGCCGAACCGACGTATCCCGTGCCGCCCGTCAGGAATACTCGCATCAGAGTTTTCCATCATAATTCAGGACCGATGACGAGGCGCACGCTGCTCGACTTCTTCGTGGACGTCGCGTCCGCCTCCGCGACGAAGAACGCGCCCTTTCTCGCCTACGACGACGGGTATCGCGCCTGGACGTGGACGTACGGCGAGCAGGCCGATGCCGCGCGCGGCTTCGCGCGGCGTTTGCGCGAGCACGGGGTCGCCGCCGGGCAGGCCGTCGCCATCTGGAGCGAGAATCGTCCGGAGTGGATCGCCGCGCTCTGGGGCGCGCTCCTCGAAGGCGTCGTCCTCGTCCCGATCGACTACCGGGCGTCCGCGGACTTTCTCCTGCGGGTCGCGGGAATCGTCGACGCCAGGACGATCCTGGTCGGCGAGTCCGTGGACGCAGCGGCGCTCGGCACTGCGCGGCCGGTGTGGAAACTTGCGGAGATCTTCCGCCAACTCCCAACTCCCAACTCCCAACTCCTCAAGGCGCCCGACATCCGTCCTGAGACGACCGCCGAGATCATATTCACCTCCGGCGCGACCGCTGAGCCGAAGGGCGTCGTGCTCACGCACAAGAACATCCTCGCGAACATCGTGCCGATCGAGCGCGAGATGGCGAAGTACCGCAAGTACATTCGGCCCTTTCGTCCTATCCGCTTCCTGAACCTGTTGCCGCTCAGCCACATGTTCGGCCAGGCAATGGCGGCCTTCGTCCCGCCGATGCTGCCCGGCGTCGTGATCTTCACGCGCAGCTATGCGCCGAACGACATCGTCCGGCAGATCCACGATCGGCGTGTCTCGGTGCTCGTCTGTGTGCCGAAGATGCTCGAGGTCTTGCGGGATCACATCGTGCGCGTGGCGCCGGAGGCGGCGGAGGCGCCCCCGGTGGGCATGCACTGGGCCGCACGCTGGTGGCGATACCGCCGCATTCACCGGATGTTCGGCTTCAAGTTCTGGGCGATGGTCGTGGGTGCGGCGCCGCTCGATCCCGACCTCGAAGTGTTCTGGGGACGGCTCGGGTTCGTCGTGGTCCAGGGCTACGGACTCACGGAGACGGCCCCGATCGTGACGCTGAATCATCCGCTGCACGCCAGACGCGGCGCGGTGGGAAAGCCGATCGCGGGCGTCGAAGTGAAGATCGCGGCCGACGGCGAGATCCTCGTGCGCGGCGACAACGTGACGTCCGGCTACTACAACGCCCCCGACGCCACGCGCGAGGCGTTCGAGGACGGCTGGTTCCACACGGGCGACATCGGCGAGCTGGACGCCGAGGGGCGCCTGCTGATCCGCGGACGCAAGAAGGAAATGATCGTGACGCCCGAGGGACTGAACGTCTTTCCCGAGGACGTGGAGCGCGTCCTGAACGAACAACCCGGCGTCCTCGATTCGGCGGTGGTCGGCGCGCCGGTGCCCGGGAGCACCGCCGAGCGCGTGCAGGCCGTGCTTCGGCTGGCGCCGGGGACGGATGCGGACACGGTGATTCGGAGCGCGAATGCGCGGCTGGGTGACGCGCAGAAGATTCGCGCGGCCGCCGTCTGGTCGGGCGCCGAACTGCCGCGGACCGAAGGGACGCGCAAGCTGAAACGGCGCGAGCTCCGCGCGTGGCTCGTGGGTCAGGGGAAGGCGGCGGGCGGTGCGACTCTTCCGCCTAAAGGCGGAAGCCACAGAAACGTCGCAACGATCCTCGAACGGTTCGCGCCCGGACGCGCCATCGCGCCAACGACCACGATCGACGAGCTCGGCCTGAGCTCGCTCGAGCGCGTCGAATTGATGATGGCGCTCGAAGAAGCGTTTCAGATCACGGTCGACGAAGGCGCGGTCACCGCCGCCGCCACCGTTGCCGATCTCGAAGCGCTGGTGCGGCCGCCGGATTGGACGCCGGCTCAAGCCGCCGGAGCCTTCCGCCTGAAGGCGGAAGCTACAAGAGACAGTGACATCGTCTTCCCCGCGTGGAACCGGTCGCTGCCGGTTCGCGCGATTCGGCGCGCGAGCCTGCCGACGTGGATCCTGCCGCTCGGACGCATCTTCGCGCGCGTCACGGTGAGCGGACTCGAGCATCTCGAGCGTCTCGACGGACCGGTGATCTTCGCGGCGAACCATCAGAGCCATTTCGATACGCCCGTGATCCTGGACTCGCTGCCACCGCGCTGGCGATACCGCGTCGCGCCGGCCATGGCGAAGGAGTTCTTCGACGCGCACTTCTTTCCGGTGCGCCACACGCGGACCGAGTGGTTCACGAACAGCCTGAACTACTACCTCGCCGCGTTCTTCTTCAATGCCTTCCCCCTGACACAAGGGGGGGCGGGCACGCGACACACGCTGCGATACATGGGGGAGCTGGTCGAGCACGGATACTCGATCCTGATCTACCCGGAAGGCCGCCGGACCGAGGAGGGCGACATCGGGGGGTTCCAGCCCGGCGTCGGCATGATCGCCTCCCGGCTGGGCGTCCCGGTCGTGCCTGTCCGGCTGGACGGATTGGATGTAATCCTTCAACGCCACGCGAGATTTCCGACGGTCGGACGGGCACGCTGCCGCTTCGGCGCTCCTATATCACTGACTGGCAATGACTACGCCGCGCTGGCCCTCAAGGTGGAGCAGGCGGTTCGCGCCTTGTGATTGCCGGGCCGTTGTGGCACAATTATTGATTGTAGAAAGGAAAGCATTTGAGCAAGGACGATCTGATAGATGTTCAGGGCACGGTCGTGGCGGTTCACAGTGGCGGACTCTACCGCGTGCAATGTGACCAGGGCCACGAGGTGCTCGCACAGTTGAGCGGCCGCATGCGCCGCTTCCGCATCAAGGTCGTCCCGGGCGACCGGGTCACGGTCGGCGTTTCTCCCTACGATCCTGTCCGCGGCATCATTACGTTCCGCGCTCGATAAGACACACTTTGGATTCCCATACAGCACATTCCGGCCGGCCCCGTCACGGGAGACGCGGTGGCACCCATCGTTCGCCGTCGGGCTTGTCTTCGTCCGGGCGCGGTCATTTTCAGGCACCGTACCGCCGACAGGGGACGGACCGCCCGCAGGCGGACTACGATCCGGCGCCGGTCCCGTTCAGCTCACTCGGTCTCGAGCCCTCGCTGATCGAAGGCGTCGCAGTCCGCGGCTTCGAAAAGACGACCGCGATTCAGAGCGCGGTGATTCCGATCGCGCTCGCCGGACACGACGTCATCGGCTGCGCCGACACGGGCACGGGCAAGACCGTCGCCTTCGTGCTCCCGATCCTGCACCGCATCCTGAGGGCGCGCGCCGAAAACCCGGACGACAAGGGTTTCACGCGCGTGCTGATCCTCGCGCCGACCCGCGAGCTGTGCGTCCAGATCGAAGACGATGTGCAGGGCTTCACGTATCACACGGATCTCACGAGCGTGGCCGTCTACGGCGGCGTCGAGATGAGCGGGCAGGAATTCGCGCTCAAGGCGGGCGTCGACATCGTGGTCGCCACGCCAGGGCGGCTGATGGACCACCAGCGCAACGGCGCGGTGGACTTCTCGCGCGTGGACACGTTCGTCCTCGACGAGGCGGACCGGATGATGGACATGGGCTTCTGGCCCGACGTGCGGCGGATCGCGCAAACGCTGCCGCCGCCAGAGAAGCGGCAGACGCTGCTGTTTTCGGCGACGATTCCAGACGAGGTGCTGACGCTGCTCGACGAGGTCGTGCGCGACGCCAAATACGTGCAGATCGGAACGGCGGGCGGTCCCGCGCGATCGATCACCCACGAAGTCGAGAACGTGCCCGCGGCGCAGAAGACGGAATGGCTCGCGAAATTCCTGCGCCGCACGCAGGGCCCGATCCTCGTCTTCATGCGGACGAAATCAGGCGCCGAGCGGCTGGCGCGGCAGCTTCAGAGCTACGGCATCCGCGCGGCGGCGCTGCACGCCGATCGCACGCAGCAGCAGCGCACCGCGGCGGTGGAAGGCTTCCGCGGCGGGCAGTACCACGTGCTCGTGGCGACCGACGTGGCCGCGCGCGGCCTCGACATCGACGGCATCACGCACGTCGTGAACTTCGAAGTGCCGTCTTCCCGTGAAACCTACGTACACCGCGTCGGCCGCACCGGACGCGCGGCCGCGACCGGCACCGCCTTGACGCTGGTCGCCCCCGAGGAGTTGCGCGCGCTCGAAGCGCTGCAGCGCTCGTTTGGTCCGGAGCTGCAAGGATGAGGGACGATATGAACCCATACCCGCCGTCGCCGTCGCCGTCACCTTCGCCGGCAGAACCCGCGACACCAGAGACGGCCGCGCCGCCGGCTGAACCGGCGCTCGCGCCGGCCGTGGTCAAGTTCAAGGCCTGCCGCTGGCGCTGCTCGCCGGAGGACGGTGAATTCTGCACGCATCGCGACGTCCTGCCCTTCGCAGGGAAGAAGGACTTCAAGGCGGACTCATGGTGTCCGGAATGCGCGTTCTACAAGCTGCGCCGCACGCCCAAGAAGCGCGACTGGGCCGCTGAGCGCGCCGAACGCAACATGTACTGACGCTGGCGCCGTCAACTCCCAACCTCCAACTCCCAACTACTCAAGCGACTCGACTGCGGCACCCGGCTGCGTTCGACGCGCCTTGCGGAGTTGGGAGGTGGTAGTTGGGAGTGATCGCCTGGCGTCTATTCGCTGAACTCCCTGGCGAGCTCCACCCATTCCCCCTCCGGCGCGAGCTCCTGATAGGTCTTCCAGTGGGGCTTCGCCTCCGGTGAGTGCCCCGTCTTCTCCAGCGTCACCGCCAGGTAGAAGTGCGCATCGGCGTATCCGGAATTGAGCGTCACGGCGTCCCGATAGCAGACCAGCGCGTCCTCGTAGCGTCCGAGGTCGTGATGGATATTGCCGAGATTGAAGTGCGCCTCGAAGCAATCCTGATCGAGGCCGATCGCCCGCTCGTAGAGCGCCTGCGCTTCGATCAGCTCGTCGCGCGCGTAATGGATGTTGGCGAGATTCACAATCGCCGGCACCAGGTCCGTATCGATGACGAGCGCCTTGCGGTAGGCCGCCGCCGCCTCTTCCATGTTCCGCTCGTCGCCATCGTCCAGGCGCGAGCCCTCGATGAAGTACTTCGCGGCGAGCGCGGCCTGGGGATCCGAAAAGGGAAACGCGTTGCCGGCGACGATCGGCGCGCCGGGGCGATCGGACATCCGGCGCTCGGGCTTCTGCGGCTGTCGGGACGGCAGCGAGACCACCTTTGCCGGCGCGCTGCCCGATGCGTGGAAATCCAGCTCGAGCTGTCCCTGATGCTCCGCCATCAGCGCGCGCAAGGCCTGCTTCAGCGGAACGTCGCGTTCGAGCTCCGCGGCGAGCTGCTTGATGGTGGCGACGTCGGTGAAGGTGAACTCGCCGTCCGCGCCGCGGGATGCGGCGGGCCTGATGAGGCCCCATTTCTCCAGATAGCGGAGATGGTTCTCGGTGATGCGAGGATAAAGATTGCGAATGTCCCGGACGCCGAATGACATTCCGCGCAACATTGGGACACCGGGAGAGGAATGTCAAGTATTTGGTAATCGGGTAATTTGGTAATCGGGTAATTCCGTAATTGATCTTCGATTACCCGATTGCCCGATTACCCGATTACCCGATAATACCGGGATGTTGCTGTCGGCCGACGTCGGTGGGACCAAGACGCTGCTCGGGCTGTTCAGACAGGCGCCCGAGCGCCCGGCGTCGATTGAAGTCGGCGAATTCGTCACGCTCGACTACGACAGCCTCGTGCCGATGATCCGCGAGTTCCTCAAAGCCGAGGGGGTGGACGCGCGCGCGATCGCGTCGGCGACGTTCGGCGTGGCCGGCGCCGTGACCGATCAGGTCGCGCGGCTCACCAACGTCCCCTGGCTCGTCGACGCCGCGGCGATCGGCCAGGCGGCGGGTCTGCGGCGCGTCCACGTGCTGAACGATCTCGAGGCGATGGCCCACTCCGTTCCGGTGCTCGAGCCTGGCGAGCTGGCCGTGCTGCAGCAGGGCATCGCGCAGCCGGGTGGCAACGCCGCCGTCATCGCGGCGGGCACCGGCCTCGGCGAAGCGCTGCTCCTCAACGTGGACGGACGATTCATTCCCGGTGCGACCGAAGCCGGGCACGCTGACTGGGGGCCGCGGACGCCGCGCGACATCGAGATGCTGACGACACTGACGCGCGTGTACGGCCGCTGCAGCAACGAGCACATCATCTCGGGACCCGGGCTCGTGAACATCTTTCAATTCACGCACGATGCCTTCGGCTCGCGCACGTTCATGTCGCCGGCGGCCTTCCTGCCCGCACGCACTTGCGACGGCGTCGGCACGGTGGACGATCCCGCCGATCTGCCTGCCGCGATCAGCCGATCCGCGCTCGAGAAGCGGTGTCCGCGCTGCGTCGAATCACTCGAGCTGTTCGTCGCCGCGTACGGCGCCGAATCGGGCAATCTCGCGCTGCGCACCGTCGCGACCGCCGGCATCTACGTCGGCGGCGGCATCGCGCCGAAGATCCTTCCGTCGCTGCAGTCGGGTCTCTTCCTCGACGCGTTCAGGGCCAAGGAGCCGCTGGCCGATTTCGTGGCCACAATTCCGGTGGCGGTGATTCTGAATGCCGAAGCCGGTCTCCTCGGCGCCGCCGTCCACGCCAATAACTCGGCGTGATACCATCCGCCGCATCGGAAGGTTTTCCGGAGGAGACCGAATGCTTTCTGCACGTGTGTTTGTACGTACGCTCCTCTTTCTGATTCTCCTGACGCCGGCGGCTGCTTTCGCGCAGCAGACCGGATCCATTCAAGGCAAGGTCGCGGACACCAGCGGCGCGGTGCTGCCGGGCGTGACCGTCGAAGCCAAGTCCAACGTGCTTCCGAGTCCGCGCTCGACCGTCACGGGCGGCGACGGCGTCTATCAGTTGCCGGCGCTTCCGCCGGGCACGTATACGGTCACCTTTACGCTCTCGGGTTTCCAGACGGCCACCCGCCAGGCCGAAGTGCAGCTGGCCGAAATTACGCCGATCGACACGAAGCTGGCCGTCCAGGGCGTGACCGAGGCGGTGACGGTGACGGCCGAGACCACCTACGCGGACAAGACGTCCGCCGCGATCACGAGCGGGCTGTCCAACAGCCAAATCAGCCGGCTGCCGGTCGGAACGCAGTATCGCGATCTCATTAACCTGATCCCCGGCGTGATGTATACGCAGGACGCGGTCCGCGGTCCGAGCGCCGGCGCCAGCGGCCAGGACAACGTGTATAACTTCGACGGCGTCAACGTCACGCTGCCGCTCTTCGGCACGCTGTCGGCCGAACCCTCATCGCAGGACATTGCGCAGTTCACGGTGGTCAAGGGGGGCGCGAAGGCGGTCGACTTCAACCGCGCCGGAGGATTCAACATCGATTCGGTCAGCAAGTCGGGGACGAACCGGTTCAGCGGCGAGGCGAGCTATCGCTTCCAGCGGCACAATTTCGCCGCCGCTCAGACCAGCGGCAGCGCCTCGCGCTTCGATCAGAATCGCGCCTGGAGCGACGTGAACGTCGGCGGTCCACTGATGCCCGGAAAGGCGTTCTTCTACGGGTCGTACTATCGGCCGACGCTCAACAAGCAGAACGCGTCGAATCTCTACGGCCCGCTGCCAGACTTCGACAGCGTGCGGAACGAGGAGTTCGGAAAGGTGACGGTGACGCCGACGAGCTCGACTCTCGTCAACCTCAGCTACCGCAATTCGCACCGCCTTGACAAAGGCTCGCAGTTCGGAGGTTCCACCGCGGCAACCGCCGGTACGGGCAACGAGTCGCGCCAGCGGATCGGTACCGCAGACGGTTCGTGGATCATCAAGAGCAATAGCGTCCTGACGTTCAAATACACCCACTTCGAGAATCCGACGCAGGGCCGTCCGGATAACACGTCATCGGCGGTCGTCAATACCGCGATCGGCACACACCTCGACATTACGAACCTCGACAAGCTCGGCTTGCTGAGCGTCCCGAAGATTGGATCGAATGCCGCGGCCAACGGGTTCATTCAGCCGATCATCAACCAGTACGGGTACAAGGATCCGACCACGGGCGTCCTGACCGGCGGCGGCACGGTCGGATTCGGCGCGACGTTCGACAAAGACGATTTCTACCGTGACGCCGGCCAGGTCGCGTTCAACACGACGCTGAGCGGTATAGGCATGCGCCACAATCTGCACGGTGGCTTCCAGATGTACGTCGATTCCGAAGATCTGGATCGCCGCTCGAACGGCTGGGGATTGATTACGGTGCCCGCGGGCGCGGTCAGCTTCCCCGCAGGCACGGGATCCCCGATCTTCTATCAGGCGACGTACCAGGCACAGGGCGCCGGCAAGCTGCCCGTGATTCACTCCGAGTACCACTCGAAGAGCTTCGAGGGCAACGACACGATCAACTGGAAGAACTGGACGTTCAACGTCGGCGCCGTGATCAGCAACGACACGCTGTTCGGCCAGGGCCTGCAGCCGGATTCGTCAGCACCGTCCGGGTTCGTGAAGTCGCCGGCGACCGAGCTCGATCCAAAGAAGCGGCAGTACCAGGAATACGACATTCCCTTCAGCAAGATGATCCAGCCGCGCGTCAGCGCGACGTGGGCGTACAACGACAAGGACACGATCTATGCGAGCTACGCACGGTTCAACCCGGCGGCGAGCTCGCTGCCGCGCGCCGCGTCGTGGGACCGCAACCTCGCCGTGACGCAGAACGCCGACTTCGACGCGAATGGCAATCTTTTCGCAGTGGAGTCCGTCGCGGGTTCGACCGGGAAGCTGTTCGTGCCCGACATGACGCCGCGCCGCTACGACGAGTTCCTCGTCGGGACGGCAAGACAATTCACGCCGGCGCTAGGTGGCCGCGCCTATTTCCGTTATCGGAAAGGGACCCACTATTGGGAAGACACGCCGAACAGGTCGCGCGTCCTGTTCAGCGAGGGTTTCACCACGGTGCCGGGCACGAACGCGCCGCTCCTGCAGCTGCCCTACATCGCGAATCTCGCGGATCAACTCGCGGGACTGGGCATCTCGAATGGTGGAAACGCCTACGTGATCGCCGATCTCGACGGTTCTTTCACGGACTACCGCGAAGCCACACTCGAGTCCGAGTACCGGAAAGGCCGCGCGTGGGTGCAGGGTTCGTTCACGTGGAGCCGATACTACGGCAACTTCGACCAGGATGGCTCCTCGTCGTATGTTGCGTCAACTCTCACCGATAACAACGACTCGAACGTCTTCATCGGCTCGTCTTTCATCGGAGATAGCGCCGGCCGGCAATTGTGGGATCTGAAGCTTGGCCGCCTGCGAGGCGATCGCCCGTACTCCTTCAAGATGTTCGGAGCATACAGTTTGAGGTGGAACGGCTCGATCGGCGCGTTCGTCACCGCGCAATCCGGGCAGCCGTGGGAAACCCATAGCTACCTGCCATATGCGGCGCTCACGTCGAGCACCAGCAACTCTGATCGGTACTCGGAGCCAGCTGGTTCGCACCGCTCGCCCGCACACGCGCAGCTCGACTTGAACTACACGCAGGATGTGCCGTTCATGAACCGGTTCCATGCAGCCGCCGTGTTCTACATTTACAACATATTCAACAGCCAAACCGGCTATTCGATCGATCCAAACTTCAACGATGCCTTGTATAAGCAGCCCCTGCGATACTACGATTCGCGGCGGCTGGAGATGACGGTCAGGCTGCAGTTCTGAGACAGGAGACAGGAGACAGGAGACAGGAGACAGGAGACGGGAGACGGGAGGCGGGAGGCAAGAGGCAAGAGGCAGGAGGAAGGAGGCAGGAGACAGAAAAACACTGGTTACCGACTGCTTACTGCTTACCAACAAATAACCGCTCCCGCGCGATCAGCGGCCTCGTCGTATCGTCCGCCCTCTGACGCGCGAGCGCGATCCGCGCCTGTGCGTCCGGCTCGTTCAACAACACACTCACCTGCGCGCGCTTGAACAGCGCCATCGGGTAATCCGGATGTGAGGGCGGCACGCGGTCGAGCGCGGCTCGCGCGTCCTCGAAGCGTCGCGACGCCAGATAGAGCACGCCAAGCTCCAAATCGTGCGCGAACGCCGCGGGCTGAAGCGCCCGAGCCCGCTCGAAATCCGCAATCGCCGCCGCCGTCCGGCCGGCGTCCATCGCGATCTGTCCCTGCCGTGCGCGGACGGTCGCCAGCGCCTCGACCGCAGTCAGGCGATCGGGCGACTCGGCGACGACCTGTTCCAGCAGCCACGCCGCGCGATCCCAGTTCTTCGTCCGGACGTAGTGCAGCCCGAGGTACGTCTTGACGTCCTGCGACTCCGGCGCGATCACCGCCGCGCGCCGGAACATCTCCACGGCCTTGTCGTTGTGCCCGAGCGCCGAGTGCGCGCTCGCGAGGCGCAGCGCGGCGTCGATGTTGTGCGGATCGGCGGCAAGAATGCGCTCGAAGAGCGGGATCGACTCTGCATAGCGGCCGTCCGCGAAGAGACCAGAGGCGCGCTCGATAACCTCAATCAGCGCCGTCATCTCCGCGGGGCGCGGTGCATCCTTGCGGACGACCGGCGCGGCGCCGGCGCTGACGTATCCGAGGCTCGCGAGCCT
>WNGL01007239.1_pt1 | contig 13036 bp, 11 predicted proteins | sample 5400591 | NCBI WGS metagenome assembly WNGL01 (sample SAMN13153377, study PRJNA577476) | soil metagenome | isolation source: 80 cm soil or saprolite under Garry oak tree replicate 1 | place: USA:California | collected 2016-06-15
CCTGCAACACCGGCTTCGAGCCGCAGTACCGGGTCCGGGACGTGCGGATCCTCGCGATCTCGAGCCACGCGCAGGGCTCCAACGCGGCCGACGTCCTCCCCGGAGACACCCTCGTCCTAAAGGCGCTCGTCGCGAACCCGCTGAACCGCGTCGGGCTCACGGTGGACTGGGTCGCGTGCCTGCCGCAGCAGAGCGAGGCGCTCTCGCCCTGCCTCGATCAGGCGTACCTGAGGGATCCGGCATCGCTCGTCGCGGCGGTCGGGACGGTTCCGGGCGTCGTGTCGCTCGGGTCGGGCACGTGCTCGAGCGCGAGTTGTACGTCTGTCGTCTCCTTCCCGCTCCCGGACGTGACCGCCGCGCTCGAGTTCGCGATCTACGCCGCGCAGGTGGAGCCGACCTTCGAGTGTCGCCTCTACGCCCAGCTGGTCGTGGTCGCGATCGCGAGCGCCGAGGGGCACGCCTCGACGTCGTACAAGCGGGTCCAGATCAAGCCGACCGCGGCCGAGCTCGCGGCCGCCTCGCCTCCAGTGAGCGACCGTTACGTGCTGAACCTCAACCCGACCGTCGGCGACGTCCGGCGCAACCCGACCGATCCGGACGCCTGCATCGGCGGCGACACCGTGATGGGCGGCGGCGGCGCGCTCCCCTTCCCCGCCGGCCAGGTCGTGCTCTGCGGCCGGGGCGGGGACGGCTCCATCGGGACCTACGATCTCTGCGACCCGGGCGGCGGCACGGACCCGGCGAGCGAGAGCCTCGACTGGCAGTGGTACGTGACCGAGGGCGAGTTCCCGGACGAGGGCGGCGGCGTCGGCGACGCGCGCGGGGGCCACGTCACGTTCCAGCGGCCGGCGGGCGGATTCAAGCTCTGGACCATCGTGCGCGACGGCCGCGGCGGGGTCGACTGGGCGGCGTACACGTTCCTGCCGCTCTAGTTGCGGCGACGCCCGGCCCGCGTCAGCGCGTCGAGACCGAGCTCGCGGCGCCCGCGCCGATGAGGGTCTTCAGGTCGTCGTCGGTGAAGTAGAGGCCCGCGCCGAAGAACACGTCGGTGCCGATCGTGAACTTCGGGCCGCCGGGGTAGCGCCCCGACCGCCACGAGTTCAGGAAGTCGTCCGTGCCCGCGGTCGCGTAGAAGTGCTGGTACAGGTAGTAGTTCAGGAAGATCTTCGCGCGCGGGAAGACGTCCTGGTACGGGCGCGAGAACTGGTAGACCGACACCGAGAGCTGCAGCGCGTCCTTGAAGAGGTGCAGGTCGGTGCCCACGCCGCCGGAGCTCTCGATGATGCCGGCGCGGAACGTCACCGGACCGTAGCGCTTCGCGATCTGGAGCGTGAAGGTGAGCTTCGACTCGTGCACGGTCCGGGTCGAGACGGTGGTGGTGTCGGCGCCGGTGACCGGATCGCGCACGGTGAGGGTCTCGGAGGTCACCGTGTCGACGCCGCGCGGGTCCGACACGATCTCGAGGAGGAAGTACTTGTCCGGCCTCGGCAGGAGCCGCACGCCGAAGTAGGTCTTTGCGCCGCTCTGGTTCGCGAGCCACTCCGACCGGAGCTGGACCTGGATCTGCAGCTTGAAGATCCGGTCGTACTGGTCGGCGATCTCCTCGGCGGCGATCCCGACCTTCCGCCCGAGCTTCTCGTCCACGAGGAGCCGGCCCACGACGCTCTTGCCCTCGCTCACCTTGCCGAGGATCCCGTCGAGCTTCTCGAGGCTCCCGCTGAGCCGGTCGACGGCCTGCTTCACGCCGCGCGCCCGGTCCTGGGCCGCCTTGCGCTCCTCCGGCGTCGCCTGGGCGAGCGCGCCCTCGACGCCCGGGGCGGGCTGCGCGCCGCCCGTGCCGGTGGCCTGGGCGCCGGAGCCCGCCGAGCCGGGGTCGATGATGTCCTGGAGGCTCGCGGCCATGACGTTGAGACGCGCCGAGAGCTGCTCGACGTTCGTCATGATGCGCCCAATCTTGTCCTTGTCGCGCGCGGAGATCTCGGCGAGGTCGCCGGTGAAGTTCCTGGCGTTCCGGAGGATGTCGTCGAGGCTCGACTCGTTCCGGGCGATCGCCTCGTCGATCCGGGTCGCGGCCGAGGCGAGCCGCTCCACGATCTGCCGGATCCCGCGATCGCCGCCGACGGTCTCGGCGAGGTCGCCGGTGATGAGCTTCACGTCCGCGGCGATCTTCGCGAGCGAGTCGATGAGCGCCTGCATGCTCGTCGCCTCCTTGATGCAGGTGATGTTCCGCTCCTCCTCGGGGAGCGAGGCGAGGAGCGGCGCGCCGGCGCTCCCGGGCTGCACCTCGAGGAGCGCGTCCGGCAGGAGCGCGGAGGGGAAGATCTTCGAGAGGCACGCGTCGGCGTGCAGCTCCACCCCGTTCTTCACGCGGATGTCGAGCCGCGCCCGCGCGCCGACGAGCGCGATCTCCTTCACCTCCCCGACCTGGATGCCCGCGATCTGCATGCGGCTCTTCCAGGTGAGGCCGGTCGCGTCCGAGAAGAACGCGTGGACGAGGTAGCTCTCGCGCTCGGAGTAGCCGCCCTTCCGGAAGAAGGTGAGCGCGAGGACGAAGATCAGGCCGACGGCGGCGGCGAGCACGCCCACCGCGAGGGCTCTGTTCCAGGTCGGCTTCACGGGTCTCGCGCCTCTCGCCTCACGCGTCGCTCACTGCTTCTCGAACCAGGTGGAGAGGAAGCGCTGGACGAATGGATTCGCGCTGCGCCGGACCTCCTCCGGCGTGCCCTCGGCCGCCAGGTGGCCATCGTAGAGCACGGCCAGGCGGTCGGCCACTTTGAAGGCGCTCGCGATGTCGTGGGAGATGACCATGCTCGTGATCCCGAGCCTCCGCTTCGCGTTCAGGATCATGCCGTCCACGTAGTCGGTGGTGATGGGATCGAGGCCGGTGGTCGGCTCGTCGTAGAGCACCACCTGCGGGTCGGAGACGAGCGCGCGCGCGAGGGCGACGCGCTTGCGCATGCCGCCGGAGAGCTCGGCCGGCCAGCGCCCGAGCACCTCCTCCCCGAGGTCCACCACCCGGAGCTTCTCGACCACCCGGGCGCGGATCTCGTCGGCAGGACGCCGCTCTCGCCAGCCCTTCTCGGTGAGCGGGAAGGCGACGTTGTCGAACACCGTCATCGAGTCGAAGAGCGCCGCGCCCTGGAACACCATCCCGAACAGCTGCCGGGCCTCGGTGAGGTCCTTGCCGGAGAGCCGCGAGATCTCGAGCCCGTTCACCCTCACCGTGCCGCGGTCGGGCCGGAGCAGCCCGATGACGTGCTTCATGAGGACGGTCTTGCCCGAGCCCGAGCCGCCCAGCACGACGTAGGTCGTCCCCTTCGGGATCGAGAGGGTGACGCCCTTCAGCACGTGGTTGTCGCCGAAGGACTTCCAGAGGTCGACGACCTCGATCATCAGGTCCCCACGGCGATGAAGGTGATGACGTAGTCGGCGACCAGCACCGCGATCGAGCTCATCACCACCGCGCGGGTGGTGCCCTCGCCGACGCCCTTCGCGCCCCCGAACGCCGAATAGCCGCGCCAGGTGGTGATGACCGAGACGATCGCCCCGAAGATGAGCGCCTTGAAGAGGCCGTGGAGGATGTCCGACGGGTTCATGAAGTCCTTCGTGTGCTGCACGAAGGGGCCCACCGGGATCCCCGCGACGAACACCCCCATCACGTAGCCGCCGGCGTAGCCGATGGCGTTGAAGAGCATGGTGAGGACCGGGAACATCAGGATCGCCGCGATGATCCGCGGGACCACCAGGTACTGGATGGGGTTCACCGCCATCGACTCCATGGCGTCGATCTGCTCGGTGACCCGCATCGTGCCGAGCTCGGTCGCGATGGCGCTCCCCGACCGCCCCGTCACCATGAGCGCGGTGAACACGGGCGAGAGCTCGCGCGCGAGCGAGAAGGCGACCGACCCGCCGACGAACCCCTCGGCGGCGAACTTCTTCAGCGCGAAGTTCATCTGGAGCGCGAACACCATGCCGGCGGAGAGGCCGGTCGCGCCGACGATGAACGCCGACCCGACCCCGATGAACGCCATCTGCGCGATCACGAGCTCCGTCCGGAACGGCGGACGGAACGCCCAGGCGACCGCCTCGAGCGCGAAGAAGATCATCCGCCCGAAGTCCTCGAAGGCGGCGCGCAGTCTCCGCATGGCCGGGCATTCTTGCACGGAGCGCGCCGGCGCGCCGCTTTCGCGCCGCCTCCCGGCCCGCTCCCTCCGTCGCAGGCGCGCCGTCGGAGGCGCGGCTATACTGCGCGACCCATGATCAAGGTCGGCGGCGAGGTGGACGCGATGTGCACCCGGTGCGAGCTCACGCTCGCGCACACGGTCCACGCGGTGGTGGCGGGGAGACCGGTGAAGGTCGAGTGCAACACGTGCCACACCGTGCACCGCTACCGCGGCAGCGCCGGCGCCTCCGCCGCGCCGCGGAACGGCGCGCGGGCCACGCGCCCCGCCCGCGCGAAGGCCGAGGTCATGGGCTTCGACGAGCTGCTCGCGTCGCGCCGGACCGAGGCGGCGCGCGCCTACTCGCCCAAGACGACCTTCGCGGTGGACGAGGTCGTCGACCATCCGCTCTTCGGGCGAGGTTTCGTGAGCGCGGTCCGCGACGGCGGGAAGGTCGAGGTCACCTTCCGCTCCGACGTGAAGCTCCTCGTCCACGCGCGGGCGTGACGCGCGGCGTCGCTTGGCCGGCGCGGGCCCTTCCGGTAGGTTGACCGCCGGAGGAAGCCCGATGCCCCGCCTCACCGCCGCGCTGGTCCTCGCCGCCTCGCTCGCCGCGTGCTCCCGAAGCGCCGCGCCGTCCACCCCCGGCGGCGGCGCGACGCCCGGCCCTGCCGCCGCCGCTCCGGCGGCGCCTCGCGCGATCGCCTTCGTGAGCGCGGCGACCACGCTCCGCCGCGAGCCGAGCGACGCGGCCAAGGTCGCGGGGCCGGGCCGCAAGGACGCCGCCAACGCGCTCGCCGTCCTGCAGCGCGGCGAGATGGTCTCCCTCGTCGAGCTCCGCGAGGACTGGGCCAAGGTCCGCTCGTCCGACGACCGCGACGGGTGGGTGCGCCGCGCCGCGCTCCTCGAGGGGGACGGCGTGGTCGAGGCGACCGTGCTCACCGCCGCGGACGTCTTCGACCGGCCCGACCTCCTCGCCGCGAACGCGAAGCGCCGCATCGAGCCCGGGACGCTGCTCCTCGTCGTGAAGGCGCGGCCGCCGTTCGCCGAGGTGAACGTGTCGGCCGGGCCGAACGCGTGGGTGCTCTCCGACCGGCTCTCGACCGCGGAGCGCGAGGTCTCGGTCGCGAAGCTCGCCGAGAAGGCGCGCTACCTCGGGCGGAGCGGGAAGCCGGACGAGGCGAAGCAGATGCTCTCGCTCGCCCGCGATCACTTCGCCGGGAGCCCGCTCCTGGACGCGCTCGCGGCGGAGCTGGGCGAGGCGCCCGCCGCTCCCGGCGCCGGGACGCCGCAGGGCGGCCCGGCTCCCTCCGGCGCCACGCCGGTTCCCGCGGCGATCCCTCCCGGCCGCTGACCGCCCTACCCGCGCCGCAGCCCCTCGATCGTGGCCGCGAGATCCGCAGGCCACGGCGCCTCCACCGCGAGCACCCCGCCCGCCGGGTGGGCGACCTCGATCCGCGCCGCGTGCAGCGGGGTCCGCACGAGGAGCGGCGCGCCGTCCGGGCCGAGCAGCGGGGCCTCCTCGCCGTAGTCGGGGTCGAGCGCGAGCGGCATGCCCGCCGACGCGAGGTGGACCCGGATCTGGTGGGTCCGGCCCGTCTCGGGGAGCGCCTCCACGAGCGCGAGCGGACCGCCGGCCCAGGCGCGGAGCGGGAGCTGCTCGAGCAGACGGAACACGGTGGCGGCCGCCTTCGCGCGCGGGTCGCCCGCGCGGGCGGGTCGCATCCGGCCGCGGCGCGCGGGGGCGATGGCGACGTCGACGCGCCGCTCCGGGGCGGGGACGCCGCGGACGAGGGCGACGTACCGCTTGCGCGGCTCGCCCCGGTCGAAGGCGAGGTTGAGCGCGCGGTGCGCCTCGGCGGTGCGCGCGAAGAGGAGGACGCCGCTCGTGCCACGGTCGAGCCGGTGCACGACCCAGAGCCGGCCGTGGATCGCCTCGAGCTCCTCGCGCAGGGACCGCTCGTCCGTGCCGCGGCCCGGGATGACGAGCCGCCCCGCCGGCTTGTCGACCGCGAGGACGTGCGCGTCCTCGTGGAGGACGGCGACCGTCACGCCATCTTCCCCGCGGGGATCACCTCGACCGGGCCGAACGGTGCGAGCTGGCGCGCGAGCGTCCGCGCCGGGCCGACCGCGACGATCACCCGATCGCCGATCGGGAAGTAGCGGCGCGCCACCTCCCGGCAACGCTCGGCGGAGACCGCCCGGACGAGGTCGCGGAACGCGGTCACCTCGGTGTCCGGCAGGTCGAACAGCGCGAGGTCGGCGAGCTTCTCGGCGAGCTGGTCGTGCGTCTCGAGCGAGAGCGGGTACAGCCCGCAGAGGTAGCTCTGGATCCGCTCGAGCTCCTCGGTGGTCGGGCCGCCGTCGCAGAAGCGCGACGTCTCGTCGAGCGCGACCCGGACGATCTCCCCGGTGGTCTCGAGCTTGGTGAAGGTCGAGACGAAGAAGATGCCGCCGGCGCCGCTCGTCGCGAACCGGCTCCGCACGCCGTAGGAGAGCCCGCGGTTCACCCGGATCGCCTCCATGAGCCGCGAGGTGAAGCCGCCCCCGAGCAGCGCGCTCGCCACGACGCCGGCGTGGTAGTCGGGGCTCCGCCGGGCGAAGCCGCCGGAGGCGATCCGCACCTGGGACTGCGTCGCGTCGGGCTTGTCGACGACGAGCACCGCCGCGCGGGGAGGAGGCGGCGGCGCGACGGTCAGCGCGGCGCCGTCCTCACCGCGCCAGGCGCCGAAGCGGCGGCGCGCCAGCGCGAGGACCTGCTCGGCCGGGGCGCTCCCGACCACGACCAGGGTCGCGACGCCGGGGCGGTAGTGGCCGCGGTGGAGCGCGGCGACGTCGGCGCGGCGGGCGGCGCGCAGGTCGCGCACGCGCCCCTCCGGCGGGTGGCCGTAGGGGTGTTCGCCGAACGTCGCGCGCAGCATCGCGCGGTCGGCGATCACCGCGGGCTCGTCGAGGTCGTGCGCGAGCGTGGCGATCTCGCGGCGGCGCAGCCGGTCGACCTCCCGCGCCGGGAAGGTCGGCGTGGTCACGACGTCGGCGAGCACCTGCATGCACCTGGGCAGCGCCTCGAGCGGCGCGGAGAGGCCGAAGTAGGCGGCGTCCTCGTCCACCCCGGCCCCGAGCTCGGCGCCGAGCGACTCGATGGCGAGATCGATCGCCGCGCCGGTGGCGCGGCGGGTGCCGCGGCGGGCGGAGATGGCGGCAAGGTGCGCGAGCCCCCCGCGCGTCGAGGGGTCGAGCGACGACCCACCGCGGAGGACGACGCGCACCGCCGCGAGGGGCACGCCCGGCCGCTCCGCGACGACGAGGCAGAGGCCGTTCGCGAGCCGCTCGCGGCGGATCGGGGGGAGCGGGATGGGGCCGTTCACCGCGCCGCCTCCGGCTCGAGCACCACGACGCAGCGGCGCGCCGGATCGAGGTACTCGGCCGCGACGCGGCGCACGTCGGCCGGACCGACCGTGGCGTAGTGCTCGAGCGCGCGGCCCGCCTCGCGCCAGTCGCCGAGGAGCGCCTCGGCCTGCCCGAGCGCGTGCGCGGTGCCGTGGTGGGTCGCGATCTCGTGCAGCACCGAGCTGCGGAGGAGCGCCTTCGCGCGCCGGACCTCGGTCGCGGTGACGCCCCGCTCGGCCACCCGCTCGAGCTCGGCCCAGAGGAGCCCCTCGGCGCGAGCGGTCTTCACTCCCGGCGCGAGCTCGACGAAGGCCGTGAACACCCCCGGATCGATGCGCCAGCCCCAGCTGACCGACACGGATACGGCCTGCTCGGACTGCTGCACGAGCTTGCGGCGGAGGCGCGACGACTCGCCCACCGCGAGGCACACCTGGAGCACGTCGAGCGCGCTCGCGTCGGGGCTCGACGCCGGCGGACCGCGCCACCCGACGAGCAACGCCGGCGCCTGCGCCGGGTAACGGATCGCGGCGCGCCGCTCGCCGCGCTGCGGGGGCTCCCCCTCCGCGACGGGGGTCGGCGCGGGGCCCGCGGGGATGTCGCCGTAGTAGCGCTCCAGGAGGGCGAGCGTGCGGTCGGGATCCTGATCGCCCACGACGTAGAGCGCCGCGTTGCTCGGCGCGTAGTAGGTCCGGAAGAACGCGTCGCAGTCCGCTCGGGTGATCCGCTGGATGTCGTCCATCCAGCCGATCACCGGCCAGCGGTACGGGTGGGCGAGGAAGACGAGCGCCTCGAGCTGCTCCTCCATGAGCCCGAAGATCGAGTTCTCGGTCCGGAGGCGGCGCTCCTCCTTCACGACCTCGCGCTCCTGCTCGAGCGCCTCGTCGGTGAGCCGGAGGGAGCGCATCCGGTCGGACTCGAGGTCCGCCACCGTCTCGAGCGCCTCGGACGCGAAGTCCTCGTAGTAGGCGGTGACGTCGTTCGAGGTGTAGGCGTTCGAGTGGCCACCGCGGGACTCGAGGACCCGGTCGAACTCCTTCGGGCCGTATCGGGCGGCGCCGTTGAACATCATGTGCTCGAAGAGGTGGCTGATGCCGGTCGTGCCGAGCCGCTCGTTGCGCGAGCCAACCCGGAAGAACGTGTAATAGCTGAGGGTCGGGGTCGAGGCGTCGGCGAGGAGCCGGACTCGCAGTCCGTTCGGGAGCGTGTGCGCCCTCACCCGGTCGAGATCGATCGGAGAGGCAGGCGGGCGAGCGGGCATGTTCGCGGAACATAGCGTCGGCCCGGACGCCCGTCCATCGACCCGCGGACGGACGCGCGGCGGGCTTCGTGAAGGGGCGAGGACGGTGCAGGCGCGGCCGTGCGGCCGGGACTACGATTTGACTCTCAGCACCACCAACGCACGGTCGGTGGGCCGCCCTGACCCCGATGGGGGATGGGAGATAGGGATCCGGATGTCATCCAAGACGAAGCCCGCCCGGGACCCCCGTCGCGAGGAGCTCCGCCGGCTCGGCGAGCGCGTTCGAGAGCAACGTCGCAACCGTGGCCTCACGCAGGAGGCGCTCGCCGAGACGCTCGACCTCTCGGTGGCGTACGTGAGCCTCATCGAGCGAGGCGGCCGGAACCCGCCGTACACGACGGTCGTCGCGATCGCGCGCGCCCTCGGCGTCGCGCCGTCGCGCATCGTCGCGGACGAGTAGCGCCGTACCCCGAACGACGATCGGGAGGCGCCCCGACCCCGCCGCGGCGCTCTGTGCGCTACAGCGACTGCACCGGGCGCCCGCACGCCAGGCAGCGCCCCTTCCGGCTGCGCAGCGGCAGCCCGCAGCCCGGGCAGCGGCGTGCACCGCGCTTCCGCTCCGGCGTCGCGGCGGCGCGTCCGTCCCAGGGCGGTGCCTCGCCCTTCTCGAGCCGCGTCACGCGGTCCTCGAGCGCGGCGATGCGCGCGGAGAGCTGCTGGGCAGTCGGGGTCCTGCGCGGGGGCACGGGTGCGAGGTTGCCACGCGAGCGGCGTGACGCAACTTTCCTCGCGCGCCTCTCTCGCGCCGCCCCGAGCGCTCGTTGAGCGCCCAGCCGCCGCGTGTTATCTCCGCCGCGCCCGATGGACTCCGACCGACGCGCCCCGGAAACCGCGACGTCCGCGCCCGCCTACGAGGCGCCGGCGGTCCGCGCGCTGCTCGCCGCGCCGCATGCGCCGCACCGCGAGGTGCCCCGGGCCCGCGAGATCTTCGTCAACCGCAACCTCCGGATGGATCGGGTCGAGGCCGTCGGCTTCGACATGGACTACACGCTCGCGATGTACCACCTCGTCCGGCTCGAGACGCTCGCCTTCCGGATGACGCTCGAGCTCATGGTCCGCGACCGGGGCTACCCCGCCGAGCTCCGCGCGCTCGGGTACGACCCGGAGTTCGTGATCCGCGGCGTCGTCGTCGACAAGCTGCACGGCAACATCTTCAAGATGGACCGGCACAACCACGTCGGGCGCTGCTACCACGGGCGCCGACCGCTGCCGGAAGAGGAGCTGCGCAGGCTGTATCGCGACGAGAAGATCCACCTCTCCTCCCCCCGCTTCGCCTGGATCGACACCCTCTTCGCGCTGCCGGAGGCGTGCCTCTTCGCCGAGGTGATCGAGCGGCTCGAGGCGGACGGCGGGCGCCTCGACTACTCGAAGCTCTTCCAGGACATCCGCGAGTCGATCGACACCGTGCACCGCGACGGCTCGCTCAAGGTCGAGGTGAAGAAGGACCTCGCGCACTACGTCGTGCGGGACCCCGAGCTCGGGCCGGCGCTCCACAAGCTCCGCTCCGGCGGGAAGAAGCTCTTTCTCCTCACCAACTCGCTCGCGGACTACACCGACGAGGTGATGCGGTTCGTCCTCGACGGGCAGCTCTCCGAGTACCCGTCGTGGCGGAACTACTTCGACGCGGTGATCACCGGCGCGGGGAAGCCCGCCTTCTTCTCGGAGCAACGGCCGCTCTTCCTCCTCGGACCCGACGGCGGGCGGCTCGGGGAGGCGACGTCGCTCGACCGCGGGCGGCTCTACGAGGGCGGCGACCTCGCGACCTTCGAGCGGCTCGCCGGGATCGGAGGGTCGCGGGTCCTCTACGTCGGCGACCACATCTACGGCGACATCCTCCGGTCGAAGAAGAGCTCGCTCTGGCGGACCTGCATGGTGGTCGAGGAGCTCGAGCGCGAGCTCGCGTGGCTCGAGCGGAACCAGGAGGTGCTCGCGGAGCTCGCCCGCCTCGAGGCGCTGCGGGTGCGGGTCGACGACGAGGTCGCGGTGCACCGCTCCGCCCTGAACGTCCTCGACCGGCGGCTCGAGCGCGAGCCCCTCTCCGACGAGGAGCGCGACCGGGTCGAGGCCGACCGGCGCCACCAGAAGGCGGAGATGGAGCTCCTCCGGCGCGCGTCGAAGGACGCGCAGGAGCGCGTGCAGGAGCTGGAGCGCGGGATCGAGGACGGCCTCAATCGCTACTGGGGGCTCACGTTCAAGGAGGGGAACGAGAACTCCCGGTTCGGCGAGCAGATCGAGGTCTACGCCTGCATCTACACGAGCCGCGTCTCGAACTTCGTCTTCTACTCGCCGATGCAGTACTTCCGCTCGCCGCGCGCGGCGATGCCGCACGAGCGCGCGGCGCCGGCGCGGATCTCGCCCTGGGGCGACGCGCACGCGGCGCCGGTCGCCGGCGACCGCCCGTCGAAGGCGTCGAAGGCGAGTCGTTAGGGCGGGGGGGGACACCTCTCGACCGCGCTTGACGGTGCCCGGGGCGGCACGTACACCGGACGGCGGCAGAGCGTCCTAGGCTGGTGCCGGGCCCGGTCTTCAAAACCGGTGGATGGTGCCGAGAGGCGCTGTCGGAGGGTTCGATTCCCTTGCTCTGCCGTCCCCGTTACAGCCCCGCGCGCTCGAGCGCCTCGCGCTGCGCTCGTTCGAGCCCGCCCGCGTCGAGCTCGCCGCGGACCCGCCGCTCGCGGAGCTCCTGGAGCTCCCGCCGGAGCGCCCCGTCCTGCCCCGGCTCGCCCGAGGCCTGCCGCGCGCCGAGCTCGAGCCGCTGCTCGGCGATCCGGAGCCGGCGGAGCAGGGCCGCCTCGCTCCGGAGCTCCGAGAGCCCGAGCTTCAGCGGCGCGTTGCCGTACCAGTGCGCGTAGTCCGGGTTCTGGTGGAAGACCCCCTTGTACGCGGTCACGTATGCGAACTTCTTCAAGCGGAAGAAGATCGCCTCGGGCCGCGAGAGGTTCTCGTAGACCATCTGCGGGCCGAGCTCGAGCTTCGGCCCGGAGAGCGGGTGCGGCGGCCGCGCCGTGGGCGCGGGCTCGAGGAGCCCCTGGCTGTCGAGGTCTCGCACGATCGCGATCGCCTCGTCCACGAGCGCCTTGCTCTCGCGCTGGACCGCGTCCCCGTCGGCGAGCTCCCGCCTCGCGAACGCACGGGTGTGACAGGACGCGCAGACCTCCACCATCTTCGCGCGCTCGCGGTCGCGCCGCTCCGCCGGGTACGCCTTGCCGGCGAGGTCCATCGAGATGCCCTGGCTCACGTCGTGGGTGCCGCCGGGCATGTGGCAGGTCGCGCAGTCGGGCGCCTCGGCCCTCCCCTTCAGCGCGAACACCACGCCGTGACGGGAGGTCTTCCACATCTCGTACTGCGCGTGGTCCGGGCCCATGTGGCAGGTCGCGCAGATACCGGCGTCGCGCGCGAGCGCGCGATCGGTGCCGTGCGCCCCGTGGCACGAGTCGCAGCGGGTCTCGACCATGTGGCAGGCGGTGCAGCCCTGGCGCTGCATGGCCGGCGACTGCAGGAGGAACCGCGCGCAGTGCACCTGCTCCCGCACCTTCGAGCTCCCGGGCTCGTGGCAGGCGGCGCACCCCTCCCCGGTCGCCGCCTCCTTCTCGTTGCGCGTGCAGCCCATCCCCGCACGCATTCCCAGGCCGTGCTTGCTCGCGAGGTGCTGCGCCGTCGCCTTGGCGTGGCAGCGCCGGCACGTCGCGGCTTCCACCGCCACGCGCCCGCCGCCCGGCGGGTGGCTCCGCGCGGCGTCGCCGCCGTGACACTCCGCGCACGCGACCCGCGCCCGCCCGTGCGCGGACTCGCGCCAGGTGCGGACCAGCGCCGGCGTCTCCTTCGCGTGGCAGGGCTCGCAGGAGGCGGGGCCACCGGTCGCCGGCCCGATGGGCCCGGCGGCGGCGGCGGAGAGGACGGCGGCGAGGAGCAGCGGGATCATGACTTCTCCTGGGCGCGGGCGCGCTGGCGATCCCGTCGCTCCCGGTAGACATCGGGCCCGACGAGTCCCTGGCTCGAGAGCGTGCCGAGGCGCCACACGGAGTCGCGCGCCCGGGCACGGCGCTGCGCCGCCGCGGCGTCGGGCGGCGCGACCGTGCTCACGGCGAAGACGAAGACCCGTCCGCCGGCGACCACCGCGAGCCGGTCTCCGGACGGCGACCACTCCCCGGTCGCGTCGAGGGCGCCGCGGACGAGCTCCTCGAGCGGC
>WNGL01007240.1_pt1 | contig 13035 bp, 9 predicted proteins | sample 5400591 | NCBI WGS metagenome assembly WNGL01 (sample SAMN13153377, study PRJNA577476) | soil metagenome | isolation source: 80 cm soil or saprolite under Garry oak tree replicate 1 | place: USA:California | collected 2016-06-15
GTCGAAAATAGCTGCTGTTGAGGTCGAGAGCCGCATATTGGGGGAAGGTTGTGCCGCTGCCGTAGCCGATTTGGAGAATGGCGCCGTTTTGGCTGACACTCCACGTGTTGGGGGAGGTGTTCGCATGTGATGCTGGTGTTGTCGCGTTCGCCGCCGTTCCGGTGGTGAAGCAGCCGACCAGCACGAGGAATGGCAGCAGAACAGGGATTATATTTAAGCGGGAGGGGTGAGTAGATTTGCTCTGGTTCATTGAATATTCTCCTTATGGATTGATGCTCAGATGGCCGAACTATCTGGCGCCCCCTAATCATTTTTGATCCCTGTAGGTTTCCATCTATTAAGATATAACGTACAATCAGGGGTCTTAGCCCAATGGTAAGTTGTGAGTATTTTTTTCAGGCGAGGCTAATTGCTCCATCAGGGAGCAGGGCGTGAACTCCCATAACACCACCATTAACAATCTGGGTAATGCGAAGGTTAACAACGGCGCTTGCTAAAGCGAAAGCCTGTGGTCGGGGTATATTGTACTGTTCGCACAAGAGATCAAGTATTGCGTTCAGCGCAATTATTGTCGCCTCGCGCAGTTGCTCGTGAAAGCCCAGGGTGAGCCACCCAGCAGGAGTATGCGCGCGCGGCGTTGTCAATCGCATATCCTCATGCAGGAAAAATGTCAGTTCAGCTTTTTCCATGGGACATTCAATGGCGGTGCCGCCGACTTCTCCATCGCCCTGGGCGGCATGCCCATCACCCGTGGAAAATAGCGCTCCTGGAACAGCTATCGGGAGGTAAATGGTGCTGCCACTGACGAGTTCTTTGCAGTCAATGTTTCCCCCACAGGCGCGAGGAGGAATGGTCGAGTGGATGCCTGGTTCATCCGGCGGCATCCCCAGGATACCCATAAATGGACGCAGTGGGATCGCCTGTCCATATTGATTGCGCCCAACCATCTTTTCGGCATCAAGCGTCCATGTCAGGAGCGAGCCTGTCTCAATGCCGAGTTGGCGATTGATCTCTGCGCTGGTCCATCCCCACGGGCCAGGACGGATTTCGCCGATGCGTATTTCGAGCGTCATGCCAGGTTGCGCGCCACGAATGGCGAGCGGGCCACAGAGGGCGTGGCCGTCGTCGCGCCCGGGGATGCGCGGCGTAAATGTTTTTTGGGGGAGCGTACGCCCGCGATGAGGTTCAAGTCCCCATCCAGCATCGAGTGTGTGAAAATGTACGGTATCGCCGGAGTCGATGGTGAGGACAGGAGGAAACTCGCGAGAAAAGCTCCCGTGTAATGTTCGTTGTTCAGGCTCAATGTTGTATAGTGTCATGATTGCTCCTGCTTGCTCAATGCTCATTCAAAGTAGCGCCATCGTTAGTATCATTTGACTGGATGCGACCACACCGTATCCTTACTCTTCTTCCATCACCATCAATGTAGGTTATCCGTGGTCATCTAGGTAGAATCTCCTATCAGAAAGTAAATCTTGAGTGATTATGTGGGGCGAGAGAAAACCAAAGGACGCTCGGCTTGCTCTGGTGGCCACACAACGCGCCGTTGTCCTTGCTGCCATTGCACGATTACCACCTGATGGCCCGTTTGCAGACCACTGAGAGGATCGAGTTGGAACTTGCCAAAGAGGGTTTGACACACGAGCTTTTGCGCAGCAGCCTGGATACTTTCATCATGAGTGTCTCCAGTTTCTCGAAGACAGCGCGCATACAGCATTCCAGCGGCAAACGCTTGAGCTGCTGCATACGGCGGATCTCTTCCTTCTTCCTGGCGATAGTGCGTCACAAACCACGCAGCATCAGGCCCCTCATCAGGCCAAAGCGCAGTATGTGCCATCCATTGCGCAGGTCCAAGGAGTCCTTCCCTCAGCTCGCCTGAGGAAGCTAACACCTCCTCAACTCCTGCTCCGACAAAGGCTGTCCATCGCCAATTTCGAGAGGCTAACGGAGGAGCGACGGCACATTCATCGGCGAAGTTCCCAGCTACGAGCAGAATATCTCCATCTGGAACCGTCCCAACTGTTTCAAGAGCCTGAGAGGGTTCAAAGGGAACAACTTGCATCGTCATCTGAAGTTGAGAGGCCCCTAGCTTCGCGCCTGTTGCCACATCCCGACCAAAGCCCGTGGTGCTATGAAACAGCGAAACAGTTCTGGCCGTTGGGTCAGAGGAATGGATGGCTTGCAGAACACTGGCGAAATAGGTCGAAGCCGGAGAGAGCACATTGATCACCTGGGGAAAGGAGGGTCGAGCCAATCGAGAACTCGCCCCACCATGATTCCAGATGAGCCGTGTGCAGGAACGCGCAACCGTGAGCATCGGACCACTTCCGTAGGGACCAAACAAGACATCTGGTCGTTTTTCCAGGGTTGTTTGTAGAGCTTCGTGAAGATGATCTCCGGTGTCTTGCACATCAAGCTCGACCTCCGTGAAGTCGGCAGGGAGATGCGCAGCCTTCTTCGCCCATAAGGAGAGTGCAGTTGCACAGGTCTTTCCGTACAGTCCGAGTGGGCCTGTCAGTGGTGTCACGAGTGCTGCATGAAGTGTCGTCATCTGATGTTTCCTTTATGCTCTTGCTTTAACTTCTCTCACCTGGTATTGATCTATATTCCCCTGGTGTTGAAGGAATTGGCTGGTGTGCTAACTGCGCAGAAGTGTTCAGTAGTAAAACACAAGGATAAATGGATGTGGGCTTGAGGGGTGCCAGCGCGGTGTAAACGTGACAAACCTGCTCATCTCAGGAAGAGAAGGCAGTTTGCTGCTGGTTCTCATTGTTGTTCTTCAAAGTCCTGAGGGTCAGTAAGCAGGCCCTCCCTGGGTGTCATTTGCCAGGGAGGCGCGGCGGGGAATGGGGCGAGCTGGCGCTGGGGGTTCTTCGAGTTCGTTGGGATCGTTGGCATCTTCGTAGTACACTTCTATCTCTTCTTCGCTCTCGAATTCGACGTCTTCTTCCTCGGGTAAATCCAGGCTTTCGAGGCCCTTTTCGATGCTGATGATGGAACGGCTGATGTCCATTTCGATACTTGCCAGGTGGTCCTTGAGATTGCGCAGCGTTTCTGCGACGTAGTTATCCGCGTCTGATTTGAGCAGCTCGCTATGCTCCCCGGCTTTCTCGATGACCGTGTGAGCCTGCTCTTCGGCCTGGCGTACGAGTTCGTGCGAACGCGCTTCAGCGGCTTGCAACAGGCCTTCTCTGTTCATGGCGCGCTCGGTTTCTTCGCGCGCGCGCGTCAGGAGGGTAGTGGCGTCGGCCTGTGCCTGGGCGAGAATGCGCTCTTTCTCCTGGATGATGCGACGCGCCTGCTTAATTTCATCGGGGATGGAGGTGCGCATCTGGTCAACGATATTGAGGATATCCCCCTCTTTGATGAGGATCTGGTGGACCAGGGGCATTTTGCGGCTGCCTGCTATGAGATTCTCCAGGCGGTCTACAAGATAGAGTATGTCCATTGTTTTCCTCTTTCCCGGCTAAACGCTGCTGACTGCTTGTTGCATGGGCCTTTCCCGGCGCGGTTGGAGTTGCTCACTGTGGATCTCGCGGCCGGCCAGGCCAGCAGGATAAGGTTTGTTACGGACTCAGTTTATGTTGCAGCGCTTTCATGACAACAGGGGGCAGCATGTCGGTGACATCCCCTCCCATACGAGCTACTTCTTTGAGCAGGGATGAGCTGATAAAGAGCTGCTCAAGGTTGGTCAATAAACAAAAAGTTTCAATTTCAGGAGCGAGTTTGCGATTCATCAGTCCCTGCTGAAACTCTGCCTCAAAGTCGTTGGGCGAGCGCAGACCTTTGATGATGGCCTGCCCTCCTACGGAGCGCACGTAATCCACCAGGAGTGTGGTAAATTTCTCGACGCGGACATTGGTCAGCTCTTCGGAGGCGATGACTTCTTGCCAGAGTGAGACGCGCTCATCTACAGAAAAGAGCAAGTTTTTCGTAGGAAAGGCATAAACGGCGACTATCAGGGTGTCGAAGTGCTGCGCTGCTCGCCGCGCAATGTCAAGATGGCCATGGGTTAGCGGATCGAAGCTGCCGGGATACACGGCTATCCGACCTGGCTTTTCCTCATTGCTCACACTCTCTCCTTCAACGCGTTCAGTGTACGACGATGAGATTCCAAGAATTGGAAACCTGATTGTACTGACTGTATTAAATCATATGGATGAATTTTCGGCAATAGGAGAGGGGAGAGCGGCTGCTTTCAGGCGTCTCCTGGTGCGAGCGTATATCGTTTCACCGAGGCCTATGGCTGATAATCCCAGCAGCAGGTGGATTACCTGGATGACCCAGTGGGCGGAGCCGGTGAGCCAGCTTTGCTGGTATAAGCCAACGATGGCGACGATGAGGCCGAGAATGAATGTTGCGGCGGCCATGCCGAAACTGCCGCCTTTCATAAAGCCTTGTGCCAGTCCAATCACCCAGAGGGAGAGGACGACCAGGATACCTAAGAGCATGTGGACGAGTACGAGATTATCGGCATTGCCTGTCCAGAATATGATGCCCAGGACGAGCGCTGCGAGTACGGCGACGCGCAGCACCATGATTGCGATGGTGAGTACTTTCATTGATCCTCCAAATAATGTTCATATGTTTATTCTACAACAAGTGGGCCAGAGCTTCAGAATGAGGTTGTTGTCAAGTTGGGCCGATAAAGCGGCGCTGGGCGCGATAAAGCGGCCCCTACTGGTGGTTGGCAGACAATTTGTACATACACCCGAAGAAGGCAGACAATTTGTTCATACAACAGAAGAGGGCGGTCAATGCGCCATGAACTGTTGCCAGAAGAGGCGCATGCGCTCGCGGAGCGCGGCGTGTTCGGGCTTGCGCAGGTATGGATCGCTCAGCCAGAGTTTTGCGGCGAGGGAACTGGACAATTCGATGAGCCTGGTATCGCTGAGATCGGCCATGCGCAATTCAGGCATGCCGCTCTGGCGCACGCCAATAAAGTCACCTGGGCCGCGCAGTCGCATGTCTTCCTCGGAGAGGCGGAAGCCGTCGTCGGTGGATTCAAAGATATGCAGGCGTTCCTGGGCCTGGAGGCCGGCATCGGCGCTGAGCACATAGCAGAAGGCCTGGTCCATGCCGCGCCCGACGCGCCCGCGGAACTGGTGGAGCTGTGAGAGACCGAAACGGTCGGCATCTTCAATCACCATGACGGTGGCGTTAGGTATGTCGATGCCGACTTCGATGACGGAGGTTGCCACCAGAATGTCGAGTTCGCCGTCGCGGAAACGACGCATCGTAGTATCCTTGTCGATGGGCTTCAGGGCGCCATGCAGCAGGCCGAGGCGCAAATTGGGGAAGACCTCGCGGCTCAAGCGTTCAAACTCAACGGTGGCGGCCTTGACGGCGAGCGATTCGGATTCCTCGATTAAGGGGCAGATGATAAAGGCCTGGCGGCCTTCCGCCACCTGGTGGGCGATTACGGTGTAGGCTTCAGAACGGCGCGGGCCGGTGCGCCAGCGCGTGATAATCTTCTGGCGACCGGGGGGGAGCTGGTCGATGACGGAGACATCCAGGTCTCCATACAGGGTCAGCGCAAGGGTTCGTGGAATGGGGGTTGCCGTCATGACGAGCATGTGAGGATGGTAGCCCTTCTGGCGCAGGGTGTCGCGCTGCTCCACGCCGAAGCGGTGCTGTTCATCGACGATCACCAGGCCGAGGCGCTTAAAACTGACATCTTCCTGGATGAGGGCATGGGTGCCGATAGCGACCATGCCCTCACCACTCTCGATTGCCGCGCGTCCCAACGTTCTTTCGCGCTGTTTCAAGCTGCCGGTCAGGAGGACGGTATGAATGCCGAATGGCTCCAGCATGACGCTGATGCTGCGCGCGTGCTGCTCTGCCAGCAGCTCGGTGGGGGCCATGATTGCGCTTTGATAGCCGTTGAACGCGGCAGCCAGCAAGGCGGCGGCGGCAACAGCCGTTTTGCCCGCGCCGACATCGCCCTGCAGGAGGCGGCACATGGGTTTGCTCTGGGCGAGGTCGGCCAGGATTTCGCAGATGACGCGCCGTTGAGCATCCGTGAACTGGAATGGCAGGGTTGCCTCAAACGGCCTGCCGGTGGATACGGGAGACCAGAGCGTTGTGTTGAGATGCTTCGTTGCACTCAGCATGACAGTGCTATCCTCTTGCTCGCCCTTTGAATCCGCAACGGGAGCATCGATAAAAATTTTCGCGAGATCGATGTCGTAGGCGTTCCCCCGCGGGGCTTCGCGCTGCCAGCGGCTGCGTCTTTCCTGCATACCAAGCTGGATTAAGAAGAGTTCATCAAAGCCCAGGCGGCGGCGGGCGTTGAGCAGGGCTGTTTCATTTTCCGGGTAGTGAATGTGGGAGACGGCGTCGGGGAGGGGCATAAGCTTGCCTGCTGAACGCACAGCCGCGGGCAGGTAGTCGGGAACCATGGCCGCGTAGCGATCGACCACCCATTTGGTAAAGCGGCGCAGCGTTTTGGCGTGCAGTCCCTCGGTCAATGGATACATGGGAACCAGGCGCCCGGTGTTTACGAGGTCGCCCTGCTCGGGCAGTTCATGGCTGCGCACTGAGAACTCGATCTTGTTGCCGAAGCGCTGCTTGACGCCGGTAACGACAAGATAGGAACCCTGCGCGGCCTTTAGCTGTTTGAGCAGGTAGGATTGATTGAACCACGATACATTCAGTTTGCCCGTCTCGTCCGAGATGGTCGCAATGGTGCGTATCCTGCCGCCGCTGGTAGGGATATTTTTCACCTCCCAGATGAGGCCCATGGTTGTCGTCAGTTCGTTTAAGGGAATACTGGCAATTTTTACCAGTTTGCTATAGTCGCGGTGTTCGCGTGGAAAATAGAAGAGCAGATCGCGCACGGTGCGTATGCCCAGGTTGTGGAGCCGCGCGGCCACCGTGGGTCCCACGCCGGGGATGGCGGTGATATCGGCGCTGAGCAGCGTCAGTACGGTATGACCAGCCGTCATGCCGGCCTCTAAGCGGATGGTATTTTGCGCTGGTTTGGGCCGCGCTGCCGTCTCGTTATTGGAGGTTGGAGCAGGGCGCGCAAGGGGAGCAGGGGGGGCAGGATAGGCGGATGCGCCGTTATTGTGAGCAGTGGCTCGCGGCTTAGAGGGAGTTGGGGCGGCGCGCTGCTGCGCCGGTGGTTGGTCTGGTGTGTTGTCGTCCAGCTCGTTGAGAACGGACAGGGCGGCGCGCAGGCTCGCTGCGCGCTGCATGGGGTCCTGCCGGCGGTAGCCTTCGAGATATTCAGTAAAGGAGTGAATGGGGCGCGGGTCCAGCCCGGTGTTTTTACAGATGCTGCTGGCCTCGTCAGCCCAGCGCACGACAAAGAGTTCTAGCCCGCCAGGCTTGATGGCCTGATCCTGGTGGTTCGTGCGTTGTTCGTGTTGAAGAATTTTGCGAGCGCGCTCGATGTATTGGGCGAGCGCGCTATTGGTTGTATCCGGCATAACTCAGATGGTTCGCAATCCACTTTTTTTCTGTTTCTCTACTATAGAGGGTTAGTAGAACAAATGTCAAGCGACAACGGAATCTGAGGTAGTGTTTGGGACGGCAAAGTGAATCTCGAGGGCATTGTTAACAAAGCGCGCCAGCGTTGCCTCCTGATTTGCCAGCACGGAGGGCAGCGTAATGTCGCGTTTGAAGTTGCCGATCTCGATGATCATCTCATCGCCCTTTTTGGTCATGAGCACCTTATCCATTTCGACATGGGGTAGGGGCAGGCGCAGGATATAGGCATCCCCCTGGCGCGTTACCTCCTGAATCTGACCGCGGTAGAATACCTGTGTGGGGTCTACGTCGCCGAACATTACGTCGGCTAACTTCCCAAGTTGAGAGATGCCGATAATTTCGTGGGAATAGTAGGGCGCCTCCCAGATGGGGAGGGGCGCGAAGGTGTTATATATCTGCTGCTGAAACTTTGTTTGGTTGCGGTAGAGTTCTTGCATGAACGCATCAAGATACTCACCTTTGGCGAGAACGCGGTTGCTGACGACGGCATCGATGGGATAGCCGAAGAGGGCGAGGTAGGTTTCGGCGCGTAATGCCTCTTTGATGACCATGCGTTCAGGATTGACGACCGGGCGATAGGAGCTAATATCGGGGTTGCCCAGCACTTCACGCAGCGCCTTCACGCGTTCGCTCAGCTCGTTGACGGCATCCAGTATGTCCGCGGATGGCAGGAAGGCCTTGATCAGCGGGCGGGCGAGGTTGAGCGTGCCGCTTTGCAGGTTCATGATGCGCCCGGCATACCACTGAAAGGTGTCGGGCATACTGAGCAGGCGCACGGTCTCGCCGGTGGGCGCGGCATCGATGATGACCACATCGAAGTTGCCTTCGCGGGCGTTGCGGTAGATGTTAATGAGGCTGACGATCTCCTCCATGCCCGGAATGAGGGCGAGTTCTTCTGCCATGACCGAGTCTATGCCGCGACTACGCAGCATTTTACTCATTGAATCTTGTAATTTGCCCCATCCCCGGCGCATCTCGTCGAGGGCGTTGACCTCCTGCGCCCACAGATTCGGCGCCAGTTCTTTCGGTTCGGAGGAAAGAGGTTTATTCAGGCAATCGGCGAGGCTGTGGGCGAGATCGGTGCTGACGACAAGCGTGCGTTTGCCCAGTCTGGCTGAACGAACGGCAGTGGCCGCGGAGATCGTCGTTTTGCCCACGCCGCCTTTTCCGAGGTAGAGAATGATACGCATTGTGTTCCTTACTCATGTATTTTATTGGCGCCACATATTTGCTATTATTATGTACGTTGATTGGCCCTTCATGGTTATATTAATGTGTATTAAGAGAGATGGGTAATGGTACTCTTGGGGGTAGGAAAGGAAAGGAAGAAGGACGCCTGTGCTGGCGCCCTTCTTCCTTTTATATCACACATGTTGGTACCCCAGGGGCGCCAGCACGTGGTTAGATCACAATTCCATTTTGCCGGACAATACGAGTAGTTTGAGAAATTCCAGGTGGCGGATGACCTCGGTGCGGTCGCTGCCACCGTTCTGATACCATTGGCGGAGCCAGAGCAGCGAGAGAATTTCGTCGGAGGTGAAGCCGCTCTGGGTGAGTGTGTCCATTTCGGTTGTTTCTTCGGTGGTGTCGGCGGTTGTTATCGGTTGTTCTTCAGAATGGATTTGCGGATTCATAATGTGTGTCCTTCCGCCTACTGTACTGTAGGCTGTCTATAGTCCGCTATAGCTTATTGTTGTTTTTCGATAATTTTCAAGTTAGTGGTTGCCGGGTTATTATCAGTGTTTGATACACTTAACTAGACGTTCAAGGAGGTATTTTTTTAAATATCAAGTTCAGGTTGCCCTGGATATTTTTATTAACACCTTCCTCTGTTCTACTTATTCCTTGTATGGGTAGCTTAAACGGAAATCGGCGAGATTACTATCTATTATGCGACATGTTTTGTGTTAGATATTTCACAAGGTTGTATGTGTAGTATACGTTCTGGCGCCTCCGTTAGTTCTATTTTTGGGTGCGATTTTCCGGTATTTCGCGTTCAGGCGAGATGCTTCGCTCCGCTCAGCATGACAGGATTGCCGCTTTCTATGTATATTAACGCTGGCAGGTTACAAAAAAAGGGAACAGGAAGCGCTCCACAGGAAGGATATCGCCGTATCCTTCCTGTGGAGCCGTTCCTGGATTGTGGGTTTGTGCTAGGGGTGGCGCACGACGATATTTACCAGGTGGCCTGGAATGAAGATGACTTTTTGTACGGTGTTCTCGCCGATAAAGGTGGCGACTCGTGGGTTTGTCAGCGCCAGGGCGCGGGCCTCCTTTTCGCTGATGCTGGCAGGGACTTCGACGCGTTCGCGCACTTTGCCGTTGACCTGGATGACCAGGGTGAAGGTGTCGTCGCGAGTCATTTCCTCGTCATAGCGCGGCCAGTCGGACAGGTGAATACTGCCGCTATGGCCGGTGATGTGCCACAGCTCTTCGGTGATGTGTGGCGCCATGGGGGCCAGCAGTTGCATCATTGTTTCCAGCGTTTCGCGGTAGGCACGGGATTGGGCGACCGGCTCTTTATGCTGTTTCACCAGCACGTTGTTGCACTCCATCAGCGCGGCAAGGGCGGTGTTGAAGCGGAAGTTGTTCAGGTCTTCCGTGACGCGTTTGATGGTCTTGTGGCGCAGGCGCTCGATGGCTTTGCTCGCGCCGGTCTCTTTATCGCTGACCTTGCCCGCTATCCAGTTGTCGCTGATGACGCTCCAGAAGCGATTCAGGAAGCGCCAGACGCCTTCTAAGTTTTCGGGCAGGAAGGAACCGCCGGCATCGAAGGGGCCGATGAACATCATGTAGCAGCGGATGGTGTCCGCGCCATATTTAGCGACGTACTTATCGGGCGCCTCGACGTTGCCGTGTGACTTGGACATTTTCTGGCCGTCGGAACCCAGCACCATGCCCTGGTGGTACAGGCGCGTAAAGGGTTCGTCAAAGTCCAGGTGACCCATGTCGCGCAGCGCCTTGACGAAGAAGCGCGCGTACAGCAGGTGTAGGATAGCGTGCTCAACGCCGCCGACATACTGGTCGACCGGCAGCCAGTGCTGTATCTTTTCCTTGCTCCACGCCTGTTCGCTGTTCTGCGGGTCGGCGTAGCGCAGGAAGTACCAGGACGAACAGATGAAGGTGTCCAACGTGTCGGCCTCGCGGGTGGCGGGTCCGCCGCAGATTGGGCAGGTGGTGTTCAGGAACTCCGGTTCGTAGCGCAGCGGCGACTCGCCGGTCGACTTGAACTCGACATGCTCGGGCAGCAGGACGGGCAACTGCTCCTCTGGAATGGGAACAGTGCCATCCGTTGGGCAGTACACGATAGGGATAGGCGAACCCCAGTAGCGCTGGCGGCTGATCGACCAGTCGCGCAGGCGATAGGTGACCATGAACTTGCCGGTGCCCTGTTCCTCGATGTAGCGCGTCACTTTGGCGATGGCCTCACCGGCGGGTGTGCCATCGAAGGGGCCGGAGTTGACCATCACGCCCAGGCTCTTTTTGGCCTCTGACCAGGTCGCGGGATCGCTCGCCGGTTCGCCCGCGGCGCGAATAACTTCGCGAATGGGGATGTCGAACTTGCGCGCAAATTCGAAGTCGCGCTGGTCATGCGCCGGAACGCCCATGATAGCGCCGGAGCCGTAGGCCATCAGCACGTAGTCGGCGATCCAGACGGGGACCTTTTCGCCGTTAACGGGATTGGTGACGTAGCCGCCGGTGAAGACGCCGGTTTTCTCCTTCTCCACGTTGGTGCGCTCGATCTCGGTCATTTGTCGCGCGTGTTCTATGTAGGCTGCCACGGCAGCATGCTGATCGGGCGTCGTCATCTGCTCGACCCAGGGATGCTCGGGGGCCAGCACGAAGAACGTGGCCCCGTAGATCGTGTCTGGACGGGTGGTGAAGACGGGAATCTCTTGCTGCTGCCCATCGAACCCGGCCACGAAGCGAATCTCGGCGCCCTCGCTGCGTCCAATCCAGTTGCGCTGCATGGTCATGGTCTTTTCTGGCCACTCCTCGACCGGAAAGTCCAGCAGTTGTTCGGCGTAATCGGTGATTTTCAGCAGCCACTGGTCGATCTCTTTGCGGATGACGGTAGTGCCACAGCGTTCACAGGCGCCGTCGGCCAGCACCTGCTCGTTGGCCAGGACTGTATTGCAACTGGGACACCAGTTGGCGGGCGCCTTGGTGCGATAGGCCAGGCCGTGCTTGTAGAATTGCAGGAACAGCCACTGCGACCACTTGTAGTAGTCGGGCAGGCATGAGACCACTTCGCGCTGCCAGTCCCACTGAGCGCCCATCATGCGCAGTTGCTGACGCATTTTGTCGATGTTTGCCAGGGTCCAGGTGTGCGCCTGCACGCCGTGCTTGATGGCGGCATTTTCCGCAGGCAGTCCAAAGGCGTCGAAACCGATGGGCTGCATGACGTTATAGCCGTGCATGCGCTTGAAGCGTCCATAAGCGTCAAAGGGCGAGTAGTTATACCAGTGGCCCATATGCAGGTCGCCGGAGGGATAGGGGTACATGACGAGATGATAGAAATCCGGTTTGGGCGAGTTATCAGAGGCATGATACAGTTGTTCGGCCTCCCAGTGTGTTTGCCATTTTTGTTCAATTTCTTTTGGATTGTACTTCGTGCGTGTAATCATTGTGCTTTCCTCTCGCCGTCGAGCCAATAAAAAGATCAATAAAACTATAAAAACCTTTCATCCGTTAGGGACGAAAGGCTATTCCGTGGTACCACCCTGATTTGTCATCAACATTCAATCTTAGCTGTTCAAGAAAAAGCTGGTGGACCTGAGGGGGCTCGAACCCCTGACCTCATCCATGCCATGGATGCGCTCTTCCAACTGCGCTACAGGCCCAAACCGGTTTCTGTGCTAAGGATTGAGAGTGATGTTGATGCACACTCATTGCAGGCTATAACGGGCGTCCCGACAAGGGCTACGCTCTTTTCCAGGCACTTTGTGGTTAGCCATTGTAGTACCGGTGGTAAAGAGTTTCACACTTATTGCTCGCAGGCGAGTTCGGTCAGATTGCTTTGTAGTCTTGCAGCAGCCGGCTACTCTCTGTGTTTGCGTTGACCTACTACTCCTGTTCAGCGCGTGTGTCTATAACTGTGCCTATACTATAGCATAAGCCTTTGCGATTTGCAAGGCATGTCATGGCACAATTGGGTGGAGATGAGGGGGCTCGAACCCCTGGCCTCGACAGTGCGATTGTCGCGCTCTCCCAACTGAGCTACATCCCCTGGGCAGGTTAGATGATACCATATTGGGAGGGGAATGTAAATAGGGGAAAAGGGCGAGCACAAGGCATCGCCCTTACTATGGACGGGGTTACCGGGTGGGCCAGGATTTGCAATTGCTATTTGTTTACCAGGGGAGGGTGTGGATGAAGAATTGGAGGGTGGAGCGGCCGTCGACGCGGATGCGTAAGAGGTCGAGGGGTGTCTGGCTGTTTTGGAGGATGCCCGACATGCCAGGGTCGGTGGTGGCGCCGACGTAGGCGTCTGCTGCTAACAGGGTGACGATTTGTTGGCGGGCTGGCAGGCTGCCGTGG
>WNGL01011664.1_pt1 | contig 13035 bp, 14 predicted proteins | sample 5400591 | NCBI WGS metagenome assembly WNGL01 (sample SAMN13153377, study PRJNA577476) | soil metagenome | isolation source: 80 cm soil or saprolite under Garry oak tree replicate 1 | place: USA:California | collected 2016-06-15
CATCTGCATCAAAGTCTGCGACATCAGCCAAGGGTCCCGCGCGAGCAGCTTCCACTCCTTTTGCCGGAGCACGCGGGTCGCAGAGTGGCGGCGAAACCTTTTCGGCCAGCGGCGCTGGCGGACGACGGTCTGCGACACTCCGGCGGCGGCCACTACATGGTCGCCGAAGCGGCCCGCGAAAATCAGGATCGTCGCGCCGAGCAGCCCGATGCTGATCGCCGCCCCCAGGAGCAGCGCCGCCGGCTCGCCGAGCATGGCGCGTGCCGGCCACCACACCGGGCTGTCGATAGGGGGCACGTGCGCGATCAGCCAGGCCGATTGCAGCGGCGCCAGCGACACGCCGCCGTAGGAGAAGATCGCCGCGATCTGCAGCCCAACGACGAAGGCTGCGCCGATCACTGCCGCCACAATCTGCGCGATGAGCCGCGTGCGCTTGGCGCCGATGGTGCGGAACAGCGCGATGGTGAGCGTCACAGCAAGAGCCGCCGCCACCGTGCCCATGGCGGCGACCACGCCATAGGCGACGAGCCAGCCTGGGCCGCCGAGAACCGCGAGCACGTCGATGGCAGGCGCCGCCAGCAGCATCGCCAGCAGCGCAACTTCAACGGCGATGCGGCCGATGCGCACCGAGAATATCTTTCGTGGGCTAAGCGGCGAGGTCAGGATGAGATCGAGATCGGAACGCGAATAGAAGACGCGCGTGACCGTCTCCATCGCGTGCGACAGCAGCAGCGACCACGACAGCAGCATGATGCCGCCAACCACGACCAGCGTCGCCAGATCGGGCCCGATGCGGGCGCCGGCATAGCGGCGGACCATCGAGTAACTCAGCAGGTGTATAAAGCCACCAAAGACGATCAGCGCGATGGCGACATTGCGCATCGGGCGGCGGCGGCCCATCGTCATGATCGCGATCCAGTCGCGCCAGCCGAGCCGGAGCTCGTGGCTGGCGAGCCAGACCAATGTGCCGGGTTGGCTCACGCGGCAGCGACCGGTTCGGCGACCAGCATGAGGAAGGTGTCTTCCAGGCTGGTGGCGGCCTTGCCGGTGCGCCGGCGCAGTTCGTCGAGCGTGCCTTCGGCGATCAACTTTCCGTGGGCGAGGATCCCGATACGGTCGGCCATGCGCTCGGCAACTTCGAGAATATGCGTGGTCATGATGACGGTGCCGCCGGCGGCAACGCGCTCGCGCAGCACGTTCTTGACCTGGCGGGCGCTGCCAGCATCGAGGCCGGAGAGCGGCTCGTCGAGGATGATCAGTCGCGGATCGTGCACCAGCGCCCCGGCGAGCGCCACTTTTTGCTTCATGCCGCGTGAAAATCCTTCGCAGCGCTCATGCGCGTGCGGTTCAAGCCCGAGCCAGCCGATCAGCTCTCGCGCGCGCGCCTCGGCAACCCCGTTATCGACGCTCCAGAGCCCGGCGACGAATTCGAGATATTCGAACGGCGTGAGCCTGTCATAGATCATCGGCTCGTCCGACAGCCAAGCGGTGATCTGCTTAGCGGCGACCGAATCGGCCAGTGCGTCGGTGCCATCGATCGTGATCGAGCCGGCATCGGGGCGCAGCAGCCCGACCACCATGCGCAAGGTCGTGGTCTTGCCGGCGCCGTTGGGGCCGACCAGCGCGTAAAACTCGCCGCTATAAACGGTGAGATCGAGCGCGTCGACCGCGGGCCGGTCGAAGCATTTGGTGAGCCCGCGCGTTGCAAGGGCGATCGGTCGCTTGGTTTGGCTCATGATGGGCGCCGACGTCGGCGAATGCATAACCGCTCTCCACAAGATAGAGACGACCCTAGCTTGGTCTAACACAAGATAACAGGTCGCTTCCATAAACGCTTGTTCGACGAGCGCACGCGCCCACGGATAGGAGGCGGTCGGCCACGGGATTCGGGCCCGCCAGTGCGATCAGCTTCGATTCCTCGAGACCGAAACCGGTCCAGTGAATAGATCGCGGCGCTCGCCAAGGCACGTCGGAGCTTTCGAACCCAAGAAGGCGCGGACCGGCCAGGGATGGGCCCGGAGCTTTCCGCTGACCGAGCGCCTGCGGACCATGTCGAGGCCCGCTGGAGAGAGGCGCGTACCGCAGACCGCGACGGGAAAACGACGACCATGGATGCCGACCACGGTCCTCGCTCAGGCCTCCGGCGGGTGGATAGCCTCAGATTGGCCGGTCTGGCCGCTCGCGGGCACGGCGAGCCCGCACCGGATCGGACTTCCGCGCCGCCACGCGCCGAAATCGTTCCGGCCAGCTTCGCCACATTGAGTTTGGCGCAGAGAAGCAGTCAACACGGCCATTTACGATGGCAGTGGATGATGAGAGTGAAGCCACCCCGGCGATGGGACACAAACCGGGCCAAATGGCGAAGGGCTAACGGCAAAGGGTGACCTAATTGCAACGCTCTCCAAAATTCGCCCAAAGAACGCTTTTGTGTGCCGAAAGAGCACACAATTGCCTGTAATCCTTGCGTCGCGGCGAACGAACGGGGGCCCTACCCCTACGATGGGCTGCCGACGCTTACACTTCGGCCCGGTCGCGTTGCGCCTCGTTAGCTCGAACGGTCGGACGGGCCGCATGCATTTGAGCGCGGGCTCCGGATGCCGCCACAGCGCCGCGCCCGCGAATCGGGGGGCGGGCGGCGGATCACGAATGTCGCTACGCTTTTACGCGCCAGCTTTGTTGCTCGCGTTCCTCGTGTTCGCCGCCATTTCCGTCGACTCCTATGCCATGCCCCGGCCAAAGCACGTCCTCGCCGTCGTCCCGCGGTCAAAGCACGTCCTTGCCCTCGTCCCGCGGCCGAGGCCGACCGAGTCACACCCCAAGCACATCCTTGCCCTCGTCCCGCGGTCCAGGCCGACCGACCTGTGCGCGCCGGCCCCTGTGACCACGCCGTTCGCCATGCCGCCCGACGCGCTTGCACTGGCCGCGATGAACGCCATGTCCGCCGATGTACCCGCGGTCAAGCAGGCAATCGAGCTTGTACGCACGTGTCGTGCACCGCTTCGCCGGCAAACCAAAGGCGGTCGCGCAGCGGCTCGGCGAGCGCCTTGCGTGCCCACTCACCCCCGGGGGATGCCGCCGAGAATGCGGCGGTCAGGCGCACACATGCGACGCGCTGGAACAAGAAGGAGCCCTGGGTGCTGGGCGCTTCATCTCGATACTATAGAGGCTGGCGAGCCAGTCGAGCGCGAACGCCACCATTGCCGCCTCTCCCTGCTCAGCGAGACCAGCCCCTAGGCCGCCAGCCACATCGACGAAGCAAAGGCTCGATCCAGACACGTTGGGGAGCAGCGCCGCGGTGCGCTGGCTCGTTGCCTTCTCGAACAACAAATCATCGCTCTCGAGGCCGAGCGGATTGCCTGCGAATTCGATGGCTACGTGATCGTAACTGCCCAGGCTAAGCTTGCCAATCGCCTCGACGCTTCGCTGAGGAACAGCATTGAATTTTCTTGCAGCTTCTTAATCAAGACGGCGACGAAGGACTGGGGCTAGGTGGAGTAGCGGGATTGCGTGAGCGCCGGAACTTTGGCAACAGCAAGCAGCTCAAACGACACAGTGGCGGAACTGAGATGGGACGGCCAGACATGCGTAGTGCCGCGGAGCCGACGCGAAATCTTCTGATCGTGCACACCCCGAATTTTCAGGATATTTCCGACTGGCATTCTGTTAAGCACCGGATTGATGAAAAAGCACCGGATATCGAGGTGAGAATTGCGACCAACGGCGCGCACAATTCGGTGACCCGACGCTGGCAGGGATCGCGCCCCTCTCTCGTGTTTTCACCGTTCGTGCTCCGCGAATATCAACCGAATGGCGGTACGGTTTATGCGTGCCAGGCATTCAGCAAGTTAGAGCAGATCGAACGGCTCGCGCGCCACGGTCTGCCGGTGCCTCTCACTGCAACCCTGACGCGGGATCTCGCTGTCGATCCGGCGCGGTGGGGCCGTTATGTGGTTGCAAAACCAGCGCGCAGCAGCTCGGGGGGCCGAAGCATCTACCTCGTTCAAACAACAGATCTCTTTGCTCGTTATGCCGAACTGACATTGAACGACACCCGTGAAATGGTGATCCAGCCCTACATAGACCACACCGAAAACGGCTATCTGACCGATTACAGGGTGCTGACCATGTTGGGCCACGTTCTGTACGCGGCTCGCAATTGGTCCGCGGTGCCGCGGCGGGCGCTTGAGGAAATTGCTGCAGACCGGGAGGGAATCATCGCCTCGAACGACAAGCGCTTCGGCCGTCTCCGAACATTATGTAACGACGCCGAAATCATTGCACTTGGCGAGCAGGCACATGCCGCTTTTCCGCAATGCTCGGTCTTGGGCGTGGATCTGGTGCGCGATGCCGAGACTAGAAAACTGTACATCATGGAGGTCAATCCGGCGGGTGCCACCTGGCATTTCTCCTCCATGTCGTCGAAGGGATATCCAGCCGAGCATGTACGTAATCTTTACGCACAATTCGGCGCGCTCGACAAAGTTGCGCAATTGCTCATCGAGAAGACTCGGGAAGAGGCGAACTAGGCAAGCGGACGCTCGGCGTTATTTCAGCACCGTAGCGGAGCCGTCCGTGGGCGATCACAGCTCACATCCTTCCCACCCCAAACGTGCTCGATTTGAGCGGGCGGATCCCGGTTAACTGGAGTCACCTCGATCATTTTTGGTTTTCTCACGTCGTTTTTCCTGTCGTCGGCCTGGCGGCCGGCAGGGCCACCCTCGGGTACGACATCCTTCCGCTCCTCTAACCCTCGCCGCCGGCTTCGCGCTGATTGTCCCCTTCTCCACGATCGGTCTCTAGGACCTGAACCGGCAGCGCGAGCTCGGCTTGGATGGACACGTCCTGCAAGCATGCCTCCCGGCGGCGGCGACTCGCCGTCCTCCGGCGCTACCATCACCTCGGTCTTCTTTCTGATGACTATCTTCGGCATCTGGCTTGCGGTCGCGCACGCGATCTACACCGCGAATTTCGAGTTATCAAGAGCGACCCTCGCCGACCGCGTTCGCCTAGAAGGTCCTCACCACACAGAAAGGCCACTATCAGCGTCGTCGGCATCCCGTCGATTTTCCGCGCACTGGGCTGCGTTCTCGCTGAGCGTGGTGTGGTTTCCGTTGCTGCTCAACCGTGGATCACGACGCCTCTCAGCTCGGTAAAGAGCCATTCCCAGGAATCCGATGACTGCCGCTGTCGACACTGATTGTCGCCGGCTCTGGTGATCGGCTCCCTGCCATTTCCCTGGGCCTCGCGCCATGATGCCGGTCTTCGGCCACGCGACCTGGCACCCGTACCGCAAGGTCCTCGAGCCGAACCGAGCCCTCTACCTCAGTACCGGCCCCGACCCCGAAACCGACGCGCTATGCCGTAGAAGCTACCGGCCGCGCTCTTATAGTACGCCGGCGTAACAGCAGTTCAAAGCGCGACCATGATTCACGCCCAGGGCCCACCCTGCCGACGAAAAATTGAGCAAGGCCGATGCCGAGAAGCATCATTCACCTCGCTCAGCAGGGGGGAAGAGTCGCTGCCAGGAACCAGAAAATTCGAAGGGAGCCGAGCTTGGCATCTACCATCAGCAGGGTCTGATCAGACCTCACCACCGTCTGCGCTCGCCCTCAGTCCGCGGCACGCCCCGCGAAAATTCAAGTCATGGAGCGGGAGAACATGCGCGAGCACCTAACGGATGGGGTATCTTCAAATCGCGTTCGGTTCAATTAGAGCCGAGCCGCCTTCACTGGCCGCGGCTTGACGTACGGCAGCCATTCAAGTGCGTAAGCTCCGCCACCGAGCTCAACGCATCGAATGGATACTTGGTTGCCTGGAATGCTCGACAGGGCGACATTAACGGCCTCAACCAGGTGCCGGCGCGCCCTTGCCGATTGGAAATGAGCCCCGTTGAACAGGTCAAGGGTGCCGCACAGGATCTCGAATGCTTCGGGAATGTTGAAGATCATGCGGTCGGAGTATTTCGCCGCTTGGTTCACGAACATCATTGCGGTTTCCGCAATGCCGCACACGGTATCGCTCCGACCTTATTGGGGCAAACTCACGTTCCCAAAAATTCGAATTGAGTTCGAACCTGCGACGTCGATGAGGAGCCTCACGCCCGCCGCGATGGCGAAAACCACGCACCCAAATCCTTTTCAGGGTCGAAAGGCACGGTCCCTCCCCCCACGCGATCGGGACTCTCGTTCGCCGCACGGTCAGGATCACAGGCAATTGTGTTCTTTCGGCGTGTAAAGTCCACTCTGCGCGAATTTTGGGGATCCGTTGCAATTAAGCCACTCTTTCGGGCTCGCTTACGGCTGGCGCCCAGCACCGTCATAGAGCGGCCGGAAGACCTGATGGAGTGCCAGCCCTCGTCGTCGAGTCGGCCGCGTCGGTTGCGCGCGCCAGCCGCCGCAGCCAGCGATCGAGCGGCATGTCTGCTTATGGCTGTGGAACTCCCTGATCCAGGCCCTCCTCGAGCAGCCTGGCTGGTGCCCGCGGTGATCGGGTCCATCCTAATGCTGCTCGGGCGCAAAAGGGAGCCGTTGATCGTTCAGAAAGCGACCCGCGAGCTGCTGGCGGCGTTCGTTTTATGCGACGCCGTGCCGCGCAATTTTCTGTTGCCCTGTTGCGCAATTGATACGGTCAATTCGGCGGCAATGAGTTATTTTGTTCCTAGGGAGCATCCGTACCGGCCGCGTAGCCCATGGTTCGGCAGCCACCGTATGACATCACAATCGGGGGGACCGCATTCCCCAGAGCATCTGAATTCCTAATCGCTGATGGCCGACTATTACAAGCTCATCGCCCAAGCCGTCGCTGGTCTCGATAGGAACTCTGATGAGGCCCGACGCGCCGCGCTTTACGAGTGTGCACGAGGGGCTCTGGTGATGGAGCTCTGCAGTCTTACCCCGCCGATCACAGAATCGGAGTTCACGCGTGAGTGTCTGTCGCTCGAGGAAGCAATCCTCAAGATCGAAGCAGACGCGGTCCACCGGCCGCGGGCCGAAGCCGCACGTTCGGCACCTGCGCCGGAGCCTTCGGAGCGGCCGCAGCAGGAGTTGCTATCACCCGAGCAGGGCGGTCCGCCAATCGCCGGACGAGAGCCTTCCCCTGAACTCTACGTCCGTCCTGTTAAAATTCCGGAACTCGACAGCTTCGAACCACGCACCAAGCCGAATCCTCAGCGCATTTCGGTGCGCCCCCTCTTGCCCCGCATGAGCGAGGTCGAACTGAGGATGGGCACTTCGATTGGGGAAGGCATCAACAGCTACACGCTGGACAAACCTGTGGCGGACTTGTCCCACGGCTCGTTGTGGGAATTCTGCGATTTCGAATACGCAGCCTGCCGGAAGGATTTTGGAATACAGCGGAAGCTTCCAGGGGAGGTCTTTTACAGAGCTGCCGACAACGTATTTCTTGCCAAACAAAGCGTACCCGCCATCGTGGCGGCGCTCAACGGCAAAGTCTGTAGGATCTATTTTGGGTTTGCTCATATGACCGACGAGGAATGTTGGGAATTCCTGCGAAAAGCCGGTGATTACCTCGGTGCCAAGTATGGCAGCCCATCTGACACCCATGAAATTAACAGAGAATGTAAGTGGGTATCGTGGGACAGGAGTTTCGGCAAAGTGTCCCTTGAAACAGATTCGTTTTGGCGCCGTAGCGCACTCATCTACACCTCGAGCGCCTTGCGTCCGCAAAACATAACTTGGTTCCGCCGCATCTTTGGTAACCGCTGAAGCCGGAATTGGTCAGGCCGCAACTCAAGCCGATACCGCTGACCCCGTCCGCCGCCAATTTTTCGGACTACGGTCGGGGCAGGTTCAATTTGGCGTTTAACGGCTTTTCATGGATGGAGGTCGAATCGGGTGACCGCACACCGGGGTGAGAACGCCGAGCGGGGTTCCGATGGTGCGAGCCCTCGCCCGATCAAAGACTGCTGGGTGCTCCCGTCTCTGCACGTTTGTGACGCTCGCGAAAGCTTCGGCGCAACGGTCCGCGGGTCAGCAGATCTCGAGGATGCGTTGGTGAATGGCCTGGACGCCTTCACTTTGAGGGCTTTTTCGATTGGAATTACATCATGAAGCATGAAAACGCCTTTGACGTCTTGCCTATGGCCAAGCCAGGTAAGGAGCCGTGGAATGGCTAGCCCAAGCTGGCCCGTATTAATGTAAATGCTTCCTGAGGACACAGTGCGAATGGAATGCCCCAGTGAAAATCCCGCCTTTATCAAGAACTTTCGATCGCGGTCGAGCCGAGTAAGCGGGTCTTGATCCAAAGCTTTCGGGCAATCCCGACCGCATCGATGCCGAGCTTGGCCCACCATCCTGCCTCGTTTCGCGAACGGTGGAGGTCGCGGTGGTGAATGCGACAAAGCGGGACCGTGAACTCATCGCTCACCTTCCGGCCGAGCGCGCGGACTTGGGCGAAGCGCAGGTGGTGCGGGTCGCAAGGCTTCCGCCCGTAAACGAGGCAGGACCGCGAAGCGACGAACTTGATGTGGCCCTTGTCGCGGTAGCGGCGCGCCTCCGGGATGGTCAGCACGCTCTTGTCGATGCCGCCCTCCTGAGCACCACGTGACCCGTGATTGGCATCGGCGGGCGTGCTGGGAGCCGGCGAGCCTTACGGGCCTTGTCATCCTCTGAAAACCGGCGCCGCCTGCCCGTCCCGGTGATTACCTCCAGCCGGCGAACAGCCGTCGCCTCCGGCTCAAGCGTATGGTCAAGCGTAGACACAAGCCGATCCCCGATTCAGAGACCGTCACCACTCGGCGATCACCAATGTCAAGGGAAGGTGGGATCACTATGACGCTTACGGCCTTGCTGCGGCGATCGCTCATGCTGATTCAACCCCACAACTGGCCTTATCGCCGTCGGGTTCGGCAAGGCTGGTGACGGGTCTCTGATGGGCTTCGCCGGGAGTCATCGACCGCACTGAAGCTCCCCCGCGCGTTTGCCGCCATCACGCTCTACGCGGCAACCGCCTTCGCATTTGGAATCGATTCGACCTCATGGCGCATCTTCTGGCGGGCATGCCACAGATCATAGGCCTTCTGCATGTTGATCCACAGATCCGGGCCGTTACCGCAGAACTTGCCCAGCCGCAGCGCCATCTCGGGTGAGACGCCCGCCTGCTCCGACAAGATTCGATGCACCTGCTGGCGCGTGACGCGAAGATGCCGCGCTACTTCGGTCACGCTCATCCCCAGCGCTGGCAATACTGTATCCCTGAGAACCGCACCGGGATGCGTCGGGGGCCGATTGGGACGACGTGCCGCGAGTTCTTGAGCCATTGTGAAATCGATCTGCTGTTGGTGACGAGGGTCGGCGGGCGCGATGCGTGCACCCGTCCGAACTCAGTGATATTGCTCGTAGTCGACCCGAACCGCGTTCTCTCCCTCAAACTCAAAGGTGATGCACCAAGGTCCATTCACATGAACCGAATAGCGAGTTGGTTTGAATCCTCGGAGTGCGTGAAAGTCATATCCCGGCACATTCATGTCGGTCGGGGCCTCCGCGGCATCCAGAACGTCCAATCTTTCCATGATGCGCTTGTGCATCTTTCTATCGATTTTCGCGGTCTTTCCGGCCTCAAATAGCTCCTTCAGCCCTTTGTGGCGAAAGGAAGCGATCATCATTGATTCTCCGCATCAGGTTGAACATCCGATTCCTCGATTGTCAGAGTGGCATACCTGCTTGGGTATAGTAACTTTACAGGTTACAATAGCGCCCATCGAAGATACAGTCAAGTCCGAACGCGCACGTCGCAATCGCATCGCGGCCAAGCAGCACCGACCAATAGCGCTGGGTCTGAGGCTAACCGCCAGAGTTCCCGGATCGCGGGTTTTGCGACGCGGCGAACTGGGGCTTCGTAGCGAGCTCGAGCGAGCTAGCGCGCCTGACCGGAAGTAGCGTCGGACATTCGCTTCGTTTCGTAGAAGAGCCCGCTCGCGGATGTTTCGGTCTGTCCGCTACCATACGAGTTTAAGCCGAAGGCGCCAGTCGCGAACGGTCCCACCTCGCCGTTTTGCGAAACGAAGCCGAATCTTGAAAGCGCAGAGCGGGCGGGCCTTACCGACGTCTGAGCGCGTTGAGCGTAAAGAGTGTCTGCGCGAGCTGGCGCCAGAGAGCCGCCTCATAGCGGCTGAGCCGGTCCACGATATCGTTGTCGAGGTTTGCGAGCCGCAGAAAGCTGATGGCGACATCACGCGCTGTGTCCGCCCCGGTCGCTGGCGCCAGGCGGGTATCAAGCTCATAGTCGCGTTCTGCTGGGGTGAAAACATCCTGGCTAAGTTCAGAACCAGTCGTCGCAAAACCGGGAATGTAGGCATCCTCCTCTCCCGTCTGAACCATCTTTGCGCGGGAGTTTCGGAAGGCGTGGAGGATTTCGCCCTGCATGCGTAGCAGCCCTGTCTCTATCGCGGTGGCCCGGCGAAGCCGCCAAAAGAGCGATGCCAGGCGATGCGCGAGTTCCTGCTCGGCCGGGGTTCGCGGCAGGTATTCCGAGACGATCGCCGCTTCGAACGTCCGGTAGTCTTCGAGATCTTCGAGGGGCTCTAGGACGGTCTCGGCCGTGAACCCGTGTCGCAGGGCGTTCCGCCGTGAGGCATGCTTTCCGTTCTCGGTTCGCGGGCCGGTGCTCTTGCGTGCGTTGCGGCGGTTCGCCTCGAGCTGGCGGAGCGAGGTCATGCTCGATTCGAGGCGCGCTGAACGCGAGCGTGCCCGGCGTCCTTTCGAATTCCGCGGCCGGCAAGTGGCTTTGCTGGTTCGGCCGGCGCGGAAGGGATTGGCTCAACCCCGACCGGGGCCGTGGGCGAGACGCCAAGCCTGGTCTGGAGCCACAGCCTTCGAGCCACGCCGACTGCATCGATGCCGAGTCTCGCCCACCACCCGGCCTCGTCCCGCGAACGATGCAGGTCGCGGTGGTGAATGCGACAAAGCGGCACCGTGAACTCGTCGCTCACCTTGCGGCCGAGCGCCCGGGCCTGGGCGAAGCTGAGGTGATGCGGGTCCGAAGGCCGCCGCCCACAAAATAGGCAGGGTTGCGAGGCCACAAATTTGAGGTGCGCCTTGTCCCGATACCTTCGCGGCTCGCCGATCAGCAAAGCGCTCTTGTCGATGCCGCCGGGCTTGGCTGGGCCATTGCCACTGCGGGGCCCTGGGACGGCCCATCCCGGACCAAGCGGTTCCGACGAAAGGTTCGCCTGCTCGCCCGCCTCTGGCGATCCTGGGCCCGCGTCCTGCGGGGGCCCTTCCGGTTCGAGAGCGGACAGGCGAAGCCTGAAGGCCACCTCGAGGAGGCGGGCATCCGATGCGGTCAGGGTGTTCTTCGCCGCAAGAGCCGTGCGAGCCCATTGGGCGGCCTCCTCCGCCGACCCAAGGCTCGGTATCTCATGAATAAGCCGGTCGCGCAGGGCGGCCGAGGCATCAGTATCGAGGATCGGTCGGCCGGGGTCTTTGCTGTTGGTAGGCCGGCGAGGTTGCTGGGCAACGGCAGCTTCCACCGACCTGCCGCTTGGAACTCCCCCGGCTTGTGGCCGACTGTTCAGGTCGGGGGCATCGAGGTCGTCTTCGCCCGCGATGCCGGCCAGGGTGAAGAGCGCATATCGGCGAGCGTAGGTCAGCGCGGCACCCATGCGGTGCGGGGCCGCGGTATCGGCGAGCCGGCATACCGGCCAATCGGAGGCAATCCACTCGCCCGAGGCATGGGCCAGGACCGTGGTCAAGTTCACGGTGCCGGTCGAGGCGTCGATCGCCGTGGTCTGAATCGTTGCGATCTGCTGCTGGCCTAGCGCTTTGCGGACGATGTCGAGCCCGCTCGAGAGCGGGGCGTATCGAAAGGTTCGGGCCCCCTCCCCTGCCGGTCGGTGCCAATCGTGCCGACGAGCGATTTCTCGGGGTTCGTCAGCTCCGATTGGGCCTTGGCGCGCGAGGCGGCGAGCGCCGCGATCGATTCACTGGACCGGTGCACGGGCGGCCTCCGCTTGCAGGCGATCGAAGCTCACGGCCCCGTTCTTAGCGCGGCGGACACGGATCCCATGGCCGGCGGCTTCCTTCGCGTCCTCGGGCAGCAGAGCCTTGAGTTCCGTCTTGGCACGTTCGTGTTCGATGTGCGCCTCGCGCGTCCGCAGAAAAGTGCCGGCGAACTCGGCCCAGCTGTTTGAGGTGCTCATGTCGACTACCCGGACGGCCTCGATGCGGGCCCGGGGCGGCTCCACGCCGAACAGGCGCGGTGGCTCCCCGGCCTCCACACACCGCCAGAATTTTCTCTCGGCTGTCAGAAGCAGGTGCTGATAGAGCGGGTCCGCCGGGACGGTGATCTCGACCCATTTGCCGCCTCCGGTGATGACCGACAGCAGCGCGAGCTTCGCATTGGTGACCCACATGTTGTGCTGCACCTGAGCCATGTACTTCTCGGCCGCCCCCTCCTCGGAAAACGACCAGGGCAGCATGAACTTGGCCTCGAAGACCGCTCCGGTAACTGCCACCACCCCGTCGAGGGTCGCTGCCATCCAGCGGAGCACCGGATGCCGAATGCGGCGCTGAATATCCTTGAGGGTCTGCCCAGTGTTGCGCTCGAACCAGTGGCGATTGAGGGCCTCGGTCACTACCCCAAGCTGAACGACGAGGTTTCTGGACAGATCCTCCGGGTCAACCTCGCCCCGCTTCTCCCGCCAGAGGCGAAGCAACGCAGCCCCTTCATTGCCCATGATAATCCGGGCATCCGAGCCGCCGATGAACGAACGTCTATCTTGGGCCATTCGTATGCCTTCCGCCTAAAAAACGATACGATTGACACTGTATCCTGCCGACCGATGCAAGTCAATACCTTTAATATAAGATCGGATATCTTTTGGATTTTTATTGATGGCAAAAGATCTAGATTCTTTGTTGATCACCAGCGAGCTGATTCGGGCCGCTCGGGCACTTTTGCGTTGGAGCCAAGGGGATTTGGCTCGCGTTTCCGGCATATCCGTACCGACGATCAAGCGCCTCGAAGGCGTCCCAGGCATTTTGGCGGCCCACAGCTCAACCGTCACTGCGCTCAGAC
>WNGL01007243.1_pt1 | contig 13033 bp, 13 predicted proteins | sample 5400591 | NCBI WGS metagenome assembly WNGL01 (sample SAMN13153377, study PRJNA577476) | soil metagenome | isolation source: 80 cm soil or saprolite under Garry oak tree replicate 1 | place: USA:California | collected 2016-06-15
GCGCGTTTCAAACATACCGAGGCCTCACTTACTTTCCAGTCAGGCTACGCGACAAACCTGGGTGTTATCTCGGCCCTGCTGCAGGACGGTGATCTGATTATCAGTGATGAACTGAATCATGCCAGTATCATCGACGGCATTCGTCTAAACAGGACACCACGTAAAATCTATCCACACAAAGACATGGCCGGGCTGCGCCGCGTGCTGGAAGAGGCTAAGAGCGTCAACGCCAACAAGGTAATGGTGGTAACGGATGGCGTCTTTAGCATGGATGGTGACATTGCCCCGCTGCCAGAGATTGTTGACCTTGCCGAAGAGTACGGCGCGTTCGTCATGGTTGATGATGCCCATTCAAGCGGTGTATTAGGTAAAAATGGGCGTGGCTCTGTCAGTCATTTCGGGCTTGATGGTCGGGTCGCTTTGCAGGTCGGCACGCTCTCCAAAGGTATTGGAGCGCTGGGTGGCTATGTTGCGTGTAGCCAGGCTGTGAAGGACTACCTGCTGCAACGTTCACGTCCTGTGCTCTTCAGTACCTCGCATCCACCCTCTGTAGTCGCAACGTGTATTGCTGCTCTGGATCTGCTTGAGAGCGACAACAGCCTTGTTGAGCGTCTCTGGGAGAATACACGCTTTTTCAAGCGCGGCCTGGAGCAACTGGGCTTTAATACTGGACACAGCGAGACGCCTATCACGCCCGTCATCGTAGGTGAAGGCGCCCTGGCGATGAAGTTCAGCAATCGCCTCTTCGAGGAGGGGGTTTTTGCCCAGGGCATCGTCTTCCCTACCGTACCCGTTGACAAGTGCCGGGTGCGCACAATTGTCACCGCTTTGCATACGCGTGAGGAACTCTCAAAAGCTTTGAATATCTTTGAAAAAGTGGGTAAGGAACTGAATATCATCTAAGCCTTGAGAGTATCAATTCTTCAATAACTTTAGCAACGCCCTCCTCAGCATTGCTCACTGTCACATAATCTGCTTGCGCCTTGACCTCATCGTGGGCATTGCCCATGGCGACACCGAGTCCGGCGAAACGGATCATGCCGATGTCGTTGTGGTTATCACCGATGGCCACAACCTCCTGTGGAACGATGCCCAGGTCTGCCGCGATAGCTTTCAAGGCACTGCCCTTGGAGACTGCCGGATGAAGAAACTCAATAATATCGAAGGAGGATTGCGTGACGTAGAGTTTGCCTGCAAAGATGCGTTCAAGTTCTTGTCGCTTGTCTCGTAAGGTCTCTGCATCACCAATGCCGGCAACTTTGATACATCTTTGTGGATAGAGACTCGCCACATCCTCAACTTCTATAGTGGGCGGCACCGGCGGACGGTACCACTTTTTAGCGCGCGGTGTGTTCTTATCCACATAGACGCGCTCATAAGTGTGATAGGCCCGGTGGAGATCAAACGAACGGAGTATGTCGAGGGTGGGTAAGATCTGCTCCTCTGGTATAAGCTTTTCATGAAGAATAGTCCCGCTGCGGATATCTACCACAATCGCGCCGTTCTCGATGATTTGCGGTGCCGCCAGTGGCAGCGCTCCGCATTCGTGACGCAGTACTTGCGAGGTCTGACCGGTAGCAATCACAATAGCTATGCCAGTCTCCGAAACTTGACATAACAAATCACGTGTACGAGGTGTAATTAGCTTCTGTGGTGTGAGCAGGGTACCATCAAGGTCTATTGCCAGTAGGCGGTACATGAATAACTCCTGAGAGTATGTTGGCTACATGGTTTATTCGCGTGGTTATATCTTACCACTTGATGGAGAGAAAGAGGGGCTGCCGCAGGCAGCAGGTCTCACTTAGGCGTATTTGGTCTTTTCAATTCATGTGCACAAGAATTCACGTGCCTCGCTCTGATGGTTTTGCGACCTTGTCAAAAGCCCCGATTATTACTATACTAGCGAACAAATGCAGATAGCAATTGAAGAAGAGTCAGACTTGCTGAAGGGGGATGGCATCCACGATGAAAGAGAAGATTAAGGGGATAATTGCAGGGCTGGTATTCCGTATCATTGCTTTTCTCACCCTGGGGCAAATCTCGCCTATACTCAGCGCCTGTGTCATTACTGAGCGAGATGGTAGGGTCCTGTTGATAGATCGTTCAGATGGTATGGGCTATACCATTCCTGGGGGAATAGTCCGCTACAAGGAAACCGTGGAGCAGTGTGTATTGCGCGAAGTTCGCGAGGAGACGGGCTACACGGTCACTCTTGATGGGATTGTTGGCGTCTATTCCGGGCTCGAGCGTGATCCTCGTTTTCGTGCTGCTTCCATTGCCTATAGAGGCTCTATTGCCAGCGGGACGCTACAGGACTCTAGCGAAGGCAAAGCATGCTGGCGCGAACCTGGAGAAGTTTTTGGGGGGCTTGCTTTCGACTGTGAGGATATGCTCAAGGATTATTTGACCGGTAAGCAACGGCTCTCGTAGCTCGTTTTGTTGTGTGGTATAGTACTTTCAGTGTATTAATATGCTTGATGACGAGGAGGCCAACTATGCCTATTTGCCCAATCTGTGATGACACTGGCTTGTTAAACTCTGATTCCACCCACCCGGAGTTCTGTTATTGTGCCGCTGGCAAACAGGGAAGGCGCCAATGGGAAGCGGAAAGAGCAGGCAACAAAGGCAAAGGTCAGGTCAAGCCTGCCAGCTTTATAGACATCGCCAATCTTGAGGAAGTGAATGCGAGCGTGGATGCCATGCGAGCTGCTCTGCTCGGCTCTGCTACAACTGAACCAGCTTCACCCACAAAACATCCTGCCGTGCAATTGCTCTACCAGGTAGCACATGCCGGACACGAGGTCTCCATACCAGAGGCGACGCAGCTTTACGAACTGGCCAAGGCCCTGGAGGTATTCCTGGTTGGCCTGGCCCCTATTGGGCGTAATCTCAAAAAGTGAGATAAAAGTGCTAGGAATAATGGTTAAATACATTGACATTCCTGCATGTTCTCTACTATACTCAGCGCGAGATAAGTTAAGAGCGGGTGATTCAGGTAGCGAGCCTTCTGGGGGAAAGTTGCAAAGGTTGATGAGATTATAGGGGCAGCACTATTTCTGGCATCCGATACGTCGAGTTATTTAACCGCGCTACGTCTTGCGTGTTAGTTTACTCGAACGTAGAGAGGGGTATATCATGATTTGTCCACGTTGTGGGAATGAATGGGATGCAAGCAGGAGTCCTTGTACACGTTGTGGTCTCGTGATACGTATACCTGGACAGCCTGGGCCTTCAGGACGTAACACTGCTCCAACACAGCAAAATGTTTCGCAGCAACCCAGGCAGCCTGATGGTTCTAGTGGATCACCACTTTTACGACCGCAGTCAAGCGGTCCATTAGGAAGATCTTCTTCCGGCAATTTGCCATCAAACGCCCCAGCCTTTTCGCGAGAATCAACAATGGTGCCGAACACGCCCCAGTTCCCTATTTCTACGCAGGCACCAAATATGCCTCGGCCCTTTAATTTTTCATCTTTGCCGGTGCCGGAGACTCCCCGTCCTTCTGCCCCCTCTCCCTCCACATCGATATCAGGAGTTGGACACAACAATGTCCCGGATCGAACACTGTCTCAAGCACAGCGCAATTTGGGACAGGCTTCCAGACAGACTGCAATGCGAACGGGGTCGCCACATATTGATGTGTTATCTCCGAGGAATGTGCCATCGCGTCCGAACCCATCGTCTCAGTTGGGACAGTCTAGCGGTACCCTGGGGCAGAATGTGCCGCGCTTGCAAAATGTTCCCCGTGCCAGCCGGTTAGTCACCACCCCCGTGACAAGGCCCGGGCAAATGCCGTCCTCAGCGCAAAGGAATATGGCTTCACCAACACAGAATCCGGTAAAGCCCCTCACAGCGGATAACCAGCAACTTGTACCTGGAACTCTCTTGCGTGGTGGGCGGTATCGCCTGCAGGAAAGGCAAGGAAGCCAGGAATGGTTATCGGGCGTTTCTGAAACCATGTGGATTGCGCAGGATGCTCAACGGGGCGCTTCACAGGTGATGATGTGCGAAGTGGTGCTACCGGATAGTAGTTCTGTTGTGATGCAATCTACATTGCGTACTGCAACGATAGCCTTGACATCTGTTGGTAGGCATCCCCATATACCAACGCTTTGGGATGCCTTCAGTGATCGTGGACGAAGCTTCTTTGTTTTTGAACCTATCGACGGGGAGTCTTTATTGTCTCGCATGCGTCGTACCGGTAGGGCCTTGCAGGAGCAAGATATCATTGAATGTTGCCTCCAAATGACTGAAGTTTTAGAATTACTCGCGCAACAATCTCCGCCGTTGGTGCATGCTCTCATTAGCCCGGAACATATCATGATAACACGCTCTGGTTCCCGGTATGTTCTGACTAACTTCTCCATCGTGCTTGCCGGTGGTGCAACACAATTTATCTCTGGCATTGATCGTACGCGCCTTTCCGTCTATACGGCTCCAGAGTTTGTTCGTGGAGTGATCGATGTACGATCTGATCTCTTTTCATTATTGGCGACGGCTTACCACACCGTTACCGGTAGTGTGCCCGCAGGGGTAAGCGGAAGTATTCCCCAGGCACAACGGCTTAATCCGTACGTTTCGGCGCAGTTCGATGCCATCCTGGCCAAAGGATTACGTCCCGTTGCCAGCCAGCGCTATCAGCGTCCTTCTGAACTGCGCCAGGACCTGCTGGCGATGCGTTCTGTAACTGGTTCGCTTGTTCCTGGAGCTGGCCAGGGCCAACGCTTCGAACCGCCTCCGTCTTTTATGCCGCAGCCAGTTTTCGGGGGGAAGCAGCGTTATGAACCACCCCCTCAAGCTATACCCGACAGTGTGGCCCAGACTTTCCAATCACTGGCTCCAGCGGAGGATGTAGAGGAACACAGACTACTACTCCCGGCCCCGGAGGACCTACCTCCCATGCCGTGGAGAAATGATGCACTTCATGCTGCTTTCTGGCTTGGTAGTATTCTGATCTGTTTGATATTGATTGCCATTGTGGCTCACGGCTTTTCTTAAAGAAAATGTAACTCTTTGGGTACTTGATTCATGCCAGTTGCCGTGGCGAGGCAGATAGGGCTTGACAGATGGCTATCGGGCCTTTAGTAGTGCGCAACCAGGTTCAGAATAACTGTTACAGCACAGAAAATGATCGTCAATGCCAATGCCAGCACATCGAAACGTTTAAAGTAGAGCTCGCGGCGTTTGCTGCGTCGCCAACCACGTACTCCACCCGCGTAGCAGCGCGCCTCCATGGCGATAGTTAGAGCCTCGGCGCGGCGGAAGGCACTGACAAACAGGGGTATCAGTAGTGAGCTAAATCTGGTAACACGCTGGGCAACATTTCCCTGGGTGAAGGATGCGCCGCGAGCAGCCTGGGCTTTTATCAAACGCTCTATCTCAGTAACAAGGATAGGCACGAACTTAAAGGCGATGACAAATACCATCACCAATCCGTTAACAGGCACTCCAAGCCTTTGGAGTGGCGAGAGCAGTGCCTCTGAACCATCGGTAAGATCCACCAGTGAAGTCGTGAACATGAGCATAGATGCAAGATAAAAAAGCAAGAGTATGCGTATAATCGTTACTGAGCTACGAAGAATGCCCTCCCAGGAAACTGCAAAGATGCCCCACTGCCATATCAAGCTAGTGTGTTGCGTGGGTGAATAGTAAAAGACAACCTGGAGAATGTAGAGAAAGCCCAAAAAGATGACGATGAGCCTGAAACCGCGCAGGACATAGATAACGGAAATGCGAGAAACCGCTTGCAAAAAGATGCAGCAAAGGAAGCATACAGCCAGAGCTGTAAAGTTGCTAACATAGCTAAACAGGGCTATCAGGAGCAGGGCACAGAGCAGTTTGGCTCGCGGATCCAGGCGCGTCAGGACTGAACTGTTGTTTACATACTGACCGAAGGTGATATTTCTAGAGAGTTCAATCATTGTGCCCTCGTTTCACTATCAGTCCTGGTAGGTATGGTGAATTGAGCCCCTGCGGCATGTTTAACTATTTCCTCCTCCAATTCTGCCAGGTTCACTACATCGGTACGTATAGTGGGAAAAACTTCGCGCAAGGCCAGGGCAATCTGTGCAGCCTCTGGCAGTGCAATATCTAGTTCTGTCAACTCGTGTACGTGCGCTAGTATCTCGCGAGGCGTGCCACTAAATACCAATCGCCCTTGATTGAGTATATGGATGGTGTCTGCCAGCTCAACGACATCTTCCAGGCTACTGGATGCGTAGACAACAGTGAGGTTGTGGTCTTGTTTCAGTTTCACAATCAGATCAAGCAGTTCCCGCCGTCCACGGGGATCAAGTCCCGCCGTTGGCTCATCGAAAACGATGACTTTCGGTTGCAGTGCGAGTACACCGGCAATAGCGACACGGCGTTTCTCTCCGCCACTGAGAGCATAGGTGTAGCGGATGCGAAAATCTTCATATGGCAGTCCAACTGCTTCCAGCGCTTCCTGAACCAACCGGCGCGACTCTGCTAACGGCATCTTTTTGCTGCGTGGGCCAAACGAAACATCTTTGCCAACGGTCTCTTCGAAGATCTGTGCCTCAGGTGACTGAAATACGATGCCAACTGTAGAGCGGATGCGCTTGATGTCGAAGGAGGGTGCGGCTATGTCAGCACCTTCGAAGAGGATAGTTCCTGCGCCTGGTTTTATCAAACCGGCAAGTAGATCGACAACTGTGGACTTACCTGCCCTGGTCGGTCCTACCAGGGCTACCGTTTGGTTTGCGGGAATAGAGAGCGAGAGCCCTCTTAGCGCCTCGGAGGCAAAAGGCGTTCCGCGCATATATACATAATGCACATCTCTTAGTTCGAAGAGCATAGGTTAGCCTTTAACTGGTCGATAGAGAGTAGGACCTCTGGTAGTCTTGACCAGCCCTGTTGATGTAAGCGTCGGCCCAGCTTTGTGACCATAGGGACATCTAATCCTACTGCCTGTAGTTCGCCGGCTCGTGCAAAAATGCTGGCCGGTGTGTCGTCCATCAACACGTGTCCCTCATGCATAACAATGACCCGTTTAAAACCGGTTACCTCGTGCATGAAGTGGGTAATGTGGATGACGCTGATACCACGCTCCTGGGAGAGTCTATAAACAGTGTCTAATAAACGACGTGCTGTATGATTGGAGATCATGGTGGTTGGCTCATCGAGGAGTAAGTAGCGCGGGCGCATAGCCAGTACACCAGCTATTGCCACCTGCTGTTTCTGGCCTATCGATAAATCTTTGATGGCCATCTCTGCGTATGCTTCCAGGTCGAGTAGCGCCATTGCCTCCTGTATACGTTCTTCAATTTCAAAGCGTGGCAAGCCAAGATTCTCCGGGCCAAAAGCAATGTCGTCGATGACTGTACTCGCCACGAGCTGGTCGTCCGGATTTTGGAAGACGATGCCCACACGCTGGCGAATCGTCCACAGATCTTCGCCACTTGCATCGGTGCGTAAACCATCGACCTGCACAAGACCACTGGTAGGCTTTAAAATGGCAGCGAGGAGCTTTGCCAAAGTGCTCTTTCCTGAGCCGTTATGCCCGATGATGGCAACCGTTTCCCCAGGAAGGATGGAGAGATTTACCTCATGTAGTGCTGGGGGAGCGTCTTGCTCCTCGTGTGTACTGTAACTAAAGGTAACGTTATTGACTTCGAGCATGGTTAATACGGTAATTCATCGCGCGATTTTGTCTCGGGCGCACGAACAAAACGTCCTTGCACAACGTAAACTGCACGAGCTATCAACACAAGTAGAATGGCTGCAACAACGGCTTCGAAAATGGCTTGTGGTATGATCACTGGAACGGCCTGGAGAGGTATAATGCGCTGCCAGACTGCGAAGGTCAGTACGAAGACTGTGTTGGTTAGTGCCCCAACGACTCCAGCAGCGGCGGCAGCTACATCACGATTAAACCGTCGTAAGGCTGCGAATACCAACCAGGACGTGAGGCCGATGGGAACGCGTGCAAGTGCTATCCAGAAATTTGGAAGTATATAGAAAAAGGAGACCAGTCCAAAGACGACAGCCGTTGCCAGACCCACAATTGGGCCTTCTAGCACTGCACCCACAATTACCGGTATATGCTCAAACGTTAGTTTGCCGCTAAGGTTGGGAATCGGGGGAAAGCCGAGGCCGGTTGCACCTAGAATAAGAATGATGGCTGCCAGGACACCAGCGGTCACTATCCGCCTTGTGGTCAGAGACCAGGGACCAGGAGTGGAGGATTGCTCCGCGATTTTGCTCAAGATAGAAGCTCCTTATAATAGTGTGAAGGGGTTAAAAGTTGTTTTCAGTATAGCACACTATCGTAACCAATATCAGGTCCTTTCAATAAATGTAGCGGAATAGAGACAATGGCGTTAGTCGTTGTCAGTACATCGCATTGACTATTGCCTACTTATCTCGTACTGCCTCTGGCATGCCAGAGGCGTACAGTGGAAAAGAATAATCTAAGCGATACATATCTCCCCGATCAGTGAGAAATTGTACCTCTAAGGGGTTGCCCTCTTCATCAAGTGATCGTCTAAGTATCTTAAGCATCGGTGCAGGGTCATCGACAGACAAGCCAAACAGCGAGCGTTCTACTGCGGTTGCTTGGACAACATCCACTGTTTCCCTGCACCAGAACGGCTTTTTCCCAAGTCGGCGCATCAACTGATAGATGTCGCTATTCGGCTTTTCAAGTTCTGGCATGAGTGGAGCAAACCAAAATGGAAAATAACTATCATTGATGCAGACAATGGTCTCTTTATCGCGCCTTTGGAGGTTGCGGTGGTAGACAACCTGTTCACCCTCTGCAACGTGAAGGAGCCTGGCAATCTCCGCATCGGCATACTGGATTTTCAATATCCCTGTTTCTTTATATGCCGGATAACCACCTTTTGAAACGTCTTCAACAAAATCTCCGCGACGATCTGAAAGCATCCGACTCCTCACGCTCAAATCGGCTACACGATACTCATTGAACGATGCATTACTTCTTTCCTGGATAGGAAGTACCTTGACAAGTCCCTCCATAGCAAGGCGCATCAAGATGAGTTGTACAGAGGTGTTGCTCACGTTGTATGTCTTTTCAATTTCTCTAGGGATGAGGACTTGGTCAGGCTGATAGTAACTTTCAAGGATATTTGTACGCAGCCCAGTGTAGGCTAAGGCAATTTTGCTTCCTGGGCGCAGTTCTGATGGTAACGATGCTGCTAACAAGTCTCGTGATGACACTACGCGCATGCTGTTCCTTTTTCTCCTCTACGCATTCTTTCTATTTACTAGCTCGAGCAATCGTGCTGTTTGTAGATGCATTGCTCGACTCAGCTGCTCAATCAACTCTACACCGTGTCCTGGATCAGCATCTTCAGGCGCTCCCCATATACCTCGCTCTGTACTGGCATATGAGCCGATCGCTTGCAAGACGGGCTGAACCTTTGCTGGGGTAATGTCAGGCTCACAGTGAGCTGCTTGTGGAATGGGTTGAACGAGATCAGGCCAATAGGCTCGTATAATCGCCGTCTCGATAGCCCCGGCGTGAATATCCTTGGCAAGAGTCATAGCGCTCTCATCCCATGCTTTCCCGACCTGGGCTGTAGATGGAATAACAGCAGTTGGAATTCCTTCTGTCGCAGTAACCTCGGTCGCCAGTGCTCCTAGGAGATCATTCCCCCCATGCCAGTTGACCAGGATCAGCAGGAACGGAGCACTCCATGCCTTGAGGCTATGGGCGACATCATGCACGATAGCAGCAAGAGTGCTGATGTTCAAAGCAATAGTTCCCAATCCTCTATGCTCCCAGGAACAGCTAAACGGGAGAATAGGGAGAAGCAACGCATCGTTTGCAAGCGATGCCGTTAGCTTTTCTGCTAGTAGCTGAGCTATCCGAAGGTCGGTATCTATTGGAAGGTAGGGGCCATGCTGCTCGCAACTTCCAATAGGCAAAATGACCACCCGACGTGACTGTGCTTGAAGTGAAATAGCTGATTGATGTACATACATGCTAAGCATCCTCCGCTAATTGAAACAAGTGGACGCTATTATTATACCACTCCACATAATAGATGTTAAGGCTGAATATTGTCGAACAAGACACTTGATTTCTTACCCATTATAGTTTATACTTTTCTTATGACATTATTGCTTACCTCCGTAGACAAAAGATAACCGGTTTAAACAGAAAGGAGGTCATAACAAACGCTGGCCGACCGTGAGTCAGACGGCGACCAGCAGCGGGAACATCCTAACCTTTAGCCAGTCCAGTCTGTTCCCAGAGTGAATCAACGCACATGGGAACACCTCCGTCAAGAAAGGCGCATACCCATGCACGAACAACGACAGCTCGGCCAGGCGACCATCCTCCTCGCCGATGATCAGTTTCTCAACGGCTATCAGGCAGGCCATCTGTGCTACATGCTCGACTATCGCACCAAGCTCCTCTCCGATGACGAGATCTACCACTTCCTGGCCAATAGCCTCCTCACTCCCCTGCCCCCTCAGCGGTGGAATGCCGGTTACATCGTCGGATGGATCATCACCATGCACCAGAAGAAGACGCCCATCATGCCCTCGCTCCTGGTCGCAGGACAGGAGGGGTGATGATGATACAGCAGAGTCAATCACACGGTACCACAGCCCAAGCAACTTGTCTTGGTTCCGGGCACCCCTGGCTGCGCACTTCCCCGCGAGGAAGCTACTCGAGGCTCACGAAAGGAGCTTCTCATGAGCATGTCTGACCTGCAGCAGGTTGGCCTCTCTTCCCAAAACGACGATGGCCAGCCTCCTCCCACCGAGAAACACCACTCTAGCTTGCCCACCAGCATGGCCTGGATGCCCCTGGAAGGCCTGGCCCAAACTTGGGCCACCTTTGCCGGTACCTTTCTCACGCCGGCGGCCTTCATGGCGACCTCGATGGTCTTCTCGGCCTTCTCCCTGGAAGCCGATGCGCTTCGCCAGTACAGTGAAACCTGCCGCAACCGCTGCAACGGGGATATCCTGTCGGCTCGCGCCGCCTGTGAGCACGTGGTCCAGGACCTTCAGGAGGGTTCATCGCAGTGGACGCGTGCCCTTTTCTGGCTGGAACGGTTGGCCGCTGACGAGCAGCAGCACGGTGAGCAAGAGCAGGCCAGGATCCGTGTGCTGTTCGCGGAGGCTAGCGAACAACTGCAGCGCCTAAGCCTACTCACCTTCCAGGTGCAAGAGGTGGGGGTGCTGCTATATCAACGGGCGGGCCTGCTGGTGGGAGGGCCGGCGGACAAGCAACAGCAGGGCAAGCGGAGGAGGTGAGCAGATGACGAGCAAACCGCATGCCTCGCTGGCACGCACCAAAGCCCTGGCTAACTGTGCCCGGGGCTGGCACCAGTGGCACCCAACCTTCAGCCTGGGCGAGAAGCTCTGTACGGTCTGTGGCCTGTACGCCTATTGTCCCTTCTGTTTGAGCAGGCCACCTAGCACCACCGATGCCAGGTTCATCACGTGTGCCTTGCATCGGGAGCAAAGGAGGGACACGGCATGACCCAGTGGCAAGCACGCCCGACCACGCAGCGTCCCATCCAGGCCGATGAGCTCACCGACGATGTATGGCCCCCACCTCTGCCCAGGAGTGTAGCGCGCCGCTATACCCCGCTCGAGGAGCGCGAGCTCTCCGCGCCGCCGCAGGCGGTCTTCGTGGTCGATCAGCGTCGAGGTCGCTGGAATCGGCAGCCGCTAGCGGCCCCAGGCTCTCCACAGCCCCAGCGACGACGACCAGCCCCAGCGCCGCCAGCTCGGCTGCCACCACCACGCGTGAGACAGACCCAGGCCGGCCCCGAGTACCAGCCGCAGAGCAGGCGACAGCAAGCGCTCCCCATGCAGGACGAGGCCTGGGAGCAGGACCATGAGGACATCACAAGGCGGCGGGAAGGACAGGAACCTCGTCACTGCCCTCGCCCGTGGGGGCCCTGGTTATTGTATCTTGGCCTGGGGATGCTCGCCATGCTTGCCCTGTGGTACCTCGTGCTGACTCTCCTCAGTTGGTGGCGGGTCTATCAGGATGACCTGCACTACGGGCGTCCGCGTACCTACCAGTGTGACGCTGTGGTCGGGCACAACGACTTGGCAGCCCACCCAAGCCACTTTCTTGCTCTCAACCTCAACCGTCAAGTGGAGATCATTGAGTTTCCAGGGGGAGATTCCACCAAAGCGAAGATCTACCTGGGCCCTCCCCTGGTCGGAGCAGGACAAGACCTCGTCCCAGTGACCCTCACCTTCCGCGATGTGAACGGCGATGGCAAGCCCGACATGCTCGTCGACATCGAGGGGAGCGAGGTCGTCTTCATCAACGACGGGGGACAGTTCCGTCCGCTCAAGCCGGGCGAGCCTGTCCACCTGTAGCCAGCCAGCAAGGGAAGCAGGAGCGCTCCTGCTTCCCTTCCCGAACGACCAAGCACATCAAGAAAGGAATCAGGTGCCATGGAAGAACAGCTTCAAAACGATTTCAACACCATCCTCAGTCAGTTGGTGTTCATGAGCAACGCACAGGCAACTGGTCAGGGAAGAGCGACAGCGACAAGGGAAGACACCGCACCGCTGGGCGACCAATCAGCGTCGCCGCAGCCACCCCCGCCGCTCATCGTCTACCTGGTCGATATGCCTCCACCAGAGACCTCTGAGGACGACGACCAGGAGTCCTTTGCCGAGAGTGTGGAGAGTTTCCCTCACATGGAGGAAGCACTGACAACGACGCCCACCGCTGACAACGATCGTGAGTCGCAAGCCCCACTTCCTCCGCCACCCCAGCGGGATATCCCACGCCGTCCGGCAACGACCAGGCCCAGGCAGAAGGGCAAGCGGGGCGTGTTTGTGGGGGTACTCTGTGTGCTCCTGGCGGGAACAGCCCTCACCACATACCTGCTTTCCCCCTGGACCGCCTCAGCCACAGTGACGCTCATCCCCCAAGCGAGAGCGTTCAGTATCACCACCAGGCTCATGGTGGTCACAGAAGGACCGGCCAATCCTGCACACCACGAGGTGCCAGGGCGGCTCTTAGCCTCCCTGACGCTCGCGCAAGCGCGCAGCGTCCCCACCA
>WNGL01007244.1_pt1 | contig 13033 bp, 13 predicted proteins | sample 5400591 | NCBI WGS metagenome assembly WNGL01 (sample SAMN13153377, study PRJNA577476) | soil metagenome | isolation source: 80 cm soil or saprolite under Garry oak tree replicate 1 | place: USA:California | collected 2016-06-15
AGGTGCCCACCTCGTCGGCCCGCGCGGGCTCGTTACGAGACGCTGCGCTTAGAGCGCTCATAGCTCACGAGCACCTCGTCTCGGAGGTCGTCCCAGATTTCCTGATAAATCCGCGAGAACTCGGGCTGGAAGCGGATCTCGGCGACGTTGCGGGGCCGTGGCAGGTCGACCCGGTAGACGCCCTTCACGGTCCCAGGTCCGGCGGTGATGACGACGACCCGGTCAGCGAGCGCGATCGCCTCCTCGAGATCGTGCGTCACGAAGACGACCGACGCGCGAGTGGCCGACCACAGCTGCAGGAGCTCGTTCTCCATCAGCGTCCGCGTCTGGACGTCGAGCGCGCTGAACGGCTCGTCCATCAACAGAAAACGCGGCTCGTTGATCAGGGTTTGCGCAAGCGCGGCCCGCTTGCGCATCCCCCCGGAAAGCTGATGCGGGTAATAGCGCTCGAACCCCGCCAGGCCGACCCGCTTGATCCAATCGCGCGCACGTTCCTCGGCCTCACGACGGTTGATGCCGCGGAAACGCGGACCGGTCGCGACGTTGTCGAGCACGCTCTTCCACGGAAAGACCGCGTCGACCTGGAAGACGTACCCGACGTCACGCCCGACCTTGACCACCGGGGCGCCGCCGACGAGCACATCACCGTCGCTCGGAGGCTCGAGGCCGGAGATGAGCGCGAGCGTCGTCGATTTGCCGCAGCCGGTCGGTCCGACGACGGCGCAGAACTCGCCGTCCCCAACGGCAAGGTCGAGATCGCGCAGCGCTGTGTACGCGGTACCGGACGGCGTGAGGAAACGCTTGGTGACATGCCGCAACTCGATGGCCAGTGCCATGCGGGACAGCCTGCGAGGGACCCGGCGCGGCGGCTAGTCATTCGGTCCTTCCGGTCGTTCTGGTCATTTCGCTCCCGCTGCGCCGACCGCGACCTGGGCGCAACATGTCTTCGTGCGACCAAGGCAGCTTGCGTCCCAGGTCCTACTCCTACAGGTCGCGGTGATCGCTGCCATCGTCCTCGCCAGCGGGGTGATCTCCTACTCGCTGGTGAGCCAGCAGGTCACCGATGAGTACGAGAAGCGCTCGCTCGCTATCGGTCATTCCGTCGCGGCGATGCCCGACGTGATCGAGGCTTTCGCCGATCCGAAGCCGTCGGCCGTCATACAGCCGATCGCCGAAGCCATCCGCAAGAGCGAGGCTGCGTCGTTCGTCGTCGTCGCGAACGTCGACGGAATCCGCTACTCGCATCCGAACCCCGAGCAGATCGGCCAGCGGGTGTCGACCGACCCGTCGCCGGCGCTCCAGGGGCAATCGTGGGTCGGGATCGAGGAGGGCACGCTCGGCAAGTCGGTGCGGGCGAAGGTGCCGATCTTCGGTGCCCAGGGCCAGGTCATCGGGATCGTCTCGGTCGGCTTTCTCGAGGACCAGGTGAACGCGACGCTTCTGGGGTGGATGCCGGTGATCGGCGGGAACGTCGCCCTCGCTCTCGGTCTCGGGATCGCCGGCTCGTTCCTCCTCGCTCGACGCCTCAAGCGCCAGACCTTCGGCCTTCAGCCGAGCGACATCGCCGCGCTGCTCGAGCAGCGCGAGTCGATGCTCCACGGCATCCGCGAGGGGGTCGTGGCGACCGACCGAGATGGCTGCATCACGCTCGTGAACGACGAGGCCCGGCGCCTGCTTGGCCTCGAAGGCACGGTGGAAGGACGAAGGATCGAAGAGTGCGTCCCCGCAGGTCGCATGCGCGACGTCCTCACGGGCGACCGCGTCGGAAGCGACCAGATGCTGCTCGCGCGAGACCGCGTCCTCGTGGCGAACCGGATGCCCGCAGTGGTCCGGGGCGAGACCGTCGGGGCCGTGGTCACGCTACGCGACCGGACTGAGCTCGAAGGCGTGCTACGCGAGCTCGACGGAGTTCGCAGCCTCGCGCACGCCCTGCGCGCGCAGGCCCACGAGTTTTCGAACAAGCTGCATACCGTCGCCGGTCTGATCGAGCTCGGCCGGGCCGATGAGGCGGTGCGCTTCATCACTCGGACGGCCCTCGTACATCAGGAGCTCGTCGATTTGGTGCACGAGCGGATCGGCGATCCGGCCCTGGCCGCGCTGCTGCTCGCCAAAGCGGCGATCGCGAACGAGCGGGGCGTTGAATTTCGCCTCGCCGGCGAGACGCGTCTCCCCGCGGATGCCGCGGACGCGCGCGACCTGGTGACCGTTGTCGGAAACCTCGTCGACAACGCCGTCGACGCGGTCGCGAACTCACCCACTCCCGGATGGGTCGAGGTGGCCGTACAGGCCGGACCGGAAGGGGTCGGCGTGCGCGTGCGCGATTCGGGACCCGGGATCGGTTCGGCGCTCGGCGATGAGATCTTCGAAGAAGGCTTCACGACGAAGACCGGGACATCGCACCAGGGCCTCGGTCTCGCGCTCGCCCGCCAGGTGGCCCAGCGACGTGGCGGGTGGCTGCGCGTGAGCAACGAGGGCGGCGCGGTGTTCACCGCGCTCCTGCCCTCGAACGCGGTGATGACGAGATGATTCGCGTTCTTATCGTCGAGGACGACTTCCGCGTCGCCGAGATCCATCGCGCTTACGTGCAGCGGCTCGAGGGCTTCACCGTCGTGGCGGAAGCGCACACCGCGCTCGAGGCACTTCGCCTCGCCGAGGAGAGCCGTCCTGACCTCGTGCTGCTAGATATCTACCTGCCCGACCGCTCGGGCCTCGAGGTGCTGCGCGCTTTGCACGCGCCCGGCCGCCATCACGTCGACGTCATCGCGATCACCGCGGACAAAGACGTCGAGACGCTGCGCGAGGCGCTGCAGGGTGGGGTCATCCACTACCTGGTGAAGCCTTTCCAGTTCAGCGCGTTTCGGGAAAAGCTTGAGAGCTACGTCGCGATGCGTGCGCGTCTCGCGCAGGTCCACGAGCTGGACCAGGACGAGGTGGATGGCATCTACCGCCTATTGCGGTCCGAGTCGAGCTCTTCGCTCCCGAAAGGACTCTCCCCGACTACGCTCGCGCTCGTCGTGCGTGCGGTACGGGCCGCGACAGAGGACGTCTCGGCGGTCGACATCGCTCGCACGACCGGAATCAGTCGCGTAACGTCACGTCGCTACCTCGATCACCTCGCCCGCTCCGGTGCAGTCGCGATCTCGATGCGTTACGGATCGTCCGGACGGCCCGAGCACCGCTACCGCTGGACCGCTCAGCCCCGCGAGGTCGCCCCCAGCTCCTAGAGCTGCCGGTTATTCAGCGATGACGTGGACACGGTCCGCGCGGAGCGAGAGCGACACCGCGCCGTCGAGAGTGGCGCTCCCACCCGGGTCGGGCTGATCGACGATCCATTCCCGATCGTCCACCTTGACCCAGTAGCGCATGGTGTCGCCGAGGAACGCACGCCGCACGATCGAGCCCGGTAGGGAGAGGCCAGCGGCAGCGACGTCCGGCGGCGCGATCGTGAAGCTCTCGGGCCGCACGCACAGCTGGACCTCCTGCCCCGCCCTGAGCGGTGCCTCCGGCCGGCGCACTTCCGCGTGATGCCGCCCGAAGGTCACCGTCACTGTGCCCTCAGCGAGGTCGGTGACTTTGGCGGGAACGAGATTCACCGCCCCGACGAAATCGGCGAGGAACGCCGTCCTCGGGTGGTAGTAGATCTCCCACGGCGCTCCTGCCTGCTCGACCTTGCCGGCGTTCATGACAGCTATCCAATCGGAGAGCGAGAGCGCCTCCTCCTGGTCGTGGGTCACGTAGACGAAGGTCATCCCGAGCCGCCGCTGCAGGATCCGCATCTCCACGCGAAGCTGCTCGCGGAGCTTCGCGTCGAGGTTCGAGAGCGGCTCGTCGAGCAGAAGGACCTGCGGCTCGATGACGAGCGCGCGCGCGACAGCCACGCGCTGCTGCTGCCCGCCGGACAGCTGATTCGGCCACCGGCCCTCGAGACCCTTGAGCCCGACGAACGCCAGCGTCTCCGCCACGCGCCGCTCGCGCTCGGACCGCGACACGTGCGCCACGCGCAGGCCGTACGCGACGTTGTCGCGCACGGTCATGTGGGGAAAGAGCGCGTAGTCCTGGAACACCATGGCCGTACCGCGGCGGTGCACCGGCAGGTTGTTGACGCGACGGCCCGCGATCTCGATGTCCCCGTCGTCCGGGTCGTAGAAGCCGGCGATCATTCGCAGGGTTGTCGTCTTGCCGCATCCGGACGGACCGAGGAGCGTCGCAAACGCGCCCTTCGGCACTTCGAACGACACGTCGTCGACAGCCGTGACGCCGCCGAACCGCTTTGTCACATGCGAGACGCGAACGTGAGCGGTCTCAGGGTTCATGAGCGAGGAGCGGCTCCGCCGCGACGAGCGAATCCGCGCTGCCGCAGGCGCGTCTCCGCGGCGGAGCCGCGAGATTGATCAGGCACGTGCCGCCCCCAGCGAGATGCGCCCGCGCGCCAGCGCCGCGAAGATGAGGAGCGCGATGATCGCCATCCCGATGTCGGCGACGGTGTATGCGGTCGCGGCCCCCCAGTTGAGGTCCCCGACGAGCTGGTAGATGCGGATCGTCGCGACGGTCGTCGGAGGCGTGAAAAGGAAGATCACGAGCGAGAGCGTCGTGACCGCGCGAACGAACGTAGTGACGAATCCGACGCGCAGCGATCCTCCGAGCATTGGAAGGATCACGTCACGGAAACCGCGAAGGCTCGACGCGCCGAGACTGGTCGCGGCCTCGTCGATCGAGCGATCGATCTGGCGCAGGCCCGCAGCCGCCGCCTGATAGCCGACCGGTATGTTCCAGAAGACGAAGGCGATGATGATGAGCCAGCCCCGATCGACGAAGTCGAGCCACCGCTGGTTGAACGCCAAGAGGTACCCGAGTCCGAAGAAGATGCCGGGTATGGCGGCAGGCAGGATCAGGAGCAGGTCTAGCCCCTGCCGCCCTTTCCAGTGCCCACGCTGCACGAGCCAGCCTGCAAAGAGCGCGAAGACGGCCGAGACCGCCGCCGCGACGCTGCTGAAGACGAGGGTGTTACGCAGCGCGTCGCCGTTTGTTCCGCTCAAGACGTATTGGAAGTGCTCGGTCGTGAATTGGAGGTTGTTGGGGAAGCGCAGGGTCAGCGCGCTCACGACGAGGCTTCCGTAGACGAGAAGGATCACGCCCGCAAGCAGGAGACACGCGACAAAGCACGCCCGGCTGACGGCGGCGCTCACCGGCGGGCGCGGCATCGATGAGGCGCGGCCGGAGATGGTCACGAAGGAGCGACCGCCATCGAGCCGGACCTTCGCGAGGTAGAGCCCGAACGCGAGGAGAAGCAGGATGGTGCTCAGGGCGGCCGCGCTCGCGTACTCGCCGAAGCTCGAGATGAGGCTGTAGGCCTGTGTCGGCAACACGTAAAAGGTGCCGCCGATCAGCTGGGGGTTCCCGAAGTCCTCGAGGATGTAGATCGCGGTCGTGAGGATCGCGGCGCCGAGGCCCGGGCGTGAGAGCGGCAAAGTCACGGTCCGAAAGACCCGCCACGACCCTGCGCCAAGGTTGTGCGCCGCCTGCTCCATGCGCGGATCGCTTCGCGAGAGCGCGTCGGCGATGAGCTGGTACGCGAATGGAAAGAACGCGATCGTTTGAACTCCCCAGACGCCGTTGAGCCCGTAGATGTTCGGCGACTGGCCGAACACTCCGTAGCTGATCACCCCTCGAGCGCCGAAGAGGAGCGTGTACGCGGCGGCGACCACGAACGGCGGCGAGAGGAGCGGCAGGATGCCGATGAGGCGGAAGAACGGCTTCCAGCGCATGTTCGAGTACACCATCGCGTACGCGTAGACGAATCCGAGCAGGACCGCGGTCGTCGTCGAGAGAAGCGTGAGCTGGATCGAGTTGCGCAGCGGGACGACCCACGTGCCCTCTTGGAGGAACTGGACGTAGCCGCCAGGCCCCGGCGTGAGGACGACCTGCAGCTGCGGGTAGACGATGAACAAAAGCACCAGCGCCGTGACAGCCAGCAGCGCGAGCAGGAGTGCCGGCTCGCGCTGCAGGCTGCGCATTCGTCTATGCCGTGATTGGGGCTACTGCGGCCAGCCCGAAGGGGACTGGCCTAGCAGCAGACCGGAGGAACGCAAGTTCCGAGGACTACTGGATGCCTACGGTCGTTTGCCAGAGCTTCTGGATGCGGGTCTTGTTGTCGGTCGCCCACTGGCGGTCGTAGTTGACGAGGGAGACGGAGGTCAGCGTGGGCGCGCCCGGCGCGGGCGCGACGTCCGTCCGCACGGATCCGCGGTTGCTCAACTTCGTGTTCAGATCCCCGGCCTCCTTGGTGAGGACCCAGTCGACGAACGCCTGTGCGCCGAGAAGGTTCTTCGTTCCCTTCACGATGCTGACGGCGCCGACCTCGAACCCGGTGTCCTTCGGGACGGTGAGGTCGACCCTGGTCGGATCCTTGGCCTTCTCGGTGAGGATGTCGTGGCTCCAGTTCGGGGCTCCGGCGGCCTCGCCGTTGGAGATCGAGGTGATCACGCCCGGGGAGGTCGCCCCGTACGAGAGGATATTGGGATGAAGCTTCTTCATGTAGTCCATCGCCTTCGTCTCGTCGCGGCCAAAGCGGAAGATCTGGGTAGCGATGAAGATGTAGCCGCCGCCCGTCTTGATCGGGTCCGGAAGGATGAGCCTCTGCTTCCAGATCGGGTCGAGCAGGTCGTCCCACGTCGCGGGCTTCTTCCCACCGATGTCCGAGTTCAGGCGGCTGGTGTTCGAGATGAAGCCGAAGATGCCCGTGTACCAACCGGTCCACAGACCCGAGGCCTCCTTGAACTGCGCGGCCACGTCCTTCGCGTTCGGAGACTGATATGCCTCGAGCAGTCCCTGCTTCCCGAGCGGGTCGTGGAACTCGCTCGAGCCGCCGACGAAGATGTCGGCCTGGGGGTTGTTCTTTTCCGCGGTGATCTTCGTCTGGAGGTCTCCGGCCGCCGCGAGCGGTAGCGCGCTGACTTCGACGCCGGTCGCCTTGGTGAACGCGGCGAAGAGCTGGTTGTTCGTGGACTCGTTCAGCGCCGAATAGATCGAGATGCGGCCGGTGGCCTTCGGCACCGGGCTGGCTGTCGCGCTCGCCGCGGTCGATGGGCTCGGCGATCCGGTGGCAGTCGAGCCGCCGCAGGCGGCGAGAAACGCGGTAGCGCCGGCGAGCTGCAGGAACTTGCGTCGATCGAGCTCTGGTGTCATGTATCCCCTCCCATGCCTCGCGCCGATACTACGCTCGTGACTGTGCTGCGGACCACGACCGACACGCGCGACGATGCGGCGAGGCGCAACCGCGAGACGATGCGGCGCCTCGTTGCGGAGCTTCGCGAGCGCCTGGCAAAAGCGCGCATGGGCGGACCGGACCGCGCGAGGGAGCGGCACACGAAGGCCGGCAAGCTCCTGCCGCGCGAGCGCGTCGAACGCCTTCTCGACCCGGGAACGGCCTTCCTCGAGCTCTCGCCGCTCGCGGCCTTCGGCATGTACGACGACGAAGCCCCCGGCGCCGGGATCATCACCGGGGTAGGCAGAGTCAGCGGGAACGAGTGCGTGATCGTCGCCAACGACGCGACCGTCAAGGGCGGCTCGTACTACCCGCTCACCGTGAAGAAGCACCTCCGCGCGCAAGAGATCGCGCTCGAGAACCGGCTCCCCTGCCTCTACCTCGTCGACTCCGGCGGCGCGTTCCTGCCCCGCCAGGACGAGGTCTTTCCCGACCGCGAGCACTTCGGCCGGATCTTCTACAACCAGGCACGCCTTTCCTCGTTCGCGATCCCCCAGATCGCGCTCGTGATGGGCTCCTCCACAGCGGGCGGCGCATACGTACCCGCGATGAGCGACGAGAGCGTGATCGTGAAGGGCCAGGGAACGATCTTCATCGGCGGGCCGCCTCTCGTGAAAGCGGCCACCGGCGTTGATGTCACGGCCGAGGAGCTCGGCGGGGCGGACGTGCACACGCGCATCTCCGGCGTGGCGGATCACCTCGCGATCGACGATCCTCACGCCATCGCGATCGCGCGCGAGATCCTCGCGCAGCTCGAGAGGCCCACGTACTGGGGAGACGACCGTGTCGATCCCGAGCCGCCCGCACACGATCCCGAAGACCTCTACGCCCTCATACCCGAGGACATCCGAACGCAATACGACGTGCACGAGGTCATCGCGCGGCTCGTCGACGGATCGCGCTTTCACGAGTTCAAGGCGCTGTACGGCACGACCATCGTCTGCGGCTTCGCGCGAATCGAAGGCTTCCGTGTCGGAATCGTCGCGAACAACGGCGTGCTGTTCAGCGAATCCGCACTCAAGGCCGCGCACTTCATCGAGCTCTGCAACCAGCGACGCGTTCCGCTCGTGTTCCTACAGAACATCTCGGGGTTCATGGTCGGCCAGGAGTACGAGGCCGGCGGCATCGCCAAGGATGGCGCGAAGATGGTCACGGCGGTGGCGTGCAGCACCGTGCCGAAGTTCACGGTGATCATCGGCGGCAGCTTCGGCGCGGGGAACTACGGGATGAGTGGCCGCGCGTACTCGCCAAGGCAGCTCTGGATGTGGCCGAACGCGCGCATCAGCGTCATGGGCGGCGAGCAGGCCGCGACGGTGCTGTCCCTCGTCGGCACGTTCAAGGACGATGCGGAGAAGGACACCTTCCGCGCGCGCATCCGCCAGCAGTACGAGACGCAGGGATCGCCGTACTACTCGACGGCGCGCCTCTGGGACGACGGCGTTATCGATCCGCTGGACACGCGTACGGTGCTGGCGCTCGGGCTGGCTGCCGCGAGACACGCGCCGATCGAGGACGTCCGCTACGGCGTCTTCCGGATGTGATGAGGGCCTCAGCTCAGTAGCTCGTCGACCTTCGCTAGCAGCACGTCCACGTCGAAGGGCTTTCCGATGATCGCGTTCGCGCCGAGCATGTCCGACTCGGCACCGGCGGGGGAATGGGCTGTCACGATCACGATCGGCGAATCGCCGAAGCGCGTTCGCAGCGCTGAGATCCAGCCGAGCGCCGAATCGCGGCGATATCCCTCGAAGGGAACGAGGTCGGTGATCACGAGATCGGCGCTCGCGTCAGGTGGGATCCGACCAGGCTCCGGAGCGACGATCGTGCCGTAGCCGGCATCGGTAAGAACCGTTCGAAGAAGATCGAGGATGGCCCGATCGTCGTCGAGGACCAGAATCGTCGGCATTCGTCGCCTTCATATCGGATGAGGTAACGAATTCGCAACTTGCGCCGTCGCTCAAGCGGCCTCTTAAATTTGTCGGCAGCAGGCACGCCAGATGCAGACGGAACACCCGAGAAACGACAACTTGATTGAGGTCCGAGCATGCAATCAGTGACTAACCAGCCCGCCATCGATCCCGCAGCGGTAGCGACAGCGGAGCGGCAGACGCTCTCGCCGATGTCCGAGCGCCGCATGAAGCGCCTGCTGGAGGTGCTCTGCGACGGGACTCGTCTCAAGATCGTGCGCGCTCTCCGCGACAACCAGCTCGCGGCGAGCGACCTCGCGAGTGTCCTCGGTCGCAGCCGGTCCGCCACGAGTCAACACCTCCGCGTGCTGCGCGAGGCGGATGTGGTCCAGCCGTCGCGCAACGGTAACGTCGTGCGCTACAAGCTGGCGTCCGACATCAACGCTGAGATCCTCGAGGACATCGGGCATGCCTTCGATCGCCTGGAGCGGGGGCCCGCGGCCTAGCGCGTTCCCCGGCGGAGATCGTCCGGCAGATCGACATCGTGACGCCATGCTCCCTCCGCATCCGCCCGACTCCAGACCGCCTCCGGCAGTCCGTCGGGCTCGAGGCCCTCGATGAGCGCGCGGAGCCGACGCTCGCCGCTCACCAGAAGCGTCCGCGCCAGCGCCAGGGCGGGCGCGACCATGAGGACTGCCGGTAACGGCCGCGGTCCGTCCGCATCGCGGAGGACGATCGCCTTTCCGGGATGCGTTGCCGTGCGCTCGTACATGAGCGAGAGCAGCGGGGCGCTCAGGCCGGGCATGTCCGCGGCGACCAGCACCGCATATTCGCGCCGAACCTGCTCGAGTCCGGTGCGGGTGCCGGCCAGCGGGCCTTCATAGGCGACCTGGTCGCGCGCGAACGAAACGCGGTCCGAGCCAATCGGGAGCGGCGGCTCGGGCGCGTCCGGTGCGAGCACGACCACAACGTCGTCGCAGGAATCGAGGAGGGCGCGAAGCGGACGGTGGAAGAGCGGCGCGCCGTCGAACGGCTCGACGAGCTTCGCACGGCCGAAGCGTCGCGATGCGCCGCCCGCCAGCAGGATCCCTGACGGCCGGCTCACGCGCGCGAGATCTCGACGACCGCGTTGTAGTCGGGCACGCCCGAGACCGGGTCGCGCCGCCCCGCGACGATGAGGTAGTGATTCGGCTTGCTCCGGCCGATCCCGTAGGGCGCAAGGCTTACCCAGAGGCGCGGCCGTAGCACGAGCCGAGTCTAGGTCGCGGAATTCGCCCGCCCGCGCGAACGTTGTGGCGTTCGATGGAGATCGAAGAGCTGCGGCATGAGAAGGACCACTACTTCGGGCACGCGCACGATTCGCCGCTCACTGTGGATCAACGTGCGCACTTCGACGGATTGCGGTATTTCCCAGACGACGAGGCGTTTCGCTTCACGGTCACGGTCGATCCCGAAACGAGCGGCGCGGTCGAGGAGGTCGAGATGAGCGACGGATCGACCGACCATCTTCCCCGCGCCGGCACCGTGCGCTTCGACGTCGGCGGGGAGCGCGTCGGCCTGATCGCGTTCGCGCAGGGCGACGGGCTCTTCATCCCGTTCCGCGATTCGACGAGCGGGAGTGAGACGTACGGCGCGGGCCGTTATGTCGAGGCTGAGGCTCTCGGCGACGGGCGCTTCGGGCTCGACTTCAACCGCGCCTATAACCCCTACTGCGCCTACAACGACGCGTGGCGCTGCCCGCTGCCGCCGCGCGAGAACTGGCTCACCGTGCCGGTCCGCGCGGGCGAGATGTCTTTTCACTAGACCGGCCTCGCTAGCATCGACCGAGTGGGTCGGCGTATTCGGACCGCGCTCCGCTCGTTCGCGATCGCGCTGGGCCTCGTCGTGACGTTCGCGCTCGCGGCAGGCGCGCGACCCGTGTACGCACACAGCCAGCTGCGCTGCGCTCCGGGTTACACGGCTCAGCCCGTCTCCGTCGCTCCGGTGTACCAGTGCCGAGCGGCGATCCTGGAGCCGGGTGTTATCCAGTGGCCCCAAGCCGTCACGACACGGGACGAGGTCGGGCTCTACCTGGCAAATCTGCGTATCCGGATATTCCATATCGACTTCGTTTGGGGCACCGACCGCTGGTTCGCCTTCGACGTTCCCGCTCCACCGTACTGATAAGACCTAGGCGGCCGTCGCGGCTCTAGAGTTCGCGCGATGGGCGAGACGGTGACGCTGAGCACGGAATCGCGCGGGATTTCGCGCATCACCATCGCTCGACCCGAACGCAAGAACGCGTTCGATTCCGCGCTGATCGCGGAGCTCACCGCCGCGGTCCGACGCGTCGATCGCGGCTCGCGCGCGGTCGTGCTGCAGAGCGAGGGCGATACGTTCTGCGCCGGCGCGGACGTCGAGTGGATGCGCGTTATGGCCGACTACTCGCTCGACCAGAACATCGCGGACTCGAAGGCCCTCGCGGCCATGTTCCGCGCGCTCTACGACCTCGAGATGCCGCTCGTCGCCCGCGTGCAGGGCGCGGCGATCGGCGGCGGCGCAGGCCTCGTGGCCGTCGCGGACATCGCCGTGGCATCGACCGAGGCGACGTTCGCGTTCTCAGAGGCGCGCCTCGGGATCCTCCCGGCAGTCGTGTCACCGTACGTCGTGCGCAAGATCGGACCGGCCCGCGCGACCGCGCTGTTCGTCACCGGTTCGCGGATCGAGGCGAAGCGGGCGCACGAGATCGGGCTCGTGGAACGGCTGGTCGAGCCTTCGGACCTGGACGCCGCGGTCGGTCGCGTCCTCGACGCGATCATTTCCGGCGGGCCCAAGGCCGTCAATGCGGCGAAGCGGCTGGTCCGCGAGGTCGAAGGAAAACGCATCGACGAGGTGACCGACCTCACGATCCGGCGGATCGCGGAGATCCGCGTGAGCAACGAGGGACAGGAAGGGCTTCGTGCATTCCTGGAGCGCCGGGACCCGCATTGGTGACGACGCTCCTCGTCGCGAACCGGGGCGAGATCGCACGACGCATCTTTCGCACAGCCAAACGCATGGGGATGCGCACCGTGGCTGTGTACTCGGATGCCGACGCAAGCCTCCCCTTCGTTCGCGAAGCGGACGCCGCCATCCGCATCGGGCCGGCGCCGGCCACCGAGTCCTATCTCGCGATCGATCGAGTGATCGCGGCCGCACGCGAGGCGAAGGCGGAGCTCATCCATCCCGGGTACGGATTTCTCGCCGAGCGTCCCGAATTCGCGAGCGCCGTCGATGCGGCGGGGATGCGTTTTGTCGGCCCGCCCTCGAGCGTGCTCCAGAGCCTCGGCGACAAGGCCCAGGCCAAGGCGATCGCGGAGCGCGCGAAGGTCCCGGTGCTGCCCGGGTATCGCGGCGACGATCAGACCGACGAGGCGTTCATCTCCGCGGCGCGCTCCGTGGGGTACCCAGTGATGATCAAGCCGATCGCGGGTGGCGGCGGGATCGGGATGCAAACCGTCAACGAAGAGTCGCAGCTGCGGGACGCGCTCGCGCGCGGGCGCCGCATCGCGACATCCGCGTTCGGCGACGAGCGCCTGCTCCTCGAGCGCCTCGTGGAGCGGCCACGTCACGTCGAAGTACAGGTGCTTGCCGACGACCACGGCACCGTCGTTGCCGTCGGCGACCGCGACTGCTCGGCGCAGCGGCGTCACCAGAAGATCGTGGAGGAGTCGCCCGCGCCGATGGCCGACGAGAAGCGGCGCGAAGGGATGGCCGCCGCGGCGATCGCGATCGCGCGGGAAGCGGGCTATCGGAACGCCGGCACCGTCGAGTTCGTCGTCGACGCGAGAGGCAGCTTCTATTTCCTCGAGGTCAACGCCCGCCTTCAGGTGGAGCACCCGGTGAC
>WNGL01023954.1_pt1 | contig 13031 bp, 9 predicted proteins | sample 5400591 | NCBI WGS metagenome assembly WNGL01 (sample SAMN13153377, study PRJNA577476) | soil metagenome | isolation source: 80 cm soil or saprolite under Garry oak tree replicate 1 | place: USA:California | collected 2016-06-15
ATCCGCTGCTTCCAATCTGAAGAGATAGTTGCGCGGATATTTTGCCGCCAGCTCGCGGGCAAGACTGAGTGCGTCAGCAAATCGCCTTTCGCGCGTGTACAAAACGATTAGCAAGGTTCTGGCGTCGTCGCGCGCCCAGTTGCCCTCCTTTGCGACGCGCTCGATGGTTGCCAGTCCACGTTTCTTCGATCCCCGCGCCCCCGTGATTCCCGCCAGCACCTTTATCGGCAGCGGTAACGAGCCCAGCACGTAATCGTAAAGCCCCATCGTGATCTCCGCGTCATGAAAGTTTGGATCAAGCTTGATGACGTCTCGATGACGATCCACGGCTTCCGAGCCATCGCGCAGAGCCGCAAAATGCCGGCGCTCCACTGCTTCTTCAAACGACGCCTTCAGCCCCGCGGTGGCGCCGAGAAAGTACAGCGCGTCGATGTCTTTGGGATTCTGTTTCAGACGCGCCTCGGCAAGCTTCCTGGCCTCGCGAGTCCAGGCCTTGAACTGCGCAACCACCTCAGGCTTAGCCTTGTCTTCGTTTTGCGAGTAGAAAGATTCTGAACTATACAGCGAGGACTGGAGCCGGCGAGTTTCGTAGAGCGTTTCGATCCAGAGGCCGGCGGCCAAAAATTGCGGACCCGCCGGATGATCGGGAAACAGCCGGGCCACCTCTTTGAAATCTTTCCGGGCTCGCTCGTAATCAAGGTTGAAGAGCGCTTCGAATCCGTCGGCTCGCAACGCTTCAAGCCGCGCGCGGTCGGGCTCGCTGAGCCAAGCCCCACTAACCTGCTGTGCGAACGTTGGACCGACCATCAGCAAAATGAAAATAACAATCGAAAGTACGGGACCAGGGTTCATCAATTAAGTCTTCCTCAGTGTCTTTCCTGCGGCTCTGCCGCCGCACAATACGGTATGGCTGGGCCTCACCGTCAGCCACTCACCGTTAATCCTTCGAGGCCTTCTATGCATCTCAGTTGCGCGACTATGGCGCGACATAAATCTTCTTGCCCTTCATCGGGATGGCAGCTCCGCCTGCTGCTCCCATTAGTCCTCCAACAAAGCCAAACAGAGCTTTGCCAAGCCCCGGGTCGTCGCTATAAGGATGTCTCGCGTCGCTTATCGCGCCGATGCCAACGCCAACTCCGACGCCGATGGCCGCTCCGAGAAGAAGCGGCATGTATCGGGATTTCGGTTTCCGTATTTCGGCAACGTCTTCCCGGCGCAGATTGATAGCTTGCCTCATCACGTCTCGCACTCGCACCAGCAGAACCAACGAATCATTATCGACGTGTTTCAATTCACCGGCGAATCGGTCGCCTCTCTTTGTGGACACGACTATGTTTGAACCGATTCTCAACCTCTGAACATTGCCCCAGTCGGAGAGATCTGTCTTCGCTTGGACCGAACAAGGGAGCAGTGCCGCTATCAAGAGGGCGGCGATTAGATTTCGGGTTAACGACATGGGCTTTCATCCTCCTGTTTCGAGTTTCCCAATCAGTTTTCCGAGTCTCGGCCGCCTCTCGCCGTTTGCTCAGCGGAATCGCGTGCGAAGGGGCTAGCTGGAAAAACTCTCGAGGTACTTCACGCCTGCGCCCATATTGAAGAGGACGACACGCTCGTCGCGCCCCACCTGTTCAGCCTCGACCAACTTTCTCAAGGCCGGCAAACACGCGGCGCCTTCCGGGGCGCAGAAAACTCCTTCAGCCGCGCCAATCTCGCGCGTGGCGGCAATCAACTGTTCATCCGTCACAGCCATGGCTGTTCCACCCGACGCGCGTATCGCATCAAGAATCAAAAAATCTCCAATCGCGCGCGGCACGCGTAGGCCCGAAGCCGTTGTCTGGGCGTTTGGAAATTCATCCGCGAATCGCTTCCCTGCTTCAAATGCGCGCACGATTGGCGCGCAACCCGCCGCCTGCACGGTCACCATCTTTGGCCGCTTGCTGCCAATCCAGCCCATTTGCTCCATCTCGTCAAAGGCTTTCCACATGCCAATCAGCCCCGTGCCGCCGCCAGTCGGATAAATGATCACGTCCGGCAACTCCCAATCCAGTTGTTCCGCCAGTTCGTAACCCAGCGTTTTCTTTCCTTCGATTCGATAAGGCTCTTTCAGAGTCGAAACATCGAACCAACCTTCCGCATCTTTACGTCGCGCGACTTCAGCACCGCAATCCGTAATCAAGCCATCCACCAATGTCACGTGCGCGCCGGTTTGCTCGCACTCGATCACGTTCGCGCGCGGCGTGTCTTTGGGCATGAAGATGAATGCTTCCAGGCCTGCGCACGCCGCATACGCTGCTAGCGCGCCGGCGGCGTTTCCCGCTGATGGCACCGCAAGCTTCTGCGCTCCCAGCTCTTTCGCCATCGATACCGCCGCCGCCATGCCGCGCGCCTTGAAACTCTGAGTTGGATTCTGCGATTCATCTTTTATGTACAACTCCCGAAAGCCCAACTGCTCGCCCAACGCGCGAGCGTGCAACAGTGGTGTCCAACCCTCGCCCAGCGAAATAATGTGCTCGTCCGCGTCGACCGGCAGCACCTCACGATACCGCCAAAGATCAGCCCGCCGTCCCCGCAATGATTCCTTCGTCAAACTTCGCGCCGCCTGCTCGAGGTCATAACGAACCAGCAATGGCTTTCCACATTTCGTGCAAAGATTGAGCAAGCGTCGTGCCTCGTGTTTCAGAGCGCATAGCGCGCATTCAAGATGTGTGACGTTCATTGATTAGGGCCCTCTTTTCTTATTAATTGGCAGAACTTTGGTTAATCTCGATTGGACTGCAGGTCATGATCGATTGTTTCCAGGTGGAGTAATCATACTGCACCAAAAGGCTATGAAAAGAGAAACGCGTTTTCCAAATAACGAATTGACCATTTTTGCCTTTTCACGGTGATTCATTTACCTTTGCCTTTCTGCTTTTATGTCAATTCACCTACTCGCTCTGGATCTCGACGGCACGCTTCTGAATTCACGCGGGCAACTGACTGAACGAAACCGGAGAGCGCTCAATGAGGTTCGTCAACGTGGGATACGCGTCGCTCTCGTAACCGGCAGACGCTTTCGCGATGCGCGACCGATCGCTCTTGAGCTGGGCCTGGATGTGCCGGTGATTGCGCACAACGGGGCGCTGACAAAACATGCGCACACGCTCGAGACCGTTGCGGTGCTGCCACTCCCGCTAGCAGCCGCGCTTAATGCGCTGCGCGTCGGACGTGAAGCCGGAGGGGACGCACTTGTCAGCGATGATCACGAAGGACTGGGTGTGATGGTCTACGATCATCTGAGCGGAGCTAATCGTTCGTTGTTGCGTTACGTCGCCTGGGCGCGCCGCGTTCATGGTGAAGAAGGCGCTAACGCCGTGCGCGAGGTCCCAGCGCTTGAAGATTATCTCGATCATGAACCAGTGCACATCGCTTTCTCTGGCGGCTGCGCGGCAATGACGAGACTCAAAGCTGTTCTTCATCGCGAACTTGGGACAACCGCAAAGATTTTCGGTACGATGTATCCGAAGACAGATTTCGCACTCCTCGATATCGTTCACCCTGGGGCGTCAAAGGGAGTCGGCGTCGCGGCCGTGGCGAAGGAACTGGATGTGACCAGCGAAGAGGTAATGGCCATTGGTGACAACTTCAATGACCTCGAAATGCTGCGTTACGCTGGGACGGGAGTGGTAATGGGCAACGCCGATCCGTCGCTGCGCGAGATGGAAGGTCTGCATTCGACGGCGTCGAATGATGAAGATGGGGTCGCCGTCGCGATCGAGAGATTCATTCTGAACTCGGCCAACTAATTTGGAGCGCGGTGGCAAGCGAAGCGCGACACCGCTTTTGATTTTCTACTCTCGAAAACTGAACGCTCTGATCAAAACAAACCAAAGTGCCGTCGTCGCTTCGCTCTGCCGGCGCACTCCAAGAAGGAGAACACATGGCAAATCGCACCGCGGTAATTGAAACCAACAAAGGCACGATACGTTTCGAGCTGCTTGAAGCCGACGCGCCCAAGACAACCGAAAACTTCATCACGCTGGCCGAGCGCGGCTATTACGACGGCATCATCTTTCATCGAGTGATCAGCGGCTTCATGATCCAGGGCGGCGATCCAACCGGGACCGGACGCGGCGGCGAATCAGCCTGGGGCGGGCGTTTCAAAGATGAGATCAATCCGTCGTCGCCGGTCTATCAACGTGGTTACAAAGCCGGTACCGTGGCGATGGCCAACGCCGGACCGAATACTAACGGCTCGCAGTTCTTCATCATGCACGTCGATTATCCGCTGCCGCCCAGCTACACCATCTTCGGTCGCGTCACTGAAGGCCAGGACACGGTCAACGCGATCGCCACAACGCCGAAGGACCGCAACGATCGGCCTGTTTCCGAAGTGAAAATGGAGAAGGTGACGATCGAGACCCCTTGATTGCGGTTTGTTTTGATGCAACAGACTGCGCGCGACTCAAGAAGCATTAAAACTAAAGCGTTTCTCTTTCTCGAGTCCGCTTCAATTGCTGCTCGGCGAATCCACGACTAAACTAACGGCATTCCGCGTTGTGATGTGTGATGGTGGCCCCGAACCGTCGCTGATACTCTTCAGACGTCAGAAACAGGCAAGTCACACGGCGCTGATTAATCGGCTCATCGCTCTTCAACTTGTCGAGCCAGGGTTGGACCAGTTTGTCGTGGTAATCAATGTCGCGGCGCAGGTAGACCAGAAACTGCAGCAGCAGCTGCGCTCTGAAGCTTTCGCGACGCTTGAATTCGTCAAGCTCGACGACCGTCCTTAGCACTTCAGCGCGACTCTTGCCTGAACGCAGCTCGATGGTCGCCCGTTCCCGCTCCGTAAAAGACTTCAGTCCAGCGGTATCGAAGAGACGACTAACAAACTCTTCAGGGCGCAGCGTTTCAGGATACGCAGCGCGAAAGGCATCGCGCTTGATCCACTTCTCAAGGAACGAGAGCTGGACCGGACCGAAGTTGCTCGGGTCGCGCCAATCGGTGTCAACATGGCTTAACGATTCCTGGTCACGGATGAAGTCAGCGAATCGCGGCGCGATTCCGAAAGAGGCGATGTTTGAGCGATAAATGAAGAACGCCCTCTGGCTAAATTCCGAGCCGGCGAGGAACACTGACGCAAGGGCCGCGCGACTGTCGTTAAAGCACTCACTATCGGCAGAACATGATCTGATGTGATTGGCCCAGTATTCGAGCCCGTTAAGATCTGGCTCGCGGGCAAAGACATCAAGGTATAGCTGGCGCACGAAGAAGTGTGGATCATCAATGGGATTATCCACTGGCAGCGGCGGTCGGATTAGCTCTTCAGGATGTTTGAGCATCGCTGCGTACTTCCTTTCGCAATCAACGATCTTCTCCGCGGTCAAAGGTACGCGTCGCTGAGCAAGCACAATATGGCCCTGATCCCAACTAACGTTTGGCGAAAAGCATTCCACATATCCGTCCGGCGGTTGTCTTTCGTGTGCCATTTCGATAGGGAGTGTAACGTGAGGATTGCGCGCTACGACGAAATCGTTTAGTCCGAGACCGTCGATGATATTGATCCGAGGCAACACCCACGAGAGCACTCCCACCGAGCCGGCGGTCGTTACGGGATAGTCCGCTGCGCTCATCGCCATTCCCTCAGTCCGCGAAGGCAACGTCTCAATCAGATGAAGATAAAACCATTTGTGCTCCTGATGCCTCATGCACACGCTATGGCTGATTAACCAGAATTGCAGATCATCGAAGATTCGCAGATACCACAACAGGAAGGCCGGCGTGCCTGGAAATTTTTCCTGCGCCGCCCTGGCCACGGACTGCTTGAGGACCACGGTTCGTTCTCGACCATTCAGGTCATGTGTCGCTAACCAGTGTATCCAGGGAATGGGCCAAGACAGCACGATGAACAACGAGAATAGTAATAACGTCGATCTCAGGCCCGCGCGCAGCGCGTTCAGCATCCAAAGAAACGAGATGAAAACCAGCAGAACAAGATGGCTATAGACCCTATATTCGAAGTGATCCCCGCCGATGACGACCGTGTAGTAAAGAAAGTGACCGAAAAGAGCCAAACAAACGGCAATCTTGATGGCCGAAGAATGGGGCAATTCGCGTCCCTCCAGCCAACGTCTTAACTTGACGACGCTCACTATCATTAGCAGGCCCAGCCAGACCCAGAGAGAATATTCGATCACAAATGACAGAAAGTAGCGAAGCCCGCTCTCGAACCAGATGCGGCCGGCGACAGTTTTCGCGTAGTAAGTATTGGGCAGCCACGCGCCATAGAATACTCGGCGCCACAAAAGATGGGCTGGAATAAGCAGCAAAGGTAACGCCCGAAGTGCCAGTCTGGCTCGTGTCTGTCTCGATAGGTTTGAGGCTATGAAAAGAGTGTGAAAGACGAGGCCAATAGTCACCACTACAAACAACAATCCGTCGGGACGCGTTAGGTAGACTAAAGTAGGAAATTGAACATTGCTGTCTCGAGGCCGGAGCTGGTCCAAGCCAGAAACGTTCGATTGGTGATCGCGCCGACGAGGACAATTCCCAGTAAGAGTATTCGATATTTTCTGAGTTCGTCCCGCAGATTCAGTCTGAGCACCATCAGCGCACCTGTGAGTAAGGTGAGATAGGCAAAGACTAAAGAGATGTAATTCGCCGATTTAGGGGGCTCAACGCCGCTGATTCGCCAGACTACATCAAGCAGAACCACCCACAAAAAACTGGTGTAGCCCTCGACCGGTCGAAATGGGGGCGCATTCCACACATAACCGTATCCCAGGTGAGCGTTGCTGATGTATCTGAAAGCAATGAAAGCGTCGTCGGTCAGAAACCAGAACACTCGCCATCCATAGAAGACGGCGGCGCAGGCCCCGAGCGCGACGAGGGCGAGGGCAAGCCTGCTTTTCGGAGTCACTGTGTCAGACATCGAACCTTTTCGCGCCCCAGTTCGATTTGCTGGTCTTGTGGATCTCCTCGCCAACAAACCGTTTCGCTTCGCCGATGGATCTTTCCAGATCCATCCCCTGCGCCAGGCACGCTGCGATTGTCGCGGATAACACACAACCGCTGCCGCGCATTCCGCCCCCTGCGATCCATTCGCCGCGAAACACCGTCACCTCTCCCTGATCCTCCAGGACATCGATTGCTTCTCCCGCTTCCTGCCTCCTGCCTCCTGCCTCTCTTAGGTGTCCGCCTTTAACAAGCACAGCGCGCGCGCCCAACTCGCGAATCACTTTGGCCGCCCGTCGCATTCCCTCTTCGTCCGTGATGCTCAAACCGGTAATACGTTCTGCTTCGGGAATGTTGGGTGTGATCAGGCGCGCCAACGGAATTAATTCTTCGATCAGTGCTTTAACCGCATCCTCGCCGATCAATTGATAACCCGAGCTCGAGCGAATTACCGGGTCGACAACCGGCGCCGGTAGATCTGTCTCACGAAACAATCGCGCTACTTCGACAACAATCTCAGCCGTCGGCAGCATGCCCGTCTTGGCGCCCGCGATATCATAGTCTTCGAGCAGTGGCAGCACCTGCGCGCGCACCGTCTCGGCGGAAAGATGCTCCGCGCCGAACACAGCCGTCGTGTTCTGAAATGTCACTGAGGTGATCGCGGCAGTTGCAAAGCATTCAAATGCGACGAAGGTTCGGATGTCTGCGATAACACCCGCGCCGCCGGAAGGATCCAGACCGGCAATCGTTAACGCCACTGGTCGAGCGGCGCTTGCCCGGTTATCGGTTTCTATCGCTTCTTTCCTTGTCACGTTTCTCGCCCTGAATTCAGAGTCTCGACTATCTGGCTCAACCTTGCGGGATCGTTGAAAAGCCGAATCGCGGCGACGCCGCGCGCACCGGCCCGGAGACAATCCAGCGCATTTTCAAGTGTTACTCCGCCCAGCGCAATGACCGGAAACGGCCCCAGCTCGCGCGCCGCCTCGCGCAAACTTTCCAGACCAACCGGCTCGCCGTACATGCGTTTGGACACGGTCTCAAACACCGGGCCAAACACTACAAAGTCGGCGCCGCCTTCGCGCGCGGCCCGCGCCTCTGCGAGTGAATGCGTTGAAGCCCCGATTAGAAATTCTTCTCCGAAAGTCCGGCGCACGGTACGCGGTTCAAGCGAACGTGTTGTCAGATGAACACCGTCGGCTCCAGCCCCGCGCGCGACATCCGCGCGGTCGTTGATCAGTAAACGAGTCGCGCTACCGCGCGTAATCTGGGCGGATTGTAACGCCAGCTCAAAGAGCACGCGCGCGTTCAAGTTCTTTTCGCGAAGCTGAATCAGGGTGATGCCGGCGGCGACAGCCGCCTCAACGAGTTGGAGGATGCGCGAGAAGTCTTCAGTTGACGGCGTTGTTCCCGCCGTCGTCTCGCCGCTCGTGATTAGATACGTGATTGGTTTGTGCAGGTCGAGCGGCATCGGTCTTCAAAGTCTCTGGAGAACGGGACTCTCCCTGCAGCGCCCTAACCGTCTGCTTGAAGTGGAAAATCTCCCAAAAAGCGATTCCCAGATTCAACACGCCAACGCCGGTTACGGCGCCGCGCACCCAACCCGACGCAATGACGGTTTGTAAACCATAGAAGCCGGTCTTGCGCGCCGCGTATAGCAGAAAGTAGTTGTTACCCCAATCGCTGAGGGGAAGGCCCAAAAAACCCTGGGGTATCCAAGGCAAGAGCGTCAGTGCTATGCCGATCTCCAGGCACAAAAGAATATAGAAGATGGCGCTGAGCTTGGCGGACATTTCTCGGGAATAGTAAATCTTAAATCGTGAATGGTAAAGGCTCGGCTAGTGGGTAAAAGAGAAAACTTGAAGCGTTGCTGGCCGGTCATCTCACCATTCTTCACATGCCGCTGACTATCTCTTGCTCTTCTTACCCTTGCGATTGGCTTTCTGTTTCTGTAGATCTTGCAGCTTTTCGGCCACTCCCCGATAGGAAACGTCCACGCTGTAAACGTCTGTCAATACATCTATCGCGCGGTCCAGGTCGCCCGCCTGCTCGTAAGCCCAGCCAAGGTCGTAACGGAGCGCTTGATACTCGTCCTCACCGTGTCCGGGCGCTTCCAACCCCTTCTTAAACCATTTCACAGCCGCTTTCGGGACGCCTTTTTGCATGAAACAGTGGCCGAGCATGTTGCAGCACTGCAGGTAACGGGGAGTGCCATCATTGGGTTTAACCAGACCCGCAGCTGACTGAAACTCCTGGATTGCCTCGTCCAGCAGGTCCATCTCTTTATAAGCGATGCCCATGTTGTAATGGGTCTCGTGGTCGTCATTGTCAGACGAAGTCTCATCTTCAGCTGCGACGCGAAACTCTTCAAAGATCTCGGCGAGTCCAGGATCGATCATTTGCTGAGCAGACTTCGCGGTAACTCGCGAGCCATCCGAGTTTGATAATGCGGATTGAACGGTTGCTCCGGCCTCTTCAATTTCAGCGAATGCAAGATCGGCGCCTGCCGACAGTTCTGCGCCTCGCGGTTCGGGGATTATGTCACCGGGCTTAAACTCCTCCTGTTTTTCCGGCGGAGCGGGCCTGGCTTCGCCGCGCGCGCCGAGATTATTGCGACGCACATTGATTTCTGGATGAGATCCAAACTGGCGTTCGAGCAAGTCAAGCGTATTACTGGCGATGTCGTTATATCCCTGCGCGATGTAGAAATCGACGCTCTCAAGCTCCTGGCGCATCATCGCCACGCTCCGCTCATCATCTACCGAAGGCTCGAACGGCTGGGCGTCGCTGGCCGACGACGTATCAACTATGACACCACCGAAATCGACGTCTTTATGATCTTCTGTTGGGGGAGAGAATCCAGCCTCGACTTCTGGTGGAGAAACGATCTCGCCGCGTTCGATATTCTCGTTGAGATCAGCAAACGAGGCGCTCGGATCTGAAATCGTTTCAGGGGCAACGGAGTGGAACTCAAATTCCGTGAACTGCGCTGGTGCCTGATCATTTCCCGCGGTCACTTCATCAAACTCGTCTTTTACGATCGCGAAGCTTTCAAACGTCGGCACTTCCGCAAGGTTTGCATCGGCAAAGGTCGACGGCTCGTCAACGAGGTCTTCTTGCGCGCCTCCCAGCTCTCGCAGCCGTTCGACATAACGCGCTTCGTCGGGCGCCAGACGCACCAGTTGAGTCAACGCATACCGTTCATCTTCAGCCAGATTGTCGGCCTCAGCAGCTTCCGCCAGTCGCTCCAGCGCCGCGCGCAGCTTTTCCATGTCGCGCTGCCACCAATGAATTCTAACCAACAGCCGCAAGGCCGTGACCTGCTCTGGATCGCGCGCCAGCACTTCATTGACCAACTCCAGCAACTGATTCTCTTCGCGTCCAGCGAGGACGCGCTCCGCGATGCCGGCGAGGACTCGGGCAGCCGAATCAATTTCTCCGCTGCCCAGGTACAATCGCGCCACGTCGAAGAACCGTGCGTAATTCCCGGCGTCGTGCGACATCAGGAGTGTGGTTGCGCGTTCGGCGCCTCGCGCGTCCTGGGCCTCGAGGTACGCATAGAGCAGTATCGAAATCAACTCCACATCGTCTGGCTTCCGTTCGGCTGCGCGTTCCAGGATCTCCGCGGCTTCGTAGGCCGTGCCGAGCGCAACGTGCGCTGAAACCAGGCCCTTGAGTGCCGCCTGGTGGTGCGGGCTAAGTTCAAGTGCCCGCGAATATGATTCGAGCGACTTCTCGAACTTGCCGTTGTCAAAGAGGCGTGAGCCCGCTTCGGTAAACGTTTCGACCGCTTGTGAACTGAGCCCTTCCTTGAGATAGCCCTCCGCGAGCTTCAGCCGGACTTCGGTGTTGTGCGGATCCAGGTCGGCGATCTTGTGCAAGACTTGGAGAGCCTTTTGCTGATCGCCGGCTCGCGAGCAGGCATCCGCAACCACCAGATACTGCGCGCGCGCATCGACCACCAAACCTTGATTGGCATAAAGGTTGGCGAGCTTTTCAGCGATGTCCGGATCGCGCGGGTCAAGGCGATCGATCTTCTTGTACATCGCGATGGCTTTGAGCGCGAATTCCTGTTCGCGATAATGTTCTGCGATGCGCGCAAAACACGAAATCGCGTCGTCCTTCTTGCCCGCGCGCGCGTAAAGATCGCCGAGCATGTTGAGGGCTGTGAAATCGTCCTCGTCATGTTCGACAATCTGACGGTATTCTTTAATGGCCGCGGTGATGTTCCCCTGCGAAAGGAACTTCTCTGCGGCCTTTAGAACCTTAGCCTTTTCGAAAGCCATCGGGAGTATTATGTATCACCTAAGCTGGCAGCGGCGTAAAAATATGGCAGGGGCGAGTTGACGATCAAATCCTGGTGAACGCGCTATCGATTCTTTCGCGAACGTCTCCTCGAACGGAACACCCGAGAAATACGCTAACATGCGACAATGAGGGTGTCAACGCCCTAATTATTCGCGCCTCGGACGCTCGCTGACGCGCGCCGCGAGATGGACAGGGACTGAGTAGACCAGCGATTTCTCGTAAGCATTTGCCGTAACTTTTAGTGGGTATGTTTCCTTGAACGGAACTCCCGAAAGCTCGCAACCCAAAACTCCGGCAACGGCAAACGCCGGTGCCAGAAATGAGTACCGGCCGCCACTGGGGCATTATCTGGCCGTCGCTGGATTTATCTTATTCGCGGTGTTTGCGCCGCACTCGATCGCGGCTGCGGAAATCGCGCTGGCCATTGCCACGGCGGGATGGCTCCTCAGAACCATCAGTACGGGACGCGCGGGCCTGCGTCACACGAAACTTGACTTGCCCATCCTGCTGTTCTTTCTTTGGACCATCGCTTCAGCAATTCTGTCTGTAGAGCCGAGGATCAGCATCGCAAAGCTGCAATCGGTTTGTGTGCTATTTGCCTTTTACCTGACCCAGGCGATGGTTACGAGACGCACGGCGATCATTCTGGTTTCGATCATGATCCTGTCGGGTGTAGCCGGAACGGTGTGGAGCCTTTACGATCTTATCCGCGGTCGCGGTGTTGTTGTCGCATCAGTGGCTGTTGACAGCCCGTTTCGCCAGATTCAAACAGAAACAGGAGACGCGACGTCACCATTCAAGCCTCCTGTCGTTCAGCTCGAAAAGGGCGACGCTGTCTGGCGCGTCGGTCCTTACAGAGTCTACTCAGTTTCCGAGATAGATGAAGTGATTAGAAAAGCCGGCGCAGGTAGCGTGGCCAGCCGACTTTCAGTGAGCGTGATCACTCACGGTGAACATGCCGAATGGCCAGGCTTTGTGGTTACGCAAGAGCTCAAGGCGCGCCCTTCGCCATCCGGGATCAGCGGCGCCGGCAGGTCACATCGCTTTCGCGCTTCGGGTTGGACCAGGCACTACGAGTACTTCGCTGAAATCTTGCAGATCCTCGCGCAACTCTCGCTCGGTCTGGCGCTGGCGAACCTTCGAAACCATGGGGCAAATCGTCGTTTCAAGCTGGCGATGGTCGCGAGCCTGTTGCTTGCTTTTGGCATCGCTTTCACTGCTATGCGAACTGTGCTGGTCGCATTTGCTATTGGAGCGTGCGTCATCGCCTGGCGCGCGTCGCGTGGTGCAACAAAGCTGATCCTGACCGCCGCCATCGCCGGCGTCCTCGGTTTCGGCGCGGTAGTCATTTGGGAGACACGCGCGATAAATGCGCTCTCGCTCCAGGACGCCAGCTCGTCGTTGCGTACGCGTGTGGCCCGCGTTGGACTTTCGCGCATCTTGCTTCATCCCATCTTCGGTCACGGCATGGACGCGATGAAGAAGCATTGGAGCGAGTGGGGTTTTCCCGGCAACGTCATGATTCACCTTCACTCGACGCCCTTGCAGATCGCTTTCGACCGCGGCCTGCCCGCGCTTCTCTTCTGGCTCTGGATCATAGTCGCCTTTTGGCTGCTGACAACGCGTGCGGAAAAGTTCACTCGCGATTCAAGCGATACAAACCGCGAGGGAATTCTGCTCGGCGCAACCGGCGCCCTTGCCGGATTCTTTGCCAGCTCGCTCGTTAACTACAACTTCGGTGCCGGTATTGTCGCGCTGGTGTTTTGGTGGTTGATGGGCGTGGTGGTGGTGCT
>WNGL01007246.1_pt1 | contig 13030 bp, 7 predicted proteins | sample 5400591 | NCBI WGS metagenome assembly WNGL01 (sample SAMN13153377, study PRJNA577476) | soil metagenome | isolation source: 80 cm soil or saprolite under Garry oak tree replicate 1 | place: USA:California | collected 2016-06-15
ACGGCCTGTTCCTCGAGAGGCTGCGCCTGCGGGTGTTCACTCCCGATGGGCTCACCTACGGTAGCCTGGAGGGCTCCAAGTGGGGGCGGAGAGACCAGGAGTACTTTCTTGGCGCTGGCCGCATCGGCCTCTGGGACGCCCGCTTCGACTGGGACCAGGTCCCCCACGTCTATTCTCAGGACACCGCGCGCCTCCTGGCCAATGACGTCGGGCGGAGCGTGTTCATACTGCCGAACCCGCGCCCTTTCCTGCCGGTCCATAATTCCGCCGGGAGGATCGACGAGGTCGGCGTCCTCTGGTCGACGGCGCGCCTCTCCTTGGTCCTGACCCCCACGCCCGAGTGGGAGCTGAAGGCCGAGTACACGAGGATCCGCAAGGAAGGCACGCGCTCGATCGGCATCTCCTTCCAGACCCCGATGAACAACTTCGCCGAGTATCTGGAGCCGATCAACCAGACGATCCACGACTTCCGCATCGGGGGTACCTACGCCCGGGAGAAGTGGCAGATCCAGTTCGGCTATGCCTTCTCGATGTTCCAGAACTACAGAAACAGCGTGACGGGCGACAACCCGTGCTTCGGGCTGGCAGGGGCGCTCCCGAACCAGTGTACGGCGGCCGACGGAGCGCCGGGCACGCTGGCGGCGCCGGGGGCGGAGCCGTCAGGCAAAGTCTCGCTGGCGCCGGACAACATGGCGCACACGTTCACGCTCGCCGGGGGCGTGAGCCTGCCCATGCGGACCCGGGTTACCCTCAACCTGTCCTACAGTCTCCGGCTCCAGAACGATCAGTTCCTGCAGCACACGAACACCCAGTATATTGCCACGAGCAATCCAGGGTTGATCCTGCCTGACAACAGCCTCGACGGGAAGACGGGCGTGTTCCTCGCCAACCTCAACGTGACGAGCCGGCCGCTGACCCCGCTCACCCTGGCCTTCAAGTACCGGATCTTCGACCTGCACGACATGAGCGACGAGCCGATCTTCCCGTGCGGAGTCGAGAGCGACAGCCGCATATACTGTGACGCGGGTGGCGCGCTCAGTGGCGGCCCGCCGCGGCAGGCGAGGCGCCACGACTACACGAAGCAGAACGCCGAGCTCACGGGCCGCTGGCGCTTCGGCCCATGGGGCTCGCTGACCCTCGGCGCCGGCTGGGAGGGCTGGGATCGGAATTCGACGGGGAACGTCTACCACAGCGACGAGCCCTACGCCAAGGCGGTCTACGAGGTGAGCCCCGCCGACTGGCTCCTTGCCCGGCTCGAATACCGGCCGTCCTTCAAGCGGAACTCCAACTACAACCCGAGCCCGACCCACATAGCCACGGACCAGTCCCCGCTGGAGCGGAAGGTCAACCTGGCCGAGCGCAATCGCCAGCAGGTGGACGCGCTCGTGCAGGTCACCCCCATCGACCCCCTCACGATTGGACTGACCGGGTCCTGGCGCGCCGACGATTATCCCAATTCCCAGCTGGGCGTCCAGACCGGGGTCGACTGGTCGGCGGGCATCAACGTCTCGTGGAGGCCGAGCGAGCGGTTCACGATCTCGGCCGGCTACGTGCACGACTGGAACTTCACGAAGCAGCTCCAGTGGGCGGACTTCCCGGGGACGTCCCCGTTCACCCTCCTGCCCAGCTTTCAGTGGCTCTCGGACAGCGAGGACGCCATCGACACGTACCAGCTCCGGGGCAATGCGATCTTGATTCCGCAGAAGCTGGACCTGAACATGGGATTCAGCTACGCGTACGCGGTCGGCACGACCAAGACGAGGAATCCGTCCGGGACGCCCACGGGCCTGCTCGCTGCGCAGAACATCCAGGGGCGCGCCCTTCGATTCCCCGCGATCGAGGACGAGCTGGTTCGCCTCGATCTCGGGCTCACGTATCATTTCGACAAGATCTGGAGCCTCACCTTCGGCTACGCTCTCGAGATGTGGCACAAGAAGGACTTCCGGACGGATCAGCTCACTCCCTCCATCAACAACGTATCCTCGATCTTCCTGGGCGAGGACTACAAGAACTACACCGTGAACATCGTCAGCCTGGTGCTCGGGTACCGTTTCAAGTAGCCCCCTCCTGATCTCGCAGACCCGCGTCCCGGGGCTCGGAAGCCGACGGCCTCGGCCCGGCTCACCGCATCGCCCCGTCGGCGAATCTGGCTGGCCCGAACCGGCGAGCGATGCTAGTCTCTGGTCGGCGAGGTCTTCGGTGACACTTCCATGAGGAGGGCGGCCATGCGGCGTCGCGCGACCTGGGTGGCTCTGGCATTCGCAACGGGAATCGCCTGGCTCATCATTGCGGGGAGCCCGTCCGAGGGGCCCACCCTGAAGGCCCCCGAGGCCCAGGCGCAGGGATCGCCGAAGTACATGGGCAACTTCACCTGCGCCTCGTCCAAATGTCACGGTGATCCGAAGGGCCGCGCCGAATACCCCAAGCTGAACGAGTACACGGTGTGGTCTCAGGGCGGCAAGCATTTCAAGTCCTTCGCCACCCTGACCAACGAGAGCCTCAAGTCCGGCAAGAGCCCCTCCAAGATCGCGAAGGCCCTGAACATCGCCCAGCCGGAGACGAGCGACCGCTGCCTCGCCTGCCACGCCCTGAACGTCAAGCCGGAGCTTCGGGGTACGAGGTTCAACATCGCCGAAGGCGTGCAGTGCGAATCCTGCCACGGGCCGTCGGAGAAGTGGCTGGAGGGGCACAGGAAGAAGGACTGGAAACACCAGCAATCCGTGCAGGTGGGGATGTATGACACCATGAACCTCCTGCTGCGCGCCGACAAGTGCGTCTCCTGCCACCTCGCCATCGACGCCGACATGGTCGCGGCCGGCCATCCCGATCTCTTCGCCTTCGAGCTCAATACCTTCAGCGTCTCCATGCCCACGCACTGGCAGGATCGGGGGGGCTCGTTCGGCACGCGCGAGTGGGCCATCGGGCAAACGGTGGCCCTCCGCGAGGCGATGAAGCAGCTGGCCCAGCGGGCGAGCGGGAACGCCGATGAGAAGCTCCTGACCTCCGCATGGCTCCGCGCGCGGGGACATGCCGTGGTCGTGCGTCACGCGCTGGCCGTGGCGGCCCCCGACGCGCAGAAATCCCTCGACCAGCGGATGGCCGCCCTGAGCGAGACCGTGGGCAAGGGCGGAGGCGAGCGGCCGAAGATCGCCGCGGGCGCCTCCGAGATCGCCAAGGCCATGGAGCAGGTCGCCCCGGTCGTGGCGAAGAAGGAATTCGGCAAGAGCGGGACGCAGGCGCTCATGCAGAGTATCTCGGCCGACGCCGACGCCATCGCCGCGTCGGGCGTCCGCGGGGCCCAGCAGGCCGCCATGGCGCTGGATCGTCTGACCAACGCCGTCGCGAAAGAATCAGGCCAGAAGACCGACAAAGAGCTCGGCGGGATACTCGACAGGATGTTCGCGCTGGTCGACGACCCGGCGAAGTTCGACCCCAGCCGCTTCGCGGCCGAGATGAAGGAGTTTCAGAAGAAGCTCAAGTAGCCCGTCACTTGCTCGTCAGCACCCACACCCCGTCCCACGGCTCCGGCGGCGGGTGGGCGGCGAACGCCCGCGCGCGTTCGGCCATCTTCGCGGGAGGGCCCGGCGGCGGCTCGCTCTTGCCGCCGAAAGCGCTTGATGCCTCCTGCTCCTCGCGCGCCAGCGCATCCCAGATGGTATAAGCCTCGACGAACCGCATGGCGCGGAAGTGCGCGAGGGCGTCGGCGAAGCGCCGGACGCGGTCGATCTCCTCGGGCGTCGCCTGCGCATGCTCGACGAGCGGCTCGAATACCGCGAAAGGGGCCTGGGCGCCTTTGACGAGGATCCAGTCCAGCTCGCGCATCAGGAATTCGTCCTTGGCCAGCTCCGCCGTCAAGGGCCCGATCACGACCTGGCAGCCGAAGAGGGTCGGCACGCTTTCCAGCCGCGAGGCCACGTTGACGGTCTCGCCAACCGCGGTGTAGTTGTAGCGTCTCACCGTACCGACGTTGCCCACGACGGCGGGACCTGAATTCAGGCCGATCTTCACCGAGAACCCCGTCTCGCCCCTCGCCGTGGCCTCCCCGTGCTCCCGGCGGATGCGGGTGGCGGCGGCGAGCGCGGCCCGGATGGCGTTCACGGCATGCCCGGGGTCGGAGGCCGGAGCGCCCCAGATGCCCAGCACCGCGTCGCCCATGAACTTGTCCACGTAGCCCCCGGTGGCGTCCACCTCCTCCACGATGTAGCCGAGGTACTGGTTGGTCAGATGCGTCAGGACCTCCGGCTCGACCTTCCCCGAAAGCGCCGTGAAGCCCGAGAGGTCGGCAAACATCACCGTGACCTCGCTCCGCTCGCCCCCGAGCTTCAGGCTCGACGACTCTTCCGCCAGACGGTCGACCACCACCGGGGAGAGATAGTGCGAGAACGCGTGCTGGATCCGTAGGCGCGCGCGCTCCTCGACCAGGTAGCGCACCGCATAGGCCAGCGCGGGCGCGATCAGGAGCATGGCGAGGGGCAGGGCCAGCGGGAGCCAGAGGTCCCCGGCGAGCGCGACCGTCCCCGCGCCGAAGAGACCCACGGCGATCAACATGACTGCTCGAACCACCACCCAGGGCGCCAGAACCAGCCCCAGCAGAGCCCCACCCGCGGCGGTCAGGGCGGCCAGCGCGGCGACCACAGGGATCGGGGCTGTCGACGTCATGCGGCCGCTCACCACCGCTTCGATCGCCGCCGCGTGAAGGAACACCCCCGGGACGCTGGTCGAATCCGGGTCGGAGGCCCCGAGACGTCTCAAGCCGCAGGGGTGGAGCAGACGCGAATCGACGCGGACCGGAGTCAAGAATTGCCCCGACGAGACCTTGCGGTCCTCCTCCGCCAGCGTGCCGCCTACCAGGACGATCTTCCCGCCCAAGGCCTGGGCGAGCGCGTCGGGCGCTTGCTTCGCGCACCGGAGCACATCGACGACGGCGTAGGCGGGAATTCGCTCCAGGTGGCGGCGTGGCGCCAGCAGCACCTCGCCCGGTATCGGGGGGGCCTTCGCCCGAACCAGGAGCGCGCCCGCGAGACCGGCGAAGGCGCCACCTCCCGTGGCCTCGTAGCGTGCGCGGACGTGACGATAGCGGCCGTCACGATCCGCGAGGATCTCCGCGGTGCCCAGCGCAGCCCCATCATTCCGCAGCGCGGCCAGGAACGGCAGGGCGGGCAGGGTGGCGCCGGTGCGGGCAAGGACTATGCGCTCGCGGTGCTTGTTGAGCGCGGCCAGGAATGGGGCGTCGAGGTTCGGCGAGAACTGGTTGGCGCTGTAGGAGAAGAGCAGGTCGAAGCCCACCGCGCGGGCCCCGGCCTCGAACACGTCATCCATGGCGGCAGCCCAGATCGGCCCCATCAGCGCCCGAGGGTAGCGGGCGAGCTCCGGGGCTTCCAGGCTCCGCCGGTCGAGAGCGACCACGGCGACGGGCGACTGCTCTGGCCGATCCTCGAAGCGGAACGCGACCTCACGGGCCTTGACGAGGAGATCGAGGAGCAGTCCATCTGACAGAAGGTGGCCGCCGACCAGTACGGCCACGACCACGGCGGTCAGGGCGCAGAGGGTGCAGGTGAATTCTCGGTATCGGCGCCTGATATCCATCAGAGCGCGGGCGAACGACGTTTCGGCAAGGCGCCGATCTAGTCGACGCTGATCAGCGTGAGGTGGTCGCCGGCGGCCGCGAGATTCCCCGTCTCCGCCCGGAACTTGAGGGTGATCCGAGTCTTGTCTTCGACTTTCGGCACGAGCACCAGCTCGTAGTCGGTGTTCGCGACAAGGGGGGCTGTCCCGGCCGGCCAGCGAAAGGCTCGTCCACTCAGCGGCGCCTCCAGGAGCTTCGTGCCGCCTTGAGAGACGCGAACCAAGGCGAAGTCATCGGCGCGAGCTCCGACGAGCACGAAGGTCGGCGAGAGGGACAGCTTGACCTCCGGGGAGATGGAGCGCATGAGCACGCCCGCCATCTCACTCTGACCTCTCAACCGGACCGTCGGAGGGCACGGCGTTCGAACTTCCTTCGGCCTGCTGTCTCCCGTGACCGTGTAGGTGAGCCCCCCGAACGCCACCGTGCCCCCGACGGCGGTGACGGTCCGGCAGGTCTGATAATGCAGGAACACGAGCCGGGCCCCGGGCTGTAACGAGACCGTGGTGCCGACGGCGATCTCGTTGTACGGCTGCACCTCCGGCACGGTCGCCCCGGTCTTCTCCAGCACGAGCGCCGACGCGTTCTGCGCGTCCGCCCGGCTCGGGACCCCCAGCAAGACGAGGAGCGCAATACCCAGCGTCAGGCGTCCGGCAGTTCTCCCGGCAGTTCTCATTGTCGTCTCCCTCGGCTCGGCCTCAGTTCGTAGCCCCTTCGGAGCGCACCCTTCACCCGAGACGTAGCATAGACTCGCCGGCCATGGGAAGCCCAAGAAAAGCTTTGCCGGAGAGCGGGAACGCCCTCGAGCCACTCCCAGGGACGGACGCGCCGATTTCGGCAGCTCTCAGGCCATCAGATCCCTCCGATTTGCGTGCACGGTGCCGATCACCCTCATGAGAGCCGAGGTCCGGCTCCTGCACATGTCACCAGGGGGCGTTCACTGATGGGAGGGCGTATCGACCGAGGGAAGGCGGCCATGCGGTGGTACATCTCGTTCCTGGTCGTTGCCCAGATACTGTCGGCGGGAACCGCTCTCGCCCAAGGGGCTGGGCAGGAGCGGCGTACTGCGCTCATCATCGGCAACAGCGCCTACCGCCAGTCGCCCCTCGTCAACCCGGTGAACGATGCCCAGGCCATGGCGGCGACGCTGGGGTCGCTCGGATTCGCGGTCACCAAGCTCGAGAATGCCTCGAAGAGCCAGATGAGCGACGCCCTCCGCAAGTTCGGCGATGCCATCCAGAACGGCGGCATCGGCTTGTTCTATTTCGCCGGGCACGGGATGCAGGTGGGCGGTCAGAACTTTCTCATCCCCGTGGACGCGAACATCGCGCGTGAGGACGAGGTCGCGGCCGAGGGGGTCGAGATGAACCTGGTGCTGCGCAAGATGGACAGCGCCAAGAACCGATTGAACATCGTGATCCTCGACGCCTGCCGCAACAACCCGTTCGCGCGGAGCTTCCGCTCCTCCTCGCGCGGTCTCGCGGCCATGGACGCCCCCGTCAGCACGCTCGTGGCATTTTCGACCGCGCCGGGCTCGGTCGCCGCGGACGGCTCCGGTCAGCACGGTGTCTACACGGAATATCTCCTGCGCAACCTCACGGAGCCCGGGCTCAAGATCGAGGAGGTCTTCAAGCGGACCCGATTCGCCGTGCGCCAGGAGACACGCGGCCAGCAGATTCCGTGGGAGAACACGTCGCTCGTGGAGGACTTCTTCTTCATCGCACCGCCCGCGGGCTCCGCGACGCAGCCCGGCCAGGTCGATGCCGAGCTGGCCTTCTGGAACACCATCAAGGACAGCCGTAACCCTGCCGAGTTCGATGCGTACATGCGGCGCTACCCGACCGGGCAGTTCGTCCAGCTCGCTCGCCAGTATCATACGTCGCTCCAGGCGAGTCGCCCCGAAGGCTCGGGAGGCCGCTCGGCCGCCGGCGCGACGCCAGAGAAGCCCGCCCGAAGTGCGGAGGGCTTCTCCTTCTCACGCGAAGAGGAAAAGGATCGGGCGCCGCGGCTCGCAAAAGACGACGCGATTCGAGCCCGACTCAAGACTTTCTGCCCCGAACCCTTGAAACAACGACCGATCATCATCGACATGGCCGAGGAATCGCGCGCGGCGGGACTCGTTCTGACGGAGAGAAGCTCTCGCTTCGCGCAGCTCATCGACGAGAATCTGCAGCAGGCCGGCTTGACGACGCGGGTCGGCCGCACCCAAGGGCCGTCGGCGAGACCCGTGCCCGACGTGGCGGGCCGCTCATCGGCGAGCTCGGGCGATGCATCCCGCCACAGGGGCTACTACTCGGTCCAAGGGGTCGTCTTCTCCCAGCAAGGTGCCAACGCCATGGTGCGCCTGAGGGAGGCGAGCGTCAGCGCCGAGCTCGCGCTGCGGGACCCGGCCGGCCGCATCATGACGATCGTGGAAGTGTCGGGGGCGACATTCTCGGGTCAGGACACGAGTGCTGCGGCCCGGATGCTGACGAAGGAACAGGCAGGCGATGCGTCAGCGCAGCTCTACGCGGCGTTTTGCGGCGCCGCGGTCAGCATGGAGCGCCCGAGCCGGTAGACGTCGATCTCGGACACCAGAGCCCTTTGGGGGGAAATTCCTTTGATATCTCTCACGCGCGTATGCAGGGAGACCGCATGAATTCCATTCGGAAGATGTGGGTTGGAGCAGTGATGGCAGTCGCGAGTGGCGCCCTGGGCGCATGCGCAACCGGAGGTACGACGGCAAGCGGACCGGCGCCCGCCACCAGCGCATCGGCACAGGCCAACGCGGTGGCAAACACGGCGCTGTATCAGACGGTCAGCTACGCGAACGCGGCGACCAAAGGGCCTGCCATCATCATCATTCCGGGCGAAGTGAAGAGCAACAACGCGACCTTCGCGCAGCGGTACGGCGCTGCCAACATCGCGGACTACGCGGAGCTCGAGCTCACGCAAGCGGGCTTCCAGGTCCTCGAGCGCACGAATCTGGGCAGCATGCTGCAGGAGATCGAGCTCGCCTACAATCTGGGGAATCCCGCGAAGGCGGAGGCATTGTTCAAGAAGGGTGATCTGCAGAGCACGCGATGGATCATCAGATTCGACGTCCTCCGCGCCGAGAAGATCGCCGAGGTCGAAAAAGGCTTCAGCGGCCGCCCTCTCGGTGCTATCGGGGGCGCCCTCCTCGGCGGCCGGGGGGGCGCCGCGATGGGCGCGGGTGTGGGCTCGGTGAGCACGAGTCAGGTGGCGGGCGTCTGGATCGTCGGCATGCGTTACAAGATCATCGACGCCCAGACGACCCGGCAAGTCGCTCAGGGATATGCCGAAGACAAGATGGAAGTCGGCTCGACAGGCACGTCGGTTCTCGGTGTGTCGTCACGGCAAACGAGCGGAAACACGCTGGACTCGCTGGTGATCAAGCTGGTTCAGAGGCACGTGGCGGAGATCGACCAAAAATACAAATAGTTCCGTCTCCTTCCGGGGTCGGCGAGGAACATTGACCGAAGCGGCCGGCGGAGCATACACTCGCACTAGGCATGAGCGACTCGATTCGGCAGCCGAGGGAGTGATCGTGCTGGCCACCTCGTACAGGTCCGGTCTCCCCATCGCGCTCGTCCTGGGCTCCCTGGCCCTGCTGCTCGCGTCCTGCTCGGGGGGCACGGGAGGTGTCTCCACCCCCGCCGCCCAGACAGCGCCGCGCGGCGGGCGCGCCGCTGATCTCCTCCCGGTGGATTGCCTTCTGCCCGGCCAGATCCGGCGGCTCGGTGGCCAGATCACGTACGTGTCGGCGCGGCAGGCGGTCAAGACCTCGGCCAGTGACTGTGAGATCCGGGGCGGCGAGTACGTCTCCTTCGACCGCGCCAACTACGCCACCGCCCTCAAGGTGTGGCTGCCCCTGGCCGAGGGCGGCGACCCCGCGGCGCAGACCAATGTCGGGGAGATCTTCGAGAAGGGACTGGGGGTGCCGCCCGACCACCAGGCCGCCGCCACCTGGTACCGGCGCGCCGCCGACCGCGGCTACTCGCGCGCGGCCATCAACCTCGGTCAGCTCTACGAGCAGGGGCTCGGCGTTCCCAAGGACACGGGTCAGGCCCTCGGCTGGTACCGCAAGGCGGCGGGGCTCCCCGACCTGGCCTTCGGTGTCGTCCCGGCCGCCAGCGCAGCAGAGATCGAGCGGCTCCGCACCGAGGTGGGCCGGCTCCAGCGGGAGCTGAACACCAAGCAGGCGGAGCTGGACCGCACCCAGCGCGACCTCGATGGGCTCCGCAAGAGTGTGGACCAACGCCGCGGGGAGGTGGACACGGAGCGCGGCACCCTCGCGCGCCTCCGGCAGGAGCTCGACACCTCCCGGAAGAGTGAGCAGGCAGCGACGGCTCGCCTCCGCGACCTCGAGAAGGCGGTGCCCACCCGCGAGGCCCAGCTCGCGGTGCGCGACAAGGAGGTCGCGGATCTCCGGGTCGCCCTCGCGCGCGCCGAGACCGCCGCCACGGCCAAGAAGTCCGAGCTGGACCAGCTCCAGCAGCGGATTGCCGCGGAGTCGGGCTCCCAGCGCGCCGCCCTCGAGCAGCAGCAGCGGGATACCGCGGCGGAGCTGGCGCGGGCGCAGCGCGAGCTGGAAGGGCTCAAGAAGAACACGGCCGAGCGTGGCCGCGAGACCGAGACCGAGCGCGGCCAGGTGGCCAAGATGCGCCAGGACCTCGAGGCCTCGCGGCGTAGCGAGCAGGCGGGGACGGCACGACAGCGCGAGCTCGAGAAGTCCGTTGGCGAGGGCGAGACGCGCCTGGCCACCAAGGACCGCGAGCTGGCCGATCTCCGTGCCCGCCTCGCGCGATCCGAGAAGGACCAGGGCACCCTCCGCGCCGAGCTGGGCCGCCTCTGGCAGCAGACGGCAGCAGCATCGCCGGGGACGCGGGCCGTCACTGAGGGGAAACCGCCCCAGGTCGGCCTGCCCAAGCCCAAGGCCGGGGTGGGGTTCGGCACCTATCACGCGCTGGTGATCGGCAACAACAGCTACCGCCATCTCCGCCAGCTCCGCACCGCGGTCAACGACGCGCGCGAGATCGCCCGCATCCTCGAGAGCAACTACGGCTTCCGCGTCACGCTCCTGCTGGACGCCGACCGCTACCAGATGCTCTCCGCCCTGAACGGGCTCCGGGAGCGCCTGACCGACAAGGACAACCTCCTCATCTACTACGCGGGCCACGGCGAGCTGGACGCGAAGAACCAGCGCGGCCACTGGCTGCCCGTTGACGCTGAGCCTGCCAGTACCGCGAACTGGATCTCCAACGTGGCGGTGACGGACATTCTGAACTCCATGTCCGTCCAGCAGCTTCTCGTGGTCGCCGACTCCTGCTACGCGGGCACGCTCACGCGCTCGTCCCTGGGCCGGCTCGAGGGGGGAGCGAGCGAGGAGGAGCGTCTCAAGGTGATCCAGCTCATGGCGCACAAGCGCTCGCGCATGGTCATGACCTCGGGTGGTGTGGAGCCCGTGCTCGACTCGGCGGGCGGCGCCCACTCTGCCTTTGCCCAGTCCTTCATCGAGCTGCTCCGGACCAATGTCGGCGTGCTGCCCGGCCAGGAGATGTTCGGCTTCCTCCAGGTCCGCGTGGCGGCGACGGCCCAGCGGTCCGACATCCAGCAGGTGCCCGAGTACGCGCCCATCAAGTTCGCCGGCCACGAGGCTGGCGACTTCTTCTTCGTCCGCGCCAGCAACTGACGGGGCGGGGTGCCCGCCCCACCGCCTTCACAATAGAGATTCAATTCCCGATCGATCTATGCTAAAAGCTGACGGGGGAGGATACGGGATGAGGCAGAGCGCGCGGAAGGGGCCGAGCGGGAGGGTCTGGGCGGTTGTGGCCGGGGCGGTGGTGGCGGCCCTGGTCCTGGCGGAGCCTCGCTCCGACGCCCATGCTCAGAGGTTCAATGACGCGATCGAGCACGCCCTCGGCGATAGTGGCGGTAGTTCGTGCACGGGGCTCAAGGGTCCCCTCCGAGGGGGACTCGATTCGCTCTGCGCCTCCGGCCCCGGGGGGCCGGGATCGGTCTCGTCCGCCGGTGCCTCGATCGCCACGCAGACAGTGCGCGAGCAGGGGGCGGACGAGCGGCGGATCCGGCTCCGCCTGGAGGAGCAGCGCCAGGCCCGCGGCGAGGGTGGTGCGCTGGCGGCCAGCTCCGACCCGAGCTTCCAAACGGGGAAACTCGGACTCTTCATCACCGCCGAGGGGGATTGGGTCCGGAAGGACCTGACGCGCTTCGAGCCGGGGTTCTCCTCCGACGCCGGGGGCGTCATCGTCGGCGCGGATTACCGCGTGCTCCCGTGGCTTACCGCGGGGCTCGCGTTCTCCTATTTGAACACCCACGGCGACTACAACGGCAACAACGGCCACTTCAACACGGACGCCTACGGGGTCACCCTGTACGGGAGTGTCACCCCCCTGCCCAACCTGTTCGTGGACGGCACCCTGGGTTTCACTCGCCGCGACTACGATATCGTGCGCCGGGCGAGCTTCTTTGCCCCGCTCAGCCAGGTCGGGGTCGATGGTTTCGTCAAGGGCGACACCACCGGGAACGAGTTCCGCACGAGCGTCCAGGCCGGCTACGACTTCATCTTTGGCGCCCTCACGGTGGGCCCGCGCGTCGGGATCAACTACAGCACCAACCACGTCGACGCCTTCAACGAGCGCAACCTGAGCCCGCGACATTTGGACACGGGGCTCCAGCTGGCCTACGACGACCAGCACCGCGAGTCGCTGACGAGCACCGTGGGCGCCTTCCTGTCTTACGCGTTCAGCACGTCCGTCGGCATCTTCGTGCCCCAGCTCACCGCGGAGTGGGTCCACGAGTTCTTCGACAACCAGCGGGTGATCTACTTCCGCTTCCGCGAGGACCTCGGCCAGACGAAGCTCCGCTTCCAGACCGACCCGCCCGACCGCAACTACGCCAACGTGGGCACCGGCGTGGTCCTGGTCCTCCCGAAGGGCATGCAGGTCTTCCTGAGCTTCCGCGCGCTGGTAGGCTACAGCGACCGCCAGGCCTATACCGCGAACGGCGGCTTGCGGATCGCGTTCTAGAGCCGGCCCTCCGCGGCCCGCTCGACCTCCTCGAGCACGCGCGGCCAGAGCTCCAGCCAGCAGCACGTGTGGTTGTACTCCCGCACCGCCCTGAGCGTTTCCGGCAAGATATCCTCGGACGCGCTTGAATTTCCCGATCGATCTGTGCGAAAGGCTGACAGGGGATACGGGATGAAGCAGATCGTGCGGAGGGGACGGAGGGGGAGGGTCTGGGCCGTTGTGGCCGGGACGGCAGCGGCAGCCATGCTCCTGGCGTGGTTCGGCTCCGAAGCCCATGCCCAGACTTTCAACGACGCGATCCGGCATGCCCTCGACAATACGTGCGCGGGGCTCAGGGGCCCCTACCAGGGCGCCCTCAACC
>WNGL01007761.1_pt1 | contig 13027 bp, 11 predicted proteins | sample 5400591 | NCBI WGS metagenome assembly WNGL01 (sample SAMN13153377, study PRJNA577476) | soil metagenome | isolation source: 80 cm soil or saprolite under Garry oak tree replicate 1 | place: USA:California | collected 2016-06-15
TGCGCCGGTTTCGTGCCGGGCCCCGCTCTCAGCATTGAAAATGGCCGGAGCGGTTCATGACGGAAACGGCTGGCGCGGAACGATCTAAGCGAATAGACGCAGCCATCATCAATATGGCATCCACGCATTCAGAGAAGTGCGCTCTGTTCCCTGCTTCTCGAAACTCCTTACCCCGCCCGTTCCACATGGTAATAAAATGGCGGACCCTGCAATTGGGCCATCGACTTCACGGTGCGCAAAAACGCGCGTGCGGCATACGAGAGCGTTGCTTGGCGCCGATGCACCAGACGTAGCACGCGCTTCATCTCCAGCTCATCGACCGTCACCCGCACCAGATCGCCAACCTCCAGTTCGCGTGCGATCGTCAGATGGGGCACTAGCGCCACCCCGTTGCCCATCGCCACAAATCGCTTGATAGCCTCGATGGTGGGCAAGTCGATCTCCATGTTCAGCGGCGTGCGATATCGTTGGAAGGCCTCAATCACCTTTCTCCGCAACGGAGAAGTCACATTGTGCGCAATGAAGTTCTCCTGCCCCAGGTCGTTGATTGAGACACGCCCAGCCTTCGCCAGAGGATGATTCGGACTCACGATCAGAACCAGGCTGTCGTTATAAACCGAAATGGTGCGAAATCGGTCCAGGTCGAGCCGAAACGAAACCACACCAATCTCAAACGTGCGCAGATTCAGCTCTTCTGGAATGCGGCTCGCCAACATTCGATGAACTGACACTCCGATATGCGGAAATTCTTTACGAAACTGGTCGATTGCCGGCAACAAGTACATGCAGGTGTATTCGTTGGCCGCGAGCTGCAGCCGTCCTCGCTCCAGACTTTTCAACTCATCCAGCGCGCTCGACGCCTCCCGTCTCAGTGCCAGCAGCCGTTGGGCATAGTCGCGCAGGAGTTCGCCCGCCGCCGTCAGCGATCCATCGCGCGCCGCTCGATCAAACAGCGTTTCCCCAACAGCCGCCTCGAGTTTGCGAATGACCTGACTTACCGCAGGTTGCGTTCGATGCAGCCTTACAGCCGCTCGGGAAAAACTTCGCTCCTCTGACACAGCCAAAAACGTTTCCAGCTGGCTAAGTTCCATCGCAGCACTCTCTTCCAAATTCCCTGGATCATCATAAGCAATTCTAATCGCTTACCCAAAAATAATAACTTTGCCTTATATCTCTGCGATGCGAGAAAATAATTGTGCTGGCAAAGGTCTTCCCCTGACAGGCGTGCAAATGACATTGAATAACCCAAATCACGTTGTTTTCTTCGACACCACCCTGCGCGACGGCGAACAATCGCCCGGCTGCAGCATGACAACGCAGGAAAAGCTCACCATGGCCCACGCCCTTGAGGATTTGGGCGTAGATATCATAGAAGCGGGATTCGCCATGGCCTCTGAAGGCGATTTCGCGGCCATCGCGACCATCACGCAAGCCATACGCAAGCCGCGCATCGCATCGCTGGCCCGCGCCAAGAATGAAGACATTGAAATGGCCGCTCGCGCGCTGCAATTTGCCGACCGCTCCCGCATCCACGTCTTTCTCGCTTCAAGCGATTTGCATCTCGAATACAAACTCAAGATCAGCCGCCAGGAGGCTCTCGACCGCACCGCCGAATCCGTGCGCCTGGCCCGTTCATTCGTCGATGATGTGGAGTTTTCGCCCGAAGACGCGACGCGTTCCGACCGCAGTTTTCTGATTGACATGGTGCGCATCGCCATTGAGGCTGGCGCCACCACCATCAACATGCCCGACACCGTCGGCTACACCACGCCCGAAGAATACGGCCAGATGTTCCGCGAAGTCCGCGAGCGCATTCCCGCGATCGACGCCGAAGGCATCATCCTCTCCTCGCATTGCCACGACGATCTCGGCCTTGCCGCGGCCAACTCGCTCGCCGCGATCACCGCCGGTGCACGCCAAGTGGAATGCACCATCAACGGCATTGGTGAACGCGCCGGCAACGCCGCTCTTGAAGAGATCGCCTCCGCCCTCTACGTGCGCTCTGACCGTTACAGTGTCGACACCAGTATCAAGCTCGAACAGCTCTATCCCACCAGCCAGGTGCTCGGCCAGATCATCACCTTCCGCCCGTCGCCGAACAAGGCCATCGTTGGCGCCAACGCCTTCGCGCACGAGTCCGGCATTCATCAGCACGGCATGCTGGCCAACCCGCTCTGCTACGAAATCATGACTCCCGCGCTCGTCGGCGTCGCACGCACGCACCTCGTGCTTGGCAAGCACTCAGGCCGAGCCGCCTTGCGCCACCGCCTCGAGCAGCTCGGCTTTACACTCTCGCGCGAAGAGCTGCAGCAGACCTACTACCGCTTCGTCGCGCTGGCCGACCGAAAGAAGAACATTTATGACCAGGATTTGGTCGGCATCCTGCCCGACCCGATCCGCGAGCGACGCAGCGAGCCGGTAGCGGAACTCGATTAATCAAAACAGATCTCTGAAAAACTGACTTTTAGGAAAATGAATGAAGCTGAAGATTCTAGTAGTCGCCGGTGATGGCATCGGCCCCGAAGTTACCAATGAAGCGGTCGCAGTGCTGAAAGAAGCAGCCGCGCTCGGTGGTCACGATTTCACATTCTCTGAGCGCCGCATTGGCGGCGTAGCAATAGTGCAAGACGGCACACCGCTGCCTGCCGACACGCTCAACGAAGCCCTCGCCAGCGACGCGGTGCTGCTCGGCGCCGTCGGCGGGAACGAGTTCAATTCCCTGCCCCCGGACAAGCGTCCAGAGGCCGGTCTTCTCGGACTCCGCGCCGCGCTCGGCGGGTTCGCCAATCTTCGCCCCGCGTTCGCATTCAAGGAACTGGGCGTCAACAGCCCGCTTCGCCCCGAAATCATCGACGGCGCAGACATTCTTTTCGTCCGCGAACTTCTCGGTGGCCTCTACTTCGGCCAGCCTCGCGAGTGGAACAGAACCACCGGCGAAGCCTGGAACACAATGCGCTACACGAAAGTCGAAGTAGAGCGCGTCGCCCGTGTAGCTTTCAAGCTGGCGCAGCAGCGTCGCAAAAAGCTCACCAGCGTCGACAAGGCCAACGTCCTCGAAGTCTCGCAGCTCTGGCGCGCCACGGTGACTGAAGTCGCGGCAGAGTTCCCCGGCGTCACGCTCGAGCATCAATACGTCGACGCCATGTCGATGCACCTGATGAATCAGCCGCGCAGCTACGATGTGGTGCTCACTGAAAATCTTTTCGGCGATATTCTCAGCGACGAGTCCGCTGTCATCACAGGCTCGCTCGGCATGTTGCCATCGGCCACCATCGGTGGCAAAGTCAACTTGTACGAACCAGTCCACGGCTCCGCACCCGACATCGCCGGCAAGGGTCTCGCCAATCCGCTCGGAGCAATTCTTACCGGCGCGTTGATACTGCGCCATTCCGCCGGCCTTGAGGCAGAAGCCGCTGCAATCGAAGCAGGGGTCCGCAAGGTGCTGGAGCTGGGCTTCCGCACACCTGATCTCGCGCGCTCCAATCCGCAAGGGTTCCCGGTTCTTTCAACGAAAGAGATGGGCGCCAAAGTCCGCGAAACTGTAAAGACACTGCTCGTCAACGCGTAACGCTCGAAAATCTCAAAGGGATAAAGAATGAGTTCCGATCCAAAAACGTTATTTGAAAAGGTCTGGGAGCAGCACGTCGTGGTGGAACCCAAGGGCGAACCCACCGTGCTCTATATCGATCTGCAATTGCTCCACGAAGTCACCTCGCCGCAGGCATTCGAGGGTCTTCGCCTCGCCGGCCGCAAGGTACGCCGCCCCGACCGCTGCATTGCTACCGTGGACCACAACGTCCCCACGACCATCGAAGGCCGCCTCCACATCGTCGACCAGATCGCCGCGATACAGATCGCTACCTTACGCAAGAACTGTGCGGAATTCGGCGTCGAACTCTACGACGTAGATAGCCGAGAACAAGGTATCGTTCACGTCATCGGCCCCGAACTTGGCATTACCAAACCCGGAATGGCCATTGTCTGCGGTGACTCGCACACCAGCACACACGGCGCGTTCGGAGCGTTGGCTTTCGGAATCGGCACTAGTGAAGTCGAACACGTGCTGGCCACACAGACACTGCCGCAATCCAAGCCAAGGACTTTCCGCATCGCCGTCGAAGGACAGTTGCCTGCGGGCGTCACGGCCAAGGACATCATCCTCGCCATCATCGGCCAGATCGGCACCGACGGCGCCACGGGCTGTGTTGTCGAATACGCTGGCTCCACCATTCGCGCGCTCTCAATGGAAGGTCGCATGACCATCTGCAACATGAGCATCGAAGCTGGTGCGCGCGCGGGAATGATTGCTCCCGATGAAACAACTTTCGCATACCTAAATGGCCGCCGCTTCTCGCCCAAGGGCGCAGCATGGGACGAAGCCGTTCACGAGTGGAGCAAGTTGCCCACCGATTCCGGCGCAAAGTTCGATCGCGAACTCGTCATCGACGCAGCGACACTCGTTCCCTATGTCAGCTGGGGCACCAGCCCTGGAATGGTCGCACCGGTCACCGCCGTCGTGCCAAACCCCGCCGACGCGGCCACCGAAATTGATCGTAAGTCTTTCGAGCGTGCGCTTGAATACATGGACCTCAAAGCAGGCACACCGCTTGCCGACATCGCTATCGACCGCGTCTTCATTGGCTCCTGCACCAATGGCCGCATCGAGGATCTTCGCGCTGCGGCTCGCATCGCCGCCGGACACAAAGTTTCCACACATGTGAGCGCGATGGTCGTTCCCGGATCGCAAGCAGTGAAGGCGCTGGCGGAAGCAGAAGGCCTCGACCTTATCTTTCGCGAGGCTGGATTCGACTGGCGCGAGCCCGGCTGCTCCATGTGCCTGGGCATGAACCCCGATATTCTCTCGCCCGGCGAGCGCTGTGCTTCCACAAGCAATCGCAACTTTGAAGGCCGCCAGGGTCGCGGCGGACGCACGCACCTTGTTTCGCCGGAGATGGCGGCTGCGGCAGCTATCGCTGGACACTTCGTCGATATCCGAACATGGAACGCACGTGAGGAGGTAAAGGCCTAATGGAACCGTTTCGCACTTTGACATCACTGGCCGCACCTCTCGATCGCACCAATGTCGACACGGACCAGATCATTCCCAAGCAGTTCTTGAAGCGAATCGAGCGCACGGGCTACGGTGACTTTCTCTTCTTCGATTGGAGGCGCACAGCTTCCGGCGACGCCGACCCGTCGTTCGTGCTCAATGACCCCCGTTACAAAGGTGCGAGGATTCTCATTGCGGGCAAAAACTTCGCTTGCGGGTCGAGCCGCGAGCACGCAGCTTGGGCGCTTTCCGACTTCGGCTTTCGCGTCGTCATTGCACCGACGTTTGCCGACATCTTCTTTTCCAATGCCGGCAAGAACGGCATCGTTCTCGTCCGTCTCAGCGAGGAGCAAGTTGCCAAGCTGATAGAGAACGCAAAAGCGATTCCGAACTATCAACTCACTGTGTCGCTCGAAGAGCAGACCGTGACCGACAGTCTAGGTTTCAATGCCACATTTGAGGTAGACCCGTTTCGCAAATTTTGCCTCATCGAAGGTCTCGACGACATCGGCCTGACTCTGCGTCATGAGGCAGCTCTGGACGCATACGAAGCCAAGCACGACGAAGCGGGCTGGCTGAAAGCGAAAAGCAGCGGAGTTAGTCGTTAGCGGAGCTAGCGGAGTTAGGGCTCACCTTAACAATCGACTCTAACCCCGCTAACACCGCTAATTCTGCTAACTGCACTAACACCGCAACAAAGGAAGATAATGACTGTTCAAGGCAAGCGCCAAAGCATCCCGTTGACTGAAGGCCCCAGCCGCGCAGCCGCGCGTTCCTACCTGCGTGGCTCTGGATATTCAAAAGACGATCTGCACAAGCCCATCATCGGCATCGCCAACACCTGGACAGAAATCGGCACCTGCAACGTGCATCTCCGCGACGTGGCCGAGGCCCTCAAAGAAGGCATTCGCGAGGCCGGTGGCACGCCGATGGAGTTCAACACCGTCACCATCTCCGATGGCATCACGATGGGCACGCAAGGCATGAAGGCCTCGCTGGTGTCGCGTGAAGTCATCGCTGACTCCATCGAACTTGTCGCGCGCGGCAATCTCTTTGACGGCTTGGTCGGAATCGGCGGCTGCGACAAGAACATGCCCGGTATCATCATGGCCCTGTGCCGGCTCGACATTCCTGGGCTCATGCTCTACGGCGGGTCTATTGCTCCTGGAAAGCTTAACGGTGTCGACATCACCATCCAGAATGTGTTTGAAGGCATCGGCTCACACGCTGCCGGGCGTATTGACGACGCAGGCCTCGAAGCTCTCGAAGCCAATGCCTGTCCCGGCGCGGGAGCGTGCGGCGGCCAGTTCACCGCCAACACCATGGCCATGTCCGGTGAAATTCTTGGCATCTCGCCTATCTATCTTTCAGGCGTTCCCGCCACTTCAAAGGACAAGCACGCCGCCACCCGCGAAGCAGGCCGCATGCTCATGGATGCCGTTCGCGCCAATCGCCGGCCTTCGCAGATCATTACCCGCAAATCCATTGAGAACACCATCGCCAGCGTCGCCGCCAGCGGCGGATCAACCAACGCTGTCCTCCACTTGCTCGCCATCGCGCGCGAAATGGGCATCGAGCTTTCTATCGACGACTTCGACGCCATCAGCAAGCGCACGCCCTTTATCTGCGATCTCACCCCCGCCGGCAAATTTGTCGCGTCCGATTACCAGGCCGCCGGCGGTTCGCGTCTATTAGCCAAGCGCCTCATCGAAGCAGGTCATGCCGATGGTTCCACGCTGACCATCAGCGGCCGCACACTCGCCGAAGAAGCCGCGCTTGCCAAGGAGACTCCGGGCCAGGTCGTCATCCACACCTTTGACAAGCCCATCAAGCCGACCGGCGGCCTCGTCATCCTGAAAGGAAACCTGGCCCCCGAAGGCTGCGTGATGAAGATTGCCGCCGCCAATCGCGTCGAACATCGCGGCCCTGCACGTGTCTTTAATTGCGAAGAAGATTGCTTCGCCGCTGTACAGACCGGCCAAATCAAACCCGATGATGTGCTCGTTATCCGCTATGAAGGCCCGAAAGGCGGTCCGGGCATGCGCGAGATGCTACAAGTCACCGCCGCCATCTCCTCCAACGCCGAACTCAGCGCACATGTAGCGCTGCTGACCGACGGCCGCTTCTCTGGCGCCACGCGCGGCTTCACCGCCGGGCACGTCGCGCCCGAAGCGTTTGTCGGTGGCCCCATCGCTGCGGTCCGCGAGGGAGACATCATCCACTTCGACATTCCGAATCGCACCCTCAACGTAGAAATCAGCGCTGACGAAATGACGGCGCGCCTGAAGAATTTCAAGGCGCCGGCCTTGCGATGGCCCAACGGCGTCTTTCGCAAATACGTCGATCGCGTAACCTCCGCCTCACAAGGCGCAACCACTTAAGTTCTGATTTTTGACCACTGATCTCTGTCTCAAAGGAGTCATTCATGGGAAGCAACTCAACCACGCAAGCTGCCAACGCCCACCTCACCACACCCACCCGCCTCACCGGCGCCGAAATTGTGTGGGCCACACTCGTGGGCGAGGGCGTCACCGATGTCTTCGGCTACCCCGGCGGGGCCATCCTGCCGGTCTATGACGCGCTGCGCAAGTTTCCCATTCACCACGTCCTCGTCCGCCACGAGCAGGGAGCATCGCACATGGCTGACGGCTATGCACGCGCCTCGGGCAACGTGGGAGTGGCCATCGCCACCAGCGGCCCCGGCGCCACGAACCTCGTCACCGGCATCGCCACAGCCATGCTCGACTCCATCCCAATCGTCTGCATCACCGGAAACGTCTCCAGCAAAGTGCTCGGCACCGACGCGTTCCAGGAAGTCGACATCACCGGCATCACACTTCCGGTTACCAAGCATAACTTCCTCATCAACAAGACCGAGGACATAGCCCCTGCGATCCGCTACGCCTTCCAGATCGCGCAATCCGGACGCCCCGGCCCCGTACTCGTCGACATCACCAAAGACGCGCAGCAAGGCACCGCAATTTTCGATTTCGCTGCCGCCAAACCGCGCCCCTATCGTCCTCACCCCATGCTTCGCGTCGAGGAATCCGGCTTGCAGCACGCTGCGGAACTCATCCGCAACGCCAAACGGCCAATCATCCTCGCTGGCCACGGCGTCTCGGAGTCTGGCGCCATGGAGCAAGTCCGCACACTTGCCGAGCGTGCGCAGATCCCCGTCGCACTTACGCTTCTCGGCCTCGGCGCCTTCCCCGCATCTCATCCGCTCAACATGGGAATGATGGGCATGCACGGCGAATCCTGGGTGAACCACGCCATCCAGGACGCCGACCTGCTTATCGCGTGCGGCATGCGCTTCGACGACCGTGTGACCGGAAGCACTTCGACCTACGCCACCAAGGCAAAGAAGATTCACATTGAAGTCGATCCCGCTGAGATCAACAAAAACATCAAGGTTGACGTAGCTCTCGTCGGCGATTTGCGGGTAGTACTGGAAGACTTGCTGCCGCGCGTCAGTAGTCGTGGTCATGGTGGCCGCGACGGCTCCGCGTGGCTAAAGACGATCGAATCCAGCAAGGGCGCAGTCGCCGTGCGCGACATCAAGAACCTCCCCGACTCTGGTCACTTATACGCCGCGCATGTCATGCACGACCTGTGGCGCATCACTGGCGGCGACGCCATTGTTGTCACCGATGTGGGTCAGCATCAAATGTGGGAAGCGCAGTACTTCCATCACGAACATCCACGTACGCTGATCACCTCCGGGGGCCTGGGGACAATGGGGTACGCACTGCCTGCCGCAATCGGCGCCAAGTTCGCCTGCCCCGACAAGGAAGTCTGGGTAATCGCAGGCGACGGGGGCTTCCAAATGACCGCGGCCGAGCTCTCCACCATCGTTCAAGAAAAGATCAAGATCAACATCGCCATCATCAACAATGGCTTCCTCGGCATGGTCCGCCAATGGCAGGAGTTCTTCTACGATAGCAACTATGAATCCACGCCGCTGGTCAGCCCCGATTTCGTCAAGCTGGCTGACGCCCACGGCATCGCGGGCCGCGCTGTGACCACGCGCGCCGAAGTTGCCGAGGCCGTCAACGAAGCACGCTCCGCATCCGGCGCATTCCTGCTCAACTTCTTGGTCGAAAAGGAAGACTCGGTTTACCCGATGATTCCCGCCGGCAATGCATTGCACGAGATGATCCGCCGCCCCGGCAAGAATCCGCTGGTCGAGTCGCCGGACGACGTTTAACGAAGCAGGGCTCAGGGTTCAGAGATCAGGGATCATACGCGAAGAGACAATTGCCATTGATGTCCCAATGTTGGCGGCGTTTACCTGAAACCTGAAGCCTGAAACCTGAACCCTCGAAAGGCCTTTATGCTGCACACATTCGTCGCTTACGTTGAAGATCTACCCGGCGTGCTGACGCGCGTTGCCTCGCTCTTCCGCCGTCTCAATATCAACATCAGCTCGCTGACCGTTGGCCGCAGCGAGCGCCCTGGCCTTTCGCGCCTCACTCTGGTGTGCGAAGCGTCCGCGGAAGCCGGCCACCGCATCCGCGCCAGCCTGTTCAAGCTTGAGAACGTGGTCGACGTGGACGACATCGCGCAAGCACCCAATGTCACGCGCGAACTGGCGCTCATCAAGGTAGCTGCCACACCGCGCAACCGCGCTCAGATCTTCGATCTCGTCGAGGTATTCCGGGCCCGCATCGTCGACTTGACTTCCGAGTCGTTGATGATTGAAATGACCGGCGTCGAAAGCAAGATTGAGGGCCTCATTGAGGTGCTTCGAGAGGATGACGGCCGCATACTCGAAATCTGCCGTAGCGGCAAGATGACCATGCGCCGCGGCCACCATACGTCGAGCGTCCTCAAAGCCATGGGCGCGGGCCCCGACGAAAAATTGCTGCCCGAAAACGAGTCGCCCGAACCGGCTGAAGAAAACGCCGACATCGAGCCTGCATAAGAAAGTTCGACTTCGCCTTGTCTAAGCGCGCATTATTATTCCGACATGGAAGGATCAAATTATGGACGGAGATACGAAAGCCTGCCCCGTTTGCGGAGAGACCATCAAGGCCGCAGCGCTAAAGTGCCGCTTCTGTAATACCGACCTCGCTGCGTTCGCCGAAACGAAGGAACTCGAAACCGAGAAGGACCTGTTCTCCGGGCACCCTGCGATGATCTACAGCATCGGCCAGTTGATGCCTTTTTTGATCGTTCTCACCATGGCAATTGTGATCGGGTACTTCGTGCAGTCCAATCAAGGCATCTTGTATGCGAGTCTCTTTTTTGCGGTACTCTGCGGCGTGATCTGGCTCTCCTACTACTTCAAGAGTCGCAGCACTCACTACGAAATCACCACACAGCGGATCAAGCTCGAACGCGGCCTGCTTTCGAAAGTTCAGGAGTCCCTCGAGTTGTTCCGCGTCGACCATTTCGAATTGCGCAAGCCATTGGGAAGTCGACTTTTGGGCCAGGCGTTTCTGCACCTGTATTCTTCCGACGCAGAGCTCGAGAATTTTTCAATATACGGCGTGCCGAATCTGGAATCTCTTGCAGATGAGCTGCGGACCTGCCAGCTTCGCGAACGCGCCCGACGCAGTCTGACAACATTCGTCAAAGCATAGCCCCCGAGGTTTTACTCTCACTTCAAATGCGGCCCTGCAAAATTGGCCCCAAAAGAAATCCCAAACCGCAAGCAAAGGAAAAATCAAGAAAATCATGGCTAAGACTTACTACGATCACGATGCTGACCTATCCCTCATACAAGCGAAGAAGGTGGCCATCATCGGCTACGGTTCTCAGGGGCATGCCCACTCCCTCAACCTCAAGGACTCCGGTGTCCAGGTGAAGGTGGGCCTCGCAGCGAACTCCAAGTCCATTGCCAAGGCGCAGAAGGCCGGCCTTGAAGTTGATACCGTCGCAAACGCCACCAAATGGGCGGACGTGGTTATGGTACTGGTCCCGGACCAGACCGCGGCCAAGTTGTACGCCGAAGAGATCGGGCCAAATCTGGCTGCGGGTAAGCTCCTGCTGTTCGCGCACGGCTTCAATATCCACTTCAAGACGATTAGCCCCGCGCCCGGCATCGACGTGGGCATGGCCGCTCCCAAGGCACCCGGCCATCGCGTCCGCGAGGTTTTCACGGAGGGTGGCGGCGTTCCGGGACTCATCGCCATTCACCAGGATGCGACTGGCAACGCCCACGCGCTAAATCTCAGCTACCTCAAAGGCATCGGCTGCACCCGCGCCGGAGTTCTCGAGACCACGTTCAAAGAGGAAACCGAGACCGACCTCTTCGGTGAACAGGCTGTGCTCTGTGGTGGCGTCAGCGCGCTCATCAAGGCTGGCTATGAGACGCTCGTCGAAGCCGGCTATCAGCCCGAGAGCGCCTACTTCGAAGTGCTCCATGAGCTCAAGCTCATTGTCGATCTCATCTATCGCGGTGGGCTCGCATACATGCGCTACTCCATCTCCGACACCGCCGAGTGGGGCGACTACGTTAGCGGTCCTCGCGTCATCAACGCCGAGAGCCGCAAGGCGATGAAGCAGATTCTCGCTGAAATCCAGAACGGAGAGTTTGCCAAGCGCTTCCTTGCCGACCAGAACTCCGGCCGCAAGGAGTTTCAGGCATTTCGTGATGCTGAAGCCAAGCACCCCATCGAAATCGTCGGCAAGCAGCTCCGTGCGAGCATGCCCTTCCTCGACCCCGTTACTGTTGAAGAAGTCGCCAAGAGCCGCTAGTCAAGCTTTCGCGCTCAATAGACATGGCCCTGCGAGGCAATCCTTCGCAGGGCCAAGTTCATTGCTGCATCCGTCCGATAAGCCTACACGCAACTCTCCTGCGCCGCCGGCCAATTTACCTGCGCCAGCCTGCGAACACCAAGCACCCAGGCCATTCCTCCGACCAATGTCACCAACGCCGCAATCGCAAAAGCTGCGTAGAAGTGTCCCGTCCAGTCCACCAGAAATCCGGTCAATGCCGGTCCGGTAATGCCAGCAAGATTTGCCACCGCGTTTTGCATGCCGACCCATTTCCCTGCTGCACGAGGTCCCGCTAGTGTCTGCGCAAATGCGAAGGTGCCCGCGTTCGATGCTCCGCTGCCGACGGCCATCGCTACCAGGCAATACATATACGTACGCGGGCCCGAAAGCGCGCAAGCCACTAGCGCGATCGCAGCTACTGAAAAGCCAATCCCCATCGCCCACTTGCGGACTACCGTCGGACTGCCTCCGCCTCGTATGCTCCGGTCCGCGATCCAGCCCGTTGCCACGGACGTCATCGAATCTACCATGTAGAGCACTCCCGCTGTGCCCACCATAGAAGCAATCGAGAGATGCCATTCGTTAACGAGGTAGTAAGGCAGCCAACTCATCACGAAATAGGCGAGATAATTGGCGCAGAAGTGCCCTGTGGCCGCGCCCCAAAACGATCTCTGACTCAAGATCATCGCGAAACTCGGACCGCCCGCGACAGCGTGCACAGGCACCGGCGCTGGTCCCGGCTTCCATCGCTTCCACGCTGGAAGCCAAAACAGTCCAACAAGCCCGATCACGACAAACGACATCCGCCAGCCATCGCCCAGCAGCAGGCGCATCCCCAACAGCATCGTGAAGCCCGTCACCAGTCCGGTCCCTGCCGTCGCCAGCGACCACACCAAGACCCCGATGGCCATTACCAGGGCGGCGCTGAAGCGGTCCACTAGCCAGCCGACTACAAGTTGCATCGGCACGTATGTCCAGTAAAAGGCTGAGAACAGAATGCCGAGCTGTGACGCGGAGAGGCCCCACTCGACTTTCAGCAGGGGTGCTGCGAGGGAAAGATTCCCGCGATCAACGTAGTTGATCAGCACGGCCAGCACGAGCAGTGCAAGCGGTGGCGCGAAGACCTTCAGCTCTCCTCTTGACTTCGCCATCACGCCTCGCGTACTCCTTGATCGCGTGGACTTTTTCTTGGCATTAACACGCGCCGCCGTGAGGGAGACTTTACATGGCTCTGCGCGCCGGTAGCCAGATAAA
>WNGL01007250.1_pt1 | contig 13022 bp, 12 predicted proteins | sample 5400591 | NCBI WGS metagenome assembly WNGL01 (sample SAMN13153377, study PRJNA577476) | soil metagenome | isolation source: 80 cm soil or saprolite under Garry oak tree replicate 1 | place: USA:California | collected 2016-06-15
GGCGTGCGCGCCGCGTCGAGCCGCGGCCGCGGCGGCGTAGTAGACCGCCGACCGGATCAGCGGATGCCGGAACCGTATCCGCGGCTCCCACGACAGCAGCCGCTCTGTCCCGGCCGCCTCGCCCGCCTCCGTGCCGATGCCGAGCTGCCCGGCCGCCATCGACACCAGCGCCGGGTCCCCCGACGGGTCGGCCGCCGCCACCAGCAGCAGCGACTGGGTGTCACCGGGCAACGCCCGCACCCGGGACAAGTACAGCTCTTCCAGCCGCCCCCCGAACCGCAGCGGCCAGCGCAGCGGCAGCGCGCCGGACAGTTCCTCACGCGTCAGCTCCCCGGCCAGCTCTACTAGCGCCAGCGGGTTGCCGGCCGTATCGGCCGCGATCCGCCGGCTCACCAGTGCATCGACGTGCGCGCCCGCCGAGGTCACCAGCAGTTCCCGCGCCACGTCGCCGGGCAGCCCGACGACGGTAAGGTCTGGCAATCCCGCCAGCGCCGTGGCCTGGTCCTCGCCCTCGCGGACGGTGAACAACACCCCGACCCGGTCGGCCAGCAGGCGGCGGGCGATAAACCCCAGCACCTGCACCGACACCTGGTCCAGCCACTGCACGTCATCGACCAGGCACAGCACCGGCCTTTCCGCCGCCGCATCCGTCAGCAGCGTCAGCGCCGCGAGCCCTACGAGGAACCGGTCCGGCGGCGGCCCGTCCACGAGCCCGAACGCCGATCCCAGCGCCTGCCGCTGCAGGGCCGGAAGCTCCTGCAGGCCGCGCAGGAACGCCACCAGCAGCTGGTGCAGCCCGGCGAACCCCATCCCCATCTCGGCCTGGACCCCGGCCACGCGCGCCACTTGCATGTCCCCGGCTTGGCCGGCCGCCCAGTCCAGCAGCGCCGTCTTGCCGATGCCCGCTTCCCCTCGCAGCACCAGCACCTCGCTCAGCCCATCCCGGACCGCTGCTAGCACGCCTTCCACCGCGCCGGTTTCCGCGGTCCGGTCCAGCAGCACGCTCATCGCCAAGCCCTCCTGCGTACCCCCGCAACAAAGGATCGGGTTTCCGGGGGGCCGGCCACCTCCTCCCCTTGATGGTGGCGCAAAGACCATAATCGCTCACAAGCCACCCCGGGAACCAGCAGGCACCGCACTCGCCCTGGTATGCCACATTTCAGCCCTCGAGGCAATCGTCCTGGACCTTCCGCGCGAGCTGGCCCCGGCTGGTGACGCCGAGCTTGCGGAAGATCTTGCGCAGGTGGTACTCGACGGTGCTGGCGCTGATGAACAGCCGGGCAGCGATCTCCCGGTTGGACAAGTGCTCAACTACCATCCGGGCGATCTGCGCCTCCTGCGGGGTGAGCACCTCCGGGGCCCCGGGCTGCCGGGAGCGGGCCCGCTCGCCGGTAGCGCGCAGCTCGGCCCGGGCCCGGCCTGCGAACGCCTCCATGCCCATAGCGTCGAACATCTCGAAGGCGGTGCGGAGCTGGTCCCGGGCGTCACGGCGGCGCCGCTGGCGGCGCAGCCACTCGCCGTAAAGGAGGCGGGCGCGGGCCAGCTCGGGTCGGCGCCGGGTGCGGCCGAGCCGCTCGATCGCCTCGTGGTAATGCCCCTCGGCGGCTTCTGCCTCGCTGAGCAGCGCGCGGGAGCGCGCCTCGATCCCCAGCCCGGCCTCGGTTCCCCCGCCGCGTGCCGTTTCCGTCAGCCGGTCGAGGGCCTCGTCGGCGATGCGCGGGTTTCCGGCGCGTACGGCGGCTTCGATCAGGTCGGGCAACGCCCACACGGAGACATATACGTGCTTGTGCTCGCTGGCTTGCCGGGCCGCCGCCAGTGCCTCCTCATAACGGCCGTGGCCGGTGTAGAGGACTGCGGCCGTCCAGTTCGCGACCGTTACCGCGAGACCCTGGCCCCCGGCAGCGGCCTGCTCGATGGCGGACTGGATCAGCGGGGCGGCCTCGGCCTGGCTGCCCCGGAAGGCAGCCAGCATCATGGCGGCATAGGGCGCGAGGGGAGCCCCGGTCGCCTCGCAGACCGCACCGGCCTCTGCGATCAGCGACGGGCGCGGCCGTGAAGTCACCACTCCACACGGCGTCCACGGCCATGCGGTTCAGCAGGATCGGGAGCTGGTCGAGCGCGCCGGCCTCACGGGCGAGCTGAACCTGCCGTACGCTCACGCGCCAGCCACCGTCGTCCCAGAGAGCTTCGTCCGCCACCGTGGCGACCCAGCTCCACCGGAGTATCTCTTCTGCGGGGATGCCTGGGCTGGCAAAGGCCCTGGTTGCCTGCCGCAACACCGGTGCCGCGGCGGCCGGCCCTTCGGCGACCAGCAGCGCAAAACCGTCCAGCGCCAGATCGACCAGGCGCGGCGGGTGCGTCGGCGGGGGCAGGGCCCTGGCGGCGTGTGAGACCTCCAGCAGGTCGCCCGCGCCCGCCAGATGCCCGGCCAAGAATGCTGCCTGCCACGCGTCGACGTAGGTCTGGCGTGCCAGGTCGAGGTCGAGCGGCTCGAGCCGTTTGGCCGCCTTCAGCAGCAGCGGAGGTGCGTCGCTGCCCAGGCCGGAGGCGAACGCGATCTGCCCGCGCAGCAGGTCCGCCCGGGCACCCTGGAACTCATCCAGCGGCCCGGCCTCGGCCGCGGCCAGCAGATCGCGAGCCTTGCCGAACGCGCCAGCCCGCACGTTGACCTGCGCGGCGGCCAGCGCTCGCCCGGCCCGCCGCGCCGGATCGGGCGTCAGTTCGGCTGCCCGCTCTAGGAACGCCGCGGCTGCGGCCAGGCCGCCGCGGGCCTGCGCGCGGCCGGCCGAGTGTTCCAGTGCCGCGGCGACCTGCTCATCCGGGCCGGCCGCGGCCTCGGCTAGGTGCCAGGCCCGCCGGTCTGGATCGCCGTCTGGGTCGGTGACCGCGGCCAGCGCGGCATGCGCCCGGCGTCGGAGGGCGGCCGGGGCGGCGTAGTAGGCCGCCGACCGGATCAGCGGATGCCGGAACCGCACCCGCGGCTGCCAGGACACCAGCCGCCCTGTCCTCGCGGCCTCGCCCGCGTCGGCATCGATGCTCAGCTTCCCGGCCACCTTGGCCACCAGCGAGGGATCCCCCGACGGGTCAGCCGCCGCCACCAGCAGCATCATCCGGGTGTCTGCGGGCAGCGCCCGCACCCGGGCCAGGTACAGCTCCTCCAGCCGGCCCCCGAACCGCAGCGGCCAGCTCAGCGCCACCGCCCCGGACAGCTCCGCCGGAGTCAGGTCCCCGGCCAGCTCCACCAGCGCCAGCGGGTTCCCCGCCGTCCCGGCGACGATCTGAGCGCTCACCTGCCCATCCACCGGTGCGGCCGCCGAGACCGCCAGCAATTCAGCCGCCGCCTCCCCCGGCAGTCCGCCGAGTACCCGCTCCGGCAAGCCGGCTAGCGCGGTCGCCTGTCCCTCTCCCTCCCGGAGGGTGAACAACATGCCTACCCGGTCGGCGTACAGGCGGCGGGCGATGAACCCGAGCACCTCGACCGACACCTGATCCAACCACTGCGCGTCATCGACCAGGCACAGCACCGGCCGCTCCGCCGCCGCATCGGTCAGCAGCGTCAGCGCCGCCAGGCCGACCAGGAACCGGTCCGGCGGCGGACCGTCCACCAGCCCGAACGCCGACCCCAGCGCCTGCCGCTGCGGCGCCGGAAGCTCCTGCAGCCCGTCCAGGAACGGCACCAGCAGCTGGTGCAGTCCGGCGAACCCCATCCCCATCTCGGCCTGAACCCCGGCCACCCGCGCCACCTGCATGTCACCGGCCTGCCCGGCCGCCCGGTCCAGCAGCGCGGTCTTGCCGATGCCCGCCTCCCCCCGCAGCACCAGCACCCCGCTCAGCCCGTCCCGCACCGCCCCCAGCACGCCCTCCAGGGAGGCAAGCTCCGACACGCGGTCCAGCAACCCGTCCACCACTCACTCCCTCCGCAACCAGCTCCGCCACCCCAGCCCGGCAACCCCCCACTGCGTACGCCACCATCATCACTCCGACACCACCCCGGCAACCAGCGCGGCCCAAGCCCAACCCCTGGTGTAGTCTCCGGGTTGACGACACAGCCGCTGGTCTCACCGGTTTGCGCCAGGCTGGGTAAGCGCATCCACGGGATGCGTCCGGTCCGGGCTGACGGCCGCGCTCTGGGCAGCCAGACCGGCAGTTTGTACCTATTTGTCCTGCGCTGGAGCTATGCCCGCCAGCGAATTCGCCGCCCTCCCCGGCATCGCTACGCCTCTTTCTTAACGAGCGAAGCCGAGGCGCGGCGCGGCCGCCGCCGACGAGCCAACTGTGAGAACACGACGGCCCCGACCAGAGCCCCACCATAGAAGAGGTTCTGCACATATGTCTGTGCACCCAGGAGTTGCAGGCCGGTGATCCCGGTGACCAGCAAGTACACCGCGATCAGGGTGCCCGGCACGTTGAACCGGCCCGGAAATATGGCAGTTGCTCCGAGGAATGCGGCAGCGAAGGCCGGCAGCAGGAGCCCGGTGGCCGATGAAGGATCGGCCGCACCCGATGTACCGGCGAAAAGAACTCCCGCTACCGCCCCGATTCCGCCCGAGCAGACGAAAGCCAGGAAGCGAATCCGATTCACGTGCATACCGCTCAGCCGGGCCACCTCACGGCCTCGGCCGACCATCAGGAGCCGCCGGCCGACGGGAACGAACTCCATCATGTAGCCCAGGATCAGAGCCACACCCAGCGCGTAGTAGAACTCGACCGGGATGCCCAGGAACCGCCAGACCACGACCGGGTTGACCAGGTTCTGCGAGATGCCGCTGACGGTGTTGGAGTTACTGATCCAGAGGGTCAGCCCGGCGACGAACGTGCCCATGCCCAGCGTGACGATCAGCGACTCGATGCCGAAGGTCACGGTGATCAAGCCGTTCACGGCACCGACCATGAGGCCTGCGGCGAGCGCGACCAGCACGGTCAGCCCGACAGGCCAGCCATGCAGGACGTTGAGTACCGCAATGATGCGTTGCTGACCGACATAGCGGACGGTACACCTGCCCGGGTCGGTGGGCCAGAGGGCGGCCCGAGGTACCTGGCCGGAGTATCAGCGGTCCGGGATCGAACAGTCCCCGCCGCTGGCCGGCGTCCGCCGCAACCCCCCTGACCGGCATGGTTACCCGCCTTGACGATGTGCAGCGCCTGATGGCGCCGCGAGACTCGGCGTACGTGCCAGATCGGGTCTTGCTGGTTTGCGCGCCATCCCAGGCCGCAGGCCAGGCGTCCCACACCGGAAAGGACAACAGATGAAGCTGGTGCCATGCGGGCGGGGGCGTACGGCCGTCCGCGCCGGGAAGGCAGAGCGAGAAGCACCGCGCGTCCCGGGACGCAGCAGGTCCCGCGCGCTGCCCACCTTCCCGACCTCGCTGCCCGGCGCCACCCCCGCCGGCATCGTCGTCACGTAGCTGCACGGCTAGGAGACCACCATGCCTCGTTCATCCACCGCGCCTGCGGCAGGCAGGCCGGGCCCGCTCGGCCGCGTCGGCCGGGCCTGCTACCGGCACCGTTGGATCACCCTGATCGGGTGGATAGCAGCGGTTGCGTGCCTGGTCACATTGTGGACCCAGTTCGCTGCCGCAGCGGACAATGACTTCGCCGGCGGCGACCCGGGCCAGGCGCTGCTCAACCAGCACTTCCACCGCCAATCCGGCGACACGCTCACGCTCGCCATCGGCTCATCGGAAGGCATCAGCACCCCGGCCGTGCAGCAGCGGGTCACCAGCGCGCTGGCGCCGTTCCAGCGGGCGGCGCACGTCACCTCGGTCAGCAACCCCTACCAGGTTCCGGGGCAGATCTCCCGGGACGATCATGTCGCGTTCGCGACCGTCCAGTTCGACGTCCCCTCGGGCAAGATTACTGGCAGCGAGGTCACGGCGCTGATGAACGACGCGCGTGCGGCCTCGGGCGGCAGCGTGCGCTTCAGCCTCGGCGGTGACCTGGTCGATACGGCCGAGACGTCGGGCGGTGGCTCGTCCGAGGGGGTCGGCCTGGCCGCGGCGGCAGTCGTGCTGCTGATCGCGTTCGGCTCCGTGCTGGCGATGGGCCTGCCGATCGCCACCGCGCTGGCCGGGATCGGCGCGGGCCTGCCGCTGATCGCGCTGCTCGGCCACCTGTCCCCGGCCCCGTCGTTCGCCCCGATCATCGCCATCCTGATCGGCCTGGGGGTGGGCGTGGACTATGCGCTGTTCATCGTGACCAGATTCCGCGAATCCCTCCGAACTGGCGCCACACCCGAGCAGGCGGCGGTAACGTCGATGCGCACCGCCGGGCGGACCGTGCTCGTCGCCGGGACCACCGTGGTGATCGGGCTGCTCGGCCTGCTGGTGCTGCGCCAGCCGCTGCTCAGCGGCGCCGCGGTCGCCGCGGCCACCACGGTGGCCACGACGCTGGCCGGCTCGCTGACCCTGCTGCCCGCCCTGCTCGGCTTCACCGGCATCCGGCTCGCGAAGCCAGGCAAGCTGAGGCTCCCCTGGTCACGCGGCCCCAACGGCGGCAGCCGTTCTGCATCTTCTGCCGCGCAGCGGTGGGCAGGAGTGATCCAGCGGCGCCCAGTGCTCTCCGCGGCCCTCTCCGCCGGGGTGATCCTGGCGCTAGCCGCGCCCGCCCTCGGCATGAAGCTCGCCTTGCCGGATGAGTCCAGCCAGCCCCGCGGCAGCATGGGCTACGCGACCTATGCCACGCTGAGCCGCGGGTTCGGGCCCGGCTTCAACGCGCCGCTGATCGTGGCGGCCAAGCTGCCCGCGCCCGGAGCGTCCACCGCTGGCCTGGCCGCCGCGCTGCGTGCCACCCCGGGCATCGCCCACGTCACCCCGCCGGAGGTCAGCCCGGATGGCCAGGCGGCGATGATGATCGCCTACCCGGCCACCAGCGAGCACAACCCGACCACCAACACGCTGGTGAACCAGATCCGCGACGACGTCCTGCCCCGCGCCACCGCCGGTACCGGCATCCGCGCCTACCTCACCGGGCCCAACGCAGGCGCCGTGACCTTCGCCAACCTCATCGGGCAGCGCCTGCCGTGGCTGGTCGGGATCGTCGTCGCGTTGTCCATGCTGCTGCTGACGGTGACGTTCCGGTCGGTCACCATCGCGATCAAGGCCGCCGTGATGAACCTGCTGTCCGTCTCCGCTGCCTACGGCGTGCTGGTCCTGGTCACCCAGCACGGCCTCGGCCGGCGCCTGTTCGGATTCCCCGAGGCGATGCCCGTGACCACCTGGGTGCCGATGTTCCTGTTCGTCATCCTGTTCGGCCTGTCCATGGACTACGAGGTGTTCCTGCTCTCGCGGATCCGCGAGGACTACGACGCCACCGGCGACAACGCCGTCGCGGTCGCCCACGGCCTGGCCCGCACCGCCCGGGTGATCACAGCCGCCGCGGCGATCATGGTAGTGGTGTTCCTGTCCTTCGTGCTCGGCACCGACGTGGGGGTCAAGCAGATCGGCCTCGGCCTGGCGGTGGCGGTGCTCATCGACGCCACCCTGGTCCGGATGGTGCTGGTGCCGGCCGTGATGGAACTGCTCGGCAAGGCCAACTGGTGGCTCCCCGCCCCGCTCGCCCGCATCCTTCCCAAGGCACCCCTCGGCGAGGACGAGCCCCCAGCCGATGCCAAGATCCCCGCCTGGATCGACCGTGATCCGGCCCCGGTCAGCGGCCTGCCCGGCCGCAGCACCTGACCCAGGAGGGAGCACACCATGACACTCGATGTTTCGGCGACGGGCCTCTCTAGAAGACCATCGGTCGCTCATCGCCCAGTACGACCGGATGCTCGCGGCTGTCGCCGGCCGGGACGGCGCCGGGCCTGTCACCCTCACGGTGGGCATCCCGCTGGAGCTGCCCGCCGATCTGCTGCCGGGAGTGCTCGCGGAGCTGAGCGCCACGTTCCCGCTGACCCGCGTGGAGGTCAGCCATGCCTCTAGCGCCGCCCAGCTGGCCTCGCTGGAGAAGGGCCAGCTTGACGTCGCTCCCGTCCGGGAGTGCCCGGCCGATCCGCGGTATGACGCGGTGCTCGCGGTCGAAGGCCCTGGGCGTCGTCCTGGCGGCCGTCCACGCGGACAGGCTCGCCGACGCGGCCGGCATCCGGCTGCGCCAGCTGGCTGGCCTGGACTGGACCGGATTCCCGCGGTCCGAGGCGCCTGTCTGGTACGACCAGGTCGCCGCCACGTTGCGCGCGCACGGCATCTCACTGAACCACCAGCCTGCACCTGGCGAAGGCCCCCTGATCGCCGAAGTCAAGTTTGCCGCGGTGGGCAGCGGGTTTGTCCGCCATCGCCCGACGCCTGATGTCCGGTGGGTCATGCCGCTAGCCCTGGCCGTCCCCCTGAATAGTGGCGTAGGCACGGACCGGGAATGTGCCCATGCCGCGGACCTTGACGGGGACAGCGCTGAAGCGGAAGCGGTCGATCGGGAGCGCAGCGAGGTTGGTGAGGTGCTCGCAGATCGGGATGCCGGCCGCGAGCAAGGTGGAGTGGACGGGCCGCTCGCCGCTGCTGGTGTCGTCGATGTTCAGCGAGTCGATGCCGGCCAGCGCGGCCCCCTCGGCGGCGAGGTGGTCCGCGGCGGCAGCCGTCAGGAAGGGGTGGCCGTGGAAGTAGACGTCGGTGCGCCAGTGCCGGTCCCATCCTGTGCGGACCCGCACCTCGCCGACCATCAGCAGCCGCAGATCCCGGACGATGGAGTCGGCGAGCTCCTCGTCGGAGATGTCATCGCCGTCGATGTCGAGCCGGAAGCCCTGGCCCTGGATACCGCCGCCGTTAGAGAAGTCGATCTCGAAGTCGAACTGGACTCGATGGTCACCCGTGGCGACGTGCTCTTCCGTCGTCACCGTCTGCTGCTCCTTGTGCGATAGTCGTGAACGCGGCTGCTCGCCGCAGTGACGAACGTAGCCTGACGCGGCACTAGGTAACAGCGTTCGGGGAGCAAGCACCACAGCCCGTTCGGATAATCATGGATTCAATCCTGAGCACGGGGGGCTCAGCCTTCATCGATGCGGTAGTGGATCGCCGCCTCCTCGGCGGACGCCCCGCCGCTGTCGGTGCCCTCGTCGCGAGCGAGGCGGTCGTCATGTCCGACGAGGTAGGCCTCGTCTGCGTCATAGGCCACCTCGTCGCCGGCGACCAGACGTCCGGCCCGGGCGTCGGGACCCTGTTCGAGCGACAGCCTGGCCATCTCCTCTTCGGTCGCGTTCTCGTCTCCGCCGATCTCGTCGGGCCGCTCGTCGCCGTCGAAACCGATGTCCGGCTCCTCCTCCGCGAGGTGCTGATCCAGGGACTCTTCCGAGCCGGATCTGATCGCCGCCGACCAGTGTTCCGGGGTGACAACCCCGCGGTCCAGCGGGTCGTCGCCGGGTGCGCCGTCCAGCGTGTCGGCCCCGTCGAGAACCTCGTAGTCCTCAAGATCGGCGGACTCGTGGCGCCTGTCGTCTGCCATTACCTCAGCTCCCACGTTGTCGACGCCAGCGGCGGTCCCCAAGGTCGTGCCTCCGGTATCGGCGCGCCGGCCACTTCTTGCCGGACCAGCTTCCAGAACGCCCGGACCATCGCCTTGACGGGTTCGGTTTCCATCCCGAGCACCTTGTAGAGGAGCCCGGCGTCATTGGGCAGCAGGCTGGCGCCCGCTACGCAGTCCGCGGCAAAGCTGCCGCAAGGGAAGACCTGGTCGAAGATCCGTGCGGCGTGCCGCCGTGGGGTGACGAGGGTGACGTTCGCGAACACGTCGAACTTCCCCATGACGCCGGCCTGACGGACCGGATGCCGCCACGGATCGGCGACGAGCTTCTCGGTGAACAGCGGCGTGCCGTCCGGCCTGCTCGCGGTCAAGGTGGAGGAGTAGAGGTCGTACTCGAAGACTTCTCCCTGGCCGTGATGCTTGCGGCCCGGCTGCAGTATTTCCGCGCTCAGCAGGGTGGCGCCATCGGCCACCACCGCGTCGGTATGCGTAATGAACCGCGAGTGCCGGTGCGGGATGATCGGGCCCGGGAGGAGTTCCAGGTAGGCGTTGTCCGCGAGCGACAGCCGCTGCGACTGGGCGGCGAAGTTCGCGTCCATCCGGTGGATCTTCGTGGCCGATTGGGTCGTGACGTGCGCCATCGCGTCGGGGCCGACGGTGATGGAGATGTCCAGCCGGTCGCCCTGGAGCACGCAGCCCGACGTCGTGATGATGTAGACGCAGGGCAGATCGGGCAGGTGCTCGTCCCAGTACAGCGCCTGCTGCACGAGCAGGGGCGCTCTCCGGTGGAGATGGGTGAGTACCGAACGGTCTCCACGATGAGCGAAGGACAACTCGAGCACGCCGTGCTTGCCGGGCGCTCCGCTCGGCATCTGCCTCGGCTCATCCTGATAGCAGGCGAGCTCGGGAGCGTCGAGCATGCTCATCAGGCGGGGGCCACGTCGAAGAGCACGTTGCGCACGATCAGGGCCACCACGTCGGAGATCCCCTCTCCGGTGAGGCAGTTCGTGAACACGAACGGCTTGTCCCCGCGCATGAGCCGGGAATCGTTCTGCATGACCTCGAGGCTGGCGTGGACGTAGGGCGCGAGGTCGGTCTTGTTGATGACGAGGATGTCCGACAGCGAGATCCCCGGGCCGTTCTTCCTGGGGATCTTGTCGCCGGCGGCCACGTCGATCACGTAGATGAAGAAATCCACCAGCGCGGGACTGAAGGTCAAGGTGAGGTTGTCACCGCCGCTCTCGATCAGGACCACGTCGCTGTCCGGGAACCGCTCCTCCATCTCCTCGACCGCGGCCAGGTTCATGCTCGGGTCCTCGCGGACCGCAGTATGCGGGCAGGCGCCGGTCTCGACCCCCACGATCCGGTCCCCGGCCAGCACGCCCTTCAGCGTGCGCTGGACGTGCCTGGCATCCTCGGTGGTCACGATGTCGTTCGTGATGATCAGGACCTCCAGGCCCATCCCGATCAGCTCCGGCGTGATGGCCTCGACGAGCGCGGTCTTGCCGGAGCCGACCGGTCCGCCGACGCCGATGCGGGTCGTCTTCTTCACCACGTCACCTCAGTTCATGAACATGCGGATGTGTGACCGGACATGGACCGCCGCCAGGATGTCCGCCATCGGCGCGAAGCTGGCCATGTCGGACAGCGACGCCCGGCGGACGGCGGCGTAGTCGTCGGCGGCTGTCTCGTCGACCGCGGCCAGGATCGCCTGGGCCTGGCGGTGGTCGATCCTCATCAGGCGGAGCGCCGCGCTCAGCGTCGTCATCGCGACGCCGTACTGGTGCACGGCGAAGGCGTCTTCTTCCGGCGAGCCGAGCTCGGCGAACAGGACACCCAGGCCGACGGGAAACGTGCCCGGCGCGGCTCCGTCCCGGACCAGATCGAGCCAGCGGCCCAGCTGGGGTGCGGTTACGGCGGCGGTGCCCACCTCCGCGAGCTTTCTCCCCATCCGGACCGTCATCGTCCGCGTCTCCTCGCTGAGCTTCCTTTCGAAGACGGCCAGGTCGGCGCGGACGACGCGCTCGATGTCCGCGTCGCGTGCGGCGCGGTGCGCCTCGAGCAGGGCGGTGCCGTCCGACGTCGCCGCGCGCCGGGTCGAGGCGAGCACGAACTCGCTCAGCGTGGCGGCATCCCGTACCACCTGTTCCTGGACCGCTGACTCCAGGGCGTTCGAGAACGAGAACGAGCCGACCGGCAGCAGGGAGTCCCCGAACTGGAGGACGCGCATCGTCCGAGCGACGCTCACCGGTGCGCCTCGGCGTGGCCATGTCCTTCGGCGGCGCCGAACAGCCGCCGGGCCTCGTGCGGCGCCAGGTAGGGAATGACCTCCGCCCCGGGTGCGAACGCGTAGGTGACGCCCTCGAACGAATGGGTCTTCATCACCGACGCCATCACCGCCCGGGCCACAGTCAGCGGGACATAGACCCGCGTGCCCTTGACCACCGCCGCCCAGTGCTGGTTGCCCAGCGCGTGCCCGAGTTCAACGCATCGGGCCAGCGATACCTCACGCGGCCCGTCCAGGAGCGCGCTGAGGTCGATGACCAGGACGTCCTTCAAGTCCACGCGCGCGACGATGGCGGTGCGGAGTCCCTCATCCCAGAGCAGGATGTCGCCGTCGCGGAGGTAGGTCCTGCGATCGAGGGAGATCGCGACCTCGACACCGCCTTCGGTGCTCTTGCGCAGTCGGCTTTTCTGCGCCTCCGCCTGGTCAAGAGGCAGCACATCGATGCGGGCGTGCTTCAGCCGGCCGGGCCAGCCGTCCTCGGTCGCGCGGCCGAGCACGGCATCCACGCGCACGAGCGCTTCACCGGTGTCCGTGATCGTCATGGCGGGTTCCCTGATTAGCTGAAGAAGTACAGTCGGTTGAGGCTGACCGACTTGGCCGGGGGCACGGTCGCGGGTGCGCCGTCGGCGATCACGGCGAACGTCTCCGGGTCGACCGTGATGGCCGGCAGGGCGTCGTTGCGGACCAGATCGCGCTTGGTGATCGTCCGGGTCCGCTCCACCGGCCGGACCTGCCGCTGGAGTTGCAACCGCTCGGCCACGCCGTTCTCGTACGCGGCCGCCGAGACGAAGCTGACGCAGGTCTTGGCCAGGGCCGAGCCGAACGCGCCGAACATCGGGCGGTAGCAAACCGGCTGCGGGGTGACGGCCGACGCGTTCGGGTCACCCATCAGCGCCCAGTTGATCAGCCCGCCCTTGATCACCAGCTTGGGCTTGGCCCCGAAGAAGGCCGGCTCCCACAGCACCAGGTCGGCCAGCTTGCCGGGCTCGACTGAGCCGATCACCCGCGCGGCGCCGGCCGCGATCGCCGGGTTGATCGTGATCTTGGCAACGTACCGCAGGACGCGGAAGTTGTCGTGACCCGTGGCGTCTTCCGGCAGCTTGCCGCGCGCATTCTTCATCGCGTCCGCAAGCTGCATGACGCGCAGCCAGTTCTCCCCGACCCGGCCCATGGCCTGCGAATCGCTGGAGATCATGGAGATGGCGCCCAGGTCGTGCAGGAAGTTCTCGGCCGCCATGGTCTCCGCGCGGATCCGGCTCTCGGTGAACGCCACATCCGACGGCACCCGGGG
>WNGL01008342.1_pt1 | contig 13021 bp, 13 predicted proteins | sample 5400591 | NCBI WGS metagenome assembly WNGL01 (sample SAMN13153377, study PRJNA577476) | soil metagenome | isolation source: 80 cm soil or saprolite under Garry oak tree replicate 1 | place: USA:California | collected 2016-06-15
TGCGCACCGCGGCGAACGATTCCCTGCCCGAACAGTCGAGTGTAATCGGCGCGCGATATTCGCAGTGCCTGCCATCCCGGTCTTGCGCCCGCACGCCAACAACCCGGTCGCCCTCCTTGAGCAACCCGATCACCATGATTTCCTCCAACACGGCCGCGCCTTTTGCGCGCGCGTTGTCCATCAGCATCAAGTCGAATTCGGAGCGCAGCACCTGCCAGGTCTGCGCCACCGTATCGCGGTCGTAGCGCGTGAAAAAATAAAACGGCTGGGAAGCCTTGCCGGACGGAGAGATGAACTGGGCGCTGTATTTTTTGACGAATGCCGACTTGCGCATCTGGTCCAGCAAGCCCAGCCGCTGCAGCGGATGAAACGTAAACGGCAGGAGCGATTCGCCGATGTGATAGCGCGGAAACTTCTCCCGCTCCAGCACGAGCACACGATGGCCCATCTCCGCCAACAACGCCGAAGCGGCGGAGCCCGCCGGGCCGGCGCCGATGATTAACACGTCTTGGTTTGGGTCAACGTTCATTTAGGTTCCCGCCTTCGCTCGGAACTACGGCGCGGCAAGCGCGTGCCACGCCGCGCCGTAGCTCCGAGCGAAGGCGGGTCAAGTTTCAGGGCCCACGTTTCACTGGCGGTAGAATCTCCACAATCTCAGCCAGCGCCCGGTCCTGCGGGTCGAGCAGCGTATTGTGCCGGCCATAGAGCAATTGGGCGCCGGACAGTTTCAAGGCCGCGTTAATCAGCCCGTCAGAGGCCAGCCGCAGAAACGCGCTTGGCCGACTTCGATGCGGCGTTTTGCTCTCTTCCAATACATGCCCCAGCGGACGTTGTTCGGCCAGAATCTGGTCGCGCACGGTTTGTGAGAACAAATGCAGATTGATCCTAATCGCGCCGAACTCGACCGGTTCGTCACTGTCGTCCAGCAGCAGCACAACTTCACGAAAATACTCATTGCCTCTGCGCTCCCGGCCCAGTACGCGCAGATGAATGTTCCGCTGATGGAACCTTTCCAGCGTAGGCGTCATGTCGTTGAGATGAGCCAGCAGGGTCTTGTAGGGTTCAGGCAGAGCTTCTGCGTCAATTTGCGTCAGCGCCGGCAGCGGCTGGCCTGCTCGCGCGTAAAACTCGTCCAACGGATGCGCCGCGGTTAGCCCGAATCGTGTTGGTTTTTGAATGGTTGTTTCCATCAGGCGTACCTGGCATTTTTGTGTTGGGGCAGGAAAAACTCGTGCAGAAGCCTGTCCACCTGCAAGAGACCGTCGCGATCGAGCAGCACTTGGTCGCCGTCAAATCTGAGAAATCCCCAATCCTTCAATCGCTCCATCGGCTCGGCGAAGCGTTCGGTCACTTCCACGCCGAATTTGTCCCTGAAGTAGGCGCGGCTGATATGGCCCAGCTTGAGCTGCAGGATCAGTTCCCGGATTAGCCGCTCCTCTACCGTCGGCGTCAGCGCCCGCCAAATCGGCAACTGCCCTTGTCGCAGGCGCGCGACGTACGGCTCGAAGTCGTGCTGGTTCTGATAATGAGTGCCGCCGATGTGGCCGAACGAAGCCACCCCCAGCGACAGCAAATCCGACCCGGCCCATAAGCGGTCCCGATAGACGAACTTGGTCCGCGCCGGCTCCTTCACCGCCGTGTAGGCGCTGGCCACCGTGTAACCCGCCTGTTCCAATTCGGCGAAAGCGTAATGCACCCAGCCGCGTTTGGTCTGCCAATCCGCCACCGGCGCCGCCAATTTGCCTTCGGCCTTCATTTGCCTGTAGATGGTGGTGTTGTAGGGAATCTCCATCTCGTAAATGGTGACGCTGTCGGGCAACAGCTCGATCGTCTTGCGCACGCACTCCCGCCAGTTGGCCTCGGTCTCCTCCACCATGCCCGCGATCAGGTCAATGTTGACTTGCGGAAAACCGACCTCGCGCGCGTAAGCATAGGCGCGGGCGATTTCTTTGCTGTGGTGCGCGCGGCCATTGATTTCCAGGATGTGGTCGTCGAAGTTCTCCACGCCCAGGCTCAGCCGCGTCACCCCCAACTCGCGAATCGCTTTGAGTTTGTGGTCGGTAAGCGTTCCGGGTTCACATTCGAAGGTGACCTCCTCCGCCTCATCCCACGGCAGCAGCGCTTTCATTCCGTCGGTCAGATGCTTGAGCTGATCCACCGAGAGGTAGGAAGGCGTGCCGCCGCCGAAGTAGATGAAGGCAGGCTTGCGTCGGCCGATGAAGGGTTTGCCACTGTAGAGGTGTAACTCCTGCAACACCGCCTCAAGGTAACCCCGAATCGCCCCGGAATCTTTGTCCGTATAGACTTTGAAATAGCAGAAGTGGCAACGCTTCCGGCAAAAAGGAATGTGGATGTAAAGGCCCAGCGGAGTAGCTGAAGGCGGATGGTTGATGGTTGATGGTGGGCGTTCGAGGGCGGCGTGGAGCTCGTCCACAAATTCCGGCTTCCAGAAGGAGTACGGCGGATAATTCGATACGAAATAATTGCCGACGGTCGTCTCCTTTTGGAGCGGCGGCGCTTTCGTCTGTTCCGGGCTGGAGACCGTGATCATATTCACTACAAGTTTAGATGGTTGGATGAGGTAAATGGGCTAGGTGAGTGACACAGTCAACCGGGCGGCGGCTTGACCCCATGCAACGCTTTAGCAATGTAGCTTTGTAAGTCATGTAACTCAGGTACACTTTTAACCTATTTAGCTTTTCCGGCTCCAAAGCAATAAACGTTGGCATCATCGGAACCGATCACGACTTTGCCTTCCGCCACCGCCGGTGAACTGCCAACCGGTTGGCCAATTTCGTAAGACCAAAGCTCTCTGCCCTTGTCCAGAGACAGCAGATACACCCGCCCGTCATCTGAACCGGCCACCACCTTGTCCCCGCAGATGACTGGCGAACTGTCCACTTTGGCATGCGTCGCGAAGCTCCACAGCGCCGTTCCGTCGTCGCGCTTGACGCAGTGCACCAACTTGTCGCGTCCGCCGAACACGACGCGCTCTTTGCCCACCGCCGGGGACGAAAAATACGGGAAGTTGCGATCATGAAAGCTCCAGGCCTTCTGGCCGGCCTTCAAGTCCACGCACAGGAATTCGTTCTCGAATTGCCCGAAATACGCGCGCCCGTCGGCCAGCGCCGCCGAGCCGGCGATGTATGCGCCCGCCTCGATTTCTTTCAATTGCTTGCCGTCCGACAGCGAGATCACGTGCAGCAACGCGTCGCACCCGCCGAAAACCGTCTGGCCATCCCCCGCGGCCGGCGAGCCGTTGATGTAGTTGCCGCTTTCGTAAATCCAGGCTGCTTTGCCGCTCGCCGCCTCCACACAGTGCAACTTGAAATCGTAGCTGCCCACCAGCACCCGGATGCTGTCGTCCGCTTTCACCCAGTTGGGCGCGCCCAAAATCTTGTCACCCGTCTCGTATTTCCACAACAGCTTGCCACTCGCCGCCGCCAGCGCGTAAAGAAACGCGTCGCTCGAACCGACGAACACTTTGTCTCCTAAGAACAGCGGCGAGGACTCGACCGCTCCGCCAGTTCTGAAAGCCCAAATTTTTTGGCCGTCAGCCAGCTTCAACGCGTACACGTTGCTGTCATTGGAGCCGATGTAAACGCGGTTTTGCGCGATGGCCGCCGACGATTTAACGGGGCCAGCGGTCTTGAAGGTCCAGAGCCGATCCATCCTGGCTGGCAGACTGCCGCTGGCGACTCCGACCAGCGTTTGGCTCCCGCGGAACATCGGCCAGCCGTCGCCCTCGGCTGCCGCGCCCGACAGCCGGAGCACTAACGCGACGCAGACCGAGGCATGAACGACACGGCTTCGCCGCGCAGATTTATAGATCTGCGCGTCGCCTCGGTCATTCCGTTGTTTATCCTGCGGATTCATGAGCCAACTCACAGCTTAAACTGTAAGAGTATCGCCCACGAAAAACCGCTGCGCAAACAAAAATACTTACACGTATCAATAACGCCTCGGCCAGGATTCCCACCTGCCGCATTCCGGCGCTCCAACTGAGCTTCAGCCAGGCGAATCTCCCTGCGCTAATTGCAGAACTCGATGCGCTTTGAATCTTCGAGCGAGCCCCTACGGCCTTCTTGAAACGCTGGAGTGTGCCGAATATCGCCACTCGTCCGCGACAGGCGCTTCTGCCACAATCCTTTCTGCGATGAGTGAAGACGAAAAGCAATTCTCCCTCACCCGCGCAGCACCAATGAATCGGCGGGGCGCAAAAAGCAATTGCTTATCGGTTTATCGGTATTAGTCAGTTTTTTCGAAGTTGCGTTGGGATCGCCAAAGCATGGGTCGCCTGGCGGATGGTCCCGAATTATGTTGCTTCGAAGCTAACTGATCTGGGTTGACAAATAGTTGACAACAGGGTTACATTTGGTTCATGAAAACATTGCTGGTCGCAACACCAGAGGGAAGAATGACCGAGGAAGATGTTGATGACCTCTTCCCCGAGAAGCCAGAAGGGTGGCAATTTGAGATCGGCAACCAGCATTTATCGCCAACGGGGGGTGCTCCGGATGCTATTGTAGTTCAAGTGGGAGACGCTTTCCAACCCGCTCAGGTCAAAGCGATGATCCACCGCTTGGCGAATCTGCAGACCGGTGCTCCCAGCGCTTCATACGTCGTGTTTGCGCTCAAACAGGGGGCTAACCTTGCGCTGCAGCGATCCCAAGCACAGCAGGAGCGCTTACGGGCGATCCTGGACAAGATCAACGACGGCTTGCAGGAATTCCCCAACCCCGATCGCGTGGATGTAGCCATTATGCAAGGCGGGCAGGACCTTGGTGCGAAGCTAAGACTAATCGAAGCCAAGCTCAGAGTGGCCCCCCCTCGTCTCAGCCCGCTCGACCGCGTGCAAAGGGTCCTTCAAGCAACGGAGGATTTGCGAGCGGCCGGCGGCAACCTCTCAGCCGAAGCAATTGCTGCGGCGTTTGGCGTCAGCCTCAACCAGCTTGCAGGATGGCTTGGCCGCAAGCGCCAGACTGTCAGCAAGACGCCGGATGCGGCTTCTCTCCAGGATGAATTGGCATATTTCGAGCGAGTAGCCAGATTGCGAGCAGTTCTCCCGAAAGACGGCTTCTTAAAATGGTTGCGGATGCCTAACCCTGAACTGGACGAGAAGAAGCCGCTGGATTTGCTCGCCGGCCGCGAGCGGCAAGTCGTAGCAGATCTCGTGGAGGACATGCTCACGGGAGCGCCTGCTTGAAGCATAATCTGGCGTCGTTAAAAGCTGTGCTCAAGAAGGCGCCGGCCGTGAACGTCCGGACCAAGCTGACCCGTCTCGTGCCGGAGCTCGATCTGGGGCCGTCGCCCAACTGGCTGTTCACATCCGGCAAGCCCATTCGGTACAATCCTGCTGGTGTGGATTGCGTTTATTTCGGGGAAACCAAGGAGCTGGAGAGTGAAACGTTCTCACCCGGGGATCAAGTTTTGATTCGGCGTCTTATTTGAGCAATTTGGAGGGCGAGCCCAATCCACTGGTCGGTTGAGCGTCGGAGGGTTTTGTAATTGGCCAACTCCGCACGGAGTTTGGTGACTTCCTGGTGTGGGATAAAGCGCGAGGTCTTCTTACCGCGAAACACATAGTTCAACTGGTAATAGGGACCATGCCGCTGGGGGTGTTTTGGGTCTTTGCACCGGCAGCCGGGTTTGCCGCAGACATTGTATTGCTTAGAAAGGCTGCCGGGGTGCAGCGCACCTAATCTGCTCAGCAGCGCCTTGAGGGCGGCAATGCGTTCTTCCAGGCGCCTGATTTTTTGGAAAGAAGAGTTTTGTTTCATATCCGATAGCATAATAATGCTATCGGATATGAACAGCCTTTTTCCATCTCCCATCTCCCGTTCCACTGCGGTGCTCTGGCTGGCTTGGTGGCGGGCGGTCAAGTTGCTGCGCCTGGCCTGTCACCGCAAGGCCACCTTCTTTTGGCTCGCCGCTGTCCTGGCCGGCTTGTGCCTGCGCCCCGACTTGGCCGGCGTTACCAGCTTGATCCGCAGTTTGGGCCTGACTGACCACAGCTACTATTGTCTGCTCCACTTCTTTCATTCCTCAGCCCTGCCCGTGGAGGCGCTAACAGCCGCCTGGCTCAAAACGGTGCGTCTCCTGCTGGGCCGCCGCTTGGTACGCTGCAACGGACGGCCGGTGGTCTTGGTCGATGGTCTCAAGCGTTCCAAGGAGGGTCGCAAGATGCCCGGCGTCAAATGCCTGCATCAAGAGTCGGACTGCAACGCCAAGGCACCCTTTATCATGGGCCATTCCTGTCAGGCCGTGGCGCTGCTGGCACAGGCGGCCGGCGCGTGCGTGGGCATCCCCATCGCCGCTCGCATCCATGAGGGCCTGGTCTGGTCCAACCGCGACCGCCGTTCCCTCCTGGATAAATTAGCCCGACTCCTGCTGGAACTGGTTTGGGAGGAGGCCGTCACCGTAGTGGCTGATGCCTACTACGCCGCCGGCAAATTCGCCCGCCACCTCCTCAACGCTGGCCATCACCTGGTCAGCCGCGTGCGCTCCAACGCCGTCGCCTTCTTTCCGCCTCCCTCCAACCCCAGGGTCAAACGGCGTGGCCGACCGCGCCTTTACGGCCGCAAAACCAAACTCCGACACTGGTTCCGGCTCAAAGCCCGTTTCCAAACCGTTCGCCTGGCCCTCTATGATGATCGCCAAGTAAACCTGCGCTATTTCAGTCGCGATCTGCTCTGGCGTCCTCTGGGCCAATTGGTCCGCTTCGTCTGGGTCACTCACCCCCACCGGGGACGGTTGATCCTCCTGTGCACCGATTTGACGATGACTCCGCTGGACATCCTCCGCCTCTACGCTTGGCGTTTCAAAATCGAGGCCGGCTTCTGGCAGGCCATTCACACCGTCGGCGCCTACGCTTATCACTTCTGGATGCGGGCCATGACTCCCCTGCGTCGGGGCGACGGCAACCAGCATCTGCACCGCAAATCGCCCAAGTATCGCCAGCAGGTGCGCCGCAAATTCGCCGCCTATCAACGGCACATCCAGATCGGCCTTATCGCCCAAGGGTTGCTCCAATACTTGGCTCTGAGCTTCCGCCGCGTGGCTTGGAACAATTTCAACTCCTACATCCGCACCGCCAAAACCCACCTGCCGCCTTCCGAATGGGTCGTCGCTCAGGCCCTCCGCCATACTTGGCCGCATTTTCTGCGTTTTTCGCCCCAAGCTGCTAACCTCAAGAAATTCCTTGTCGACAAAATTGCCCCTCGAAGAGCCGGGAATCACAATATCTTTGAACTCGACCTGGCGGCATGAGCGTTTCACTCTCCACTTAAGAAAATGACATAGAAAATGGAAAAACGGCGGGAAAAACAGTAAGGGAAGGTGTTTTTGAAGCGAGAGATCAAGTGCTCGCACCAGCGCGGCGAATGCGTTTCCCTAATCGGGCCAGTTTCGCCGACCAACCGCCCAACGTTTTTGGTATGGATCCCTTTCCCAAAATCAATTTTTTCACACCTTCTGACCCATTAGCATGATGAGCGTAATAAAACTTGTGCAGCACCTAAACGGTCCACAGAGAACAGCGAGGAACCGGGCAGTTCTCTGCATGATACTGGCCCTCTCCAGCTTGGCAACTCAGGCGCACGCGGGCAACAGCGATTCCTTGCTCGCCGCCTGGCTGGGCGCTCAAACCAATATCCATGCTTGGGCCGCCGACTTCATCCAAACGCGAATGTTCAAGTCGTTAACCGAGCCGCTGACCGCTACGGGCCATGTTTGGTTTGCTGAACCGAACCGTTTCCGCTGGGAACTAGGACATCCGCCGCAAACCATTGCCGTCCGCGCCCCCAGAGAGCTGCTCGTCATCTATCCACGGCTCAAGCGCGTCGAGCGTTACCCCCTTGGCAGCGAGCAAACCGGCCAGTGGCGCGACGCGCTGGCATTGTTGGAAACGGGGTTTCCACGCACGCAGGCTGAACTGGAGGCGCGTTACAAAATTCTTTCACAAAAGGCTGCAGACGATGCCGAAGAAGTTGTTTTGGAACCGAAGTCCGCTGCTGCCCGCCGCATGATGCCACGGATCAAAATTACCTTTGACACCAACGACTTTTCACTGCGCGCCACTGAGCTGGAGTTCGCCGACGGCTCGGCCATGCGCAATGATTTCCAGAGTGGCGTGTTGAATCCGAAGTTCGATGAACTGATGTTCACGCCGCCAATCCCTGGCGATTATGAAATAGTCGAGCCGCTGAAGGCTAAGTCCTCGCGCAAGTGAGCTGCAATCGAAAGGCAAAATCCTGAACCAGTCTCCCACCACTGCTTTAAATCTGCTGCCTCACGGACCGGAATTCCGCTTCCTGGACTGCTTGTCGAGCCTGGAGCCGGGGAAAAGCGGCGTTGGCGAGTACAGGGTCCGCGGTGACGAGCCGTTTTTGCGCGGCCATTTTCCCGGCCAACCACTTTTCCCCGGCGTGTTGCTCGTCGAAGCTGCGGCGCAACTCGCCGGCGCCGTGGCGCAATGCCATCCGCTGATCCCGCCCTTGCGCGGCTTGAAGCTAACGGCACTGCGCGCGGTGAAAATCCTCGGCACCGCCAAACCCGGAGAAGTGATTCGGCTTGAGGCACAAATCAATGGACGGCTGGGATCTCTGGTGCACGCGCAAGCAACGGCTTCAGTAAACGGTCAACTGGTGATGCAGGCTGAACTGACTTTGAGCGGAGACTAACCGAGGGTGGTTTTTTCCATGTAACGCTTGCGCCAGTCGGCCCGCGAGAGTTTGCCGCGTCGGTTGGTTTCCAGCGAATCGACAAACCACCATTCGCGCGGCACCTGCCACGCAGGCAATTTCGCCATCAAAAACTGTTTCAAGGTCTCGCCGCTGGCGCCCCCCTTGACCGCCGCGCAGGCGACGATCGTTTCGCCCCGCTCGGGCTCAGGGCTGGGCACCCCAAACACCAACGAGTTGCGCACTTCCGGATGGGTGGCTAAAACCTTTTCGATCGTCTCGGGCGAAACTTTTCGGCCAGCGACGTTGATCTGGTCACTCGCCCGGCCACGCAAATAAACCAGACCGTCAATAATTTCCGCCAGGTCGCTGGTCCGGAAAATTCCGCCACCCAGGTTCGGGTTCGACTTAGGCCAATAGGTCTGCGCCACAGCCTGGCTGCGCACCTCCAAGCAGCCGCCGGGGGCTACGTTGCACGCGACGTTCCGGAGCGGCGCGCCGGCGCATGAGCTGTCCAGACGCGGCACCGCCGACGCATCGTAGGTGATGCCACCGCATTCGCTCGAGCCGTAGAAGTTGTGGATTTTCAGTGCGCGGGTTGCGAAAACGTCGCGCTCAAGGGCCAGTGGCAGAGGCGCGCCGGCAGAAATCGCCAAATGCACATTGGCGGGAATCGCGTTGGCGTCATGCCAGGTCCGCCACAACGCAGGCACGGCCGCGAGCGTAACCGCCCTTTCCCCTGCGGCAGCCTGCCTCACCGCTTCGGGCAGAGGCGCGCCGGCCAGAATCAGCGGGACTCCGTGAAGGAGCAGCGGCAGCACTAGATTGGAGAATCCATAGGAGTGCGCCAGCGAAATCACCCCCAGATTAGGCCATTCAGCACGAAGGCCCATGGTGGTTACAATGTTTTCGGCATCCGCCATCAGTTGAGCTGCTGTCAACGCCACCAAGCGCGGTGTGCCTTCCGTAGCCGAAGTCGTTTTGAGGTGAACGATTCTGGCCGGCAACTGCCCGGTAATACATGGCGGTTCTTGTCCGGGTTCGAGCGGACAAACCACTCGACCGAACCGCCACGCCCGGAGAACCGAGAAGATGAAGTCGGCGCGGACCCCTTGCGGAAAAGCAACGGGTGTTTCACGCCAAACTTCCTTTTGAGTGGCGGCAGCCAGTTCCTCGAAGGTCCATTGCCCGCCGCTGGCCAGATCGCGGAGAGCGATCCGTGCAGAACCAGCGCGGGCGACCTGTCGCCAGCGGTCGTACAACATTGCCTGTTAGCTAACTCAGCGTTAACTTCTCAGGCAAGCAGGATATGGCCGAAGGACGGAATAATGGCGCATCTTGGCACTGCCACCGTAGCGCAGACTGGTCCCGACACGTCGCATAGGCGTCAAGCTAAGCCGCCCTTAGTTTACGGCGCGCTTTTTTGATTTTCCTAGTCAGAACCAAAGTATTTTTGTCTTCCACCGACCATTCCCATTCTTCGCCTTTGGCCAAATCCAGCGCCTCGGCCAGGACCACCGGAAAATTGAGATAATAGGAGCGGTTGGTTGGACGCTCCACTTTTTGTACTTTGATCAGGTAGCCCATAGAGCCGTGTTTTTCAGGTTTCCAAGGTGGCCCATTTTGGTGTAGCAGGCCACTCTTGTCTTATATAGTATCAATACTATATAAGAGCCAATGACAACTCTTTCCTCTCGCCCCCTCCGGGTTGCCCTCCAAGACAACCTTCATCATCTGCAGTGCCAACTGCAGCGCACCGACCTTGACGCCCTGGCTCGTCAAAGCGGCTTCCAGCAGCGGGTACCCCGCAAAATTCCTATCCTCAAGCTGGTCTTGGCTCTCGTAGCTCTGGCCGCTGAAACCGTGCTCTCCTTGGAACGAGTGGCCGCCGTCATCGGTCTGGCCGCTGGCACCGCTTACTCCAAACAGGCTTTCCACCAGCGCTTGGGCGTTAAACTGGAGCTCTTTCTGGCGCAAGTGGCCACCGCGCTCTTCAAGCAAATCAGTCTGCCGGTTCAAAACCAAGGCTGGTTCAAAGCCTTCCAGCGCGTCCTGCTTCACGACAGCACCGTCGAACCCCTGCCCGAGCACTTGGCCAGTGCCTTTCCCGGCCCCGGTAACGGCCGCAGACGGCGCTATGCTGCTCTCAAGCTCCAGTTTATTTGCGACCTGCTCCACAGCCAGGTCCTGCGCGTGGGACTCTCAGGCTTCACTCGCAATGATCAGGCGGCCTCGCCCGACATCCTCAGCCTGATTCAACCGGGCGATCTCATTATTCGGGATTTGGGATATTTCGTCTTAAAAGTCCTGGAGCAGATCTGCCTCAAAGGGGCTTTCTTCCTGAGCCGCTACCGCCATGGTGTATCGATCTTTGACGCGCAAACCGGCCAACCCTTGAACCTGGCGGCCCAATTGCGTCCAGGCCACGCATTCGACCGACAAGTGCTGCTGGGAGCAGAGAAAGTTCCGGTGCGCCTAGTGGCGCAGCCCGTGCCAGAAGCTGTGGCCAATGAGCGGCGTCGCAAAGCCCGGACCAACCGTGACCGGCGGCTCAACCCCAGCAAGGCCAAGCTCTACCTGCTGGGCTGGAATATCTTCGTCACCAACGTTCCCCGCGCAGTCTGGTCGGCCAAAGCCCTACAGCCCATTTACCGACTCCGTTGGCGCATAGAGATCATTTTCAAAGCTTGGAAAAGCCACCTGGGATTGCGAGAACTTAACTGCCGCACGGCCGACCTGCTCCGCCTTTCGGTGATGACCAAGCTCTTATTTTGCATCGCCGTTTACCGCCTGTGCGACGCGCTGGAATTGCTCGGAGATGCAGAACGTCATGTGAGCCTGCTGCGTCTAGCTCGGATTCTGGGACAATGCGCCTGCTGGTTCGCCGTCGCGCTCCTGGGCGTTTCCATGGCCCAATGGCTGGATTGGCATTTGCGCCACCATCTCTTTTACGAAATCAGGAAGGACCGTAAAAACTTCTATGAGTTGCTTCTGGAAAACCGTTGTGATTAGCTTGACGCCTATGCGATGCATCGGGACCAGTCTGCGCTACAAGCCAGCCCCGATCCGCATCGGTGGCAGTGCCAATATGCGCCCATTCAGACCTCGCCGCCGCAGTTTGCGTCGCTACGCCGGAAGAGTAAGTTTCATCCGGTTCTATGTTTTAGTAACGGACAGAATTGACGCTCAATAAGAAAAATGAAATCTGCAACGATGCCTTTTCCAAGCCGGGAGCTACCAAAATTGGCCCGCGTCCAGCAACAGTTCCCGAGCGGCCACATTGAGGATATCCGCGCTGAGGCGCGAGAAAAGCTGCTCGCCGGCGGGCTGGCGAAAAGGATTTTTCCCGGCGCGCAAATCGCGATCACCGCCGGCAGCCGAGGGATGGGTGGATTTGTCGAACTGCTGGCGGGCCTGGCGGATGCCATCAAATCCGCCGGCGGGAGGGATGGGTGGATTTGTCGAACTGCTGGCGGGCCTGGCGGATGCCATCAAATCCGCCGGCGGGAAGCCTTTCATCATTCCAGCGATGGGCAGTCACGGCGGGGCAACCGCTGACGGCCAAAAAGAGCTTCTGCGCCGCCTCGGTGTCACCGAGGACACTGTCGGCGCACCGGTGCGCGCCACCATGGAGACGTTAGAGTTAGGGGCTTCGCAGACGGGCGCAGTGGCCCACCTAGATAAGCTGGCGGCAGCCGCTGACGGCGTCATTGTGTTGGGGCGGGTCATCGCGCATCCGGCAAACAAGACCGGTATCGCCTCCGGTTTGTTGAAAATGACAACCATCGGCTTGGGCAAACAGGTCGGCGCACAGCAGGCCCACTCGCACGGGCTGTGGGAGTCAGTCAAAGCCGTGCCGCAGGTGACGCTGGCGAAGTCAAAGGTGCTGTTTGGCGTGGGGGCGGTCGAGAACGCCTATGGGCAGCCGGTGATTGTCGAAGTTGTTCCCGCGGGCTACGAGGCCTTCCGTGACGCGGACGAGCGATTGTTGAAGGCCGCGTCCCCGCACATGGCCGGGATTCCCTTTGATAAACTGGATGTGTTGGTCATTGATGAATTCGGCAAGAACATTTCCGGCACGGGCATGGACTTGAATGTGATCGGCAAATGGCGTCTTAACGGCGGAAAGCGAGAGCCCGATTTCTTGCGCATTGTAGCCTTATCTTTGACCAAGCCTTCCATGGGAAACGGCCTGGGGATCGGCCTGGCCGATTTCATAACCGAGCGGTTCATGAAAGAGTACGACCCGGCCGTGACCTACGTGAACCTGTTGACCGCCACAGAACCCGGAGCGATGAACACGCGCCAGGGCGCCCTCCCACTGGCGCTGCCGTCGGACC
>WNGL01007256.1_pt1 | contig 13017 bp, 11 predicted proteins | sample 5400591 | NCBI WGS metagenome assembly WNGL01 (sample SAMN13153377, study PRJNA577476) | soil metagenome | isolation source: 80 cm soil or saprolite under Garry oak tree replicate 1 | place: USA:California | collected 2016-06-15
GGGAGGTGGCGGCGGAGGCGGCGGTGCTCCGCCCTTCGCCAACCGGACGAATCCGTCACCAAAACCCGAAATCTGCCCCTGGGCGGCGAGCGGGGCCGCCAGGAGAATGATCGCGCAACCGAACGTGGCCGCGAGTTCGCGCAGACGGATGGCTGTTCTCCCTGACCCGAGCTCCCGAGCAAGGCGCTGCGACGTTTGCCGCAGAACCGTGGGAGCATCTTTTGCGCCAATCGCGAAAAACCGTAAGAAGGACAGACACCGAGCGATGACTGTCGGGCACTGGGAGGGGAGCTATAACCTCCCCTGACACTACCGAACGGTAGGCGAGCGCAGCGCTAGCCGCTCACTACCCAGATGTCCATCGTGACGCCACTGCCGGGGACGGCCATGGCCGGCACGCGCACGACCGACGTCGCGGGCAACGCGTCGCCGAAGCGCGCGGCGACCGAACGGAACGACGCATCGAACTCGCGCAGGTCCGTGTAGAAGAGCTGCTGGCGGGCCGCGGCGCCGAGCTCGGTGTCGGCCGCGCGACAGAGCGCGTCGGCCTGCTCGAGGATCCACTCGGTCTGCACGCGGAGGGACGAGCCGGCGTAGGGGAATCCGTGATCGACGCGCGCCTGCGGGATCACGCCATCGCCCGTGGCCGCGAAGAGCCCCGAGAGGAACAGCAGATCGCCAGCGCGAACGGCCGGGCTCGCGTGGCCGATGGGAACCGGGCAGCGTGCGCTCACGATTTCTTTCCGCGTGCGGCCATCGCGGCGCACCGCGACCAGGTTGATCTCGATGATGCCGCCGGTGACGCCGAAGTCCGCCGCCGACAGCACGGTGCGCGCGGGCGGATCCTGGGGAAACGCGGCGCGCCAGGCGTCTTCCATCCGCGGCAGGTCGTTGATGTCGGCCAGCCAGATCTGGGCCTTGAGGACGTGCGCCATCGAGGAGCCGGCCGCTTCCAGCGTCAGCTTCAGGTTCTTCAAGATGAACTCGGTCTGGCGGCGGATGGACGAGCCTTCCCAGAAGATGCCGTTCACCTGGGCTTCGGCGGGGATGCCGGTCCGAAAATCCGTCGCCATCTGCCCCGCGACGAAGACGTAGTCGCCGACGCGGACGGCCGGCGAGTAGCCCGCGCCCGCGAGCGGTTGCGGGATCGTGTCGACGGCGATGCCTTCCTTGGCCGGCGCGAGCCCGGGATCGATCACGACCATGTCGACCTGCACGGTGGCGTCGGGAGCGAGGAGCTCGGGTTGAGCGACGGTCGTGCTCGCCGGGCGCGGCGGCCTGATGAAGTCGCGACGCACCTCGTGGTACGGATCGACGTGCTCGCGCGAGGTGACGAACTGGTTCAGCCAGACGCCTTGCGTGACGCTCGTGCCCGCTTCCTTCAGCGCCGCCTCGATCGTCGCGAAGATCGACCTCGCCTCGCGAATGCCCTTGGCCTCGCCGGCCAGCGGCAGCGCAGGATTGCCGCGCACCTCGGGCGCGAGCCCTCCGCCGACCGGCCCACCCATCGTTCCCGAGACGAACACCCACGGGCCGGCCTTCACGGCATTCGGAATGCGGAGCGGCGGGGGCGGGGAGGCCGGCAACCAGATGCTCTTCTTGGCCATGATGTCTCCTTGGCGTAGCCCTACGCCGTGGCGTGGGCCTCGAGATAGCTCGAGAGCAGGCGCGAGGTGACGACGCGAAACGCTCGGTCGGACGCGTAGCCGAGCAGGCCGAACACGGCGAGGACGACGAAGACGCGGTTCGTCTGCACGAGCAGGCTCGACTGCTGCAGCAGGTAGCCGAGCCCGGAGTCCGCAGCCAGGATCTCGGCGGGAATGATGCTGAGGTACGACGACGCCAGCGCCACGCGCATGCCGGTGACGATGGACGGGATGGCCGACGGCAGCACGATGAGGGCGAAGATCTGGGCCTGCGTCGCGCCCAGGCACTCGGCCGCTCTGACGCGAGCCCACGGTGTGGCCATCACGCCGTGGATCGCGTTGATCAGCACGATGAAGAACGTGCCCCAGAAGATCAGGAAGTACTTCGACGTCTCGCCGATGCCGAACCAGATCACCGCGATGGGGATCATGGCGGTGGGCGAGAGGAAGCGGAAGAACTCGATCACGGGATCGAGCAGGTCGTGCACGACGCGGATCCGGCCCATGAGGACGCCCAGGACGATGCCGAGCGCGCTGCCGAGCGCGAACCCGACGGCAACCCGCGTGAGGCTGGCCGCCATGTGACGAGGAATCTCGGCCGTCGTGAGCATCGGCACCCCGGTGCGCAGCACCTCGCTCGGCGGCGGGATCAGGTGAGGGCTCACCACGTACGTCGAGACGACGTGCCACACGACGATGAAGCTTCCGAACGAGAGCGCGAGCATGGCGAGCCGGCGCAGACGGTCCATCTAGTGTCCCTGGTCCAGTTGGCCCGCCTCGGGCAGGAGCAGGGCCTCGACGCGGCCGTAGGTCTCGGCGAAGGCCGGGTTGGCCAGGTCGCGAGGGCGCGGCAGCTCGACAGGGAGCACCGCCTTGAGGCTGGCGGCGGGACCACGCGTCATGACGCCGATCCGGTCGGCGAGCACGATGGCCTCGCCGACGTCGTGCGTGACGAACACGATCGTCTTGCCGGTGGCGGCCCAGATGCGCAGCAGCTCGGCGTGCATGAACCGTCGCGTGATCGCGTCGAGGGCCGCGAACGGCTCGTCCATCAGGAGGATGGCGGGATCGATGGCGAGCCCGCGGGCGATCTGGATGCGCTGCTTCATGCCGCCCGAGAGCTGCCGCGGATACTTCGCGCGGTCGTCCCACAGCCCGACCAGACGCAGGTGCTGCTCCACGACCTGAGCCCGCCGCGCCGGGGGCACGCCCGCGATGCGCAGGCCGAAGGCGACGTTCTCCTCGGCGGTCAGCCACGGAAAGAGCGCGGCGTCGGCGTTCTGGAAGAACACGACGCGATCCCGGCCCGCGCGCGTGATGGGTGCGCCGTCGAGCCTCAGGTCACCGTGCGTCGGCGTCTCGAAGCCGGCCAGGATGTTCAGCAGCGTGGTCTTGCCGCAGCCACTCGCCCCGAGGAGGCAGAACAGCTCGCCCTTGCCGATGTCGAGGTCGATGCCGGCGAGGACGCGCGCGGGGATGGCGCCGCGGCGGAGGACGAACGACTTGTCGAGACGGCGGATCGCCAGCATCGCCGGCGCGACGGCTCTACCAGCGGAACTCCGACGACACGCGCTCGGGCAGCGCGCGCAGGAGCGGGCGCGGCTCGAAGAAGGCCTTCGGGTTCCAGGGCCGCTTCAGGAGCCCGATCTCCTTCATCCAGACGGCGAGCTTGTGGAAGTCGTCCCAGGCGACCTTGTCGAGCCCGACCACGCGCTCGTTGTACGAGTAATCGGCCTCGACCGGCGCGGTGTCCTGCATGCTGAACTGCTCCCGGGCGAACTTGATCACGTCGTCCTTGTGCTGGGCGGCGTACTGGCGGCCGCGGTCGATCGCGCGCAACATGCGCTCGGTCACGCCGGGGTGGTCGCGCACGTACCACTTCCAGGCGCCCAGCACGAGGTAGCCGTTCATGTAGCCCTTGGCCGTCGTGAGCTTGTGCACGCGCGCGCCCGAGATCTTCAGGGCCTGGGCCCCGTACGGCTCCCAGATGAAGAAGGCGTCGATGTCGCCGCGATCGAGCGCCGGCGGCATGATGTGCGGGTCCATGTTCTTGATCGTGACGTCCTTCTCGGCGAGCCCCTGGGCCTTCAGGTACTCGCTGACGAACCAGGAGCCGGTCGATCCCACGCGCGTGGCGATCGTCTTGCCCTTCAGGTCCTGGCCGGTCTTGATGTCGGCGCGCGCGATGCCCACGTAGCCCTCGGTGTCGCGCTCGATCACGGCGAGCAGCGCGTAGGCCTCGTCCATGTTCTGCCAGAAGTTCGCCGCGGGCAGCTCACCGCCCGTGTTGAAGTCGCCGAAGCCGCGCTTGCCGTCCTTCCCGGACTGGAAGGTCTGCATCGCCGTGGTGCCCGCCGAGAACCACTTCACGGTGACGTCGAGCTTCTCGTCCTTGAAGAACCCCTGCTGCATGGCCATCCAGATGGCGTCGGCCTTCGCGATCGGCTGGGAGAAGAGCAGCACCTTGCCGTCCTCGTGCCCGGCCCAGACGGATGCGGCGGTGGCCACGGTGAGCCCGATCACTGCGATCATGATGAAACCGCTCCACGTGCGCTGCCCCATCGATGGACCTCCCTCGCGAGATGACACTCTCAGCCGTGACGCGCGTCAGCCCTGGCGCACTCTCGGAAAGACTTCCTCGGCCAGCATGCGGAGCTGGTCGAGCGCCATGCTCTGAGGCATGCCCGGCCACTGCAGGCTCATGATCAGGTGATTGATGCCGGTGGCCCGCTGGAGCGCGAGCATCTGCTCGGCGACCTCGTCGGGCGACCCCAGCAGGAAGCGGTCGCGGGTCAGATCGTCGAAGGCGAGGCCGAGGTCGTTGTCGCCGGCAGGCATGGCGCGGCCCTGGCCCCACTCCGCGTACGCCTGGTACTTCGCGCCGAGAAAAGGCGCGCACAGGCGGATCGCCTCGCTCCGCGACTTCGCCACGAAGACCTCGCGGCGCGCGGGAAATTCTTTCGGGAACGGCTTGCCGCATTCGTCGAGGGCGCGCTTGTAGACCTCCACCTGGCGGACGATGGTGTCGATGCGGTTGTGTGGGTTCACGTACCAGCAGTCGCCCAGCCGCGCCGCGCGGCGAATCGCCGGATCGGCGTTGGCGCCGATCCAGATCGGTGGATGCGGCTTCTGCACGGGGCGGCTGCCCAGCGCGGCGTCCTTCAGCGTGAAGTGAGAGCCGGCCATGGTCACGACGTCCTCGGTCCACAGCCGCTTCACGGCGAGGAGGTTCTCCTCGAAGCGGCTCACGCGCTCCTTCTGGGTCGTGCCGAAGGCCAGGTACTCGACCTCGCGGTAGCCGAGGGCGACGCCGAAGATGACCTTGCCTCCGCTCATGACGTCGGCGGTCGCGATCTGCTCGGCGATGTCGAGCGGCTTGTGGAGCGAGAGCAGGATCAGCCCGAAGTTGATCCTGAGATTCGGCGCCTCGGCCATGATCCGGCAGAGGAAGGGGAATTGCTGGAAGTCCTGCCAGGGCGCGGCGCTGTAGTGCATGCCCTTGGTGATCGACGCATACCCGAGCGCGTTCGCCAGCCGCGCCTGCTCCGTGAGCTCGCGGAAGCGGGCCGGCATGTCGTCACCCGCGGGGAACTGCGCCCGCATCATCAAGCCGAACTGCATGCCCGCCACCGTCGTCTCCCTCGTCGCTCGCGCGTGGGTTGAAAGCTCGGCGTCGGTTACAGGTTCGGCGAGCCACCGCGGCCGAGCACGTCCTCGCACCACGCGGCCGCCGCCAGCAGTGGCGCCTCGGTGAACGGCCCGCTCGCCAGCTGGATGCCGAGCGGCAGACCCGACGCGGTGAGGCCGCACGGAACCGTGATCGACGGGAAGCCGCTGAGTGACCACGGCACCTGGAACTGCGGATCGCCCGTCGCCATGCCCTCGGGCGCGGGCGCCGGCGTGGTCGGCGTCAGCAAGACGTCGTAGCGCTCGAGGAGCTCAGCCAGCTCGCGACGGAACTGGCGCCGGATCCGAAGCGCGCGCACGTAGCTCTCGCCGGTCACCAGCATCCCGGTCTCGATCATGCTGCGGATCGCCGGGCGATAGAGGTCGGCCTTCCGCGCGAAGAGATCCGCGTGGACCGTGGCCGTGTCGCAGCGCACGATGAGATTCGCCGCCGCCTGGGCGACCCGGAGGCTCGCCGGGGCCTTTGCCTCCTCCACGGTCGCGCCGGCGCGGGCCAGGCGCTCGACCGCCTGGCTGGTGATGCGCCCGACCTCGGGGGTGGCGCGCTCGAAGAAGAACTCGCGCATGAGCCCGATCCGCGGCGCCCGGCGGCGCGTGATCGCGGCGACGTAATCCGGAACTGGAGAGCGCGACGAGCTGGGATCGCCGGGATCGTGGCCGGCCGTGACGGAGAGGCCGAGCGCCATGTCCTCCACGCTGCGAGTCATGAGCCCGACGTGGTCCTGCGTGTAGCTGAGCGGCATCACGCCGCGCGTGCTGATGCGGCCGAGCGTCGGCTTGAGCCCGACGAGCCCGCAGTAGGACGCGGGGCGCACGTTGGAGCCGATCGTCTGCGTGCCGAGCGCGATCGGCACCTCGCGCGCGGCCACCGCCGCCGCCGACCCGCTCGACGAGCCGCCCGGCGTGCAGGCCAGGTTCCACGGGTTGCGCGCGGGCGACGGATCGTAGGTCGCGAATTCGGTGGTGTGGCTCTTGCCGAGCAGAATCGCGCCCGCGCTCTTGAGCCGCGCCACCGACGTGGCGTCGTACGACGGCACGAAGCCGGCCATCACCTTGGAGCCGCCCTCGGTGCGAAGCCCCGCGCTGTAGAAGATGTCCTTGGCGCCGAAGGGAACGCCGTGGAGCGGACCGCGAGCCACTCCGCGCGCGACCTCGTCGGCCGCGGTCCGCGCCGCGGCGCGCGCGCCGTCGCGGTCGACGAGCGCCCAGGCCTGGACGCGCCCGTCCACCTTGTCGATGCGCTCGAGCAGCGCGTCGACGAGATCGACGGGGGAGAGCTCCTTGCGACGGATCGCGCGGGCCGCGTCCGCGACGCCGAGCTCGTGCGGGCTCATGACTGAGGCTCGACGTAGAACGCCGGCGGCTCTTCGTGGTCGACGGGAAACGCCGCCACCTCGGCCATCCAGCGGCCCGTGTCCTCGATCGCCTGCTTCAGCGCCTCGGCGCGCGTGGCTCCAAACCTGCGCTCAGCCTCGGCCTTCAATCCCGTGACGTGGTCCATCGTCGGCCTCCTTCTCCCGCGAAGCGGGACTCTACGCCGGACGGCAGGTCGTGACAAGCGGCGTGAGCACGCCTGGCGCAGCGGGAAAGCCATTTGACGGGGGCGCCGCGAGTCACGTAGCTTCCCACCTATTCGACAGGTCGATGCGACCCATGGAGTGAGGCGAGGACACGGTGCGTGGGCCGACGCGGCCGCCCGCTCGCTCACCACGCTGCTCCGCTCGCTCGCCGGGGCCATGATGCTCGCCGCCATTGCCGTCAACTTCGCGAACGTCGTCGCCCGCTACGTCATCCTCCGTCCGTTCCCGTGGGCCGAGGAGACGATGCAGTTCCTCGCCGTGTGGATCGTGATGCTGGGCGCCGCCGTCATCACGAGCCATCAGGAACACCTGAGGATGGACGCCCTGCTCGTCGCGGTTCCGCCCGCCGTCCGCCGTGGGCTGGTGGCCTTCGACACCCTGCTCGGTGTCGTCATCTGTCTCTACGTGGTGGTCCAGTCGGTGCAGGTGGTTCAGATGCTCACGACCACCGGCCAGCGGAGCGTGATCGCGCGCATTCCGATGAACCTGATGTACGCCTCGGTGGTTCTCGGCTTCGCCTTTGCCACCCTCTTTCCCGTGCTGGGGTGGCTGGGCGCGCGGCCGGGTTCCGACCACAGAGACGTCGAGCGATGAGCTGGGTGCTCTGGGTCACGCCGATCGTGTTGCTCTGCCTCGGGCTGCCGATCTACCTCTGCTTCCTGGCCGGCTCGATCGCGGCGTTGCTGTTCGTGACGAGCGTGCCCACCAGCATCGTCCCGCAGGTCATGTTCGGCAGCGTCGATTCCTTCACGCTGCTGGCCGTGCCGTTCTTCCTGTTCACAGGCGAGCTGATGGGGCGCGGTGCCATCGCCGACCGGCTGGTCAAGTGGTGCATGGCCCTCTTCGGCGGCGTGCGCGGCAGTCTCGGCCTGGTGACCGTCGGCTCGTGCGTGGTCTTCGGCGCGATCTCGGGCTCCAGCGCGGCCACCGTCGCCTCGATCGGCCGGATGATGTACCCGCAGCTCCGCGAGAACGGCTACGGCGAGAAATTCTCGCTGGGCCTCGTGACCGCGACGGGCGCCATCGACATCCTGATCCCGCCGAGCATCATGATGATCGTCTACGCCGTCTCCGCCGAGCAGTCCGTCCCGAAGCTCTTCATCGGGGGCGTGCTGCCCGGCCTGCTCCTCGCGCTGATGGAGGGCCTCTTCGTCGTGTGGTACGCGCGTCGCTACGGCGTGCCCGTCACGGGACGGGCGAGCCTCGCCGGGTTCTTGCGCGCCAGCGGCAATGCGGGCTGGGCATTCTCGATTCCCGTCATCATCTTCGGCGGGATCTACAGCGGCGTCTTCACGCCGACCGAGGCCGCCGGCGTCGCCGCCATCTGCGGGATCGCGATCGGACGCTTCATCTACCGCGACACGAGCTGGCGCGACATCTGGGCGATCGCGAGCAGCTCCGGCCTCCTGACCGCGCAGATCATGATCATCGTCGCCGGCTCCAGCCTCTACGCGTGGTTCCTGACCGTCCTCGGCGTGCCCCAGGCCATCACGGGCTACATCGACGGCTTGCAGCTGCCCCAGTGGGGCATCCTGCTCGCCATCAACGTCTTCCTCATCATCGTGGGCGGCCTGATCGATCCGACCTCGGCCATCCTCGTCCTCACGCCGCTGCTCGTCCCCATCGTGAAGGCCGCCGGCGTCGACCTCATCCACTTCGGGATCATCCTCACGACGAACCTTGCCATGGGGATGTTCACGCCGCCGTTCGCGATCAACATGTTCGTCACCCAGTCCATGTTCGGCGTGCCGACGACGAAGATCGTGCCGGGACTCATTCCGTTCATCATCATCCACACGCTGGCCCTCATCCCGGTCACCTACATCCCGGCCCTGTCGTTGCTGCTCACCCGCTTCATCTAGTCACGACGCGAGGAGGAGACTCATGCGTGTCCTGGCCACGATCCTGATCTTGACGTTGGCGAGCTACTGGCCCGCCGAGGCCTCGGCGATCACCTTCAAGTGCGCGACGGCCACGCTGAACGACGTCCAGCACGAGTGGTGCAAGCGGTACATCGCGCGGCTGGAGAAGCGGAGCAACGGGCAGATCAAGGGCCAGATCTTTCCGGCCAGCCAGCTCGGATCGATTCCGCGCATGATCGAGGGCGCGCAGTTCGGGACGATCGAGGCGTGGATCGGCCCACCGGAGTTCCTGGTCGGCATCGACCCGCGCTTTCAGGTGCTGAGCGCGCCCTACCTGTTCGACGACTTCGACCATACGTTCAGGACGATCAACGACCGCCAGTTCCTCGACCGCTTCCTCGCCCTCGCCGAGGACCGGGGCCTCAAGGGTGTGAGCCTCATCGTCTACGGCCCGGCCGGCTTCGCCACCCGGACGGTCGTGCGCACCCCCGACGACATGAAGGGCAAGAAGATTCGCGTGCTGGCGACGCCGATCGAGATGGCGATGCTCTCCGCGCTCGGGGCGACCGGCGTGCCCATGCCGCTGGGCGAGGTGCTCGCCGCGCTCCAGCAAGGGGCCCTCGACGGCTCCGAGTCCTCGCTGACCGTCTTCACGACCTTCAAGTACTTCGACGTCGTGAAGTACTACGCGAACACGAACCACTACTTCATCACCAGCATCGCCACGGTCAGCAAGAAGTGGTTCGATGGCCTGCCCGCCGACATCCAGAAGATCGTCGTGGAGGAAGGCCGCGCGGTCCACGCCGAGCTGCTCGAGTGGGGCAAGGAGTTCAATCGCAACGCGGTGACGATCTGGAGGGAGAAGACCAAGGACGGGTACGTGGAGCTCGCTCCCGACCAGCGGGCGGCGTTCCGCGCGCGGTTGGAAGGCGTCGACGCGAAGGTCGCGTCGGACGTCCCGGGAATCAAGGAATGGCTCGATCTCCTGCGCGCCCGGGCCAAGGCGCTGAGGTAACACCATGGCGTTCAAGGATCTGCGGAGCTCAATCGAGGACCTCAAGCGGCGCGATCTGCTGTTCTCGATCGATCGCCTCATCGACAAGGACTCCGAGCTGATGCCGCTCGTGCGCTGGCAGTACCGCGGGCTCGCCGAGGCGGAGCGGCGCGGGTTTCTCTTCACCAATGTGACGGACGGCCGCGGCCGCACCTACGATGCGAGCGTCGCCGTCGCGGTGCTCGGGGCGTCTCGGCGCGTCTACGCGGCGGCGCTCGGCTGTCCCGTCGAGGAGCTGCGCGACCGCTGGATCCGCGCGGCCGCCAGCCCCATCACGCCCGTTGTGATCGGGAGCGCGGGCGCGCCGGTGAAGGAGGAGATCCACGGGCCCGACGAGGTCGGCCGCGAGGGCTTCGGGCTGGACGAGTTCCCGGTGCCGATCTCGACGCCGGGCTACGATCCGGCGCCGTTCGTGACGTCCGGCCACTGGGTGACGAAAGATCTCGAGACCGGCGTGCGCAACGTCGGCAACTACCGCGGCCACGTGAAGGCGCCGAACAGGCTCGGGCTCCAGCTCTTTCCCACCCAGCACGAGGGCATCCACTGGCTGAAGCGTCGTGAGCGCGGACAGGATCTCGAAGCCGCGATCGTGATCGGCGCGCCCCCGACCGTCGCCATGACGGCGGTGGCGAAGCTGCCCTACGGCGTTGACGAGTACGCGGTCGCCGGCGCGCTGTCCGGCGAGCCCATCGAGCTCGTGCGCTGCGAGACGGTGGACCTCGAGGTTCCCGCGTACGCCGAGATCGTGATCGAGGGCCGGATCCCGACGCGCTACCTCGAGCCGGAGGCGCCCTTCGGCGAGTTCACGGGCTTCGTCGGCGAGCGCACGCTCCACCCGTGCTTCGAGGTGACCTGCGTCACTCACCGGCGCCGGCCCATCTGGCAGGCGTTCATCAGCCAGTTCCCGCCCAGCGAGTCGACGATGATCCGCGCGATCTCGAACGAGGCCGCCTATTACAACTTGCTCAAGAACCACTGCAACGTGCCGTCGGTCATCGACATCGTCTTCCACGAGTCGGCGGGCGCGCTGAACATGATGGTGATCCGCCTCAAGAAGCGGTCGCCGGCCCAACCTACGCAGGCGCTGCTCGCCGCCGCCGCCCTCGAGCCGACGTACGGCAAGATCCTGATCGCGGTCGACGAGGACATCGATCCTTACGACCTCGACGCGGTGATGTGGGCGTGCTCGACGCGGATGCAGCCGCACCTCGACGTGACGATCATTCGGAACCGCGCCTCGATGCTCGATCCGTCCGCGGCGCCTCCCGACGCGCCCCGCGAGCAGCAGTTCTTCCCGGAGCCGCGCGGCGCCAGCGCCATGCTGATCGACGCCACGCGGAAGTGGAACTATCCGCCGATCTCGCTCCCGAAGGAGGAGTTCATGCAGCGGGCGCGACGGATCTGGGAGGACGAGCGGCTGCCGGCGCTGTCACCGAAGACGCCGTGGTACGGCTATCCGCTGGGCCCGTGGCCGGCGGAGTGGGAGGAAGAAGCCGACATCGCCGTGAAGGGCCGCTACTACGAGACGGGCGAGAAGCTCGCCAAGCAGCGTGTGAGTCACTAGCCCGACACGGCCACCTGGAGAACCCCCTCCTCTGCGAGGAGGGGGAGTAGCAGGCGCGTGGAGAGGGCGCCCGGAGGCCCAGTTTCCCAGACTGGGCATCCCGGGCTGTACTCGAGACTCTAGCACTACTGTGTCATAAAAGTTAGGAAATTCATGGGGTACGCTGGCAGCCTCAGCGTATGCCCAACCTCGCGACCGCGCGCGCCCAGCGGTTTCACGCGTATGTTGAGCGTCTCACCACCGCCCTCGGCCACCGGGATCGGCACGGGCCCCTGCGAGCCTATGTCACCGGCCTCTGTCTGCCGGGTGATCGGAAGAGCATCGAGCCGATGGCCGCGCGGGTCGATCCCCGCCACGTGCGGGCGCGTCATCAGTCGATGCACCACTTCGTCGCCAATGCCGCCTGGGACGATGGCGCCGTCCTGCGCGCGGCCCGTGAGACCGTGCTGGCGGCTCTGGAGCGACACGGGCCGCTGGCGGCGTGGGTCGTCGATGACACCGGAATGCCCAAGAAGGGGCGCCACTCGGTGGGCGTGGCCCGCCAGTATTGCGGCGTGCTTGGCAAACAGGACAACTGTCAGGTGGCGGTGAGCCTCTCGGTGGCTCACGAGCGCGCGAGTATCCCGGTCGCCTACCGGCTGTATTTGCCTGAGGCGTGGGCGCAGGACCAGCGCCGCCGCCGGGCGGCGGGCGTGCCCGACGCCCTCGAGTTCCGCACCAAATGGCAGATCGCGCTCGAGCAGATTGCGCAGCTCGCGGTCGAGGGCGTGCCGGCCGCCCCGGTCGTCGCGGATGCCGGCTATGGCGTGGTCACGGCGTTTCGCGATGCGCTGACCGCCCGGGCCATTGCGTACGTCGTGGGCATCAGCACCGAGACGACTGTCTGGGCGCCCGGCCGCGCACCGCTGCCACCCCCGAAGTATCGAGGCCACGGCCGGCCGCCGACGCTGGTTCGTCGCACGGGGCGGCATCGGCCACTCAGCGTACGGGCCCTGGCCCAGCAACTCCCGGCGCGGGCCTGGCGCTCCGTGACCTGGCGCCAAGGCACGCGGGGCGCGATGCGCTCGCGCTTCGCGGCGGTCCGCGTGCGGCCCGCGCATCGCGACGACTGGCGGTCGACGCCGCGCCCCGAAGAGTGGCTGCTCATCGAGTGGCCGCGCGCCGAAGCCGCCCCGATCAAGTATTGGCTGTCCACGCTGCCGCAGCCGGCCACGCGCGCCGATCTGGTCCGGCTCGCCATGCTGCGCTGGCGGATCGAGCGGGACTACCAAGAGCTGAAGGACGAGCTGGGGCTGGATCACTTCGAAGGGCGGGGCTGGCGGGGCTTCCACCATCACGCCACGCTGTGCATTGCGGCGTATGCTTTTCTCGCCGCCGAGCGGCTCGCGCATTTCCCCCCTGAGCCGCTCGCCTTCCTCCAGCCCCCTCGCGTACCCAAACGTTTCACCCCGCGGGGGGCTCCCCGTGCGTCCTGAACGGCACGTGCGGGCCTCCATCGCGACGATGTATCGACTCCTCGCGTGGGCCCTGGCGCACCGCCGGCCTTGCCTGGTGTGCGGTCACCTGCCCCGTGCTCGTTTAGTGACACAGTAGTGTTAACGCCGAATGGCCAGACTTTGACAGC
>WNGL01007264.1_pt1 | contig 13010 bp, 11 predicted proteins | sample 5400591 | NCBI WGS metagenome assembly WNGL01 (sample SAMN13153377, study PRJNA577476) | soil metagenome | isolation source: 80 cm soil or saprolite under Garry oak tree replicate 1 | place: USA:California | collected 2016-06-15
TGGGTAGCTGGCTACGTTCGAGGAACCTCTTTAGTAGCTTGTCAGTCGCCGAGGCAGCGGTGCTGGGCACGTTTATGGAACGGCATGTGGCAGCGGCTGAGGAGGTAATCGTCCACCAAGGAGAAGCCGTTGACAACCTTTATCTGATTGCGGCGGGCCAGGCGGAGGTACGGACGGGCTGCCGCGATGACGAGCAGAGGGTTCTTACGACGCTTGAGTCCGGCGATCACTTTGGCGAGATCGCCCTCATAACGGAGGAAGAATGTAGGGCCGACATTGTTGCTGTTACCCCCACGAGTCTATTGCGACTACCCAAGAATGCTTATTCGCGCTACCTAGCACCCTTGGTTGACGTGGAAAGTCAACTCATGCGCGCCGCGCTAAGCCGAAGTGATAAGACGCATTCGGCTGTAGATCAGACGGTAGGAATACATCCCGTCGGCCAACCTGGACCTAGGGAATCCTTTGACCCATTTCTTTGGTGATGGGATCCTTCGGCCGGCTCCATAGAGTCATCCGGGACGAAAAAACCACGCAGCGCTTGAGCACGCATCTGACGAAGGCACGATGTGTCGTGCCCCTGCGGCAAAAGCGGCGCACCGCTAAGTCAGGCGGTGGCGGCTTCGGTCAGGAGCTTGACCTCGGCTGGCGATTGGGGTTCGGCGTGGAATTCGGTGGCGAATTCCACGAGGAAATGGTCCATGGTGATGGGCGAACGGCCCAGCAATTGTTCGAGGTGGCCATCAATCTTGCAGCCTTTGCCTTTGACATAGTAGGCCTGCAGGTCCAGCAAGGCGTCGGCTTGCCACTCGGGCATGCCCTGGCCGAGCATGGCCTCGCGCTGCTTCTCGGCGGGGATGTCCACGTATTGGACATCGCGGCCGGAATGTTTTGCAATCTTTGCGGCGAGCTCGGAGTAGGTGAGCGCCTCGGGGCCGTTCAGTTCGTAGGTCTTGCCGGAGTGCTCGCCGCCGGAGAGCGATTTGGCGGCGACGACGGCGATATCGCGCACGTCGAGGAAACTGACGCGGGAGTTGCCCATGGAGGAGTGAAAAAGTCCCTGAGTGCGAATGGAGGGGGCGTAATAGGTCAGGACGTTTTGGTGGAAGCTGTTGGGACGAAGAATGGTGAAGGAAATCTTGGTGGACTTGAGTTTGTCTTCGACGCGGCGGTGCCAACTGGGGAAGGACTTGCGCCATTCGCGGGCGCCCATGGCGGAATTCAAGACGACGTGGCCCACACCAGCGGCGACGCAGGCGTCAATCATGTTCCATTCGAGCTCGATCAATTGCGGGATCGGAGAACACACCAGGTAAACGCTGGTGACGCCTTCGAGCGCCGGGGGCAAGGTGTCCTTCTTCGAGAAGTCCGCGATGACAGTCGAGGTTCCGGCGGGAGCTCTGGCAGCGTCGGTCGAGGAGCGATACATGGCGCAGTGCTCCGCGCCGCTTTTGGCTACTTCGTTTAATACAGCTTTCCCCATCGTGCCGCTTGCACCAGTTACTAAATACATGGTTTGCGCCTCCTGAGGATACACGCCAGCGCAGGCGGGCTGGGGCAGAAGATGGCGTGGCTGGGGCGGGCCCCCTAATCATATAACCGGAAAATGCCTGGCGAAATGGCAAAAATTAATTTACGGGGCGGAAACCCCCTTGCGCGGAGAAAGGGCTGCCTTGTTTGAACGCGGCGAGCAACGCGGCGTTAAGAGAATGCGTCATTTTTGTTGTGGTGACCGAGGCACCACAACAGTCAGATGCCGATTACCTGGGGATCGGTGGCACCAAAGTGTTTTCGCGGTCGTAGGGTTGCTTGCGCGAACGGCGATAGCCGACGATCCAAATGAACGCGTACCAAAAGAAAACGTAGACGAGCAAATTGCAGGCAAAGGAAAGCGCAAACCAGAACTTTGTCCAGCCTTGGAATAGAGTGCCCGGCGTATTAAGAGCAGTAGTCAGATGCGTCCCCGGAGCGGCAAGCGCTCCCAGGATTCGAGTCTCCCACGGGCTGTAACCGAGATGGATTTTCGCTTCGACCAAGAGGACAGAGGTAACCACGCCCAAAATAAAGGCCCAGAGAAGTTTTGACTTAAGCATGCAGGCCTCCAGAATTAGAAGTTAAAGGCGAGCTGGGAGACCTAGTTGTGAACCTCACCAAACGCGGGGACAAGAGGAAAGCGGCAGGACGGCTTGCCTTGCGGCAAGCAGGCTGCCACACTCCCCAAAATCACGGCTGGGAATCGGGGCGGCGCTTCAGCGTCGGCCGATCGTCATCGCTCGTGCTGTTGGGATCGGTGCTGCCCGGCTGCTTCTTGGACTGCTCGGTCTTGGTGCGCAGGGTCGGCTTATCCTTGGCATCGGTGACCTTGCGCGAGAACATGATGTTGCGGAGGCGAGCCCTGACCGTGTCAAATTCGGAAGTGGTGACGATGTATTCCTGGCGAGCCGGGAGAATGCGCGCGATTTCCTTTTGCGTGTTCCCGATGCGCTCCGGCGTGGGCGGATGCGTGGAGAAGGCCTTCGGAATGGTGCCGGGACGGCGCTTCTCGTCAGCCTGGATGCGCTCGAAGAAGGTCACGTACGAGTTCGGATCGTAGCCGGCTTTGTACATGTACTGAATGCCAAGGAAATCAGCTTCGCGTTCAGCGTCGCGCGAAAACTTCAAGAAGGTCAGAGGAATCGCAAGATTCAGGCCTTGATACATGGCGTATCCCGCCCAAGTGTAGGGAATAAAAATCATGGCAGGAATCGAGGCCAACTGCATCAATTCGCCCTTAGTGGCCTGGCAGGTGCCGTGCCGGGCAGTCACGTGCGAAATTTCATGGGCCATCACGCCGGCCAGTTCGGATTCTTCCTGGGCGCGGAGAATCAGGCCGCTGTTTACATAAAAGAAACCGCCGGGAAGAGCGAAAGCGTTGACCTCGTCCGAATCTATGACCTTAATGGTGAAGGGAACCTTGGCGTCGGAGTTGCGCACGAGGTTTTGGCCGACGCGGTTTACGTATTCGGTGACGACCGGATCATCAATCAGCTTGGAGGAACGCTCGACTTCCTGGGCAAGGCCCTTGCCCAAGGCGATTTCCTTCTCAATCGAAAACCAGTTCATTTTGCAACTGACTTTGCGATCGCCGATGGCCTCGACGTCTTCCTTAGTGTTCTTAGGATTGACGGTATCTTTCTGCTGCACGGGTTGTTCCGCGGCAGTGGCAGGCTGTTGAGCCTGCGGCTGAGGAGCCTGTTGCGCAGGCGGGGCCTTGGAGGGGTCTTGCTGCGGAGGATCCTGGCTTTGCGGCATTGCGAAGGCGGGAATTGCCAGGAGGGCGCCGCCTAGGGCGAACCTCAGAGTGAGTTTCAGGATGGCGTTCATAAGCACCTCCGCCTACCCAGTAGTATACACCCCGAAAGGCCGGGCGGGCGTCAAAACCTGCAAGAACTATGATGTCGAATAGGAAAATAAGGTTATCCAGAGCGGCAGAGGTGCTGAAGGCGCGGCGATCACACGGCATTCGCACTGTATTTTGGTCCACGGAGCGGCCCCATTTGGTACTAAGCCTGCGCACCCATGGGACGACAGAATGGCCCGGAAAGTGCTGTTTGGGAACGGGTTCCGAGCAGTGGCAGTTGACACACTTTGGAGCTCACTCTACAGTCAAAGATAGTCAATTCTACTTATGAGTTTAATGAAGATTCAGGTGGGCCAACTCTGGAAGAAGGAAGCCACCGGGGACATTTACCTGGTAACGCGGCTGTATTCCGAAGCTTTGAATACGATGGCGGTGCTGCGGAAGTCTGGAGCCGAGGGCGAGGCGCAGATTCGCGTGAGGGTGGAGCGAGCCGCCAAAGGGCAGACGATTCCGGGCTTTTCGCCGGCGCAGGAAGAGGAATCCTACTAGGACGAGGGCTCTCCGCTTAAATCGAACGAACTTCCATCTTTACAACATCTTCCACTTTCATAAGCTCCTTTTGCAGGAAAGGCTCGCCGTATTGAACGCCGATCATTTGGCCGTAGTGGCGAGCCAGTTGGTTCATTTCTTCTTCCAGACGGTCGATGGCGAGGTGGACTTTGCTGGGGCGGTCGGTTTTCTTGGGGCGAAACTGTGAAGCGAATGCCAGAATGGCTTTGCGGCGGTGCTCGTATTGATGGGAGATGTCCACGACAAAGGTCGGGCGGACGTTGGCGTAGGAGATGGAATAGAGGACTTTATAGGGGCGGTAGGCCTCGCCCGTGATGGGCAGGTGCTTTAGTCCTGCGAGGAAGCAGCCTTCGTAACCCAAAGTGGAGGCATGGTAGTGGTCGGGATGGCGCGCTTCCCAGTAGGGCAGGATGACCGTTTTGGGGCGAAGCTGGCGAATCACTGCTGCGAGGCGAAGTTTGTTGTCGCGTGAAGGATGAACGTCTGAGTCGGGGACGCCCAAAGTGTCGCGCCAGCTTACTTTCAGGAGCTTTGCAGCCTTCGCGGCTTCTCGCTCGCGAATCTTTGGGGTGCCGCGCGTGCCCATTTCGCCGGCAGTCAAGTCGAGGATTCCCGTTTTATAGCCCAACTGGGCCATCTTCAGCATGGTGCCGCCGCAGGTGAGTTCGACGTCGTCGGGATGCGCCGCAATCGCTAAGAGATCGAGTTTCATTTTTTTTTCGCCTTAGGTTTTTTGCCCCTGAGGGCGACCTCCAGTGCCCGCCGATTCTATCAGTTTGGATGTTCGAGCAGGAAAAGCGACGAGCGCGGAGGACGACCTGCGTGCGTCTTCCTTTGCGCACGTGGGGCTGTGGTATCGTCTTGGGCCATGACGCACGCCGCTAGGGGAAAAGGAGGGTCTCTCGAAGGTAAAGTCGCCCTTGTTACAGGCGCGGGGAAACGATTGGGGCGCGCGGTGGCGCTGCGGCTGGCGGAAGAAGGCGCGAACGTGGTGGTTCATTACCGGAGTTCGCAGCGCGAGGCGCAAGATGGCGTTAAGGAAATTGAGAAGCTCGGGCGGCGAGCGGTGGACATTGGGGCGGACCTGGGTAGCGTCGGGGAAATCAAGCGATTGTTCGACGATGCCGGGAAACATTTTGGGCGGCTCGACATTTTGGTGAATAGCGCTGCGAATTTTTTGCCGGCGAGCGTGATTTCCACGACAGAGCAAATCTGGGACGCTGCGCTCGACACGAACCTGCGCGCGCCGTTTTTTTGCGCGCAAGCAGCAGCGCCCTGGTCGAGAAGAACGCAAGGGGTAATCATCAATTTCGCGGACGCTGGAGGGCTGTTGGGCTGGCCAGGCTATATTCCACATTCGGTTTCGAAGGCCGGAGTCATCATGTTGACGAAGGTGCTGGCAAAGGCGCTGGCGCCTGAAGTGCGCGTGAATGCGATTGCGCCCGGTACGATTACGATGGAAGGCGATCCGCCGGAATGGGAAGCGGATTTTATCAAGCTGGCTCCGCTGCGCCGCACGGGCTCGCCGAGCGATATCACGGATGCCGTCCTATATCTTATCCGAGCCGAGTTTATGACAGGGCACGTGCTCGTTCTTGATGGCGGGCGCACGTTGGGTTCATTGGCGGCAGAGTTTCGTTGAAGCGGATGTTGCCAGCCCTGGGAAATTCCCTTGAAAAGCGCCGTGCAGAGAAATGCGCCGCGGTGTATTCTAATAGACTGACAACCTTGAAAAATTGCAGGAGAAGAGTGTGGCATCCTCACAACCACGATTTGAGGGAACAGATTCCGGAATGAACGGCGATACGGCGGTGCGGCCGCAGCACACGATTGAAGATGTGGAGATTCAGGAGTGGCTGGAGTCGCTGGATTCGGTGCTGGAAACCAGCGGGCCGGAAGTGGCCGCGGAAATCCTGGAACGGCTGCGCGCCCACGCCACCGTCAACGGCATCGACCTGCCGTTTAGCGCGAACACGCCTTATGCCAACAGCATTCCGGTGCGCTTGCAGCCGCTTTTCCCGGGCGATCAGGAACTCGAGCGGCGGATCAAGAGCCTGATTCGCTGGAACGCGCTGGCCATGGTGGTGCGCGCGAATCGCGTTGAGCACAATATCGGCGGGCATATTTCGACCTACGCTTCCGCCGCAACACTTTACGAAGTCGGCTTCAATCATTTCTTCCGCGGACGCACGGAAGAATTTGAAGGGGACACTGTTTATTTTCAGGGGCACGCTGCGCCGGGAATCTATGCACGCGCCTTCATCGAAGGGCGGATCAGCGCGCACCAACTGGAACACTTCCGCCGCGAGCTCAAACCCGGCGGCGGGCTTTCTTCCTATCCGCACCCGTGGCTGATGCCGGATTTCTGGGAGTTTCCGACGGTGTCGATGGGCTTAAGCCCGTTGATGGCCATTTATCAGGCGCGCTTTAACCGGTATCTCGAAGATCGCGGCTTGAAGCCCCGCGCGGATGCGAAGGTGTGGGCGTTCCTCGGCGACGGCGAAACGGACGAACCCGAATCGCTTGGCGCGATTACGCTGGCTTCGCGCGAGAAGCTCGACAATTTGATTTTCGTCGTGAATTGCAACTTGCAGCGTCTTGACGGACCGGTGCGCGGCAACGGGCAAATCATTCAGGAGCTGGAGTCGGCGTTCCGCGGCGCGGGATGGAACGTTATCAAAGTGCTCTGGGGCAGCGAGTGGGATCCGATCCTGGAACGCGACACGGAGGGGCTGCTCGTCAAGCGCATGGGTGAGTTGGTGGACGGCGAGTATCAGAAACTTGTCGTTTCTTCTGGCGCGTATGTTCGCGAGCATTTCTTCGGCAGCGATCCGCGGCTGCTGCAGTTGGTTGAACCGCTGCCGGACGAGGCGCTGCGGCGCTTGCGGCTGGGCGGCCACGATCCGCGCAAGGTGTACGCGGCCTACAAGGCGGCGGTGGATCATCAGGGTTCGCCGACGGTGATTTTGGCCCGGACCATCAAAGGCTATGGGCTGGGCGAAGCGGGCGAAGGCAAGAACGTCACGCACCAGCAGAAGAAACTCAACGAAGACGAGCTTCGCGAATTTCGATCGCGGTTTGGCATTCCGGTGAGCGACGAAGATTGCATCGAGCTGCCGTTCTACCGGCCCGCGGAAGACAGCGCGGAGATTCAGTATTTGCGCGCGCGGCGCGAAGCGCTGGGAAGTTACGTGCCGCAACGCAAGGTGCGCTCGAAACCGCTGGTTGGGGACCACGAGGAACTCTTCAAGGAATTCTTGGAAGGCAGCGAGGGCCGGGAAGTCTCCACCACGATGGCATTTGTGGGGATGCTCCGGAAAATGCTCAAGGATCCGGAGATTGGCAAGCTCATCGTGCCCATTGTTCCCGATGAAGCGCGCACGTTCGGCATGGAGTCGCTGTTCCGCACCGTGGGGATTTATTCAAGCTCGGGCCAGAAGTACGAACCCGTGGATGTAAATACTTTGCTCTATTACAAGGAAGCAAAGGACGGGCAGATTCTCGAGGAAGGCATTACGGAAGCAGGTTCGATGGCGTCGTTCATCGCTGCGGGCTCTGCGTATGCTACGCACGGCATCAACACGATTCCGTTCTTCATTTACTACTCGATGTTCGGCTTCCAGCGGATTGCGGACTTCATCTGGGCTTCCGCGGACATGCGCACGCGCGGCTTTTTGCTGGGCGGGACGGCGGGACGCACCACGCTTTCCGGTGAGGGCTTGCAACACCAAGACGGGAACAGCCATGTCCTCGCGCTTCCCGTTCCCAATCTGAAAGCGTATGATCCCGCGTTCGCGTACGAAATCGCCGTGATTATTCAGGACGGCATTCGCCGCATGTACAAAGACGGCGACAGCATTTTCTACTACCTGACGGTGATGAACGAGCCGTACGCCATGCCACCCATGCCCGGTGATGTAAAAGATGGCATTCTGCGGGGGATGTACCGCTTCCGGAAGGCGTCGAACACTAAGGCCAAGCTGCGAGCCCAGTTGTTTGGAAGCGGCGCGATTCTCAATGAGGCGTTGCGAGCGCAAGAAATTCTCGAGACCAAGTATGGCGTAGCCGCGGACGTGTGGAGCGTCACGAGCTACAAAGAGCTTTATTACGACGGAATGGAGACGGAGCGCTGGAACCGCCTGCACCCGGGCGAGAAGCCGCGTGTTCCTTATGTCACGCAGATGCTGGCGGATGCCCCGGGCGTGCTCGTTGCCGCTTCCGATTATCTGAAGACGCTGCCGAACACGGTCAGCAAATGGATGCCGCGGCATCTGGCCTCTCTGGGAACGGATGGATTTGGCCGCAGTGAGGGCCGTGCCTCTTTGCGAGACTTCTTCGAAGTGGACTCGCGATTCATCACGCTGGCTGCGCTGCACGAGCTGTACGCCGACGGCAAGATCGAGAAGTCCTTGGTGGACAAAGCCATTAAAGACCTCGGCATTAACACGGAAAAGCCGAATCCCGTTATCTCGTAGTTTGGTTGCTTGACAGAATCGCTGGATTGCCTTCCGTGACAAACGGCGCATCGACCAGTGACCATGCCGTGCTTCCCACGTGGGCTCACTATTGCGGGTGGCTCTTTCTCATCGGACAAACCATATTCACTAGCCGAATTGTGTATGAATCGACTGTCCTGACCTGTGTCGATGGTCCGCAAATGGTTGGCTTCGCCCTGGCTCATGGAGCACACAACTTCTTTCTCCTGGGACTACTGTTCCTTCCGTTTGGGATTCTCTTCTTCCTGGTAGCGTTGATCTTCGGTGCGGTGAAGAAGTTCCGATTCAGCCTACGCGAGTGGATGCTCTTGGCGGCGCTTTTCGTGAGTTTTTCGTTTCTGCTTGTGCCTTACCGTGCGTGGGAACGCCTGGACATGACCGTTTGCAGCTCTGGTCCTCTCGGTGATGCAGCCCTGCTGGATGCGGCACGCACCGGCGACCTCAAGCTTGTAACAAAACTGGTTGCCGAGGGGCATAACGTCAATCGTGATTCTAGATCGGACAATACGCCGCTTTCCAGCGCGGTGACAGGCGGGAACGTTGAAGTTGTCGCTTTTCTCCTGTCGAGGGGCGCAAATGTCAACGCGCACAACAGTCTAAGTGGCGAGACTCCTTTGATGAAAGCGGCGTACTCAGGAGATACGCGAATGCTCGAATTCCTAATTGCTCAAGGGGCTGATCCTTGTGCGATAAACAAAGAATGGGATCAGGAAAACGCACAGCGAATCGCCGAGAAGAAACACAATCGAGCTGCTGCCGAGTATTTAGCTGCGCATTCTCACTGTTCAATGCCTCCGCCCCCACCCTCATCTTGCGCTAACGAGAGTGCCGCGACCTGTGTGGAGGTTCACTAGAGCGCGAATTGGCAAGAAGAGTGGCGAGACCCCGTATTTATGAGGGGGCATTCTCCAGGATTTCGGCGGGCTTGATTCTCCCTGTGGCAAGATTCGCCACGAGTTGCGTATTGGCGGCAAGAAAATCGTAGTTGCCCAATTCCTTCGGTAACACCCATTCCACTTTCTCAAACATACGGGGGGTAATCTCAGCCTCCGAAATCGCAGCTGCGAAAAAGAGAATTTCCAGCTGCTCCGAGGTCTCCGCGTATTTGTGCAAGACGCGACCAATGGGCACGCACTTCGTCAGGGAAGCCTCTAGCTCTTCTTTCAGCTCTCGCGCGAGGGCGTCCTCCGGCGTTTCGCCCTGTTCCACTTTTCCGCCGGGGAATTCCCATTTGAGCGGAGAGGTGTCGCTGCGGCGCCGCTGGCCAATCAGCATCCGCCGGTCACTGCGTTCAATCACCGCCGCTACGACGGTTCTCATCGACGTGCGGCCACCGGCGATGCCGCTTTCTTCGGAGAAGTTTCCTTTTGATTCGCGTGCAGGATCTTTTGCAAGGTCTTTGCGCCCTGCACTAACGGCGGCCCCGGAGTGTTCAGCAGTTCGTCGGCGATCACATGAACGCGGCGGTTTTGAATCGCGGGAACTTCTTGCCACTCTCGGACCTCATACGCCTTCCCGGGATTTGCGCGGTCTCCCGTTGCGGCCCATGCGAGCACGATGACGTCCGGCATGGCCGCGGCGACTTGCGTCTCGCTTACTTTTTCCCCGGCCGGGACCGCCATTTCGCCGCCGGCGATTTTTACCAGTTCCGCCACCCAGGGCGGGGAACTGATGCGGGGGTTTGGCCATGCTTCGCAATACACGCGCGGCCTAGGCACGCCATGTTGGGATTTTCGCTCGATGGCCGCAAACTCCCGTTGCATCCTTCCCACAAGAGTCTCTGCCGCCTTGGCACGGCCAACGATTCCTCCAAGCATGCGAACATTCGCATAGACATCCGCGAGCGACCGGGGATTCATAGCTAGAAAATTCAGCGGATGCTCCAGAAGTTTACCGACGGTTTCTTGTTTGTACGGAACCGAGCCAATGACAAGCGCTGGCTTGAGCCGGATAATTGTTTCCACCGACTCCAGGTGCCAGCAATCGCCCAGTTTCGGCAGGCCACGGACCGGGGCAACGTCCGCGCACCACTTGGTGACGCCGACCAACGTCTTCCTCGCGCCAATCGCGCACAAAATCGAAGTTGCGCTCGGCGCTAGCGAAACAATGCGCAGAGAGAAGCTTGCTTTGGCAGCGCTCATCCAGACATCTTAGCAGAGCCGCGCGGGCTACTTTTTGTCGTAGATATCCACGGGGCGGACGTCATTCTTCAGTTGATCGAGATTGACCCAATAATACGATCCAAAGGGCTTTTTCTCAGGCCAAATCTCGTCCAGCGAATCGGCATCGTACAGTGTGCCGGCTTTCATGACCATCGCGATGTTCGCGGTGTTGTGAATGTCGTCGAGCGGGTTGGCGTTTAGCACCATCAAGTCCGCCAGCTTGCCCGGTTCGAGCGTGCCCAGATCCTTGTCGGCGCCGAGGAAGTGCGCGCCGTGCACGCTCGCCACCTCGAGAGCGCCCATGTTGCCCAGCGCGCTGGCGAGCATCCACACTTCCCAATGCGAGCCGATGCCGTGCGCCTGGCCGTGTGAGCCAATCGCTCCGTAACCTCCGTTGGCGATGATATCGGCGAGGCCCTGCGCTTGCACGCCGAAGTGGTAATCAGTTAATGGGCGCATCCAGCGGCGGCGCAGATGCGGCATGAGCTCGCGCCACGGAGTCCAGCGTCGCAGCTTCGCATCTTTCCAAACGTCGGCGATCTGGAAAAAATATTCTTCGTTCCATGGAGCTGTGCCGCCTACAGTGAAGGTTGGCGAGTAGACTGTGTGAGATTGCCCAAAGAATTTCGCCACGTCGCCATAAAGCGGCACGTAAGGCGTCGGATGCTCGAAGCCGGTCTGACCATCCATCAACATGCTGATTTTGTGCAGCAAATCGCTCGAGCCCTCGCCCGTGACGCGGAGGTGCTGCTTTCGCGCAACCTCAGTGATCCATTGGCGCTGCTCGCGGTCGGGCTGCAGATATTGTTTCAACGCGACGGCACCGTAAGAGGCGAGGCGATTGATTTCGTGCTCCGTGACTTCGTAACTCGTCAGTTCGTTCCAGAAGGGACCGCTGCCATTCAACAGCGGCATGCCGGTTGAAAAAGTGCGCGGCCCGACCGACCGTCCTGCTTCAATCATTTCGGCGATGGGAAAAACTTCTTCCTCCCATGTCGAAGGATCGAGTGTGGTCGTGACTCCATACGCCAGATACACCGCCGATTCGAAATTGTGAGTGGGTGCGATCCCAGCCGATTCGCGGTGATGATGCGCGTGCATGTCCACCCAGCCGGGAATGATAGTTTTCCCCTTGGCATCAATCACGCGATCAACACCAGTAGTCGGGCAATTCCCAACGCAGGAAATGCGGCCTGCTTTGATCAGAATCGTTCCGGAATCAATGACCTTCTTGTTCGCGAGCGTAACCAGGCGCGCATTCGTGAGCGCAATGCTTCCTTGTGGGACCGCGCGAGGAACGCTCAAGTGAATCTCGGTCGTGTCTGTCTTTGCTGTGTCGACGTGATACGCGAAATATTTGTTGGCGTTCCCATATTCGATGGTGTTCGCATCGCGCCAGTGCGGATACATGCCGCCATCGAGGCTGACCGGAGTAATGGGAAACGTGGGCGTCTTACGTTCCAGCCGCATGCCCTCTGCCCCCGTGGCGAGCAAAGGCAGGGGCGCGACGTAGACGTTGTCGCCCTCTTGATAGGTAACGCGTTGTCCATCCGCCGAAACCTGAACGTCGGTAGCGTCTGGGAACGTTGCGTGTACCAAACGGTCCGAGCCATCTCTCTGCACGGAGACGAGATCGGTTTCAACCCTCCCGCCGAACGGGCCCTCCCCTTTGACCGCACGATGCTCCGTAAAATAAATGCGGTTCCCCGGGCCGAATTGTGGCCGCGCACCAGGTCCTTCTTGGGAGCTCAAGCGCGCAATCGTCTTGGCGTCTCCTCCACTCGCAGGCTGCAGAACAATGTCAAACCACTCGTTACGCGCCCAATCGCGCCCGCGAAGCGTGGCGCCTGCGCCGCGCGAATAGGCGAGCGTCGCTCCATCGGCGCTCCACGAGGGATTCAAATATTCGCCCGGGTCTTTCGTAATTTGTTTCGGCGCGCCTCCATCTGCCGAAACCGTCCAGAGCTGGCCGTGCTTGTCTTCGTTCCAAGTGGAGAACGCAATCGCCTTTCCATCGGGCGACCAGGCAGGAGAAAATTCGCTGGGAACAAACGAATCCGGCGTCAGACGCTTCGGTTTGCCGTTGGGAAGATCCATGATCCACAGTTTGCCGATGGCTTGAAACACCAGGCGCTTGCCATCGGGCGAGGCGGCCTGCCAGCGAATGAATTTGGCCTCGAAAGCATCGTCGCGAATCGGCAGCGGCGAATATGCCATCTCGGAAATCGTGCGATGGACATGAGCCGCGAAGGCAATCGTCTCGACCTTGCCGCTGTCCACCCAAAGCCGGCGAATCTTTCCGCCCTGCGAGATGACCATGGACTTGCCGTCGGCGCTCCAGACCATTCCGGGCAGAATCGGCATTTGGCGAGAGATTTCCTCGGCCTCGTCGAGTTCGATGGGGTCCATGGCGAGGCGCTCTTCTCCAGTTTGCAGGTCGCG
>WNGL01007266.1_pt1 | contig 13008 bp, 9 predicted proteins | sample 5400591 | NCBI WGS metagenome assembly WNGL01 (sample SAMN13153377, study PRJNA577476) | soil metagenome | isolation source: 80 cm soil or saprolite under Garry oak tree replicate 1 | place: USA:California | collected 2016-06-15
CCTGGTGGACAAGCACCCGGAGCTGTTTGAGGGCGTCACCGAGGCGGTCGGCGAGGTCGGCGGCTTCAGCCTGACCCTCGGCGATCAGCGGCTCTATCTCCTGCAGACCGCGGAGAAGGGCATGGCCTGGCTGCGGCTCACCGCGCGCGGCACGGCCGGCCACGGGTCGATGGTGCAGCCGGACAACGCGGTGACCGAACTGGCCGAGGCGATCGGCCGGCTGGGGCGGCACGAGTGGCCGGTCCGGCTCATCCCTTCCGTCCAGGCTTTCCTGGAAGGTGCATCCCAGGCACTCGGCGTTGAATTGATCCCGAACGATCCTACTCAGCTGCTCAGCAAAATCGGTTCTGTCTCGCGTATTGTCGGCGCAACCCTGCGGAACACGGTAAATCCGACAGTTCTGCGCGCCGGGTACAAAGTTAATGTCGTGCCGCAGGCCGCCATGGCCGAAGTGGACGGGCGTTTCCTTCCAGGTTATGAAGAGGAGTTCTTGGCGGAGATCGACCGGGTGCTCGGGCCGGGCGTGACCCGCGAGTTCATTCACACAGACATCGCGCTCGAGACCACCCCGGACGGAGCCCTGTACGACGCGATGACCAGCGCGCTTCTTGCCGAGGACCCGGGCGCCCGGGTGATTCCCTACTGCCTGTCGGCGGGGACCGACGCCAAGTCGTTCAGCCGCCTCGGCATGCGCTGTTTCGGCTTCACCCCGCTGCGGCTTACGCCAGATCTGGACTTTTCCGGAATGTTTCACGGTGTCGACGAGCGCGTTCCCGTCGACGGACTGCGTTTCGGAACTCGTGTCCTAGACGCGTTTCTCGACCGCTGTTAGCACCTAAACTGAGGTCAGCGTTGCTCGCGGCAAAGGCTGGATTGCCGGTGCGCTCCTCAATTCCGCGTTGTGCACGCCGTGAGTACTCCTTGTGATGTTAAGGTTACGACCTGTGCTCGGGCTGGCGGCTGATGTCACCCCGCGTACGACACCCCTCGCATCAGTGTCCGAACAAGGAGTACCCATGCGTACATGGGCATCGTGGACGGCGAAGGCGGCCCTGCTCGCGGCCGGCGTCGCGGCCGCCGGCGGCGGCCTGTCCGGCGCGGCCCTCGCCGTCGGCGGCGGCGGCCGCGCTGGCTCCGGAGCCGGCTTAGGGTCCAGTGCCGGCCGGCTCATCACGCCTACCGGCGTATGCCGCGACGCCCGGGCCCTGCGGGGCGTCGTCGGCGTGGCGTGCCAGCTCGCCGCCTCCGCCAGCCTTCCCGCGGCCGACGCCGCCGAAATGGGCTGGCCCGGTACCGAGAACCCGTCGTCGGGTAGCACCCCGGCGGGCAGCAGCCGGAGCCCCCTTCCGGTAGGCGCCTGCGGCAGCGCGGCCGCCGTGCTCGGCGACTCCACCGCGGGCTGCCCGAGCGGCGCCCTGGCTGGCGCCACGACCAGGCGGCCCGCCGCCGACGGGGCCGGGAGCGTGGTGCAGCAGGTGGTGGCGCCCGTGATGTCCGTCGTCGGCGCCACCCCGCCGCGCCGGCCGATGTCCGGCCTGGCGCCGCTGTTCGCCGCCGCCGGCCGCCGCCCGGCCGCCGCCAGCACGAACTCCGCATCTGCCGACCCGCCCGGTGGCGCCGGCGACACGAACGTTCCGGCCGCGTTACTGGCCGGACTCGGGGCCCTGCCGGGCCTCGCGGACCTGCCCTCGCTGGCTGGTCTGGCCAACATGCCCGCCCCGAACGGTGACATGGGCGGCGGCATTCCCATGCCGGGGACCGCGCTGAGCGCGGCGAACACCTCAGGTATGAGCAGTGATTCCTTCGCGGCCCTCGCCGTCGGCTCAATGCTGGCTGGTGCATCCGCGCTGAAAATCGCCGGGCGTCGCGCACGCGACCGCAAGGCGGGGATTGGAGTAGCGATATGAAGAAGGTCAGGTGGGTGTCGGCTGCGGCCGGCACGGCGCTCGTCGCCGCTACGTTCGCGCTGCCGGGCGCGGGCGTGGCCTACGCCACGCCGCCGCCGTGCCAGAACAACTGCCACACGCCGCCGCCGTGCACGAGCGACTGCCACACGCCGCCGCCGTGCCAGAACAACTGCACCCTGTCCAGCACCCTGCCGAACCCCCTAGGCGCCACGCTGACCACCGTCACGATGCCCAGCGGCAGCCTGCCGACCACCGGCGCTGACCTGCTCCTGCTGGGGGTCGCCGCGCTCGGCACCGTCGGCGTCGGCGCGGGCACCGTCGCGCTGGCCCGGCGTCGCCGGAACGGCGAGGTCTCCTGACGCGTCCTTAGCCGCAGAGCCCGGAAGCCGCCACTGGCCGCGGGGCACACGCGTGTGCGGCTTCCCCTCCCTCCCCTTCCACGGGGAAGCCGCACACGGTGCCGCCGGTGAGCTCCCCGCGTGGGTAGAGCTCAGAATGTACGGACTGGGCGTATGATTCGCCTTCGGAGGGTAGCCTTCCTGCTGCCGTCGGCGTTGAGCAAGAGCCTGGACAGTTCCCAGTCTCCGTACTCGGCGTGGTCGGTCAAGATCCGTCGCGCGGCGTCACGAGCCTCTCGGGACGTTCCACGCGGCAGGTACACGACGAGGTAGGCGTACTCGGCCATCGGTCCTATTGTGCTTGAGTTCACCGGTGATTCAACCTGCGGTGGCAAATCTGCCGCGTACTCCGGTGAGCTCGAGGGAACACACCGAACCGGGTCGGTGGTTGCAGCTGCAGGGCGGCGTGTGACCACGAGTACCGCAAGGCGGTCACGGCGCAGATGCGAGGACGGGAAGAGTGCCAGCAAGGACAAGGGCGGGAAACACCGCCAAGGCTAGTAAGGCCAGCAGCAACGGGGGCAGCAAGGCCGGCACCGCCAGGGCGAGGGCCACGGCGGGAGGCGGCCGTGGCACCAAGCTGGTCATCGTCGAGTCCCCGTCCAAGGCCAGGACCATCGCCGGCTACCTCGGGAACGGCTACGTCGTGGAGTCCAGCGTCGGCCACATCCGCGACATGCCCGACAGCGCGGCCGAGATCCCGGCCAAGTACCGGGGCGAGCCGTGGGCCAGGCTGGGCGTCAACGTCGACGACAACTTCGAGCCGCTGTTCGTGGTGCACAGCGACAAGCGGCAGCAGGTCTCCAAGCTCAAGAGCCTGCTCAAGGACGCCGACGAACTGCTGCTCGCCACCGATGAAGACCGTGAGGGCGAGGCCATCGCCTGGCACCTGCTGGAGGAGCTGAAGCCCAAGGTGCCGACCAGCCGGATGGTCTTCCACGAGATCACGCCGGAGGCGATCGCCCGCGCCATCGCCAACCCGCAGGAGCTCGACCAGGGCAAGGTGGACGCCTACCAGGCGCGCCGGGTGCTCGACCGGCTGTACGGGTACGAGGTCTCGCCCGTGCTGTGGAAGAAGGTCATGCCCAAGCTGTCCGCCGGGCGGGTGCAGTCGGTGGCCACCCGGCTGGTCGTCGACCGGGAACGGGAGCGGATCGCGTTCCGCGCGGCCGCCTACTCCGACCTCGAGGCCGAGTTCGCCACCGCCCAGCACGGCAAGCCAGACGCCGAGGAGCCGACGAGCTTCGCCGCCAGCCTGGTCACCGTCGACGGCCGCCGGGTCGCCCAGGGCCGCGACTTCACCTCGACCGGCCAGCTGCGCACCCGGGACGTGCTGCACCTCGACGCCGCGGCCGCGGCCGCCCTGGCGCAGCGGCTGGAGGGCGCCGCCTTCTCCGTGTCCAGCGTGGAGCGCAAGCCCTACCGGCGCTCGCCCTACGCGCCGTTCCGCACCACCACGCTGCAGCAGGAGGCCTCCCGCAAGCTGGGCTTCTCGGCCAAGCACACGATGTCGGTCGCGCAGCGTCTGTACGAGAACGGCTACATCACCTATATGCGCACCGACTCCGTGACGCTGTCGCAGACCGCGATCGGCGCGGCCCGCAAGCAGGCGGCGGAGCTCTACGGCGCCTCCTACATCCCGGACGCCCCGCGCACCTACGCCAGCAAGGTGAAGAACGCGCAGGAGGCGCACGAGGCCATCCGCCCGGCCGGGGACAGCTTCCGCACCCCGGCCCAGGTGGCCAGGGAGCACCTGTCCTCCGACGAGCGCCGCCTGTACGAGCTGATCTGGCAGCGCACGGTGGCCTCGCAGATGAAGGACGCCACCGGCGAGTCGGTGTCGGTCCGGGTGGCGGGCACCTCGACCGCAGGCGAGCGCGCCGAGTTCGGCGCGACCGGCAAGATCATCAACTTCTACGGGTTCCTCAAGGCCTACGTCGAGGACGCCGACGACCCCACCGCCGACCGCGACGACCGGGAGCGCAGGCTGCCGCCGCTGGCCAAGAGCGACCCGCTGGACGTGCTGCGGCTCGCCCCGGCCGAGCATTCCACCAGGCCGCCGGCCCGGTACACCGAGGCGTCTTTGGTCAAGGAGCTGGAAGACCGGGAGATCGGCCGGCCGTCCACCTACGCGACGATCCTCGGCACCATCCTGGACCGCGGCTACGTGTTCAAGAAGGGCACCGCCCTGGTGCCCTCGTTCCTGGCCTTCGCCGTCGTCACGTTGCTGGAAAGGCACTTCGGCCAGCTGGTCGACTACGAATTCACCGCGCGGATGGAAGACGTGCTGGACGAGATCGCCCGCGGTGAAGCCGAACGGGTGCCGTGGCTGCGCCGGTTCTACTTCGGCGCCGACGACGCCAGTGACGGCCAGAACAGTGCCGCCCATGGCGGTGCTCGCCACGATAGGGGCCTCAAGTCGCTGGTCGGAGACATCGGCGACATCGACGCCCGGGAGGTCAGCTCGTTCCCGCTGGCCGGCTCCGACATCGTGGTCCGGGTCGGCCGGTACGGCCCGTACCTGGAGCGGGACGGGCAGCGGGTGAACGTCCCTGACGACATCGCGCCGGACGAGCTGACCGTCGAGAAGGCGGAGGAGCTCTTCAACCAGCCGAACGGGGATGTGCATCTCGGCACCGACCCGGACAGCGGCCGCGAGGTGGTCGCCAAGGCGGGCCGGTTCGGCCCCTACGTGACCGAGTTGCTGCCCGAGGCAGTGCTCGATTCTCGGCCAGCCTCGGCCAAGCCGCGGACCGCCTCGCTGCTGAAGTCGATGGCGCTGGACACGGTGACGCTGGACGACGCGCTGAAGCTGCTCAGCCTGCCGCGCGTGCTCGGCGAGCTGGACGGCGAGCAGGTCACCGTGCAGAACGGCCGGTACGGGGCGTACGCCAAGAAGGGTTCGGACAGCCGGTCGCTGGAGTCGGAGGGCCAGCTGTTCACCCTGACCCTGGCCGAGGCCAAGGAGCTGTTCGCCCAGCCCAAGACGCGGGGGCGCCGCACCGGCGCCGCCGCGCCGCCGCTGCGTGAGGTCGGCGACGACCCAGCCACCGGCAAGCCGATGGTGATCAAGGACGGCCGGTTCGGGCCCTACGTGACCGACGGGGAGACCAACGCGTCGCTGCGCAAGGGCGACGAGGTCGCCGCGATCACGGTCCAGCGGGCGGCCGAACTGCTCGCCGACCGGCGGACCGCACCCCCCGCGACTCGCCGCCGAAGCACCACGACCAGGAAGAAGACGACCAGCCCAGCCCGTTCGGTATCAAAAAGATCTTGACCTGCCACCTAAAATCACGATCGAGGACTAACCCGTTATGCGGCCAGCACTGCCGATACGCTTACGCCGTGAACTTCCGCGCCGCACCCCATAAGGACGGCGCCGACCGGGGGAAGCTCGGAGGCGGCGCCGCGCGGCGTCAGCATGCCCGCGAACCGGGCGTGCTGTCCATCAAGCCGTTCCGCCGGCTGTGGATCGCGCTGTCCCTGTCCAGCCTGGGTGACTGGCTGAGCCTCGTCGCGCTCACCGCGCTGGCGCCTTCGCTGGCGTCGGGCGGCGCGCTGGCGAAGAGTTCGGCCGTGGGCGGCGTGTTGCTGGCCACCCTGCTGCCCGCGCTGCTGTTCGGCCCGCTGGCCGGCGCGGTGGCGGACCGGATGGACCGCCGGGTCACCATGATCGTCGGCGACCTGATCCGCGGCCTGCTATTCGTATCCATCCCCCTCTTCCCGAACCTGACCTGGATCTACGTCGCCAAGTTCCTGGCCGGCATCACCACCCAGTTCTGGAGCCCGGCCACCTCGGCGTCGGTGCCGAACCTGGTGCCCAAGGACAAGCTGGAGCGAGCCAACCAGCTCAGCCTGCTCACCACGTACGGCACCGCGCCGCTCGCGGCCGGCGTGTTCAGCGTGCTGGCCCTGGTCAGCGAGGGGATCAGCCGGGTCACGCCGCTGTTTCACGCCAGCAACGTGGACCTGGCGCTGTACTTCAACGCCGCCTCGTACGGCATCTCCGCGCTCACCGTCTACTTCATCCGCGAGATCCCCAAGCGCAGCGCCAGCGAGAAGATCTCGGCGCCGTCCACGGCCAAGTCCATCTGGGAGGGCTGGCGGTTCATCGGGCAGACCCCGGTGGTGCGCGGCCTGGTCATCGGGATGGTGGGCGCGTTCGCCGCGGCCGGCGTGGTGGTCGGCCTGGGCTACATCTACATCACCGACACGCTGCACGGCGGCAGCGCCGGCTGGGGCCTGGTCTTCGCCGCGATCTTCGTCGGCATGGCGCTCGGCATGGGCCTGGGCACCAAGCTGCTCGGCAACTTCAGCCGCCGGCGGCTGTTCGGCGTGTCGATCATCGCCGCGGCCATCCCGCTCGCGCTCATCGGCCTGATCCCGAACCTGGTCGTGGTCACGCTGCTGGTGGTGCTGCTCGGCGCGCTGTCCGGGATCGCCTACTCCACCGGCTTCACCCTCGTCGGCCTGGAGGTGGACGACACCACCCGCGGCCGGGTGTTCGCCTTCTTCCAGTCCTCCATCCAGGTCATCCTGCTCGCCGTCATCGCCGTCGTGCCGTTCCTGTCAGCCGGCTTCACCCGGCTGATCGCCGCGCTGAACCACACAGGGAACATCAAGATCGGCAGCGCCGTCTACGCCTCGGCCGGGCAGAACGTGGTGATCCTGCTGGCCGCCCTGGTCGCCTTCTTGCTCGGCATGCGCGCCTACCGGCAGATGGACGACCGCAAGGGCGCGCCGCTGCGCGATGACCTGCTGGCCGCGCTGCGCAGCGAGCCGCTCCCGCCGGTGCTCGACCCGGCGCACCTGAACGGGAACACCCCGCCTGGGCCTGCGCCGGGTGTGCTGATCGCGTTCGAGGGCGGCGAGGGTTCGGGCAAGACCACGCAGGCCCGGCTGATCGCCATCTGGCTGCGCGAACTCGGCTACGACGTGGTGGCCACGCACGAGCCCGGCGCGACCAAGATCGGCATGCGGCTGCGCGCGCTGCTCCTCGACACCTCGCACACCGGCATGTCGCCGCACGCCGAGGCGCTGATGTACGCGGCCGACCGGGCCGAGCACGTCGCCTCGGTCATCGCGCCCGCGCTGGAGCGGGGCGCGATCGTCCTCACCGACCGGTACGTCGACTCCTCGCTCGCCTACCAGGGCGCGGGGCGGAACCTGGCGGTCGACGAGATCGCCAGGTTCAACTGGTGGGCGACCGGCGGGCGCACCCCGGATCTCACCATCCTGCTCGACATGGACCCGATGGCCGGGCTGAGCCGAAGGGCCCGTTCGGCCGACCGGCTTGAGGCCGAGCCCGCCGACTTCCACCTGCGGGTCCGGGCGGGCTTCCTCGGGCTCGCCCGCGCCGAGCCTGGACGCTACCTGGTGCTCGACGCCGACCGCCCGGCCGAGGAGATCACCAGGGCCATCCAGGAGCGGATCCGCGACCTGCTCCCCGACCCGGTGCCCTCGGCCGCCGAGGCGAACACCGGAGACTTCCCCGCGATTCGCGAACAGGTCCTGACCCCCACCCTCCAGCCGGGTAACCGCCGCGGTCCCGTGCCCTCATGACCGGCGTCTTCCGTGACCTGCCGGGGCAGGACGCGGTGGTCGCGCAGCTTCGCCGGGCCGCAGCCGCGGCCGCCGTGGTGCTGGACGGCCGGCGGCCTCCCGGAGGGGATAGCCAGGGGGGTCCGGGGGGGTGGAACCCCCCCGGTAATGGCCAGCAGGGTCGTCCCCCCGGGCTAACACAGCCCGGCGCGATGACGCACGCCTGGCTGTTCACCGGGCCGCCCGGGTCCGGCCGGTCGGTGGCGGCGCGGGCGTTCGCCGCCGCGCTCTTGTGCCCGTCGGGTGGCTGCGGCGAGTGCGCGTCCTGCTATCAAGTGTTCGCGGGCACCCATGCCGACCTGCTGCTGGTCCGGCCCGAGGGGCTGTCCTACGGGGTGAAGCAGACCAGGGACCTGGTGCTGCGCGCCGCGGGCAAGCCCACAGGCGGACGCTGGCACATCGTCCTGTTCGAGGACGCCGACCGGTGCACAGAACAGGCCGCGAACGCGCTGCTGAAGGCGATCGAGGAGCCGGCCCCGCGGACAGTCTGGCTGCTGTGCGCGCCCTCGGCCGAGGATCTGGTGCCGACGATCAGATCGCGGTGCCGGGTTGTCACGCTTGTCGTGCCGGCGTCGTCCGCAGTCGCTAAGGTACTGATCGAGCGGGACGGTATCGAGCCCGCCAGAGCGCTGGCCGCGGCCCGCGCGGCGCAGGGACACGTGGGCCGCGCCCGGCGTCTCGCTTCTGATCCTTCGGCTGCCAAGCGCCGGGCTGACGTGCTCCGTATCCCCTCGTCGGTGACGTCGCTCGGTCCGGCCCTGTCCGCGGCCGCCACTCTGGTGCGCACCGCGGAGGAGGAAGCCAAGGCGGTCACCGAGGGGCTGGACGAGCCCGAACGTGACTCGCTGCGGCGGGCGTTCGGCGAGGGATCGTCGGGTAAGGGCGTGGCCAAGGCGATGCGCGGCATGGCCGGCGCCCTGAAGGACCTGGAGGACAGGCAGAAGTCGCGGGCCACCCGGGTGAAGCGGGACACGCTGGACCAGGCGCTGCTCGAGTTGGCGCTGTTCTACCGGGACATCCTGATGGTGCAGCTCGGCGCCGACGTGGAGCTCGCGAACTCCGAACCCGACCTGCGCGCGGTCGCCTCCGCGTCCTCCCCCGAGGCCACCCTGCGCCGCATGCAGGCCATCATGCGCTGCCGCGAGCGGCTCACGCTCAACGTGGCCCCTTTGCTCGCCGTAGAGGAAATGACCCTCGCCCTGGCCGAGGGCTGAGGGCTCTCCTTGGCCCGTATCCCGGATAGCCGGTTATGGCCCGGTGAGAGGTCGCGACCTGAGATCTGCGGGGGGACGACGTAGTCTGGCCCTGTGGGCATGATGATGGCGGTGAGCTTCGAGCGGTACGGGCGGCTTTACTACCTCGACCCAGGTGCTTACTCGCCGTCCATCGGCGACAAGGTGCTGGTGCCCACCGATTCCGGGCCCGAGGTCGCCGAGTGCGTGTGGGCGCCGCAGTGGGTGCCGGAGGAGATCGACGGGCTGCCCGTCTGCGAGGGCCTGGCCGGCGAGGACGACCTGGTCAGGGACGAGGAGAGCCGCAAGCGCCGGGCCGAGGGGCGGCTCGCCGCGCGCAGGCTCATCAGGGAGCACGAGCTGCCGATGAAGGTCACCGCGGTGGACTTCATCAGCTCGGAGAACGTGTTCGTGGTGTACTTCAGCGCGCCGCACCGGGTGGACTTCCGTGCGCTGGTCCGTGACCTGGGCGGCCGGCTGCGGGCCCGGGTGGAGCTGCGGCAGATCGGTCCCAGGGACGAGGCGCGGCTGCAGGGCGGGATCGGGCCGTGCGGGCGCGACCTGTGCTGCGCGACCTTCCTGAAGGACTTCGAGCCGGTCTCGGTCCGGATGGCCAAGGACCAGGAACTGCCGGTGAACCCGCTGCGGATCGCGGGAGCGTGCGGGCGGCTGATGTGCTGCCTGAAGTACGAGCACCCGCTCTACCAGGAGTTCCGCAAGGACGCGCCGCCGGTGGGCGCCTCGGTCACCTCGCCCGCCGGGCCGGGCACGGTCGTCGGCCACAACGTCCCCTCCGACACCGTGGTGGTGAAGCTGGCCGCGGACGGCCGGGCCTGCGCGTGCCCCAAGGCCAGTGTCTGCGGGTCCCGCCAGGCGTACGAGTCCATGCACGGCAACGCGAGGCCGGGTGGTCGCGGAAGGGCGGCTCGGGGGGACGGGTGAGCGCGCGCCACAGACGGCGGCCGGCCTGGGCCGCGGCCGCGGCGGTGCTGGCTCTGCTCGCCGCCGGGTGTTCCGGCGCCGGACCCGGGCCGGCTCCCGCCCCGGCCACGCTGACCGGGTATTACACCCAGCGGCTGAGCTGGCAGTCGTGCAACGACGGCTTCGAGTGCGCCCGGCTGGCGGTGCCCTTCGACTACGCCCGGCCCGGCGGGCGGCGGTTCTCGCTGCCGGTGATCAAACTGCCGGCCAGCGACCCGTCCCACCGGGTCGGAGCGCTGGTGGTCAACCCGGGCGGCCCAGGCGGTTCCGGTGTGCAGTACGCGCTCGGCGCCCGCAGCGAGTTCCCGGCCGCCGTGCTGGCCCGGTTCGACATCGTGGGTTTCGACCCGCGCGGCACGGCTGCCAGCGAGCCGGCGCTGACCTGCATGACCGGCCCGCAGCTCGACAAGTACCTGGCCACCGACGACATGCCGGCCGACGCGGCGCAACTGGCCACCGTCGTCGCGCAGAGCAAGCTGTACGCGGCCCGGTGCGCGCGGAACTCGGCCGCCCTGCTCCCGTACGTGGGCACCCAGAACGCGGCCCGCGACATGGACGTGCTCAGGGCCGCGCTCGGCGAGCCGCAGCTCACCTTCCTCGGCAAGTCCTACGGGACGTACCTGGGCGCGTGGTACGCGCAGCTCTTCCCGCGCCGGGTGCGGGCGCTCGTCCTCGACGGCGCGGTCGACCCGGACACGCCGTCGCTGCAGGATGACATCGCGCAGGCGCAGGGATTCCAGGTCGCGTTCCGGTCGTTCGCGGCGTGGTGCCTAGCCGCGCCCGGCTGCCCGCTCCAGGGCACCCCCGCCAGCCCGGGCGCCGACGGCGGGCCGGGCGCCGGCGGCGGGCCGGTGGATATGGCGGCGGCGAGGCTCCAGGCCCTGGTCGTTCGGGCTAATTCCGTGCCGCTGGCCAACAAGCTCGTCGACGGCCAGGTGGCCGACGGCGCGATGCTGCTGACCGGCGTGGCCTCCGCGCTGTATAGCAAGGCGGTGTGGACCGACCTGAAAACCGGACTGGCCCAGGCGTTCACGGGAGACGGCACCGTGCTCGTCCAGCTGGCCAACCTGCTGTTGGAACGCAACCCCGACGGGACCTACGCCAACCTGGCCGACGCCGACACCTCGATCAGCTGCCTGGACCGCCCTTGGCCGCGGTCCCTGGCGCCGTGGCGGGCGGCGGCGTCGGCGGCCGCGCGGGCGGCCCCGCTGTTCGGCGCGTCCATCGTGTGGGGCAGCCTGCCCTGCGCGTACTGGCCGGTGCCGTCCTATCCGTTGCCCCGGATCCGGGCCGCGGGGGCCCGGCCGATCCTGGTCGTGGGGACGCTGCGGGACCCGGCCACGCCGTACCGGTGGGCCCAGGCGCTGGCCGCCGACCTGTCCTCCGGGGTGCTGCTCGGCTGGAACGGCGACGGCCACACCGCCTACGGCGAGGGCAGCGCCTGCGTGGACACGATCGTGAACGACTACCTGATCAGCTTGTCCGTGCCCCGCAGCGGGACGGTCTGCTCCTGAGGCCGTTCCTCTACATGCAGACCGGCGGGGCCGGGATCGTCCACGAGACCCCGAGCCGGCCGTGGACCCGGCCCGGTTCGACGGCGGAGGCGGCTGGGCCGACCCGCCCGAGCACTGGATCGTGGCCGCCGAGGGCCGCAGGGAGGCGGGTAAGCTGGCCGACCGCGTCCGGGCCTGGATCGACGAGCTGCCCGCCCGCCAGCGCGAGGTCGTGCTGCTCCGCGACGTCGAGGGCATGAGCAGCGAAGAGGTCTGCACGGTGCTCGCTCTCACCGACGGGAACCAGCGGGTGCTGCTGCACCGCGGCCGGAGCCGGCTCAGGCAGCTGTTCGAGGACGAGTTCCGGGAGGTGCCATGAGGCTCCTGGCTCGCCGTGATCTCGTCTGCCAGCAGGCCGTCGAGCTGGTGACGGACTACCTGGAGGGGACGCTGAGCCGTTCGGCCCGGCGCCGCTTCGAGGCTCACCTGGCGGGCTGCCCGCACTGCACCGAGTACCTGGCGCAGATGCGCGAGACCATCCGCCTCACCGGCCGGCTGGCGCCCGAGGACCTGACTCCGCAGGCGCGGGACGAGTTCGTCGGCCTGTACCGCCGGTGGCGCTCCGAGCGGCAGTGAACCGGGCGGCCAGCGCGGTGAGCCCGAGCGCGCCGGCCAGCGGCAGCATGACCACGGCGGGCAGCTGGTAGCGCCAGGAGAACTCGAAGGCGTCCGAGCTGAGCAGCAGCACGGCGACGGCCAGCGTCACCAGCAGGCAGGCCGCGGCCTGCTCCCGGCCGGCGCCGCGCTTGCCCAGGCCGGACAGGGCGCCGAGCAGCCCGGCGGCCAGGGCGGCCGCGTACAGCGGGCCTGGCGTGTAGCCGCCGCCGAGCTGGTAGGCGCGCAGCAGGCGGGCGGCCGGCTCGACCGCCACCAGGTCGCCGCCGCTGCCGTGCTGGCGGGCGAGCCGGGTGAAGGCGGCCATCGTGTACCGGTGCGGGTAGGTCGGGTAGAAGACCTGGAACTGCCACCGGGCAATGTTGGTGATCTGCGGGTCGCCGTCCCTGGTCAGCGCGAACAGCCTGATCGAGTCCCCGGCTACCGACGCGGCGACGCGCAGCGGCTGCTGGCCGAACACGGCGAGGGAGAACCGGTCGAGCAGCTGCCCGCGGGCGGTGCCGGGCGGTACCGGCACGGTGTGCCCGGGGGAGCCCGGGTTGTGCAGCAGGCCGTCGATCCCGCCCAGCGCGAGCGTCTCGCCGGGCGACGGGCACAGCGCTCGCTCGTCGGCGGGAAGCACCAGGGTGGCGCAGTCCGCCGCGGCGGCGGCCCGCCCGTACTCCGGCCCCGGCCCGTTGCTGGCCAGCCCGAAATGCCCGGTGACGAACAGGGCCCCGGT
>WNGL01007268.1_pt1 | contig 13008 bp, 11 predicted proteins | sample 5400591 | NCBI WGS metagenome assembly WNGL01 (sample SAMN13153377, study PRJNA577476) | soil metagenome | isolation source: 80 cm soil or saprolite under Garry oak tree replicate 1 | place: USA:California | collected 2016-06-15
CCTTTGTCCATGCCTCCAACGCGAGAGGCCAGGTCGCTAAACTGGAAGGTACCCGTATTCGCAAAGAGGATCATGATACCGATGATAAAGCCCACGTCACCAATACGGTTAACGATGAAGGCTTCAATCGCAGCACTGGCGGGAGAGAGCCGATCTTCAGCAGGCTTAGGCCGTTTATTGATCCAGAAGCCAATCAGTAGATACGAACTCAGACCGACCAGTTCCCAGCCGACGAACATTACCAGGAAATTCTCCGCGAAGACGATGGTCAACATGGAGAAGGCGAAGAGCGAGAGGTAGGAGAAGAAACGTGCGTAGCCCGCCGAGTTTTCCATGTAACCCTGGGAGTAGAACTGCACCAGCAATGAGACGGTAGTCACCACCACCATCATCGCGATTGCCAGGTTATCCAGGCGGAAGGAGACAATGTAACTGGCTGTTCCCGTTGCCTGGCGCAACCAATCGTAGGAGAGCACTGTCATACTCCCATGTGGTATCGGAGGGGCAATCGAGAGCACACCAGCCGTATTCAGCAGCAACACCCAGGAGTAGAGGCAGGCGAAGGCTATCAGCGCAATACTTACATAGCCACTGGCCTTCGCCCCCATTGTCAGGTGCGCTACTTTCGGATCTTCGTCATCGTCCAGGCCATGCTCACCAGTATCCTCACCATGCGACCCCTTTTCCTCTACCGCATGGACCTCCTCATGACCATGTTCCCCTTCTGCGGCTGAGACCTTCGGGCGACTGAGCAGGTCCCAGATGCGGGTGCCGAAAATAATCACCGCAAATGCTAAAAGCGGTGCGAGCAGGATTGTCCACGAATATTGATACAATTCCATTTTGTCACCACCGCATCATATCAATTTGGCCAACATCCACTGTGCTACGCTTGCGATAGATTGAAATAATCATCGCCAGGGCCACTGCAGCCTCTGCAGCAGCGACAGTGATAATGAAGATAGCGAAGATTTGTCCGGTCAACAACGTGTTATACGGTTTGACCTGGTTAAAGAACGAAAAACCCACCAGGGTTACATTGACGGCGTTGAGCATAATCTCGATGCCCATCAGGACGGCGACGGCATTGCGTTTGACGATTGCACCATAAAGGCCAATACAGAAAAGCACCGCGCCGAGCACGAGAAAGTGGTACAAGGTGAGGGACATTTTGCTAGTCCTCCCTGCCGATGACAATTGCGCCCACAATCGCTACCAGCAGGACAACAGACGCAATTTCAAATGGCAATACATAACTATAGGAAGTGGGACTGTAGAGCAACTGACCGATGCGGGCAACGTTGTTGACATTGGTCGGCAATTGACCTGCACCATTGCCTGTATCCGCTGCTCCAGGATGAGGGCTGAATGTCACTGCAAAGATGATGCCGAGTCCAATAAGAGTGCAGATTGGTATGGCTGCCCACCATCGCCTGTTATTGGGGTTGCTGTTCTCCGCGATGTTGTTTGTACGTGTAAGCATGAGGGCGAACAGCATTAGGATGGTCACGGCACCTGCATAAATAAGAATCTGCACAATCGCGATGAACTCAGCGTTGAGCAGCAGGTAGATGCCAGCAGCCATCGCAAAGACCACTATCAACGACAATGCGCTATGCACGATATTGCGAAGACTCACCACCAGCAAGGCCGACCCCACAAGGATAATGGCAATGATCCAAAAAAGCAGAGAAGCCAGGTCCATAAAAAAATACCTCCGGGTTATCTCGGATGTTGGTTGGTTCTATTTGTATTGTATCATTCTTTAAAGGGCACAGGGGCGCAGCACGCCCCTGTCTGATTGTAGCAAAACATATCACGGGTGACAAGGGCAAAGGATTTGCTAACCTATCATACTACCAAGCTTCGCAGAAGCTTCGGACTATGCTATAATCTATTCAAACATTATCAAGGTTAAAAAAATATATGAGTATGACACAGACTACAGCTGACCAAAGTTCTTCTAATACTCCACGCTGCCCCAAATGTGCAACCATCTTGCCTCCGCATGCTACGTTCTGCAGCAAATGCGGTAATCGAATTGAGAAAGAGCATAGCCTTTCCTTGCTTTTGCAGGATAACAAGGATACAGCCACACGCTACCGTATCACTTCTCTCGTCCGCCGTCGCCCGTTTGTTAATCTTTTCTTTGCCCTTGATACACAGCAGCAGCGCATGGTCGCTATCCGCGATATCGATATAAGTAGTCTCAGCGATGAAGCGTGCACCAGTGCTATCGAACTGGCTCAGCGTGAGTATGACCTGCTACGTCGCCAATATATAGCAGATTTGATGCCTGTGATTGATCTACGCTACTTTCAAAAGCATCTCATTGTTGTCTCAGGCTGGCCGATTGTCAGTAATAGAACGAAAGCAGCAAATACAAAGCTCCATACACTCTATGATTTTCTGCAAAGTGGCATAGGTCTCCCGGAAGAGCAGGCCGCGCTCTCCTGGATTGGGCTGCTCTGTCACGGACTGGACCAACTGCATAGCCACCAGATCGTCATTGGAGACCTCGATCCCCACGTTATTGTTCTGAATGAGACCACCTCCGATACGCATCCAGCATTGATGGTCTCCTGGCTCCCTTTGTATGTACGTAGCCTGCTGCCGCCAGCAGCTACGATTGGTACTACGACTTCCTTCAGCGCACCTGAAGCACTGCTTGGGAAGGCAGAACCACGCTCCGACATTTATAGCCTTGGAGCCATCCTCTATCTCCTGCTTACAGGCGCTCCCCCCGATGAACCTTCGTTGCGCCTCCGCCACCGCCTACGTTCACCACGCGAACTTAACCCACGTATCAGTAGTAGCACGGATGCACTCGCCATGCGAGCTTTGTCCGTTGAACGTTCCGAACGCTTCCAGAGTGCCGGGGCAATGTCGGAAGCTATTTCGAACCTGCTCTCCACAACAAAAACCGCGCGGGGTACACCGCGAGCAACCACGAACCTGGCCTCCAGGAAAGATAGCCTCACCACTCCTCCCGCTACGGTCAAGGAAGATAATAATGTCCAGCAGTTTGATGAGCTAGCGGATATCGAAACAGTGGAGATAATGCCGCTCCCGCAGAAAGTTGCAGAACAATGGCAAGCATTTAGAATACAATCAGCTAATTCACTGCCTCCAGATGTGGAGTCTACGGAATCTTCGACACCCCCGACAACACCCGAAACACCACAACAACGACCCGAAGTCGAGCGCTTACAAGAGCTATCCCTACACCCCCAACCAGACGAATCCAGAGCTGGCTTTGTGGATACTGGCATACCACCACAGGAATCTCGCTTCGCGGTGCCTGTAGAGGACCCACCCGTTCCACTGGTTCAGCGCCTGCGGAAGCAGATTACGGGGATGCTGCCTGCCGTTCCACGCCAGCAGCAATCCTCGGCGCCAGGAACTACCACTTCTGGGGCCCTGGCTCAAGCACCAGAGGGCAGTACTTCCCTGCTCAAGCGCATCCAACGCATGATCCTTGGGGAACAGCAACATAACACTATGGCAATGGCTCTCATTGAACACCCGTTACGAGTGCAACCTAAACAGCACTACACGATCCGTATCCAGCTGACAGGCCGAAATGCACCAGTACTTCCACCTGAAGTGAAAAAAGGTGAGCGCACAAGGGGGTTAAGTGCGCTGTCTGAGGGCGACCTGGTTCATATTGAAGTGCGCTCAGCTCTCTATCAAAGCTTTGCCTATGTTGTACAACAAGCAGTTGTCCATATCCCGGCCCAGGGTTATGCCGCTGAGGTTGATATCCCCATGCAACCATTCACCACTGGCCCCAGTGGACGGCACGAACGTATGCATATCTTCTTCATGGATGAGCACCGTCGCCCGCTCTACGAGAAACCGTTTGTGATTGAACTCTTCGTTTCTCACCTGGTACAACCCGGTCGCGAAGGTCACAACGTATTAAGCATTCCGGTATGATATTCCCCGCCGGGCCTGTTCGTGGTTTGGTAGGGGCCACCCTTGCGGTCGCGTTGCGGTGAGGGCTCAAGCCCCAAACAAAAACACAGTCCCACCCATCATCGCATAGAGGAGAATTAGCAACAAACCCTCCAGCCAGACCAGTTCGCCGTCCTTGGTGATTTCGCTGAAGAGAAACGTTGCCAACCCAAGCACAGCTAATTCCACCACGCTGAAGACCAGGTCTAAGCGCTGGGGCATCACAAGACTGACCAGAACCAGAATAGGGGCTATCAGCAGGGCAATCTGGATAGAAGAACCAGCAGATGCAGCCAGGACCATCCCCATCCGTTTATCCAGTGCCATATTGATGGTATTGAAATATTCTGGTAGGCCACCAATCAAGGGTATAAAGACCAGCCCGACGAAAGCCGGATTCCAGCCAAGTGTTTTCGTAAATGGCTCAATCGAACCAACTAAAATCTCCGAAAGCCAGGCAACACCTGCTGTCGCCACTGCCAGGAGCACTAAGGCAAGCCACAGATTCGGTTTGTGTTCTGGTTGCTCTTTGTTTGCTTCTGCCTTCACTGGGGCTGGCACAGCTTCGGCAGCATCAGGTTTCTTCATCTCTATTACCTTTTCCTGCCTCACCTCACCTTGCCTGGCTCCTACTGACTGTCCGTCATCCTGCTCGGCTTCGTGCTGCACAATCGCCTGGACTGTACTATCAATCTGGCGCAACACACCACTCTTCGCAGGCTCTGAACTCTGCATCAAGTGATGACGGTAGGCAAGCAGGCGTGCAACTGCGGCCTCAGAACGTGCTCCTAAGGTAGGTTCAAGCCTATCTTCGATCTCTTCTTCTGCGCTCTTGTCGCCAACGCGAAAAACACTGAAGAGAATAGAGGCAAGGTAGCCAAGTAGTAGCAAGACGGCGATGAAATCGGAGAGCACAACACCCTGCTCAATTATTTGCTGCCTCGGTTGGTTCGTGCGAGAAGCCAGTAGTTCAGCGAAAGCAGGCAGTACCAGGCCACCGATACATAGGGCCAGTAATGAGGCATATTGACTGGCTGGCCGTGTCTCAAAGCGCAATCGCCCATGTTTGAATGTGCCGATACAGGTTGAAACTCCCAGCACAAGCAAGGCATTGCCAAGGATCGAGCCAATAATCGACGCTCGTACTACATCAACCAATCCTTCACTCAGCGCAAAAATACCGATAATCAGTTCTGTGGCATTCCCAAATGTTGCAAACAGCAATCCCCCGATACGTTCACCTGTGTGCTCTGCAACCTGCTCTACAGATTGCCCAATTAAGGCTGCTAAAGGGAGGATTCCAAGAGCAGCTATAATGAAGATGAGGAGAGGTGGAAGTGGCAGCAGACTTCGGGTGGCAAGTAGATCGAGGACAGGAGTTAACACGGTAAAGATGAGCAAAGCATACAACCAGCGCGGCATGGACTGAGCCTCCTTAACTGTTCTCTCAAGGTACCTGCAAGGGATACCCCTACCATTATGAGATCTTTTCGGTTATACTCAAGAGTACTGAAAACCTTGTAGCTATTGTACGCGACTGGTTACAAGGTTGAAATGAGCAGAAGTGCCTAAATAGAGGCAGGAGCATATCCCATAAATAAGGAGAAACATCCATGTCAGATCACCAGTCCGGTGTCAGCGAAAAAGATGATACCTCATCACCCTCTCAGCAAAATAACTCATCCTCACACGAGCCAGAAAATGCCCTTGCTACTATTTCAGGGAATATCTTAGATCGAAGTGATACACTTATTTACGCTATCGTCGGTGCCTGTTTCTTCCTGGGTGCCCTCTTCACGCTCGGTTACAGCTTCTGGGATTTCGGTAGCACACTCACACAAATCCCGGCCCTTGTTGCCGCAGCGAACGCTTCGAAAGATTTACAAGAGCCAGTCACACAGCAATCAATTGTTGCGGGCGCAATTATCAAGTTCATCTCTGATCTGCTGCTCGTACTGATCATTATGGAGGTGCTCAGTACTGTCATTCATTATCTCAAAGCACATGCAACTTCGCTGCGTCCATTCCTCTTCATCGGCATCATCTCTGCCACACGAGGCATCCTCTCAATAGGTGCCAGGCTCTCAGTTCAAAAAGTGGCGCTGCCAAGCCCAGAATTTACAAGTGACATGATTGAACTGGGCGTCAACGCGGTCGTCATCCTTGCCCTCGGTTTCACATTAAAGTTGCTTGGCAAGCTCGTCGAGCAGTAAGCGCCTCCGCTCCTTCAGGGTGGGGGTCTACCCCTTCTGCTGCACAAACCGACGGTATTTCCCAAGATACCAGCGTACCGTCATCACGTATTCAGCGTGACTCCAGGTCAATGGTGAGACGCTCAAGGGTTCACCACTGAATGGATTCACCTGCTCCGCCATTACGCCACTGGGTAGGGCACGAGCATGCACCCATTGTAGCAATGGCAGTGCCTGTTGTAATTCCTCAAGGCTGGTGGCGTGGGCAATACGGTACTGAGCTAACCACAACGTACAGATCAACCAGGGATTGCCTTCCGCCTGTGATAGATCGTGCGTCACCTGATAGTAGTAGTCGTTCTCATAGCGTGCCATGCCACCAATGGGCGTTTTCACCCACAAGGTCTGCTCAAGCAGTTGCATTGTTCGCTCGATATGCGGATCATGCGCCGAAAACATGCCAAACTGAAAGAGGCCACACAGGCTACTATCCAGGGTAGCATCTGCTTGTATGTTCCCATCCTGGTCCACGGTAATCATACGCAGAAAATGCCCGCGCTCCTCGTCCCATAGATAGCGGAGCGTTGCCTCCTTGATCTCTTCAGCCGCCTGGTGGTACTTTCCGGCTAGTTCCATGTCACCAAAGATCGTCGAGAAATTCGCAGCAGCGTCAAGGCCAGCATAGACTGCCGCCGTTGTATAGCTCAGGATGCCTCGCCGCTCCTCCCACAGATCGTAGGAAGCATTCGGTAAATGCGTATGTGGTTCACGATAGGTCACAAGAAAGTCGGCACCTGCGAGAATGAGCGAACGAAAGTGAGGGGCCACAAATTCAATATCATGAAAGCAAAGATAATGCTGCCAGAGGCTGTACATTACAAGCGCAGTCTCATCTTCCTGGATTGGAAGTTGTGGTTTACCATCCTTCCCTATCCAGGGATGCCAGCTACTTCCCCAGGAACGATCGGGATTGTACTTATGCAAGAGATAGCCGCCCGGCGTGAGCACCGAATTACAAAAATCATAGAAACAGCGGGTGATCTCTGAGTACCCGGCATGGCTCATCGCATTTGCTACCAGTGCTCCATCTCTAGGCCACATATAGGAGTAGCTATCCAGCGAAAAATGTTCAACATCAGCGTCATTAGCGGCGATAATTGCGCCATCATAGTCAATCTGAGTACGTAGCACCAGCAGACTGCGCTTGTACAGATCAACCAGTTCAGGAGACAAATCAGCAAAATCTTGCTCATCTTTATTCGCCCAACGAAACCAATAGTTGCGAGTACGCACTAAAAAGCTCTCAGGTCTGCGCTCCCGAATCATGGCCTCTAAGGCTACGACCGCGGGTAGATCAGGCCCTGCTGTAAGCCAATGGTAGACTTCACCACTTTCACCTGGGGGCAAAATCGGCAAATGGAGTGCCAGCGTCCCGTCAACTGATCCCTGAGCAATAGGATTACGTCCTAACTCACCGTCCTCAGCGTCACGCCACGTTCCCTCGGCTCCGTTAAACTCTTTCACTCCTGTAGCCCAGCTAGAAATGCCAACTGTAGCCTGGTTTCCACTGCCTACCTGCCCATTCATCAAGAAATAGGCTTGATGCTTGTAAGCTACCAGCGCCTGCGCTGCCGGATAGTAGAAGACAGTATTGCCCTCAGCATCAGCCCAAATGTGCCAATCATAGTGAAAAAAGAGACGCACCTCTCGTGGATGGTCGGCTTGATTCGTCACAACAGCATAGCGGATAAACATAGGACGATTGAAATCAACCGCATCATGGAAGACAAGCTTGAGTTGGAGGGAAGGATGAGTGAGTGTTACCTGGGTGACCAGGGTCTCCTGCTCGTAGATCATCTCCCGTTGCCATTCAGGAGCATCAAGCCAGGCAAAACTCTGGTGGAGCTTTGCATCACCACTATCTGAAACCCAGACTCCCGTATGTGATACATCACCAGCTGTGTGTAGCTCCTGGCCCACATGCGGCCAATAAATATCGCGTAGATTGTAACTTTTATCAAAATTCAGGAGTAACCTTCCATTCCCAACGGGCAGGTCTCGCGGCATGGTCCTGTTCTCCTCTCATTCGCCAGGATAAGACTGGAAGCTCCCTCATTATAACATAGCTCCGATATAGGTATTCTTTCCTACAACGACCCATCTCCTCATCTGTGATATGCTATCAGAGAGTTAGAAAATCCAAGGAACTCTTTGACATGAAGAAACGGAGCTTTTTGTCACGGCTGCATACCAATGGCACCTACTACCTGGTCGGTGCGCTCCTGTTGCTGCTGGGAGTACCATTATACCAGTTCCTCGTGCTCATTCCCCAGGGCTATAACGACGCACTGGCTGCTACGAGTAGAGGCCATTTCACTGCTTACCTGGTGTGGATTGGCAATCACGAAGTACAATTTATTGGCTACCGTGCATTGCTAGCCATCGCTTTTGCGCTTCTCCTCAGCCTGCCTTTCACCTTGTTCCGCATTATCGTGGCCCAGGAAGTTTTAGGGCGTGAGGAAGACGAGGAAGGACAGGTAGAAGATGAGGAGGAAGGCAGCGAAGCGACAGAGCAGACGGATAAGACAGAAAGTACAGCCACTCTTAACTGGCGTGGGAAAGGCTTTGCCGTGCTGGCAGCTTGGGGAGGGCTCTTTGGTATAATTCTCTACATCCTGGGGATCGTAGCAAGCACAATCTACCTCGCCTCGGCAGGGGCACAATTCATTGTGTCTAAACCTGGCGAAGCAGCTACAACTATTCAAGCCATCCTTAGCATCATCACCAATACTGCAGGTGGCGGATTACTTGCGCTCTCATGCTTATTTTTTGGAGCCATGATTGCAAGAAGCGGCATCAAGCTCTGGCCCGGCATTTGGGTTGCCTTCGGCTACATGGCACTGGCCCTCGCCGCGCTCTTCAGTGGGAGTGCCGTCGAGGTGGCTACCGCCCCCACGTTGGGACAGGCAGCGCTGACTACGCCAGCCATCCTCCTATTTGCCCTCTGGGTGCTGTGGTTTGGCTGGATGCTTGTGCGCCTGAAGCCGGAAGAATAGGCAGACCTGGGTCAACCTGATCCTTTAGCATGATTTGCCACTTGATAGGCAGATTTCCAACATTCGAGAGCCTCACGATCACGTCCTAGTTTTTCCAGTAGACCCGCTAATCTCCCGTTTACTTCTGCTATATCACTATAGGCCTGTGTCCTGGAAAGGAGTTCTTTGGCCTTCTCAAATCTCTCCACTGCCTCTTCTAAGAGCTCCTGCCGTTGCTCCCGATCAGCAAGTTGAGCCTCGGCCTCTACTACTTTTCCAACCGCAAAATAGACTAAGCCACAGAGATGATCGTTATCCAGATGCTCTGCAATTTCTTGAGCAAGTTTGCAATAGCGCTTTGCATCTTCCAGACGATCCTCCGCCAAACACAAATCAGCGAGCGCAGTGTAGTTGAGCATGACCATCGCGTGCCCTTGATAGCTGATGGCAATGGCGAGTGCTACCGTATAGTGATCCGAAGCGGTTTTGTAATCCCCCAACAGGTAATAGATGCGCCCCAGGACGTTTCGCATCCGACCTTCAAGAGGACGGTTAGCCATTCGTTCATAGAGCTGCAGAGCTTCTCTCCCAACATCAAGAGCCTCAAGAAGCTTTCCCACCATTCGGTAGGTATAACAAAGACCATAGTAAATATTGGCACGGTCTTCATCATCTACCTCATCTCTACAGAGAGCTAATGCTTCTCGATAGTACTGTAAAGCTGGACTATGAAGACCTCTCATAGTGCATGTACTTGCCAACCCGTAAAGTGCCTTGATCCGGATAGAGCGGGGATTTACTCTTTGCCCTTGGAGTATTCGGAGACACTGCCCATAGTGACGAGCAGCATCTTCATCATGACGAAGATTGGTAGCGGCATCCCCAAGCCGCAAGAGAGAGAACGCTCGAAGTGCATGCGACGAATAATTCTCCTCATCCACTTTCCCTTCGGAATTACTCAGAGGTGACAGGATCTCGATAGCATCATTCCAACGCCTTTGAAGGAGGTAGTACCAGCCCTGTAAATACCTTAACTCGTTTTGTTGCTCCTCATTATCCGGTTGGATCTTCTCGAGTATTGACAGAGCTTCATTACTCTGCCCTTCCTCAAGCAACAGGTGAGCACGACGTAGCAGTCTCTGGTTGTCTGGGTTCTCTGTCATGAAAGTAGCCCCCTATAACTCTGTAAGTAAATATGCATAGTATAGCACATCTTATCACAAGAATAGCCATTTTGGGGGACTATGACACTCTATAACTGGCTCAGGTAATCGCTCGCAATGGACAAGATGCGAGCTTCGGGGTTAGTCATTCCCCGAGCTCACATCTTAATGCCAATACTAAGCAATTCATACAATACCTTCTAGTTTGTGAGGGACGATATCGAGCTTCGAGTTCAATCGATTCTCGAAGCTCGACTCTTAACATTAACAGACAGTTGGTGGAGGGGGACAAATGGGTTTCCGAACTGCCAACAGCTGGGTGGCATGAACACCTGTCTGATGATGCATCGTCGGGAAAGAGTTCATCCGCATCTCCCAGCCGAAGAGACCGGCCAGCAAGGACAAGATCATGAAGAAAACGATAAACGCCCTTTTCAGTGTCAACGACATGCAGTTGCTCCTTTTTTCTTTTGCTTGAACAAGCGCAAGACATGACCTGCGCCTGCCCTTAAATAGCGGACCTTATTGCCGCTCATAAAGGAGGTGAAAAATGGGAGCAAAATCTAGCAATTTTTCGAAGCAAATTTGGAGGATTTTCACGGAATGGTGATTCATAGCAAACCATACACCCATGACCTCACTGAGAATACCGATAGAAGACCAATGCTCATAGAAAAGAGGTGCCCAATGAAGAGCAAAACTTGCGGTTTGATCACCGGGAGAAACTATCTGTGGAGAAACCGAGGGCTGGCGCTTAAAATACAACGGGAGATCTTATTTCTCTGCCACCGCGCCCACAGAGTGGCAGAGCGATTCCCGTTAAAGACAGTATAGCGTAAACATGATATGTACACAAGGTAGAAAGGCGGAAAGTAAGCAAATCTACTATGAAATTCGAGAAGTCCCCATCAGATATCGCCCACTTTTCCTGGTTCGTTGCATGAGCAGAGAGTCCGTGGTAGACTGTACGCAGGTACAACAAACTAACCTTGCAACCACCGGTTCGTGGTCATAGAACCCTGAATGTTCCCCGTGGAAGCGAAATTTGTAGTTTTACAGGTGAAGAGGAATTTTTGTGAGCGACGACCCCGAAATCAGCCACAGGAGAAATGCCGTGCAAGGACACAAACGCACTGGAGACCGATTCGCAGGACGCCGTATCGTAACGATTGGTGGAGGCTCTGGAACATTTTCTGTCCTTTCGCATCTGAAGAAGTACCCCTTCAACATTACTGCTATCGTCACTATGTCGGATAGTGGGGGAAGCTCGCGTAGATTAATGGACGAGTTCAGGCGACAGCTGCCATTAGGGGATCTGCGTATGTCACTGGTGGCACTGGCACGCAACGGCGCATTGTGGCGAGAAGTGTTCATGCATCGCTTTGAACAGCCTGCTGACAACGAGGCGTCACAGAAGAATCGAGGTATAGCAGGTCATAGTCTGGGGAACCTCATTCTGAAAGGGTTACAGGACGTTAACAATGGTGATCTTTTGCTCGCCCTGGAAGACGCACAGGAGCTTCTTAATACAGCCGGGCGGGTTGTGCCGGTAACCCTCGAACAGACAATGATTTGTGCTGACCTGGAAGATGGTACGACAATCTGTGGGGAGACGGACATTGATACCCGGGGAGCGAAGAATCTTGGTGAACTCTCACCCATTGTGCGGCTACGTATGGAACCTGATGATGCACCGGCCTGTCAGCAGGCTATACGAGCTATAAGGCGTGCCGATACTGTCATCATTGGTCCCGGCGACCTCTATACCAGTCTTATTCCCAACCTGCTGGTCCGTGATATCGCACGCGCTGTACGCGAATCTGAAGCAGAGAAGGTATATATCTGCAACTTGATGACCAAACACGGTGAGACAGATGGCTACAAAGCCTCAGATTTCGTAAACCATCTCCACTACTATCTAGGAGGCCGCGTAGATCGCGTGATAGTGAACGATGGGCCATTCTCACCAGATGTGATCGAAACCTACGCCCAGGAAAAAAGCGAACCAGTTGTAGTAGATCGTGCCCGCCTCACGCGCCTGGTCCCCAATGTTGTTATCGAACGCCTCAACCTGGAGGACGAGAGATTAGCACGTCATGACCCTGAACGCCTGGTAAGAGCAATCTTCCCCGCTGATGATCTGTAGAGTATCAATGATTCTGTGCATGGAAGTATCCTGGTAGGCATCGTGGCACATACCAGGATACTTTCATGCATAGAATCTGCTATCTCATGCCACGAGCAATGTGTTCAAACTCCTCTCGTGGGAAGGCTCGCATCGTCTGTGTACGTACGCTCCCCTGTGCCAGAGTACCAAGAATCAGGCGAGCGGCAGTTTGATCATCGGGAGCATCTGTGATGACTACATAGTCATATTGGCCCATAACGAGATAGAACCCTATGAGCCTGGCCCCCGCCTCCTTTGCGGCCAGGTCAAACGTCTGCAAGCGCTCTGGGGCATTCTTCACTTCCTTGATGCCCTGTTCGGTGAGATTGACGAGGCTAATGTAGGTTGGCATGTAGTTTTCCTCCTACTGTATGGCAGGTACCCGCAAGGGTATCCCTACACTTTTGGACAGAGCATAGAGGGTTTCCGTACAGAAGCTGGGAGGCTTCTGCTAAAGTCCGAGAGACTCTACTGCCATTGTACACTTAACTGAG
>WNGL01010740.1_pt1 | contig 13006 bp, 16 predicted proteins | sample 5400591 | NCBI WGS metagenome assembly WNGL01 (sample SAMN13153377, study PRJNA577476) | soil metagenome | isolation source: 80 cm soil or saprolite under Garry oak tree replicate 1 | place: USA:California | collected 2016-06-15
GCAACGACTATGTTTGTCCTAACTGTAACTCCATAGATATAGAGCGAAAGACCCTCCTCGAACATACAGCTTGCGGAAACATTGACAGTGTTGACAACTTTCTCGTGGCAGGAGGTCTTCTATGCCCCAAATGCAACAAAGAGCTCGTTCAGGCAGGTGTAGACTATCAAAAGCTCGGTGCTTGGTTTCAGTGCACTCAATGCGGGAAGCGCTCCGATATGCCCAGTCCTATACATCGTTGCAGAAACTGCGGTCACATTTTCACAATTCGGGACACTGGTTTCGTTAACGTGTATGCGTATAGGTTGAGTTCTGAGGCAGAAGACGAGTTCAAACGAAGCTATCTTGTTATGAAGCCTATCGGCCTTGTTCTGGAAGATTTCCAGTTCAAAGTAGAGATGCCAGGTCAAATCGCCGGCAGGTCTGGGGGTCTGCACCGATTCGACGCGGTTGCGACAAAAGGGGCGTCCGAGGTAGTGGTGCTCGATGTTATCGCTAGCGATAAAGAGATCGACGAGGTCCCAGTAGCATCGATGTATGCAAAGGTCTTCGACGTAACCCCTTCGCAGTCGATCCTTGTAGCGATTCCAGGACTAACAGAGAAAGCCAAGAAACTCGCTTCCCTATACAGGATATCTACCATCGAGGCAGAAAACTCCCAACAGGCAGCCGAACGGATCAAAGACAAGTTCGGCTGGACAGGATTGTCCAGTGATGACGAGTCATTCGGCGACTTGCAACTGTAACCAGAGAACACTTCCACTGGTTCCAATAATTCCATCCCGGCGGTCAACTTTGCGCATACAAAGTTGAATCCTGCGTGCCACTAAAGGTCCGTCCAGTCAAGCTGCGAGACAGCCTCTATCTACTCATTCCAGTGGACATCGCGCGTCTACTAGGAGTCGCCTCATCCTCCGACTTTCAGCTCAGCCTAAACGAGAATCAAGACACGGTCAAGCTAGTATACGAGCTAAAGAAGGAAGAAACCCAGTCGAGCAACGAGAAGAAAGGCTAACTCGGGCATTGGAGAACCTCCTTGAACTATAACGTCGATCTCCTTGCTCTGGCTACTTCCTGTCTCGCACTCTACTTTATCATTCGTGCAAAGAAAACATACTTCTTGGATTCAGGCTTCTTCATAGGAGTAGCAACAATCGGATTCATCGCATACCTCGCAAACGCCACTTTCTCCGACATCTTTGGCATCCCAGTCTCAGCTCTTGTCGACACGCTGCTCATTTCTATAATGGGAGTTTCCATAGGAATGGCTTCGTATCTGTTGAAGAATGCCGACGAGAAGACGCCCGGCGGTATTTCTGAACTCAAGAGATTCGCGTCAAAGCCTCCCCTGTCCTTCTTCATATACCTGGCAACATTCGGAACATGGACCGCTGTTGCGCTAATCTTTCAGCCTTGGACGTTGAATCAAACGAGCGCTAGTGGAATCATCTACTATTATTCGTATCAGACTTGGTTCGTTGGGGCCAGCGCTCTTCTCCTAGCCTCGTTCATCGGGCTGCCAGTCGCATCATTCTACCGCCAGTCAAACAGGGTGCAAGAGAGGGCGGCTTCTCAATCCATGAAGATCATTAGCCTTTGCTGGACACTGTTCGGGGTTTCTCTATTCTTGCAGATTGCCGAAGGCGGATTCTTTCTCCCTACCTCCCAGAGTCTTGGCTTCGTGGTGGACAGCCTTCTCTTCGTACTCATCTCCTTTGCATTACGAGAACCGACAATCTTGGCAAGGATCATCACAGCCCGTGAAACAGTAAGTCAAGTCGTAAGCTCGCACTCCGACGTGGATACAATAGTTCTGTATAATACCGAGTCGGACCGGAAGAGACTTGTTGAGACGTTCGTGAATGATGGGCTTTCTACAGGACAGAATGTCGTTTGTAGAGTGACCAAGTCGGAAGTGCCGTTTTATCGAGCGATCCTCAAAAGTTCAGACCTAGCAAAAACGGGCAAACAGGACGTAACGATAGAGCCCATCGAGGCGGCTCCGTCGCGCATCAACGATGCCGTCCGGCCCACCCTTCCGTCAGCAGAACTGAGGGAGCTAGTTGACTTAGACGAGCTAGGCCTAGAACGCTCCAAGGAAATCATCGAATACATTACTGAATTGGATGGTGGGATTGGTAACAGTCGAACAGGACGAATATGGGCGCTGAATGTAGACGGCGCCCAAGCGGGAATACTTGACGTGTTGACTGCGCTAAATCCAAGGTCCAGAGTGATAGACCTAGCCCGACAACAGGACATCTTTTCGAATCTTCTAGGCATTACTCACCAGCATATTCTTGGAAATAGATTGTTGCTTGAGTATGAGCCTTCAAGCAATTATGAAGAAGTTGTTCAAAGGTTCGTGAGAGAGTTTCAGGCAAACGTAGAACCTGTGGCGATCTTTACAAACGCAGGAAGCCCTATCTATCGCGAGTTCAATAGACAACGAAACATCAGGCTTTTCAGCTTCAGTACGAAAACATCCACTCCCCTACGGACATCTGATGAGGAGGTCCTCCTCCCCGAAAGAGACACTTCCCTGCTCCTTGACGCGGTCGACAAGCTACTAGAAGCGCACAAGGGGAGACGAATCGGAATAGTCTTTGAAGTATTCACCTACCTGGTGCTCTCTCTCGGATTCGAGAAAGCATATGGCGTAATCTCCTCGATCGTAGAGATGGCCGAGTCAGAGCTAGCGACAATTCTAGTACTTGTGAACTCGGATGCTCTAGAGTCCAGAGCTCTGAGCGGGATTAGAGGCCTATTTCAATCGCAGCTCTTCTTCAACTCTGACGGTCTCAAGGCCATGAGATTGGCAGGAGAGCAATATGGAAGAGAGAAATCAGTTGAATCGATAGCGGAGGCTCAACAGCTCCCCGGGAAGGTCGAGATTTGAGCGGTCGAACCCAATCATTTTCACAGATTCTGCTGGAATGCATTGATGAAGGGTTCTCGGTCCTAGGCAACGAGCCGAGAGAAGCGCTATACCAATTCCTGAAAACAATCTGCTTGCTTCCCCGTGAGGACATCCCAGCACGTGTACCGGACTTTGCTGCGGGGCTCAAAAGGGCTCTAGGCGGTGCTTCCAAAATAATCGAACGAGTCATTCTCAGAAAACTATTCGAGAAAACCGATTCAAACTTTAGAGAGATTCCCGACACGGACTTCAACGACTATGTCCTGGACGCGAAAAGAAGGTTCGAAGTGCTCTCTCATCGACATGAGGACTCTGTAGAAAGTGGCAGGTCAAAGAAGGGGCAAGTCTCTGGTTAAACTGTCGAGCAAACTCGACGGTGCTGGTCCGATCCCCAAACATGTTATTGTTCCGGGCGGCACTTGTGTTAGACCTCTGTCCTCGACGATATGATGGGGAAGGCGTTTTCTCTTCGCTTCCCTTCCGAGTGTCAAAATTGCTTCTAGGTCGGGAACCTTGAGGGCTATCTTTGCCTGTCCCTCGTCCATCCAATGTTTCCACCAGTCTGGAAACTTTGCGCGTGCATCTTCAGCCGCGCTGACTGCTGCGTGAGCACACTGGACGGCTATCTTGCCGCGCCCAATTTTGAGGTCCAACCTCATGATGAGCGCCTGCTTGTATTCGAGCCCAGAGGTCATGTTACTGACTTCGCCACGCTTCATAGTATTTAACGGACGTAGCGGAGACGTTGGATTGAGCTGGAAGTGCAAGTCGTTTCGGTCCGTGTGTCGACGATAGTTCACGCCACTGAAGACGCCGAGAAGGTAATCCAAGCTCTCAAGCAGGCGTTCAGCCAAGAACTGTCATGGCAGCCTGTGGAGAAGCGAGTGCTTAAGGGCCATTTCGGAAACGAGATAACTACTCTGACTATGAATCTTCGTGGTCGTTTGGCCGAATCGTTACTGTCGAATCTTTGGGGGAGGCTTTCCTCGCTTGAACATGAGCGGTTACTTGGGGAGTTGAACAACAGGGTTGACGAGGAAGGTAGACTCTACGTTCGCCTGGATAAACAAGAGTGTTTCCGCGGGGGCCTTCGGCTACGGGACCAAGATCCAATAAAGGTACAATTCTCGTTCCGAGGAGTTTCTGATCCGATAGTAGAAGTCAGGCGATTATTGGAATCGTATCAGAATTCCTGTTAAGTCGCGCGCTGTTTTTCGAGATTTGTGGCAGAGCAGATGATATTAGAGCGTGCCCGAATCTTTTCGGGGGGATGAGGAAGCCAGTCCCAGCCTGACCGGAAGGGATGATATTCTCTGCGACGGGCCGACCCCAAGTCTGATCATTAGAAAGAAACACGTGGCAAAGGTTTTAGTACGCACCGGGGGCTCGCTTCTCCGAAATCCATCTAGGTGTTAAGAAGTTGTCAATGTTCGCAGTTCCCGGCGCATATGACCGGGCGATTACTGTTTTCTCTCCAGACGGGAGACTATTCCAGGTCGAATATGCTAGTGAAACCGTGAAGCGCGGTGCCACGGTACTCGGAATCGCATCTCCAGAAGGTGTTGTCCTAGCGGCCGAGGAAAGGGCCGGGTCCAAACTTCAAGATCTCTCATTCATGTGGAAGATATTTCAGATTGACGAACACGTTGGAACGGCCGTTGCTGGATTGAGCTGTGATGCGCACATTCTAGTAGACCAGGCACGAATCTATGCCCAAAGCAACAAGCTCATGTACGATGAGCCCATCGATATCGAGATACTGACTCGAAGGATTGGCGAGATCAAACAGCTCTACACGCAACACGCCGGTGTAAGGCCATTCGGCATCTCAATGTTGTTTGGTGGAGTTGACAAGAAGGGGAGCAGACTCTTCTGGACCGACCCCAGTGGTGCTTTCTTCGCATATAGAGCTTGGGCAATCGGAGCAGGAGGCGACGCTGCGAACGAGATTTTGGAGGCTGAATATCGCGACAATCTGACGATGGACGAGGCCCTGCTGCTTGGAATGAAGTGTATGACGAAGGTCCTAGAAGGCAAGGCGGAACCTCAGAAGATTAGGGTGGCGATCATTCCACGTGAGACTGGAAAGTTCCAGAAGCTTCCCGTGGAAGAAGTTGACAAGTATCTTAGAAGGATGGACGCAGGCAAAAAGGCCCCGACTGGCAAATGAGTGACAAGTACACAACAGCCAGGTTAGCAAAAGGACAAGATCACTTCGAGATACTCGTAAAGCCACAGCAGGCGTTAGATTACAAGCTGGGAAAACAGGTGCCCATATCGCAAGTGCTCCTGATCGAAGAAGTATACTCGGATTCAAGCAAGGGAACCCGAGCGTCGGAGGAGAAGCTTCAGAAATACTTCGGGACGACTGACCCTGCAAGGGTCGCTGAGGAAGTTATGAAGAGTGGCGAGCTTCAGCTCACCACTGAACAGCGCCGTCAGCTCGTCGAGGACAAGAGGCGGCAGATTATTTCGATAATCTCTCGAAATGCGATAGATCCGCGGACCGGAACCCCCCATCCACCTCTCAGAATTGAACAGGCAATGGGCCAGATACGTCTCTCAATCGATCCATACAAGAGTGCGGAGGAACAGGCTAAACTGGTGATAGAGGAGCTAAGACCGATTCTGCCGTTGAAGATCGAGCAGATGAGGATTGCGGTTAAGGTTTTTCCGGAACATGCGGCGAGAGCCTACAATGCTTTCAAGAGCTTTGGAAACGTTAGCCGTGAGGAATGGCAGTCCGACGGCTCCCTCGTGGCTGTCATAGAGATGCCTGCTGGAATGTACGGCTCCTTCATCGAGAAGATTGGCAAATTGACCCAGGGAACCATACAGGCAAAGGTCTTGAACTAGAAGGAGAGAACGATGGTCCTAGTTGCTGAAGCAAAACAGGTAGTGGCCCCGGGGGAGTTGCTCGCTGAGGGCGATCATCTACTTGGGGATAACGCCTACCGTATTGGGACGAAAATATTTTCCGCATGTGTCGGTATATTGGAAGTAGACGGCAACAGAGTATTCGTTGTGCCCTTGAAGGGAGGCTATATCCCCAGAGTCGGGGATCTTGTAGCTGGCAGAATAGTCGATATCGGTCTCTCAGGCTGGTCAGTTGACATTCGGGCTCCATACGAGGCTATGCTCCCTGCATCTGAAACCCCGGGGCCAAGGGGACCTAGGAGACGAGACCTCTCAACGAGCTATGATGTGGGAGACATGGTGATTGCAGAGGTACTCGCATTTGATCGCACGAGAGACCCTCTGCTGACTGTTAAGGGGCCTGGACTTGGAAAGGTGGCTACTGGCAGGGTAGTAGAGATTAGCGCGGCAAAGATTCCCCGTCTCATCGGAAGGAAAGGGTCTATGATTAGCATGCTCAAGAAAGAGACCGATTGCCAGATTACCGTAGGCCAGAACGGGGTTGTTCTGGTGTGGGGCAAATCGCCGGAGACTGAGCGAGTGGCGGTAGAAGCCATATACATGGTCGAGCGTGAAGCTCACACGAGAGGACTCACAGACAGGATCCGAGAAATGATTTCGAAATCACGGATGGTTGAACAAGTTGCCTGAACCTAAACAGCCTGATAAACTGATAGACGAGAAAGGGCTTAGAATAGACGGGCGCCGCCTCGACGAGCTTCGGCCCATCAAACTGGAAGTTGGAGTACTCGACAAGGCCGACGGATCTGCCTACATCGAGCAGGGAAGAAACAAGATACTGGTAGGAGTCTACGGACCGCGAGAAGCCCACCCGAAGCACATAGCCATGCCTGAGAGAGCCGTAATCAGGTGCCGATACCACATGGCCCCATTCTCAGTGGATGAACGAAAGTCGCCCGCCCCGTCGAGGCGTGAGATGGAGCTGTCGAAGGTTATCCGCGAATCCCTTGAGCCTGTCGTGCTGACAGATCTCTACCCCAGAACCACAATTGACGTGTTCATTGAGGTCCTCCAGGCCGACGCAGGTACTCGCTGTGCAGGGATCACCGCGGCCTCGCTCGCCTTGGCAGATGCTGGAATACCGATGAAAGAGTTGGTGGCCGCATGTGCGGTAGGCAAGGTCCAGGGAAAATTGGCTCTTGACCTGTCGGACGCCGAGGACAAGTACGGCGATGCGGACATACCGGTGGCCCTTGTGCCCAACGCGGGCCTGGTCACGCTCTTACAGATGGATGGTCATCTGACTCTTTCAGAGTTTGACCAGGGCTTCTCGATGGCGTTAGAAGCGTGCAAGACAATACACGCGATGCAGCGCGAGGCTCTCAAGAAGAAGTATGCAACGATGAAAGACGTAGTTGAGGAGAGAGAAGAGGCGGAGGTAGTCGCCTAGTGTCAGCAACACCCCAACTACCGCCCGTAGCCAGGCTAGAACAGAAGACCGTTGTTGATCTCGTAACCAAGGGGAAGAGGATCGATGAGAGAAGCCCCGACAGCTACAGACAGATCCAGGTACAACTCGGTCTCATTGAGAAGGCAAACGGGTCTGCGCAGGTATACCTAGGCAAGTCGAAGGTTCTCGCAGGAGTCAAGATCGAGATAGGCGAACCCTTCCCCGACACTCCGGAGGAAGGCGTTCTGACGGTCAACGCCGAACTCGTCCCGTTGGCATCACCGTCGTTTGAAGCAGGTCCGCCTAGCGAAGTAGCGATCGAGATTTCCAGAGTAGTCGACCGAGGAATCAGAGAATCGAAGGCTATTGACATGAAATCTCTCGTGATCCAGAAGGGGAAGAAGGTCCAGGTCGTCTATGTGGACATCTACGTCCTCGACCATGATGGCAACCTAATTGACGCGGCCGCAATGGCAGCACTTGGAGCCCTCGTCAACTCGAAGATTGCGAAGATGGAAGTCAAGGGCGACGAAGTAGTCATGAAAGGAGGGCATCACCAACTGCCGCTCAACAACTATCCGATAGCAGTCACATTCGCCAAAGTGGACAAGACCGTTGTCGTAGACCCGTCCCTAGGGGAGGAGCAGGTTATGAACGCCCGGCTCACAGTTACAATAGACAAGAACGGTGATATCTGTGCAATGCAAAAGGGCGGGCTCTACGGTTTCACCCCGGACGAGGTGAGGAGAGCCGTACAGGCCGCCGTCTCCAAGGCAGCAGAGAACCGGGCCAGGATAATGGCAGCGGCGAAGGGCTGATGCCTCGCAAGGTCGGACTCGCTGGAGGATTCGGCGCACGATACGGCACAGTAGCCAGGCGCCAGTACGTAGAAATCGTAACCGGGCTGAGATCCAAACACGAATGTCCCAGATGCAAGTTTCAGACTGTAAAGCGATGGAGCGTAGGTGTCTGGCACTGCCGTAAATGCGGCTTCAAGTTCGCCGGAGGAGCCTACACGCCCTCGACAAAACTTGGCGAGATAGCCGCCCGCGCAACAAGAGGACTGATGAGTCCATCAACACTCTCCACAGAGCTTGACAGCCTGAGAGCTGGCGCAAAAGTCGCTCCAGCTATGATTGTTCCCGCTAGGAAGCCCAGAGCCAGACGGAGGAAACCGGCCGAGACACAGGAAAAGGTTGAAGAAAAGATCGAGGAGGACTCGTCTGGAGAGGCAGAAACTCCAGCGAACAACTAGGAAGGAAAAATCACGGGCAGAAATCACGATAGAGATCGATCTGCCATCCTCCAAGATCGCAGATACAATCTACACTTCTCTACTCCCGGAAACAAGACAGCCTCGCGGATTCAGGTCCAGAACGACAGTAAGCTCGGAGGGCAGCATCCTACGACTGAACATCAAAGCAGAAGACATCGTCGCCTTGCGAGCCGCATCCAATGCCTTCCTAAAATTCGTCTCAGTAGCAATCAAAAGCCTCAACATCGTCGCACCCTTTTATAGTGCAAGAGACCGCGACTCCGATCTCGAAGCGACTGGGAAAATAGTTTGACCGAAGAGGTAGAGCTTCCACCACAGCTACAAGAACAGCTAGCTAGGTTACAACAGCTCCAGCAAACACTCCAGGCCGTAATGACCCAGAAACAACAGCTGGAGATCGAAGCATCTGAAACAGACAAGGCCGTAGCCGAACTGGACAAGGTGACGGACCAGACCCCGGTATACAAGAGCGTAGGAAGCCTTCTCATAAAATCAGACCGACAGGCGTTATTGGCAGAACTCAAAGAGAGAAAAGAGCTTCTAGGAACGAGGATAACCGTCCTAGGACGACAGGAAGAGCGAACAAAAGAGAGAGTGAAGGAACTTCAAGGAAAGCTTCAGGAAAAACTCAGACCAACAAGCTCGGCCAACTAAGAAGAATCTCATGTGACCAGCAAACTAGATCAGCCAGACTGGAATACTCAGCTAAGGTCACTAATCTCCCGCGTAAAAGACTCTGAAGGAGTCGGGCTCTTCTGCCACCAGAATGCCGACCCTGATGCAACATGCTCAGCATTTTCACTACAGACCTTGTTCCAGAAACAAGCTCCCGCGACGACTACTAAGATCGTCTGTCCTGAAGGGGTCAGCGCCTCTACCAAGCAACTGCTTGAAAACCTCGGAATCACTGTTCCCGATGGAAGACTCCCTGCGAAGGTCGATCTCGCAATCCTCGTAGACACGAACACTCTAGATCAGCTCGGCGAAGTAGGAGAAAAACTCGTCAAAGTAGAAACGCCGATTGTAGTAGTTGACCACCACCATCCACATCCTGACACTGTCAAAGTCGCCTCGCAGCTCATCGTTGACGAATCAGCGGCGGCGGCAGCCGAAGTCGTCTACAGGCTCTGGCAAGGCTCGCAGACTGAGCTCGGTTCCCTAGAGGCGAGAGCGTTACTAGCTGCTATGTTTGTCGAGACGAAGCATTTTCTGCTTGCCACTCAATCGACATTCGAGATCGCCGCTGGGCTAGTAAAGGCAGGCGCAGACCCCCGGCGGCTCGGAGAGCTCTTATCCAATCCGGTAAGCAGATCGGAGCGAATAGCGAGACTCAAGGCAGCCGGCAGGTCTCAGATAGCTCTTCTAGGACAGTGGATCGTCGCAACATCCGAACTTGGCTCCTACCAATCATCCGCCGCAAGGGCTCTCCTCGCAGTTGGTGCCCACGTTGCCTTGGTAGCGGGAGAGTCCAAAGAGAAGATTCGGGTGAACATGAGGGCAACGGAAGACTTCTACACTAAGACAGGTGTGCACCTTGCTAGAGACATATCGATTCTGGTAGGGAAGAAACTGGGGGGTGTCGGAGGTGGACACGCAACTGCCGCGGGCTTGTCAGTGCCCGGTCAGACACAAGATGTGTTGAAGATCTGTGTAGATGTGCTCAAAGAGTCGCTCGGACCCTTCCAGACCTAAAATAGCCCGCCAACCTCGGTCTTTCCAAGAAACAAGAGCCGAGGGGGAGTTGGAACATGACGCAAGCTCACCGTGAAGTCATAGTCGCCAAAAATCTCGGCTTCAACTATACGGGGGCCAAAAAAACCGCAATTCAAGGAATAGATCTGACCATCCGTGAGGATGAGTTCATTCTCCTCACGGGTCCCAGCGGTTGTGGCAAGACGAGTCTATGTCGCTGCCTCAACGGGTTGATTCCCAACTTCTACCAGGGTGAATGGACTGGTCAGCTGCTCGTGGACGGTCTTGACGTAACGACCCAGCCTACTAGCGAATTATCGAACTGTTTGCCCTGACTGTTGAGAAAGACATTGCGTTCGGCCCTGAGAATCTGGGATTCAGCAGAGACCAGATTCGAGAACGCGTTGATGAGGCAATGAGCACGACCGGCACTGAGGGGCTGAAAGATTTCGCGCCCTACGAACTTTCCGGGGGTCAGCAGCAAAGAGTCGCCCTGGCCGGGGTGCTAGCAATGAAACCAAGCGTAATTGTCTTGGATGAGCCTACCTCGTTTCTTGATCCTCACACTGCAGAGGATGTTATGCGCGCCGCGGACAACTTGCGGAAAGAATTGCGGCTGACCATTGTCGTCGTGGAGCATCGACTGGACCTCGTGGCTAGGTATGCAGAGAGAATAGTGGTCATGAATGGAGGAAGAATTGTCGCTGACGGTAACTTGGAACAGGTTCTGGATGAACAGTTTGACACGCTAGAGGCGCTAGGTGTTGGCGTGCCACGGGTCAGCCTTCTATGGTCAATGCTGAGACGCGATGGCCTAGTAAATGGCAAAGTTCCGACTAAGGTAGAAGACGCTGCTTCCGCCCTGTCAGGCATGATGACCGATTGATCCTCCTGGAGCAAGTATCGTTCAGATACCCGTCTGGGCTCCTCGCCCTTAATGGGATTGACTTGGGTATTCGGGGTGGCGATTTCGTCGCGATAATGGGCGAGAACGGTGCTGGCAAGACTACACTCGCCAAACACCTGAATGGTTTGTTGAAACCTTCTCAAGGCCGCGTCTTGGTGGACGATGAAGACACGCGGAAGGTCAGCGTAGCGCATCTGGCGCGAAAGGTCGGCATGGTCTTCCAGAACCCTGACCACCTCCTATTCTCGGAAACCGTCAAGGACGAGGTCGCCTTCGGATTGAGAAATTTCGGGTTCCCGCCCGAGGTAGTCGAGAAACAGGTCGAGCGAACGCTCGAGGCTCTCGGGCTAGCAGAGTACGCGGACACGTCTCCCTTCCTCCTCAGCGGTGGCGAGCGTAAGCGAGTCGCCCTAGCCTCAATCCTCTCATCAGAGCCAGACTATCTGATACTTGACGAGCCAACGATCGGCCAAGATTATCAACAGAAGGAACGTTTGCGGAACTTTATCCTTCAATTATACTCTCAGGGCAAAGCGGTCGTGATGATCACTCATGATGTAGAGTTCGTTGCCGAGTCGAACCCGAAGGTCATCCTGCTTTCCAAAGGAAATATCGTAGCGTCTGGCACGGCTGAAGAGGTTCTGTCGAAGGACGAGTTGGTCAACCGTGCTTCGCTCGTCAAGCCGCAGATGAGCCGACTTTTCGGAGCACTGACGAAACACGATCTCCCCCGGGATGTTATTGATGTTCACAGAGCACGATTACTATTGGAAGAGAAGCTTAGCAGGGTGAAGGAGACTGTCCCTCAGAACACTTGAAGGATTCAAGTTCTCTAGCCTAAAGACTCCAGTTCACCTTCTGGACCCGCGAGCGAAGTTCTTGCTTGTCATTGCAGTCCTGATGCCAGCGCTACTATTCGCCAGTGTGTGGGTCATGATCATACTACTACTGGCTCAGCTTCCGCTCCTCTTTCTCGGAAGAGTCGCTCGAAGATGGGCCCTATCGCTCAGGGCGGGGGTCTTTTTGTCGGGTCTGATCTTTGTAGTCAACTTCTTCACCGGGCCGCTTTTCTCTGCAATCGCCCTAACTCTCCGCTTTCTCGTATTGCTCACGTCTTTCAGTCTCTTCTTTATGACAACATCTCCCGATGATCTCGGGCTTGCACTCGATCGGATAGGGGCTGTTAGGTGGCTATCACGAAAGTGGCTGGGATACCCCAACGCGTTATCCTTTACTTTCACGACCGCCGTGCGGCTAGTTCCAACCCTTGCTGTGGACGCTCAAACTGTCGTGGATGCCCAGAGATCCCGAGGACTCGAACTCGACAAGGGAAACCTGCTGAGAAGGATAAGAAACTATATTCCAATACTGATTCCACTGTTGCTCATCGCGATACGTCGAAGTCTGGAATTGGCAGAAGCTCTGGAATCTAGGGGCTTTCCTGGCAAGGAGGGTCGAACCTCACTGTTCCAACTCGAATTGAAGGCTCCGGACTATGCTGTAATCGGGGTATCAGTAGCGTCAATTGTCTTATCGGTCTGGGTGTTCCTGCATTACAGGATTCCCGTTTTCTGAGAAGCTCTCAAGCCATAGGTTCAGTTTGCCAGACAGGTATTGTTTGTAACGAGCGGGAGCGTATTATGAGTTACAATGCGGATTTCAGAACAGTTCGAGTCTTGCTGAGCTTGGTATGCTGTGTATTCCGGTTCAGGGAGGTGAACCTGACGCCAAATAAGAGAGGATCCTTCGGAGGATATGGGATCGAACTGGACTCCGCCCTCGCTACCGTACTGGGTGGCCGGGAAGGCCAGAAGATTTCACCCTCTGAGATGACCAAGAGACTCTGGAGCTACGTTAAGCGGAACAACCTGGGCAAGAAGAGTA
>WNGL01007271.1_pt1 | contig 13005 bp, 15 predicted proteins | sample 5400591 | NCBI WGS metagenome assembly WNGL01 (sample SAMN13153377, study PRJNA577476) | soil metagenome | isolation source: 80 cm soil or saprolite under Garry oak tree replicate 1 | place: USA:California | collected 2016-06-15
AGGGGCGTCACGATCTCCCACCCGCTCAGCGACCAGGGCTGGGGTCTGCTCGCCTCGATCAAGCTCCCGAGCGGCTCTGATCTGTCGATCTACCAGCCACGCCACCCCACCGCCTATGACCTGGAGGGCTGATCCGTCCAAATCCATCCAGACAATGATTGTGAAGCCTGTAGAAAAGGATTTTTACATAGGAGCTAAACCTTGACCATCCCATTCGTCATCGACAACCAGCAGCACAGGATGGCCGGTGTCCTCAACGACCTCCTGGCCCAGCACAAGGGAATGAGCGAGTGCAATAAATGATAAGGTCTGTTCAAAATGTCCATACCTTCGCATTGCTAAATATGGCTTCAGTTGGATTCCCCCTATCTTTCACAAAAACACCAATATAGCCCTGACCGTAGCTACTGATACCTACGCTTGTGACATATTGGTTGTTCACAAAGAGTTGGATACGGCTATTTGTGACGATAACTTGCAGAAGGTTGGACTGGTTATAACCCGTGTTGAAGGAAGGAGCCGTACCTGATGCTAATGTGGGCAAAGAGGGGGTGTGATAAGGGATAAGATCGTATGATCCATCTTGACTGAATCTCCAAAAATAAAATACTTGATTCGTTGCATCCTTAAAAATCAGCCCTCCCAGGTCACCTTGAACAATGGTCATCTGCGCCTCGTAGGCGAAGTTGCTCCCGAAATTCGTGTTGTAGGCCGGACAATACTCACGGGTGTCGTATGCTTTTTCATTGACCTGGTAAGCTCCTCCTGTGAATTGGCAAACTCCGCCCGCATCTGGTGTTGTTTCCCAACCATAGCCATTGTCATTATTGGTTAATGGGTCGTTGAGCACTACCGTTGCTCCAGCAGGCGGAAACGTGTTCGTGTTCGCGGCTGTAGCCGTAGGATTTGCATTGTTCGTTTGGTTAGTTGCAGAGGCATTGATCGCCTGCGCTGTAGCGTTCGCCTGAGTGTTGTTGCTTTGTGTTGTGGCTGTGGCAGCAAAAGAGGTGGAGTCATTGGCATGGACAGTAGCTGCCGTGTTGGAGTTGTCGCTGGTTGGCCGATTGATCCCATAGAGGGAGAAAACGCCTATACTTGCACTTACGACAAGTAAGGACAGAACGATGAGGGCGATGGTAATAGCCGTACCTCTGGAAAGATGAGATCGCCTGGAATGTTGCTCAGGAACAGGTGGCACTACAGCAATTGTTTTTGGCACACTAATCTTATGACCACTACTACCACCTTTTGATGGAAGACCAATTCCGGTGTGCAGGTGAGGATCTGATGGTGCGTCATCACTACGCGTCGCTTGCTGGAGGGCATTTGCAAACGCAGCTATAGACAGAAAACGGTCTGCAGGTTTTTTCTCCAGGGCTTTGAGGACAACGGCATCGATGTCCGTGGAAAGTGCCGGGTTGAAGGTGCTCAATGGTGGAGGTGAAACGTGAAAGTGTTGATACATGACCTGCTCCTGGCGTCCCGTAAAAGGGGAGCGCCCGGTGAGCAGTTCATAGGCCATCACAGCAAGGGCGTACTGATCACTGGCAGGAGTAGGTTCGCCACTCCAGATTTCTGGTGCCATGTATGCAGGTGTGCCACGAATGGAGCGGCTGATGCTTGTAGTCGCGCTATTGAACCTGGCGATGCCAAAATCAGAGAGGAGCAGATCGGGGCGGTTGGGATCATGCGCGTTGGTACGGATGAGAAAATTGGAGGGTTTGACATCCCGGTGGACAAACTGTTTATCGTGGGCATACTGAAGCGCATCAGCAGCCTGATTGACAAAATAGGCGACATCTTGCACCGAGAGCACATCGTCATCGGTATGCTGATGCAGCCAGTCAGCAAAAGAACCTTCAGGGCGAAAGGGCATGACAATGTAGATGAGGGTCATGCCCTTGACCTGTTGCTCGCCGTAACTAAACAAGGGCAAAATATGCGGATGATCGAGCCTGGCAATAGCCCTGGCTTCGCGTTGGAAGAGACGGACCGCATCTTTAGTAATATCGCCTTTGGGATAGGATGAGACTTCGCTTCTATTTAGCTTGATCGCCACTTGCTGGCTAATGCGTGCGTCTTCTGCCAGATAGACTTCGCCCATGCCTCCGCTGCCGAGCAGATGCAAGAGTCGGTATTGACCCAACTGTAATCCTTCAAGTGCCATGGTACACCTTTGATTACAAGAACTAGAAAGGAACTAAGTGAATCGAATTCTATCAAAGTAGAGTATAACATATCAAGCATCTAAATTAAAGTTATCATATCCATTTTCAATGCTTTATTTACATCGCATCCCTGTGTGTCGCCCACATTCCGCAGTTTGGCGAGCCGCTTACGGCTAATATGAGTAGTCGGCAGTTTATTATCAAACTTTAGCAGTGGTGTGTTTTGTCTGCCCTTTCAGCAGCACAAAATGGCCGGTGCCTTCAAAGACCTCCTTGCCCATCACAAAGAACACTCGCTCGATATCGTCACCGTCTATGAGTTAGGCATCACAGATTATCTATAACGGTCATAGCCATATCAAGACCAAGACGAGCCCCTCGTCTATCACTGTCTTGCGCAGGATTGTAGACCGCAAGGCCCAGGACATGGGTAGATACAGATCGAGTTGCCGCCCCCACAGCCTCGATAAGATGGTGACGGGGAGGCCAGTACGGGGCGGGAGTCATCCCACCTGGGAGTTCCTCCGGGCCAGCAACATCGAGATCAAGATGCAGGTACCATCCCCTTGCCTCTGCCGAGCGTGGCCTCAGAGCCGACTGTACCCGCTCTGCTACACCGGTTTGCATCAGCTGCAAGGCATCGATATGCACAATGGGATGCTGCTGCAAGACCTCTACTTCGGCTGCATCGAGGTCGCTTGTCCCGATCAACGCCGCTGCCTCTGGCCGCACCGCGGGTTCTAATGCCGCCGCAAGCCGCCAATCTTCAAGATCCAAACCCAGTGCAACGGCATAGGGCATGCCTCCCAAAAAGCCTGTTGTGGTCGTTTCCATAGTGTTCAGATCCCCATGGGCATCGAACCACACCACTCCTGGCGGCCCCTTCGCTTGAGCAAGACCTCCAATGGCGCCGACAGCATGGGTACAATCTCCCTCGAGCACGAGCACAAAACTATCCTTCTCCGCGAGAGCATCTTTTACCGCGCAAGCGGTACGTTTGGCAATGCGTCCCAGGTTCGTGACACTATCGCGCGTGCGCTCAGATTTCGGCAGCTCGATCCAAACAACATTGTGTATAGCATGTCCTCTTACCTCGATCTGTTCTGCAATGCCTGCATCGAGAAAGGCCTGTGGGCCGCGAGCGCAGCCCCAACGAGCAACATCAGCCTGGAAAGGGACGCAGACAATGGTGATTTCCATAGAAGAACTCCTACCTCTCACTTTTAGTGAACCTGATGCGTTCTTTTCCATGATAGGAGGTCCTTGACAGGCTTGTCAAATGAAATTCATAGACGCTGTTGCTCAATTATTAGACCTGTCAATCAAAGTCAGACCTCTATGATACTTTTTTGTTCTATGGTATAGTACAGAAAAATGTACGGAGAGAGTTCGGGTGCAGTATCAAGACCTTATCTATCGCGTTCATGCACGTCGGTCCATGTTTGCTCGCTCTATTTCTGATGAGTGCGTAGAGCATATTTTGCATGGTGGTGAAGTGATAGAAGAGTATCCAGATGCGTTTCCGTTTCCAGCGAAGTTGTTGCTCGGGTGGTATAACGGGCGCTCAATTCATGTGGTAGCAGCGGAAAAACAGTAGCAAGCAACAAGTGATCGTGATAACAGCATATGAGCCCACCTCCGATAAGTGGGAACCAGATATGAAGACCAGGAGGAAACACTCATGAAGTGCATCATCTGCCAATTTGGAGAGACTGAACCAGGTACCACAACGGTCACCCTTACCAGAGATGAGACGAGCGTTGTTATTCGTGATGTCCCCGCCCAAATCTGCACAACATGCGGCGAGGAATACGTGGATGCAGTAACGGGCAAGCGACTTTCTCAGATTGCAGAAACAGCTGTGAATGAAGGCGTACAAGTGGATGTACGTCGTTATAAAGCCGCGTAGGTATGCTGGCGTATCTCATCGATTGAGCCAGGCAAACGGGTACGATTCGCAAGATTAACTTGCGTGTGCGCGTCGGTAATCTTCCCGCCATCCATCTGTATGAGAAGTATGGTTTGGTCCAGGAAGGTCGAGTCACCCGCGAGTTTTATCTGCGGGGGCAGTTCGTTGATGTCTCTATGATGGGCTTGCAACTGGATCCTCCCCGGGCTTTGCCTGCTGATTCGTAAGTAACTAGTGATGATAGGTAGTTATTGGTACCGCATTCAAGCGGAAGAGGCCATGCTGGCTGATGCCTTTCCAGAGGAGTATCAAAGCTACGCTAGCCACACGTGGAGGCTCATCCCCTTCATCTACTGAGCGGCCTCAGACAGGTAGCAGGCGATCACAGAGCATGGAGGCGAAGCAGGAATGAACGAAGAGTATATGCACATCAACCAGCAGCGTTGGGACGAGATGGTCGGGGTTCACGAAAAGTCAGCGTTTTACGATGTGGCTGGCTTTAAAGCTGGTCGCAATAGCCTCGCTCCTCTCGAGCGCGAAGAGCTCGGAAATGTGGCTGGAAAATCTCTTCTGCACCTACAATGTCATTTTGGCATGGATACGATGTCCTGGGCACGCCTGGGGGCGAAAGTGACAGGAGTCGATTATTCGGAGAAAGCGATAGCACTGGCGCAATCGTTAGCGAAAGAGCTCGCAATAGACGCCCATTTTGTCAGATCCAATATCTACGAACTGCCAAATGACACTCTCATACCCGACACGTTTGATATTGTCTACACGGCACTTGGTGTCCTTGGTTGGCTCCCGGACCTGAAACACTGGGGCAAAGTCATTGCACACTACCTCAAACCGGGCGGCACGTTCTATATTCTGGAAGGGCATCCCTTCATGTATACACTGGATGAGAACTCATCCGACCTTAAAGTCGTCTATCCCTATTTTTCATCCGAAGCGCTGCAATTCGATTCTGAGCACTCTTACGCTGATTCGGATACGGTGCTTACGAACAAGACGGAGTACGACTGGAATCATAGCTTGAGCGACATTTTCAACGCGCTTCTCTCAGAGGGGCTCTCTATTGATTTCTTCCATGAGTTTCCTTTTTGCGGCTGGCAGTATTTTTCAGATATGGAGACCGGAGAAGATGGCTGGAGCAGGTTCAAGGATGAGAAAATGCGCAAGAGAGTGCCTCTGATGTTCTCCCTCAAGGCCACCAAAAAATAGCGGCACAAGACCATCTTAAGGAGAGAAAGGAGTTGCTTGTGGATATGATCATTCGACACGCACGGCTACGAGGTTGCCAGGGAACCCGGGATATGGGGATCACCAATGGTCGTATTGCAGTACTGGCTGAGCATCTCACCGAGGAGGCAACCACAGAAGTGGATGCTGCCGGGAACCTGGTCATGCCGACCTACGTGAACGGACATATCCACCTCGACAAGTGCTTCCTCCAGGAGCAGATGCGACCCAACAAGGACTACACCTTCGGCGAATGCCTGGAACTCACCTGGGAACACAAGGCCGGGTATACCACTGAGGATATCCTGGAGCGAGCAGGCCGGGCCATTCAGGAGGGCATCTTGAATGGGACAACGGTCTTTCGCGCCTTTGCCGATGTGGACAGCATTGGCAAACTGCGGGGACTGGAGGGGCTGCTGGCACTACGCGAGCGTTGGCAGGGTATGGTGCATATCGAAGTGGTCGCCTTTCCCCAGGAGGGCATTCTCCGCGATCCGGGAACAGCCGAACTGATGGAGGAAGCTATGCGCCTGGGTGCCGATGTAGTTGGCGGTTTGCCCTGGTTTGAGATGCTCGACGAGGACGCACGGGCACACATCGACTTCTGCTTTGAACTGGCCAGGCGCTATGATAAGGACATCCACATGCTGGTCGATGATACCGATAACCCGCTGAGCCGTTCACTGGAGTACCTGGCCATCAAGACCTTGCGCGAGGGCTACCAGGGGCGCGTTTCTGCTAGCCATTGCGGGGCGCTGGCAGCCTACAATGAAGTCCATGCCCACAAGGTGATGGATGTACTCAAGCAGGCTCATGTCAGCATCAGCAGCAATGCGCATATCAGCCTGGTCGTGCAGGGCCGCTACGATCAGGAACCGGTACGCCGCGGCATCACCCGCCTCAAACAGCTCTGGCGGCATGGCATCAACGTCTTTTCCTCCCAGGACGATGTGGCCGATCCGTTCTACCCCTTTGGACGCAATGATCAGCAGGAGGTCGTTGCGTATCTCTGCCACACGGCTCATATGACAGCGCCAAGTGAGATCGAGGCGGCCTTCGATTTCGTAACATACAATGCCGCCAGGGCTTTGCGCCTGCCAGACTACGGATTAGAACCAGGATGCAAGGCAGATCTCAATGTGCTGGCGGCTTCTACTGCGCGGGAGGCGCTGCGCCTGCAACAGCCGCCCCGCTGGGTCATGCGTGGGGGGAACGTGCTGGCGCGCAACCAGGTACAGCGAGAGTTTGATTGTTGATGCATTTCAAGGATACAGGCGTGGCACAACACACTCCACTGAAAAATAATCTCTGGCTCACGATGCGCCGTGCGGAGCCAAAGGATGCCGAAAAGGTACTGGCTTTTCTCAACCAGGTGGCAGGCGAGAGCGAGAATATCACGTTCGGCCCCGGTGAGTTAGGGCTGAGCGTGGAGGAGGAACGGGTGTTTCTCCGGCAAACCACGGAATCGCCGACCAGTTTATATGTCATCGCCGAAATCGCTGGTGAAATCGCAGGGACACTGTCCTTCAGCGCGGGCAAGCGTCCTCGCCTCCAGCATGCCGGTGAGCTTGGGATGACCGTCTTGCGCAAATACTGGAATCTCGGGATCGGGAGCCGTATGCTGGCGTATCTCCTCGATTGGGCCAGGGAAACTGCTACGATTCGCAAGATCAACTTGCGTGTGCGCGTCGATAATCTTCCCGCCATCCACCTGTATGAGAAGTACGGTTTCGTCCAGGAGGGCCGGCTCACCCGCGAGTTTTACCTGCATGGGCAGTTCGTTGATGTCTCTATGATGGGCTTGCAACTGGATCCGCCCCAGGCATTGCCTGCTGACTCATAAATATGTCTCCTTTTCTTCTCTCAATTTAGCGTCTGCGCCGTAAGCCGCCTGGCCTTCAGACAGGGGGATAGAAGGCGCACCCACAAACAATAGATACACTTAACATATCTATTGTTTGTGGGGTATAATTCTTTCATGAAATATGAACTGAAAACACATAATACTATTGCGTATAATTGTCATTATCATGTGGTATTTTGTCCCAAGTATCGGCGAAAAGTGTTGGTCAATGGAGTAGATGAGCGCTTGAAAGCGATTCTGATAGAAACCATCGAAAAGTGGGGGCAAGAACTTGTGGAGCTGGAAGTGATGGCCGATCATGTGCATCAGCTCGTTGGCTGTGACCCTCAATGTGGCATTCATCGGCTGGTAAAGTACCTCAAAGGCACAAGCAGCCGGTCTCTGCGTCAAGAATTTCCGCAGTGAAAGCGGCGTTTACCTTCCTTATGGACGAACTCGTATTTCGTAGCGACTACTGGAGGCGTGACCCTGGAAACGCTGAAACGCTACGTTGAAGGACAGAAAAACCGATGAGGAAAGCGTATAAATTCAGACTCTTTCCGAATAAACAGCAAGAAGAAAAACTCTTCTGGACTTTGAATCGCTGCCAAGAGCTGTACAACGCCCCGCTTTCCGAACGCAAAGACGCCTATCGCATGGCAGGCAAAGCGATCAGTTACTATGAGCAAAAGCGCGATTTACCAGAGATCAAAGAGATCAGGCCAGAGTACAACGATATTCACAGTCAGGTACTTCAGGATGTGCTGCTTCGCCTCAAGCGGGCTTGTGATCGATTCTTTGAGCGAGTGAAGAATGGAGAGAAGCCCGGCTATCCCAGGTTTCAGGGACGCAATCGATATGATAGCTTTACCTACCCCCAATCAGGCTTTTCTCTGGAAGAGAAGCACATCACCCTCTCCAAAATCGGCACGCTTCGAGTCAAGGTCCATCGCAAGGTCGAGGGAACGATCAAGACCTGTACCATGAAGCACGAAGCGGGACAGTGGTATGTCATCCTTTCCTGTGAGGTCAAGGGATCAGAGCCGCTTCCAATCAGCTATGAAGACGTGGGAATCGATCTGGGCATTACTCACTTCGCGGCACTCTCCAATGGAGAATTCATTGAATCACCACGCCACTATCGCAAAGCAGAGAAAAAGCTGAAGAAATTGCAGGAAGCCTTATCGCGAAAGAAGCGTGGCTCTCATCGGCGCAAGAGAGCAGTACGAGCAATAGCAAAAGCGCATCGTCAAGTCAGCAACCAGCGCCGGGACTTTACACACAAAGCCTCAAGGAAGTTGGTCAATCGCTATCAAGTGCTCGTTCTGGAAGACCTCCAGACCAAGAATCTGGTCAGGCGACCAAAACCCAAACAAGGCGAAGCAACTGGGCAGTACTTGCCCAATGGAGCGGCTGCCAAAGGCGGATTAAATAAAAGCATCTCAGACGCAGGTTGGGGCATGTTCACAGATATGCTACACGTCAAGGCAGTATGGGCCGGGCGTACACTCATGTGTGTGGACCCCAAATATACCTCGCAAATCTGTCCAGGATGTGGAAATGTGCGCAGGAAAACGCTGGAAGAGCGGTGGCATTCGTGTGAATGCGGCTGCGAACTTGACCGAGATACCGCTTCTGCGAAAGTCATCCTGGATGAAGGACGAAAACAGCTTGGGGCAGGAAGTGTCCCACAGATGAACCCACCTGGGGAGTCTGTCGAAGCCCCTGTCTTCTAGGCACGGGGTACTTCACCTACGAACAATAAGGCCATAAGCGAGCAACAAGGCAGCGAATGCCAGCAACAGCGCACCAACTATCGTGACTATGTTTCCTGCGGAGAGCCTTCCAGGCTTTCCTGCAAGCATGTGCAAGAAGAATCCTCCCGATTGCGCGAGAACGCCGATCAGAAGCACGATACATGCCACCAGCTTGAGACCGCTAGAGAAGGTGGTCTGAGCCAGGTAGGTGTAGTACAACAATGACACGACAAGCAAGACCCCGGCATGGGCGTGACCAGCCCGGAAGTACGTCGCTCGAAACGGCGTGAGCCAGGCGTTGCCGCGAGCCATCAACCCTAACAGCGAATAGCCGCCGAACATGACCGTCGGCAGGGCGATCCACGAAATGATGGAGAACAGTCGGATAGGGTCCATGAGTTTCCTCCTCTCAGGAAGCAGTAAACTGATATAACTAGAATAACAGTGTTAAGTCAGGTACAAAAAAAACGCTAGTGCTGCCGCAAGCCCTGGCACTGCATCTGCCACGCGGCCTCCATCGTTCGCTGAATGCGGGAGGCGTCGAACATTGGCATGGTAATCGCCAGGGAGACCATGCCATGCACCATAGCCCAGAGGACATCGCTATAGCTCTCTACATCACCTGGTCGCAGAACTCCGGCATCAATAGCTTGCCGTACGGTCTGCTGCAACACCCGAAAGCTCGCAATGCGCGGCTGGCTCTCACCCTGAGGTCTGTGCGTCAAGAAATCGGTACGCTGCATGAACATGAGTTGATAATAGACCGGGTGCTGTAAGCCAAAAGCCACGTAGGCTCGACCGAGTGCGATGAGTCGCTCCCAGGGATCCTCCTGGCTTTCTGCAGCGGCCGCCAGTTGTTGGCCGAACCGCACAAAACCTTCATCGACCACCGTGAAGAGGAGATCGTCCTTATCGCGAAAGTAGAGATAGATGGTGGTGGGAGAGTAGCCAATGCGCTCAGCCACCTTGCGCAACGAGAAGCGCTCATAGCCCTGTTCCAGGAACAATGTGCCTGCTGCGGTCAGGATGGCCTGACGCAGTTCTTGTTTTTCCTGTGCCTGCCGGTGGCGAATCGCCTGGCGCAGGCGTTGGGCCTGTGTGCCCACTGTGCTTTTCTTCATAACACTGCTCCTTTAGATAACACTGTTATTTTAACCGAGAAATGCGGGTTTGTCAAGGGGGTATCCATTACCCCAGTTTGTGGAGGTTCAGATACGGAGATTTAGGTCGCTCCGGCGCCATAATACGCTTGCTTCTCAAGGCTGGCCTGCGGATCAGCCTGCCAGGGCGTGGGCTGGTAAAACAGGTTTGGGGTGAAGGTTACGTCTTGATAGGGGCAGTGGAAGACGGGAGTAGCTGAGCCGGAAAGCGGAGGGACAATCCAGGACCAGTCCGCAGGCATCAGGCGCCCTGCCTTTTTTTCACATGCTTCGTGCACGACCAATTGCTGAGAGGCGGTGTGGTGATCCACTATCGTGACTCCATGGCTGGCAAACGAGTGCAACACGGCGATGTTCAGTTCGACCATCGCCCGATCTTTCCAGAGCGTACGATCGGAGCGGACATTCAGTCCCATCGCTTTTGCAATCATGGGAAGCATATTGTACCGGCCCTCATCACCGAAGTTGCGAGCACCGATCTCGGTGCCCATGTACCAGCCGTTAAAAGGTGCAGCACTGTAGGAAATTCCGCCGATCTCCAGGCGCATATTAGAGATGACGGGAAGGGCATACCACTTCAGACCGAAATCAGCGAACCAGGAATAGTCGGGATGACTGAGAGGAACTTCAAGAACGGCATCACGCGGCAGTTCAAAAAGCCTGGGTCGTTGGTCTGGCATCTGGATGACAAGGGGAAGGATGTCGAAAGCGGTACCCGCGCCACCCTTCCAACCTAACTGGCGCAGGACTGTGGTGAGTTCTTCATTTGAAGGGTCACCGATGATGGAACCATCTGGCAGGCGATGGCCTGCATATTGAATGACCTGGGGATTCCAGGTACAGATCCCTGGTCGATGTGGCATCTGGGGAGCAAAGACACTCATCACCGGGCGGATCTTTCCCCCATTGGTACCTGTCCGAAGATGCTCGATAATGGCCTCGAAGATGGCTTCTGCGCTTGAGAGATGGCGCAGATCGCGGACTGCGAGGGATTTCCAATGGAGTCGTCCAATGCAGCGCGTGCTGTTGCGCCAGGCGACTCGTGCTCCGTAGACAAGTTCATCAGAGGTTTGCCAGTACATGCCAGTTTGTTCAATTTCTGCCTGGATCTCGTTGAGGTGCTGCTGATAGAGCTGCATGGTCCCGTGCTCGTGGTGAAAAAGTTGAAAATACTCCCTGGCTTCTCGGAAAATCTCTTGAGGATCTACCAGGGGATACCTGATTTGCTGGTGTGTTGGCCGTGTGGAAGAAGGTGTGTCCGCGAATTGGTCTTCCCGCTTTTCAAGGAGCATGTGGCGTGCTAACATAGCTATTTCGTATCCTCCCCCTATCCTACATGTTCATCAAAGAGCTATTTCTCTCTATAAAAATGGAACCAAGACCTAACTAGTATACCTACAGGATAGTATTCACAAGCGTAGAAGAAGGTAGGAGATAGTACTTATAGCCCGATTGCGGTAGATATCTCTATCTTGTGTAAAAGAAGCATCCTGTTTTACCTGCACGGGCAGTTCGTTGATGTCTCTATGATGGGCTTGCAACTTGATCCGCCCCTGGCTCACCAGAGTTCAAAGAACTGATCTGTGCCCAGGGTTGGAACGAGCTCACGGGCCAACTCCGCCACGGGTCCCGCCGTTAGCATCAGCTCCAACCAGCCGTCGATACTCCCCCGGTAGCACATCCGCTCTACGCCGAATCGGCGCTCTGCTGGATCGAGGAGGTTGAAGCGCAATACCGGCTCGTAACGGGCGTAACGCTCCTCCAGGTCTCGACAGGCCGGGTATACGCAGCTCACTGACCACAGCCTCGTAATCGGGGCCGACTCGCTCGTAGATCTCGATCCGGTTTTGCTTGACGACAACCCGGTACCGGTGCGCCTCGGGGTGCCGCTGCACCGCTGCCTCGATGGCCGCCACCTCCTCTGGCTGGATCAGTGAGGGGCGGTCTTTGGCCAGGGAGACTACGCCATTGACGCTCTCGCTGATCGAGTAGCCGGGTGGGATCTCCGTGACCAGTTCACCTTGACCCTGGCCCTCGCGACCAAAGTAATAGCGTGGCTTGCCACTCCTGGTCTGTCCCCGGTACAGCGTATACGTCTGGCCTTTGCGATTGGTATAGTTGATCGGCATCCTGGCCCTCCTGGTGCTCTTTATCGCTCAAAGTGATACCGAAAGAATATCATGATTTGGGCCTCTTGTCGAATGACTGCTAGAGGCTGGATATCTTCAAGCTTGCTCTTGAGCAGGCTGCGGCCCAGAAGTCCCTGAGTCCCCACCTGGTTCCGGGTTATGCCAACCCCCTTCACGGGCGATAATCTGGTCTGCCTCAGTCGGTCCCCAGGTCCTGGGGGCATACTCGAAGATGGGCGTCACGTTGCCCAGCACGGGGTCGACGATCTTCCATTGCGCCTCCACCGAGTCCTCGCGTACGAAAAGCGCCTCGTCACCTCGCATCGCACTGCCCAGTAGGCGTTCATAGGGCGCCATCTCGTCGGGAGACTGATGGAGCGCAACCAGCTCCACTTCTTCACCTCGCATGGCCTCTCCTGGAACCTTTGCCCGCGCAATCAGCGAGATATTGACTACCGGACTGATGCGGAAGCGGTAGTAATTCGCATGGGCTGGCTCAACCTCCCCAAAGACGTCCTGCGGGGGCCGCTTCAGCTCCACCACGATCTCGGTAGCTCGCACCGGCAAGTACTTGCCCGCCCGGATGTAGATAGGCACATCTGCCCAACGCCAGGTGTCAACGCAGAGTTTGACCGCCGCGAAGGTCTCGACCTGCGAGTCAGGCGCCACCCCCTCCTCCTGGCGATAGCCACGGTATTGGCCGCGCACCACATTGGCAGGATCAAGAGGGCGTATGGCCTTGAGGATCCTGGCCTTCTCGTCACGAACAGCATCGGCGTCTTCGGTGGAAGGGGCTT